>Ga0180429_10001955_pt1 | contig 17264 bp, 11 predicted proteins | sample SS_ome_FD_132428 | JGI IMG/M metagenome (GOLD analysis project Ga0180429, IMG submission 132428) | Hypersaline lake sediment archaeal communities from the Salton Sea, California, USA - SS_1_S_1 metaG | ecosystem: Environmental > Aquatic > Non-marine Saline and Alkaline > Hypersaline > Sediment ...
GACTCACGCGTATCTTCAGAAAGGACAGTCTATGTCTGACACCGTAAAAGCATGGCAAGAGACGATCACGCTACCGACGTACCTGACGCCGGCCCCGGACCTCAACCCGATGTTCCTGGAGAAGCGGGTCAACCAGGGTACCAGCGGCCGTGTCTATCCTAACCCCTTCCTCGACCGGCTCGCCAATGAGAGCGAGCTGCAGGAGTACGAGGCGGTCTACATCGAGAACGAGTTCCTCCGGCTGATGGTGCTGCCCAAGATCGGCGGTCGTCTCCACGAGGCTGTGGACAAGACCAATGGCTATCGCATGATCTACCGCCAGAACGTGATCAAGCCGGCGTTGATCGGGCTCTTCGGCGCGTGGGCGTCGGGCGGCATCGAGTACAACTGGCCCCAGCACCACCGCCCCTCGACCTTCATGCCCATGCAGCATCTGATCGAGGAGCACGACGACGGCAGCAAGACGATCTGGTTGAGCGAGAATGATCCGCTGCAGCGGATGAAGGGCATGGTCGGCATCTGCCTCTATCCCGACAAGGCCTTCTTCGAGATGAAGGTCCAGCTCTTCAACCGCACACCCGATGTTCAGACCTTCCTCTGGTGGCTCAACGTCGGCGTCCACGTCCATGATGAGTATCAGGTCTTCTTCCCACCCGACGTGACCGTAGTCACCGACCACTCGAAGCGCTCGATGTCTCACTATCCCATCGCTCGGGGAACCTACTATGGCATCGACTACAGCAACGACGGCAAGGGCACAGACCTCAGCTGGTTCGACGCCATCGAGATCCCGACGTCTTACTTCGTCTGGGATACTGAGGACAACTTCTTCGGAGGCTATGATCACAAGGCCGACGCCGGTATCATCCACGTGGCCAACCGGCACATCGCGCCCGGCAAGAAGATGTTCACTTGGGGGTGCGGCGAGTTTGGCAGAGGCTGGGAAGCCAATCTGACGGACGCCGATGGTCGCTACATCGAGCTGATGGCAGGCGCCTACACCGACAACCAGCCGGATTTCTCGTGGTTACAGCCCTACGAGACCAAGACCTTTAGCCAGTTCTGGTATCCCATTCAGAAGATCGGACCCGCCAAGCACGCCAACACGCGGGCCGCGGTCAACCTCGAGATCCAGGACGGTGTGATCAAGCTGGGGGTGGCGGTGACCGAGCGAATGGCCGGCGCCGTGCTCACCTTGAAGGCCGGCGATAACACGCTGTTGGGCCGCACGGTCGTGTTGGTGCCCGGCACGCCCTTCGTGGCCAACGCGGCCTGCCCAGACGGGGTGTGTGAGACTGATCTCCTGGTGCGACTCTGCGATGCCGAGGGGCTCGAGGTCATCCGCTATGCGCCCAGGACCATCGAGATACCCGAGTTGCCCGAGGCCAAGACGCCGCCGCCGCCACCGGAGACCTTCGACACCATCGAGGAGCTCTATCTGACCGGCCTGCATCTCGAGCAGTACCGGCATCCGACCATCGAACCGGAGCCCTACTGGGAGGCGGCGCTGGCCCGCGATCCCACCGACACGCGCTGCAACAACGCGATGGGGTTGGTGCGACTGCGCCGGGGACAGTACGAGCTCGCTGCCGAGCACTTCCAGACCGCCATCGACAAGCTGATCCGCCGCAATCCCAACCCTCGCGGCGGCGAGACCTACTACAACCTGGGCGTGGTGCGGAAACGCCAGGGCGACCTCGACGCAGCCTACACGGCGCTCTACAAGGCCATCTGGAGCTACGCCTGGCAGGCGCCCGGCTACTACGCCCTCGCCGAGATCGACTGTCTGCGCGGTAACCTCGAGCAGGCGCTGGATCACCTGACGCGGTCGCTCCAGACCAACACGATGAATATGAAGGCGCGCAACCTGAAGACGGCGGTGCTGCGCCGGCTGGGCCGGCTGGACAAGGCCGCGGCGATGGCGTGTGAGACTGTGGGTCTGGACCCGCTGGACGCCATGTCGCGCAACGAGGCCGTGCTCATCAGCCGTGCTCAGGAGAAGCCGCTCGCAGCCGATAGTCAGCTGGCGGAGCTGACCGACCTCCTGGATGTGCCGGACGCATTGTCCAAGGTGCAGGCCTATCTGGATATCGCCTTCGACTATGCCAATGCTGGGTTCTGGACTGAGGCCACGGACCTGCTGGGTCGCCTGGCCGGTGACGATGCAGCCTATGTCTTCCCCACCGTGCTCTACGCGCTGGCCCTTTTCGCGCACGAGCTGGGAAGGGAGGACGTTGCTGCCGGGTATCTCGCACGGGCGGCTGAGATGCCCACGGACTACTGCTTCCCCGCTCGGCTTGAGGAGATGGCCGCTTTGGAGTACGCCCAGACCGTCCGTCCCGACGACGCGAAGGTCGCCTACTACCTGGGCAACCTTACCTATGATAAGAAGCGCTACGACGAGGCGATCGAGAACTGGACCCTGGCGACGCAACAGGCGCCGGACTTCTCTATACCCTGGCGCAACCTGGGGGTGGCTGCCTACAATGTGCAGAAGGCGCCGGACAAGGCCATCGCCTTCTACGAGAAGGCCCTGGCGGCGGCGCCCAAGGACGGGCGTGTGATCTCCGAGCTGGATCAGTTGCGCGCCCGCACGGGTGTTGCGCCGGAGGAACGTCTCGCGATCCTGGAAGCGGCCTTGGACATCGTGAGGAGCCGGGATGACCTCTCGGTCGTGATCGCCACGCTCTACAACCAGACCGGGCAACCGCAGAAGGCGTTGGACTACGTGCTCTCGCGCCGGTTCCATCCGTGGGAGGGTGGCACGGGCTCCGTCTCCCGACAGTACGTACGCGCCCTGCTGGCGCTGGGCAGACAGGCGCTTGACGATGGGGACGCGCAGGGCGCGCTGGCCCTCTTCTCGCAGGCCGCCGACACCTATCCCGAGAACTTGGGTGAACGCAAGGACCTCCGCTGGCCCGACGCCGATGTCCACTACCACCTGGGGCTGGCCAAGCAGGCACTGGGCGACGAGACCGGCGCGACCGAGGCTTTCCAGGCCGTGTTGGATGCGCGTGAAGGCGATGTCTCCGAGACAGCCACCTGGCGCGCCCTTGCGCTGCGGGCGATGGGCAAAGAGGCTGACGCCGAGCAGGTGCTTGCCACCCTGGTGGACAAGGCTACCGCGCAACTTGCTCAGCAGGCCGAACAGGGCTTCGCTACCTCCGTGCCCGAGTTTGTCTTTGCGGAGGCCGATGCGGAGACGCGGCGCAGGATTCACCTCACCTACCTGATCGGGCTGGCACAGGTCGGACTGGGGAAGGCCTTGGAGGCGAAGACGGCGTTCGAGGAGGTACTCGCGCTGGCACCGGGCCACACAGACGCCATTATTCGCCTGTGCGATCTGGGGTAGGGGTTACTGGATCGCAGAGACGGCCGGCGGAAGCCGGCCGTCTCCCGTTGTTGGAAGGGGCTCTTCGACGAGAGTCGCAGCAGGTTCAGCTCGCGACGGGTTCGCTCTCCGCGTCCATCGCCCGTACGGCGAGCATGATGATCTCCGCTGCGGCCTCCGGCGGCACCTTTGATGTGTCGATGGCCAGCGAGTAGTACCTGAGGCTACGCCAGTCCGCGTTCTTGAACATCCCGCGGATATACTGCCGCTTCTGTTCGTCCGACTGCTTGACCAGTTGGGCTGCCCGAGGCTGCGACACGCCCTCACGGTCCGCGATACGTTGGACGCGGATCTCCTCCGGTGCGAAGAGCCGCACGTGCAGCGTGTTGGGCCAGTCGCGTAGGATCATCTGTCCCCCGCGTCCGACGATGAGAGCTTCGCCTTGCTTGGCATAGTCCTCTAGGGTATTGCGCAGCACATCGGCGTAGGTGAGATCATCGATCGCGCCCTGTTTCTCGAAGGCGGACCGTTGCTTGCGATAGAGCGAGGTCATCTCTCCGCTGACAAGGCGAGCACGTTTGGTGAAGCCCTTCTCTAGCGCCAGGACAGCTTCGACATTGATGCCGGCTTCCTCGGCGATCTGCATCAGCAGGGACTTGTCAACGCGGCAGTATCCCAGTCTTTCGCACAGCAGCTCTGCGATCTGGTCGCCCTGGCTACCCAGCTCACGTGATATGGTGATAACGGCCACGGTGTACCTCCAACGTATGGGTGATTGACACCTTCGGTCGACGTCCGGATAACCAGCGGAGACGAAGAGGCGACCGCTGTGATGCTCTTTGTACACGAGGCGGCAGTCCGTGTCAATTGGCGGGCACCCGGCGTCGTGTTTTGTGATGCCAATGGGCGGTAGTACAATGCCCGAACCTACGCACGGAGGGGGGACAAACGCCGGCTGTGATATCCGAAGACTTCGACTGGATCAACCTGACGCCCGAACCGGGCCACTACACCTTTGGCTACTATGACCGCTGTGCCTGGGACAGCGAGACCCTCTATCATCTGGCGTTGCGCATCCCGCAGCAGACGCGTTTGCCGGCGCCCGGCGAGCCCGCTGACGTCGGATATGTGCACCGTGAGACCAGGACCTTCCACAAGGTAGCTGAGACGCTGGCGTGGTGCCATCAGCAGGGCGCGATGACGCTCTGGCTGAGCCACCGCGTCCGCACCTTCGTCTACAACGACTTTGTGAGGGAGGGAGGGGGCTGGCGCCCCGTCGCCAGAATCCACAACCTGGACCGGGGCGAGGTAGGACACTACGACGTGCCCATCTACGCCATGTCTCGCGACGGACGCTGGGGCGTCTCCCTCAACTTCGGGCGGATTCCTCGCCGCGGCTACTCCTATGCCCTCGCACCGCTCCCGGAAGAGCGACCACAGCCGGACCTGGACCAGGAGGGGCTCTCCCGGGTGGACATGGTCAGCAGAGAGACCAAGCTGATCGCTAGCTACCGGCAACTGATCGCAGCACATCCCTTGCCCTATGACCTAGGCGCCGACGCAGTCGCGCCCGGTGCCTATCTGTGGCTCAACCATGCGATCTTCAACAGCGATGGAAGTAGAGTCATGGTCCTCTTCCGCACTGCACCCGCGATGATACCCGCCCGGCCCTGGCGCACGTACATGTACACGATGAATCTAGACGGCAGTGATCTGCGGTGCAGCCTCTCAGATCTGTTCTGGCGTGGGGGGCAGATTTCGCACCAAATCTGGGGCCGTACGCCTGATGAGATTCTGGTCGACGCCGAATGGTGCGGACGTGGCCACGAGTACATTGTCTTCGATGAGACCCAGCACCCTTTCCAGGCGCACCGTATCTCACGCGGCATGGGCCCTGCGGGCCACCTCAACTTCTCACCTGACGGACGATGGATGGTCGCCGATACCTATCCTAACACCGATGGCGTTCAGCGACTCGCGCTTGTGGGTGTTGGCACGGGCGGCCTGACTGAGCTGGGCTGTTTCAATCACCGTAAACCGGGCGCCGTCGGCGATATGCGATGCGATCTCCATCCGCGTTGGTCGCCTGATGGTTGCTGGCTCACGGTTGACACGATTCACGATGGCGAGCGCAAGATCTATGGTTTGGATATGAGAGGGATTGGACACCGATGAAGATCACCGATGTGGCACTGTGGAAGCTGACAGGCGAGTATACGAGCCCGCCGTTCTCTGAGGGGAATCGGCAGTCGCAATCGACCGATGTCTACCCGGAGTCCAATGCGCGAACCTGGGCGGCGAGGCCGAAGGGTCCTGTACCTGTAACCGAGATCTATGTCGAGGTTCAGACGGACGAGGGGACCTCAGGCCTGTTCGGCCCGATTGACGGCTACCAGGCCGACATCATCCGGCGTTTTCTGGCGCCCTACCTGATCGGGCGCGATCCGCTGGCAACCGAGCTGCTCTATGACCATATGCTGCGGATGAACCGTCACGGGCGCTCGGGCATCTTCATGACGGGCGTGAGCGTGGTCGACTGCGCGCTGTGGGACCTGAAGGGCAAGGCGTGGGACAAACCGATCTATCGGCTATTGGGCGGCCCCACGCGCCCCGAGGTACCGGCCTATGCCAGCATGCTGGGCTACGCGATCGATCCCGAGGCCGCGGCCGAGGTCGCGGTGGACTTCAAAGCACAGGGCTTCACGGCGCAGAAGTGGTTCTTCCGCTATGGGCCCGGAGACGGCACTGCAGGTAAGGAGAAGAATCTAGCGTTGGTCAAGGCCCTACGGGAGTCCGTTGGCCCCTTCTACCCCTTGATGTTCGATGCCTTCATGGGGTGGGATCTGCGCTACGCTTCGGAGATGGCCAGGGCCTTTGAGCCCTACAACGTGACCTGGCTGGAGGAGCCGCTCCACCCGGAGCGGGTGGGGGCGTTCAGCCGGCTCAAGGCCGCCTCCAAGGTGCCCATCGCGACCGGCGAGCACGTCTACACCCGCTGGCAGGTGAAGGAGCTGTTGGCCGCCGGCGCCATCGACTATGTCCAGACCGATCCGGACTGGACCGGCGGCATCACCGAGCTGGTCAAGATCTGCGCGCTGGCCTCGGCGTTCGAGACGCCGGTCATCGCCCACGGTCACTCGCTGCTGGCCGCGCTCCACGTCGCCGGCTCCCAGTCGCCCAACACCGTGCCCTACGTCGAGTACCTCTTCCGTCACCAGTCGCGCAAGCAGCACTTCCACAGCCCGACCTACGCGCCGGTGAACGGCTCGGTCAAGCTTCCCGATCTCCCGGGCCTGGGACTGGTTCTGGACGACGCCAAGATTCTGTCGAGGGAGAGGATCTGAGCATTCCCGCTGAACGCTGATTGCTGTTGGATAGCTTCTTGACCACACCGCGAAAGGACATCACTATGACCACACTGAAGGCCGGCATCATCGGAACTGGACTGCGACGGAAGTACCCGCAGCGCACGGGTGCCGGGATCGCTCACGTGCACGCATCGGGCTACAAAGCCTCGCCCGACATCGAGCTCGTTGCGGCCTGCGACATTGTGCCCTTCCACCTGGAGAAGTTCCGTGAGGAGCACGGGGTGCCACGGGGCTACCCCAGTGCGGACGAGATGCTCGCCAACGAGGACCTCGATATCGTCAGCATTTGTCTGTGGCCACACCTGCACGCGCCGATGACCATCAAGGTGGCGGAGTCCGGCGTCAAGGCGATCCACTGCGAGAAACCGATGGCCACGACCTGGGGCGATGCCAAGCGCATGGTGGAGGTCTGTGAGGCCAACGACGTCATCCTGACCTTCAACCATATGCGTCGCTTTGGCGCACCCTTCCGAAAGGCCAAGGAGCTGTTGGACGCCGGCGCCATCGGTCAACTGGAGCGGCTGGAGGCTTACACCGGCAACCTCTACGACTGGGGCACGCACTGGTTCGACATGCTCTTCTTCTACAACGACGAGACCCCGGTTGAGTGGGTCATTGCCCAGATCGAGGCCAGGAATGGCGGCACGGTCTTCGGTGCCCACCTCGACGGTCAAGGATTGGCCATGTTCAAATACGCCAACGGCGTGAGCGGCCTGATGGCGACGGGTGCTAACGACTTCTTCAAGCAGGGCGAGCCGCTGCGGAGCGTCGGTTGTGGGCAGCGCCTGCTGGGGTCTGAGGGGATCATCGAGGTCGGCGTCGACGGTGGCCCGGAGATTCGCGTTCGCAATGCGGACACCGGTGGCGTGTGGAAGACGATAGAGCTGGAGGCCGGTGGACTGCACGGCGAGCATCTGCACGCGGCGGCCCTACAGAACCTGGCTGACGCGGTGCTGACCGGCAGTGAGCCGGAGCTTGCGGCGCGTCGCGCGCTCCAGACTGCGGAGCTTTTCTTCGGTGCCTTCGAGTCAAGCCGCCGCCGCGGGCGCGTGGAGTTCCCGCTGGATGTGGACGACAACGCCTTGGTGGCGATGCTCGACAACGCCGATGTCTGTGCCTGGCCCGATGCCTATGTGGAGGCGAACGGCATCAACTTGCACTACTGGCGGACCGGCGACGGCAGCAAGCCCCCGCTCGTGCTCTGCCATGGCTACAGCGACAACGGCCTCTGCTGGATGCCGACCGCGCGTGTGCTGGAGCGTGACTTCGACGTGATCATGGTGGACGCCCGTGGGCACGGCCTGTCGGACGCGCCGGAAACCGGCTACGGGACACCCTATCACGCCGCCGATGTGGCGGGCCTGGTTCAGGCGTTGGGCCTGGAGAAGCCTGCGATCATGGGGCATTCGATGGGCGCCTCGACCGCATCCTACGCTGCGGCGACCTATCCCGAGCTCTTTGGCAAGGTTGTGCTTGAGGACCCTGGCTGGTGGGGGCCAGATAGCAGACGGTTGTCAATGACCGATGAGGAACGCGATGCCTGGCGCGACCAACGTCGGGATGACTTGATCAGGCAGAAGCAGATGTCCCGCCAGGCCCTCATCGACAAGTGCCGCGAGGACAATCCAACGTGGCCCTCCGCCGTCTTCGGTCCGTGGGCGCTATCGAAGCAGCAGCTCCGCCCGAACGTGGTCGAGCGCCTTCGCGAGCGCGGTAAGCCCTGGAACGAGGTCGCTGAGGCTCTGCAGTCGCAGACGCTGCTCATCACGGCCGAGACCGAAAAGGGCGCGATCGTGACAAAGGAGATGGCGGCGAAGGCGCAGGAGCTGAACGACTTGATCCAGGTGGTGCATGTCACCGGCGTGGGACACTGCATTCGGCGAGAGGATTTCGACGGTTTCATGGCAGCGGTCAAGGCTTTTCTGGCCTAGACGCCTATCGACTAGCGCTGAGATGCGGCGTCGCTGCGTCTGAGAGGAGCAACTTCGATGGAAGGATGGCTGGTTGGCTGTGGCCCGTTGACCTGGCTGCGAGGGACGGACCGCGATCAGGTGTGGGCCGAGATCAGAGACGCCGGCTACGACGGGCTGCCCGTGAGCCCGGGATTGGGCACGCCAGATGAAGTGCTCGCGACCTGTGAGGCCTTCGAGCTCAAACCGGCACCCGGCTACCTCTCCGGCGACTTCTGGAGGCCCGAGGCTGAGGCGGACATCCTGGCGCGGGCCGAGACCTATGGCGCCTTCATGGCGGGTGTGGGCTGTACGGAGCTCTACTTGGGTCCTGGCGGCTTCGGCGGCTACGTCACCCCGTCGGGGCGCAACCGCGCACAGCTCGCGGGTCACGTGGGGCCAGAGGACGGCATGACCGACGCGGAGTACCGGCAGTTCGCCCACTGCGTCCATCGGGTGGGCGAGATCACGCTGGCGCACGGCGTGCGAAGCTGCTTCCACAATCACGTGGGCAGCGTCATCGAGACCCGTGCCGAGATCGACCGGCTCTTCTCCCTGGTGGACCGCGATCTGGTCTTCCAGGGCCCGGACATCGGACATCTGGTCTGGGCCGGGGATGATCCCGTGCAGTTCTGCCGGTCCTACGAAGAGGCGATCTACTCCGTGCATATCAAGGACATCAACGCCGAAGTGCTTCGGAGGGGCGTTGACGCCGAATGGGAGTATGGGCAGTTCTCCGAGGCCGGCATCTTCGCAGAGCTGGGCGAGGGCTGTGTCGACTATCCCCTCATCTTCAACATCCTCCAGGCCGCGGACTACGAGGGCTGGATCATCGTGGAGACGGATCGCACCACCAAGTCCAGCGCCTTCGAGAGTGCCAAGGTCAGCAGGGAATACCTGAAGCAACTGGACATCTAGGGACCGTGGGGACACTGAAACGTCTGAACTTTCAAACGTTACAACGTTGGTACGTGGAAGCGCAACAGAGGAGATATCGATGTCACGTGATGTAACTGTGAAGCTTGGGTTTGTGCCATCCTACCGGTTCCGCCACACCGAGTGGACCGCCAAGATGCGGGAGGACAGCCTAGCAGCCTTCGCCAAGCTGGATGGGGTCGAGATCGTGGTGCCACAGCCCTCGCCGGACGGCAAGACGGTGGACGCCGAGAAGGGGCTGACGCCCCACGGCACCGTCTCCGGCCTGGATGAGGGCGAGGCGGTTGCCGAGTACTTCCAGCGGGAGAAGATCGACGGCGTGATCCTCTGCCCGCTGGACTTTGGCGATGAGCGCTCGGCGGTCAAGGTCGCCGAGAAGCTGGGCGTGCCGGTGTTGCTCTATGCGACCAAGGAGCCGCTGGCCAACGACAACCCTGGCATGACACGGGTGTCGGACTCCTATTGTGGCAACCTATCAATGGCCTCGGGGCTCTACCGTAGGAAGATACCGTTTCGCTATGCCGGGCTCTTCTTCCCCGACGAACCCGAGCTGCTGGCCGAGGTCCAGGACTTCGCACGGGCCGTCGCCGTGGTCAAGGGCCTGACGGGCGCGCGCATCGGCCAGATCGGGGTCCGTCCGGCTACCTTCGAGACCGTCGGCTACGACGAGGCCGCGATGATTCGCAAGTTTGGCCAGAATGTCATCTTCACCAACCTCTCGGACATCACGACGAAGGCCCTGGCGCTGGCCGACGACGACCCCAGGGTGCTGACGACGCTGCAGGATTTCCGCGCCTCCTACACTGAGATCACCGTTTCGGAGACCTATCTGCTCAACGCGTCCAAGTTGGAGCTGGCGTTGACCGATTTCTTCGAGACCAACGGGCTATCCGCGATGACGATGCAGTGCTGGCCCTCGATTCAGCGGTTGATGGGCATCTCTGTCTGCAACAGCTACGGTCGCATGACCGGAAAGGGTATGCTCACCGCGTGCGAGACCGACGTCCTGGGTGCGCTCTCGATGATGATCTGCTACTACGCCGCGTTGGGTCAGACCCTGCCACACTTCGTCGACTGGACCATACGCCACCGTGACGAGCCCAATCAGCTGCTCTCTTGGCACTGCGGCAACGCCCCCACCTGTCTGGCGACCGATCCCAGCAAGGTGGCGCTGCGCTCTCGCCGCGACATGACCGGCTGCGAGCCCGTGTCCGATGGCGACACACAGGCCGGTCTGGCCCAGTTCCAGATCAAGCCGGGTCCGGTGACCTTCTGTCGCTTGGCCGAGTACGACGACGCCTGGAAGATGCTCATCACCACCGGCGAGATTTTGCCGAGTGATGAGACGTTGGCCGGTACCTGGTCTTGGGTAGAGGTAGCCGACCATGAAAAGCTCTACCGTACGCTGGTCGAGGAAGGCTTCATCCACCACGCCAGCATGATCCACGGCGATTACAGTCAGGCGTTACTCGAGGTGTGCAGGTTCATGGGTATCGAGGCGGTAGTTGTTTGAAGGTGGGGACTGGTAGCTCGGCAACTGGGGACTGGGTGGACATCTCACTCAAACCCCAGTTGCCAATCACCAGTCATTGTCGCTGAGAAAGGGAGAATACGAGTACCATGCTTTTCCAGGTAGCACGGGGGACGAACATCTCACACTGGCTCAGCCAGAGCCGACAGCGCGGTGCTGAGCGGCGCGCGTACTTCACACAGGAGGACGTCAAACGCATCGCTGCGATGGGACACGGGGCGTTCGATCACATCCGTCTGCCCATCGATGAGGAACAGATGTGGGATCGGTCCGGATACAGGTACGATGAGGCATTCGACCTGCTCGACGCGGCGTTGGATTGGTGCGCAGAGGCCGGCTTGAAGGTCATTGTCGACCTGCACCTGCTGCGCGCGCACCATTTCCTTGATGAGGGAAACCCACCGCTCTATACAAGCCCGCGTGAGGAGGAGCGGTTTGTCGCCCTTTGGCGTGACCTTTCCCACCGCCTGGATGATCGCCCCACGAACTCTGTGGCCTATGAGTTGCTGAATGAGGCTGTGGCGCGCGATCCGGAAGACTGGAATCGGGTCGCGATGTCTGCCTACCACGCGATCCGCGAGCAGGAGCCCGGACGCACCATCGTGCTGGGCTCCAACTGGTTCAACCAGCACCATACCTTTCGTGATCTGTATGTGCCGGAAGATGATGATCTGATTCTCACATTTCACTACTACACGCCGATGTTCATCACCCACTACGGCGCGTCGTGGTGGGCCGACGGGGGAACCTATGATGGCCCCATTCACTATCCCGGTAGCCCCATCGCAGACGAGGATCTCGCCGTGCTCGATTCGGTGATGCGAGCCAAGATCGAGTCCGAAGATCTGAATCGAGCCTTTGGCCCGCAGGCAATGTTGGAGGACCTTGCGCTGCCGCTCCGGATAGCCCGTGAGCGAGGTCTGCCACTCTACTGTGGTGAGTTCGGCTGCTATGACCACACGCCCGACCCACTCCGTCGAGCGTGGTACCGCGATATTCTCTCAGTCTTTGATCAGCACGACATCGCTTGGGCCAACTGGGACTACAAGGGCTCCTTTGGCGTAGTGGACGCGGACGGAAGCCCTACCGCCGTGGCAGAGGTGCTGCTGGGAGCCTAGGAGACCCGAATCGTGCATCGTGAATCGTGAGTAGCAGCTCCTACACAGGTTCGCTAGAAGGGAAGGAAGTGACGGCATGAACATCGTCTTCGTGGTCATCGACACGTTGCGGTATGATTTCATCCGGGCGCACGGGGTCAATGACTGGATTCAGACCCCTAATCTCGACGCCCTGGCGGCGAAATCGCTTGTCTTTGACCGTGCGTACGCCGCCAGCTATCCGACCATTCCCCACCGCACTGACCTGATGACGGGTGAGTACGCCTGGTCCTACAAGGGCCCTTTCCATCCCTGGATGCCGCTGCGCTTCGACGCGCGGACGATGCCGCGCTTGCTGGCGCAGGCGGGCTATGCGACCCAGCTGATTCACGACACGCCCCACATGGTTAACGGGGGACACGCCTTCGACTGGCCCTTTGCGGCGTGGACCTTCGTGCGCGGCGGCGAGGTCGACCGCCCCTGGATCGACGACGCCGTGATGGCTCCCCTGGACAACTGGGGACACGATCCGCTCTTCGACTATGTGGATCCGCAGGAGCTGGTCGCCCACATGGGGCGGATGTCGCTGACCTACGCTCGTGCCAACCGCAAGAGACGCCGGCCCGAGGACTGGAACGCGGCCCAGCTCTTCCTCAAGGGTGCTGAATTTGTGCGCGACAACGCCGGTCGCGGGCGGGACGGCAAGGATGGCTTCTTCCTCTGGCTCGATTGCTTCGATCCTCACGAGCCCTGGGACGCGCCACCGGATTTCGTCAAGATGTACGACAAGACGCCGGGATACGACGGGCGCATAGATCCACGTTCGTTCCTCGGTGCGGTGCGCCGTCCCCGCGACGGCGGGTTCCCGGCCGGCGTCAGAGAGCGCCTCACCGCCACCTACGGAGCCAAGGTCACGTGGGTCGATCATTGGTTCGGGAAGGTGTTGGAGGCGCTGGACGAGACCGGGTTGGCCGAGGAAACTGCCATCGTACTCACGGCCGATCACGGCACCAACCTCGGCGAGCGCGGTGGCTTTGGCAAGACGGGGACCGTGAATGAGCAAGAGGCACACGTGCCCCTGCTCATCCACCTGCCTGATGGTCCTGTTGGGCGCTGTGGCGCGATTGCCCAGCCGCAGGACATCTCGGCGACGCTACTGGCGATGGCCGGTCTCTCGATTCCCGAGGCCTGGGTCGGTCACGACCTGGTCACCATCGCGACCGACGGTGCCAAGGGTCCACGCGGCATTGCTTTGGCTGGACAGTCGACAGTGTCCTGGACCAACGATCCTCAGCGCATCGCGTTCAGTGTCTTTGACGATGACTGGTATCTCAATGTCGCGGCTGATCCGGCGGCTTGCCGGCTCTTTCGGCACGGCAGTGTGGACGACGTCGCCGGCGCGCATCCCGAGGTGGTGTCCCGCTTGCACCAGGCCGCGCTGGCAGAGGCAGAGCGGCGCGGTACCGAGCACCGGCTGATGGCCTGGTTGCGCAGCGGTGGGACGACGCCGTTCCCCACCGAGTGCACACGCTGGTACGGTCCGCCGCAGTGGCGCAGCTACTGGGAGCGCGTGCACCAGGAGACTGCTGAGGATACGGATGTATCGTGGCTTTCCTAGTGATGGCCCACGTTCTGGGAGGTAGCTGATGCATGTAGACGCTTCGGCAAACGGGGTACGTCCCCGCATCCATCTGCTCTGCAACGCGCACATCGACCCGGTCTGGCAGTGGGAGTGGGAGGAGGGCGCCGCCGAGGCGATCTCCACCTTCCGTACCGCTGCGGACCTGTGCGAGGCGTTTGATGCCTTTGTCTTCAATCACAACGAGGTCGTTGTCTACCAGTGGGTCGAGGAGTATGAGCCGGCGCTCTTCGCCCGCATCCAGCGGCTGGTGCGCGAGGGGCGCTGGCACATCATGGGAGGCTGGTATCTGCAGCCCGACTGCAACATGCCAAGCGGCGAGTCTTTCGTGCGCCAGATACTGGTCGGGCGGCGGTACTTCGACGAGAAGTTCGGGCAACGACCGACGACCGCCATCAACTTCGACCCCTTCGGGCACACGCGCGGGCTCGTGCAGATTCTGGCCAAGAGCGGCTATGAGTCCTACCTTTTCTGCCGGCCCTGGGAGGATTGGTGCCACCTGCCGGGCGACGACTTTGTCTGGGTGGGCTATGATGGCTCCGAGGTGATGGGGCACCGGTCGGTGACCTGGTACACGGCGCCGCTGGGCGGCGCTCGTGAGAAGATCGAGACCTGGATGGGCGAGCACCCGGACCGTGATCTCAGCCTACTTCTCTGGGGCGTGGGCAACCACGGCGGCGGGCCCTCGCACAAGGACCTGCGCGACCTGACGGCGTTGATGGGCGAGACCGAGGACTTCGAGATCGTCCACGCCACGCCGGAGCGCTACTTCGCCGAGGTTCGCGAGGCGCACACGGACGCTGATGGCAATCTGACCCTCCCGCGCCACGAGCACGATATCAACCCCTGGGCCGTCGGTTGCTACACCTCTCAGGTGCGCATCAAGCAGCAGCATCGTCTGTTGGAGAACACGCTCTACGCGGTCGAGAAGATGGCGGCCAACGCGGCACTTCAGGGCCTGGTCCCCTATCCCAAGGCGCAGCTGGACGATGCGCAGCAGGTGCTGCTCTTCTCACAATTCCACGACATCCTGCCCGGATCGTCGATCCAGCCTGTGGAGCAAATGTCACTCCGCGTGATCGACTACGGCCTGGAGGTTCTCTCACGGGTTCGGGCGCGCGCCTTCTTCTCCCTGGCTCAGGGGCAGCCGAGGGCGGCCGAGGGCGACATCCCCATCCTGGTCTACAATCCGCATCCATTCCCCGTGCGCACCACCGTGGTCTGCGAGTTCCAGACGGCTGACATCAACTGGACCGAGGCCTTCACCCAGGTCACCGCGACCCGCGATGGCATGGCCTTGCCCACGCAGGTCGAGCAGGAGCTTGGCAACGTTAACACCGACTGGCGCAAGCGCGTCGTCTTCAACGCCGAGCTGGCCCCCAGCCGGATGAACCGATTCGACTGCAAGCTCGAGCTCCTGCCGCAGAAGCCGGCGCTGGCTTATCAGGCGGATGGCGACGCCATCCTCTTCGAGACCGGCGACCTTCAGGTCATCGTCAATACCCAGACAGGGCTGATCGACCGGTACCGTGTGGGCGGCGCGGATGTGCTGGCTCCCGGCGCGTTGTCGGCCCTCGTGATCGCCGACAATGCCGACCCTTGGGAGATCGAGGCGCGGAGCTTCCGCGAGGTCGTGGGCCGATTCGAGCTGATGTCGCCGGCCGAGAGCGCGATCTTCTCGGGCGTGAGTGCCGGCGAGCTGCCGTCGGTTCGCGTGATCGAGGACGGCGACGTGCGGACTGTCGTCGAGGCGGTTTTCAGGTACGAACACTCTGCGCTCTGCGTTCACTACCTCCTGCCGAAGACCGGTACCGAGGTGGAGGTCCTTGTGCGCGTCTTCTGGAACGAGAAGGACCGCATGCTCAAGCTCTCGGTGCCCACGACCATGCCCGATGCCGGCTATCTGGGCCAGGTGGCCTATGGCTACGGTCCGTTGCCCGACAACGGCGATGAGGCTGTCTCTCAGAAGTGGTCCGCTGTCGTGGACGAGGATCAGGACCTGGCACTGACTTGCATCGACGACGGTGTCTACGGATCCGACTATGCCAATGGCGAGCTGCGGCTCTCGCTCCTGCGGTCCCCGTCCTACACCGGCTACCCGATCCACGATCGGCCCATTGTGCAGCAGGATCGCTTCACGCCGAGGATCGACCAGGGCGAGAGACTCTTCCGCTTCTGGCTCAACGCCGGCCCAGCATCGCGTCGCCTCGCTGCCGTGGACCGAGAGGCCCTGATCTGCAACGAGGTACCCTTTGCGCTCTCGTTCTTCCCGCATGGCGGTGGAGAGCGACCACTGCCTGGCCTGGAGCTTTCTGACGGTGTAGTCCAGCTCGCGGCGTTCAAGCGGGCTGAAGATGGTTCAGGCTACGTGATCCGCCTGTTCGAGCCCACTGGGCAGGCCCGGGAGACGACGCTGCGGGTTCCGGCTCTGGATCTCTCACAGCGCGTGGCGCTGGGGCCCTTCGAGATCAAGACGCTGCGGCTGGACTCCGAGGCCCGCACGCTCAGTGAGGCCGACCTGCTGGCGTGAGTCGTGCAGGGGAAAGCGAGGTCGCCATGAGGATGTTGGCTGCGGTCATCCTGCTGTTGCTGCTGGCCGGCTGTGCCGGCGCAAAGCCGACGCCACACTCGATCACCACCGGCGATGGCCGAGTGTGGAACCTGGTGTGGTCTGACGAGTTCGATTACCGGGGGCTGCCGGACCTGGAGCGGTGGGGCTACGAGGTCGGCTACATCCGCAACAACGAGCTCCAATACTACACCGAGGGACGTGAAGAGAACGCCCGTGTTGCGGATGGCACCCTGATCATCACCTCTCGCAAGGAGGCGTATGAGGGCTTCGAGTACACCTCGGCGAGCCTCCACACCAAAGAGACGGCGAGGTGGACCTATGGACGCATCGAGGTGCGCGCCAAGCTGCCGACAGGCACCGGGATGTGGCCCGCGATCTGGATGCTGGGTGTCAATATCGATGAGGTCAGCTGGCCCGGGTGCGGCGAGATCGATATCATGGAGAACGTAGGCTTCTCTCCCGACTTCGTCCATGGCAACGTGCACACGAAGGCCTACAACCACGTGATGGGCACCAACAAGGGCGCCAACATCTATCTGAAGGACCCCGATGCGGACTTCCACGTCTACGCCGTCGAGTGGTTCGAGGACTACATCGACTTCTTCGTTGACGACAAGCTGTACTTCAGCTTCGAGAACGAGGGCAAGGGAAACGACACGTGGCCCTTCGACGAGCCCCACTACTTGATCATCAACGCGGCCATCGGCGGGGGCTGGGGTGGACAGCAAGGGATCGACGACGATATCTTCCCGCAAGAGTACCAGATCGACTACGTGCGGGTCTATGAACTCCACTAGAGAAGGGGTGCACCATCGATGAAAGCCATTGTCCTGATGTTCGA
>Ga0180429_10001956_pt1 | contig 17257 bp, 11 predicted proteins | sample SS_ome_FD_132428 | JGI IMG/M metagenome (GOLD analysis project Ga0180429, IMG submission 132428) | Hypersaline lake sediment archaeal communities from the Salton Sea, California, USA - SS_1_S_1 metaG | ecosystem: Environmental > Aquatic > Non-marine Saline and Alkaline > Hypersaline > Sediment ...
CCGAGTCGATTGGGAAGGTGAACGAAGATGTTATCAAAAAGTACATCAAGGCGCAGGGCCAATAGCCAAACTATGCCGCACGGCCAACCCCGCGGGCTTCAGCCCGCGGAGGTTTAGGATTTGTCTTTCTATTATGGCTCCCAACAAGAAGATCCTGATGCATGGTTTCCGCCGGATGCTCACCCGCTTCGGGCCACGCGGCTGGTGGCCGGGCCAGACCCCGTTCGAGGTGATGGTGGGCGCCGTGCTCACCCAGAACACCAACTGGAAGAATGTCGAGAGGGCGATCGGGAATCTCAAGGAGGCCGATGCGCTGAGTCCTGAGGCGATGCTTGCGATGTCACCTGCCAGGCTCGCCTCGCTCATCAAGCCCGCGGGCTACTTCCGCGTGAAGGCCAAGAGGCTGCGCAACTTCCTCAAGTACTTCGTGGAAAGCTACGACGGCAGCGCGAGGAGGATGGCGCGCCGGGAACTCGCGGAGCTTCGGCCCGAGCTGCTCGCCGTCAACGGCGTCGGCCCCGAGACCGCCGACTCCATACTGCTGTATGCGCTCAAAAAGCCGATCTTCGTAATCGACGCCTACACCAAGCGGATACTGTCGCGCCACGGCCTGTGCGCCGAGGAGGATGCCTACGACGAGCTGCAGGAGCTGTTCATGGATCGCCTGGCGGAGGACGTCCCGCTGTACAACGAATACCACGCGCTGATCGTGGAGACCGGCAAGGATTTCTGCCGCACAAAGCCCCGCTGCCAAGACTGTCCCCTAAATGGATGGAATGGGCTTCCGTGAGTTGAGTAAATGGTAAATAGTGAATAGTAAATGGTGGGAACAAACCATTCACTATTCACTCGCCGCTTGGATTTAACCGGGCTTGATCACCGCCATCGTGTAGGCCTCGGGCCTGATGTACTTCCTGGCCACCTTCAGGACGTCCTCGGCGGTGATGGCCATGATCCTCTTCGGGTACTTCTCGATCTCGTCGGAGCCCAGGCCGTACAGCTGGTTGAAGGTGTGCGTCGATGACAGCGCGCCGTTGCGCTGCAGCTCGATCTCGAAGCTGCCCACCAGGTACTGCTTGGAGCGCTCCAGCTCCTCGTCGGTCGGCGCCTCGCTGATGAGCGCCTCGAGCTGTTCGATTATGCCCTTCTTCGCGACGTCGATCTTGCCCGGCTCCGTGCCGATGTAGACGGCGAAGTAGCCCGGGTCGATGCCCTCGTGGTGGATGGAGCTCACCGCGTAGGCCAGGCTCATCCGGTCGCGGAGCGTCAGGAAGAGCCTGCCGCCCTGGCCGGAGAGGATGTTGTTGAGAACGGACATCGCGTAGCGGTCGGCGCTTCTGAAGGTCGTGCCCTGGAAGCCCACTACGATGTGGGCCTGCTCCTTCTCGCGCTTTACGACCGTCTTCTCCCGTGGCTTCTTCGTAAGGGGGTCGCAGGAGAGCTTCGGGGGCTTGAGGCCCTTGCGCGGCAGATCAACCAGCATGGTGTCGAGCAGCTCGCGCACCTCCTTGGCGCAGACGTCGCCGGAGACGGTGATGACCATCCTCTCGGCGCAGAGCACGCCGCGGTGGAAGCGGGCCAGTTTCTGGTTTGTGAGCCCGCGCACCGACTTTATCGTGCCCAGCTGTCTCATGCCGTACGGGTGCTTCGGGTACAGCTCGCCCAGGAACTCGATGAAGGCCAGCGACGACAGCGAGTCCTCCTGGTCCTTTATGGCCTTGAGGTGCACGCGCTTCTCCTTGGCGACCTCCTGCGCGGAGTAGGCCGGGTGCGTCAGCACGTCCGCGAAGAGCGCCAGCCCGTCGCGCAGGTACTCGCTCAGGAACTCGCACTTGAGGCCGCAGGTGTTGCGGCCGCTGAAGCCCTCTATGTGCCCCGCTATGCGCTCGATCTCCTGCGCCAGCTCGACGCCGCTGCGGCTCTTGGTGCCCTTGGTCATCGCGCGAGCCGTCAGCGCCGCGATGCCGTTGGTCGCCGGCGTCTCGAAGCGCGAGCCGCCGAGGTTGGCCGCGGTCACCGCCACCACAGGCACGGTGTGGTTCTCCAACACCTGGAGAGTGGCGCCGCTCTTGAGCTTCATCCTCTGGACGGAGCGCTCCTTGTGCTTCTGCGCCGTGCGCTTTTGCTTTCCGGCGTTGCCCATGGCGCGCCTTATCTCGTCGTGCCTGCCCGCGAACTTGGAGCCCTTGGGGACTATGAGCGCCAGCGTGCACCTGGCCGTGCTCAGGTAGCGCTGTGCGGCCTCGCGGGCGCTGGCCGCGGAGACGCCGCCCAGCATCTGGTAGTAGCGCTCCTCGAAGCGGTGGTCGCCCGCGGTGGCCAGAAAAGAGGCGATCTTGCCCGCCTGGCCGCCCACCGTCTCCTTCTCGTAGATTTCGTTGGAGCGTATGTTGAGCTTGGCGCGCGCCAGCTCGCCGCTGGTGACCGGCTCCGCGGCTATCCGGTTTACCTCCTCGCAGATGGCGGCCAGCGCCTTGGGCACGTCCTTGTCGGCGAGCATCGCCCCTATCACCCAAAGCCCGGGGTGCTTGGGCGTGAAGGCGAATGAGTATATGTTGTGCACCAGCTTCTTGCGCCGCTTTATCACCTGCTCGAGCCTGGAGGAGTCGGAGCCGCCCATGATGTGCGAGAGCACGTCCAGCGCCGGCGTGTCCTTGTGCGCCAGCTCCGGCACGTTGAAGCCCAGCGACAGGTAAGCGCTCTGGACGTTCATCTCCTTGACGATGAGCTCTGTGCGCAGGTGCGCGGGCTCCGCCGGGATGTCGGCCACGGGCGAGGGCTGGCCCTTGAAGTCGGCGAACTCCCTCTTGATCCTCTCCAGCATCTCCTTCGTGTCGAAGTCGCCCACCGCTACGAAGGCGATGTTGTTGGGGGTGTACCAGCGCCTGTAGAAGTCCAGGATCTTCTCTCGCGTGAAGGAGCGCACCGTCTCCGGAAAGCCTATGATCGGCCTGCCGTAGGTGTGCACCTTGTAGGCCTTGTTGAAGAGGTGCTCGATCACCATCCGGCCCGGGTTGTCGTGCTCGCGGCGGATCTCCTCCAGTATCACCTCCGCCTCGCGCGCCAGCTCCTCGGCGTCGAACAGCGGGTTCTTTATGGCGTCGGCCAGGATCTCCAGGCCGCGGTCGGCGAACTGCGTGGCCATGTTGATGTAGAATACGGTCTGGTCGAGCGAGGTGTATGCGTTGATGTCGCCGCCGGCGGCCTCCACGTCGCGCGCGATCGTTCCGGTGGGCCTGGTGGGCGTGCCCTTGAAGAGCATGTGCTCGATGACGTGGCACAGCCCCGCCTCCTCGTCGGTCTCGTCGGCCGAGCCCACCTTCACCAGGGCCTGGAAAGAGACCACCTTCGCCGCGTGGTTCTCCTCCAGGAGCACCTGCATGCCGTTGTCCAGTGTGAACGTCTTGATCGCCATATCCCCCGCCTTATCGCGCCCTTTCGGAGCAGGCGGCCCTCTCCTCCCGACCGCCAAATAGTGTTGAAATTCCATAGGGTTCTGCTACGGTGCCCCAATCTTCTATCTAATGCCGCGGGAGATGAAAAGGAAAAAGCTTGAAGGGCCTGGAATGAAGAAAAAATGGGAAGAAATGTCAGTTGAGGAACTGGCCGAGGAGGTCAGAAAGCACAATCGACTTTACTGGGTCGAGCATGCTCCTGAGATACCAGATACCGAGTTTGATCGGCTGGTCAGGATTTTAAGAGCAAGAGAACCAAGAAAGGATGTGCTTTGGGAAATCTTCTCTGATGCCAAACCATCGAGTAAGAAAGTAAAACACAACTATCCAATTCTCTCACTTGATAAGTGTTATATCGAACAAGAAATTAATGATTGGGCAAAAAAATTTGATGGTAAAGTAGTATCAAGTCCAAAGATCGATGGATTAGCAGTTAGTATTCGTTACGATAAAACAGGCAAGATGCAAATGGCTGTAACTAGAGGTGATGGTTATGAAGGTGAAATAATAACTAGTAACGTAAAAAAGATAAATTCAGTCCTTCAACATGTGCCCCAACTTGCAAAACTTGATCACAAGAAAGGTGTAGAGGTTCGAGGCGAAATATATATGCCTCTCTCCGTATTCAAACGATATAAAGGTGAAAAATCTAATCCTCGTAATTTGGCAGCTGGTGCTGTGAAACAAAAGGATCCGAATAAGACTGCGGAATACGAGTTGGCATTCTTTGCTTATGATTTATTAGGGACAAAACTTAAAACAGAGTCTGAAAAATTTAAGAAGTTAGCTGAGGTTGGTTTTGAGGTTGTAAAAGATTGGGATGTAATAGGGAAAGATAAATTACAAGAAAAGTTTGAGTATTTTGTATTACAGCGGAAGAATTACGACTTCGAGACCGACGGCGTGGTCTTCAAGGCCGACAGCGTGGCCGAGCAGGAGAGGCTCGGCGCCACCGCCCACCACCCGCGCTACGCCATCGCCTACAAGTTTCAGGGCGACTCCGGCGTCACCACATTGAAGGATGTCGAGTGGAGTGTGTCGCGCACCGGGGCGATCACGCCGGTGGCGATCGTCGAGCCGGTGGAACTATCGGGCGCGATGGTCTCGCGCGCCTCGATGCACAACCTGGGCATCGTGAGAAAGCTCATGGCCGACGGCCTTGGCATCGGCGCGAAGGTGGTGATGATGCGCAGGGGCGGCGTGATCCCGCACCTGGAGTCGGTCGAGAGGGCCGGCAAGGGCAAGGTGGCGATCCCGAAGCGCTGCCCCTCCTGCGGCCGGCCGGTGAAGGAGGAGGGCGACTTCCTCTACTGCACCAACGCCGAGTCCTGCGTGCGCTCCAAGATCGCGGAGCTCGAGCACTTCGTGAAGGCGGTCGGGATCGACGGCTTTGGCCGCAAGCTTTTGGAGAAGCTCTACGAGTCCGGCGAGGTGACCGAGCCCGCCGACTTTTACGATCTGAAGGTCGGCGACCTTTTGGAGTTCGATCGCATGGGCGAGACCCTGGCCGCGAAGCTCGTGGGGAACGTGGCGGCCAGGCGGCGCATCCCTCTGGGCGTCTTCCTGCAGAGCCTGGGGATACGCGAGCTGGGCAAGCACGCAGCGAGGATCCTGGAGGCCTTCGGCTCGCTGGATCGCGTGCGCTCGCTCACCGAGGAGGAGCTGTCCGAGATAAAGACGATAGGCCCGGTCATCGCGCGCGAGGTCGTGGAGGGGCTTGCGGCCAAGAAGGGGATGATCGACAAGCTCCTGGGGCACGTGGAGGTCGTGGCCGTGGAGAAACACGCCGCCGCCGGCGGCATCTTCGGCGGCAAGCAGATCCTCTTCACGGGGAAGCTCACCGCCATGTCCAGGGCCGACGCGCAGAGGACGGTGGAGGAGCACGGCGGCATCGCCGCGCAGTCGGTGGGGAAGACGTTGGACTTCCTCGTCGTGGGCGACGGCGGGGGCGCGGGCTCGAAGTTGGAGAAGGCGAAGAAGCTGCAGGAGAAGGGCGGGAAGGTGAGGATCATAAGCGAGAAGGAGTTCATGGGGATGATAAGTTCGTGAGGCGCCGAGATGCAACAGACGATGATGGACGCATCTTCCGCGGCCTGCCATCGTGTTGTGCGCCTCCGGCGGCGACCCATATCGCTGACGCGCGTGCGGTGAACCCACCTCATTCCGGCCCACTGCATCGTATTTAAAAAGGCAGGGCCGGCTGAGGTCTCCACCGCCCGCGCGCCGCGAAGGGTGCCCCGCCGCCTCCCGGCGATACAACACGATGGCCGCCCGCTCACGATGCGGCAACAAGACTCCTGTTGGAACGGCCTCCGTGATTCGGGCCGGCGCGAGCGGAAAATTCAATACTCTTTTTACAGCTTCATCGGAAAAAGAGTATTTAATTTTCCGCGGGAGTCGGCTTTATTACGCCTAGCCGCCAAAAGGTACCGAAGCGCTCCGTCAAAGCGGCACTTAGTGCTATTAGTTGGGTTTAAAAGGAACCAATCCATGGATGAAATGAATAGCATACCGAACGAATATCGAGGGTTGGATGTAGAGGAGATGCGCCGGCGCATACTCGAGCACAAGGGGCGCCTGGGCGGGAAGCTCCTGATCCTCGGCCACTACTACCAGCGCGACGAGGTGATTCAGTTCAGCGACTTCCAGGGCGACTCGTTCGCGCTGGCAAAGCGCGGCGCCGAGTCCGAGGCGGAGCACATCGTCTTCTGCGGCGTGCGCTTCATGGCCGAGGCGTCGGCGATCCTGGCCAAGCCCGGCCAGCGCGTCTATCTGCCCGCGCTCGACGCCGGCTGCCCGCTGGCGGACATGGCCGAGGTCCACCAGGCCAGGGCCGCCTGGGACGCGCTGGAGAAGGTCGGAGTGGCCGGTGAATATCTGCCCGTCGTCTACATGAACTCGAGCGCGGCGATAAAGGCCTTCTGCGGCGAGCGCGGGGGCACGGTCTGCACATCATCCTCGGCCGGCCGCGCGTTCGACTGGGCGAAGGCGCAGGGCAGGCGCGTCCTGTTCATGCCGGATCGGAACCTCGGCATAAACACCGCGCTCGCTTCCGGCATGAGGCCGGAACAGATCGCCGAGTGGGACCCATACGCACCCAACCCCGGCGTCGCGAAGGAGGCGAAAGCGGTCGTCTGGAAGGGCCACTGCCACGTGCACACCTTCTTCACCGAGGCGCAGGTGGAAAGGGCGCGAAGGGAGAACCCCGGCTGCATGGTGGCCGTCCACCCCGAGAGCGATCCGGAGGTGGTGGCCGCCTCGGATGCGAACGGCTCGACGTCGTTCCTGAAAAAGTATGCGGAGGATGCGCCGAAGGGCTCTACCGTCGTCATCGGCACCGAGATCAACTTCGTCGCGAGGCTGGCCAAGGAGAACCCGGACAAACGCATCGTCCCGCTGGCGCGCTCGCTGTGCCCCAACATGTTCAAGACCTCCATGGCGGACCTGCTGTGGGTGCTCGACGGGCTGGGGGAGGTGAACGAGATAGCGGTCCCCGCAGGGGTCTCGGAGGGCGCGAAAACCGCCCTGGATAGGATGCTGGCGCTGTGAAGATTTTCCAGTTTAACCTTGTAATTTTTAAGGTTGTACCTTAAAATTTACAACCATGTGGATTAAAAGAGAAATATCTGAAATCTTGAGCCGCTCCGTAGAGCAGTTTCCCGCCCTGATACTCACAGGGGCCAGGCAGGTAGGCAAGACGAGCCTCCTGCAGAGGCTCTACCCGGACCGTACGTTCGTCACCTTGGATCTTCCCACCAACGCCGAACTCGCGGAGAGGGAGCCCGGGGAGTTCCTCAAGAGGTATCCCCCTCCGGTCATAATCGATGAGGTCCAGTACGCGCCGGGCCTGTTCCGCCACCTCAAGGGCGAGATCGATAAGAATCGCGATGACTACGGGCGTTTTATCCTGACCGGCTCGCAGAAGTTCACGCTCATGAAGAGCGTCTCGGACAGCCTCGCCGGCCGCTCAGCCGTCTTCGAGCTCGAGACGCTGGCCGCCAGGGAGATCCTCTCCGCGAGGCGGCTCACCGAGGCCGAGATGATGGTGAGGGGAGGCATGCCCGAGCTCAACGCCCGGCCCGAGCTGGACCGAAACACCTTCTGCCAGTCGTACGTCGCCACGTATCTCGAGAGGGACGTGCGCACGATCCTCAATATAGCGCAGCTGAGGGATTTCGAGAGGTTTTTGAGGGCCTGCGCCCTGCGCAGCGGGCAGGTGCTCAACAAGTCGGAGCTCGCCCGCGACGTGGGCGTGAGCCCCACCACCGCCAACGAATGGCTCTCCGTGCTCAGCGCCTCCAACCAGGTCGTCCTGCTGGAGCCATGGTTCAGCAACAAGACCAAATCGCTCATCAAGTCGCCCAAGCTCTATCTCGCAGATGCTGGGCTCATGTGTTATCTCGTCGGCATAGACAGCGTGGACGATCTGGCGCGCAGCCCCATGGCGGGCGCCGTCTGGGAGACCTTCGTCTTCTCGGAGATCCGCAAGCGCTCCGTCTTTAAACACGGCAGGTGGGACGTATGGCTCTGGCGAGACAGCCGCGGCCTTGAAATTGATTTCCTCATAAACCGAGGAGGGCGGTTCAAGCTGATCGAAGCGAAGTTGAGCGAGGCCCCCGAGCGGCGGGATGCCGAGAGGTTGAAAAAGGTGGCTTCGCTCCTGGGGGATAAGAGCGTCGACCGCATGGCCATCGTTTCCCGCACGAAACAGCGCTTCCCCATGGGCGACGGGGTGGATGCCATTTCGCTGGGGGAGCTGGACGAATATCTGTGATTACCAGTTGCTGTAAGATTGCCGGAAATACGAACTGACGATATGGGAGCAGCACTACAGAATAGTCGGTATTGATATAATATCAGTGTAATCAGCGGGTTAGGCCGCGACCTTCAGGAGGTCAAGCTTTTCCTGGACCGTATGCTGGCGCTGTGAATTATTGACAGACGACGGTGATGTTGGCCGTGATGGAGCCCGTCTCCGGGACGTTCACGAGCTTGGAGGCCGTGCAGAGCCCCCCGCTGGACAGGAAGGCCAGCGTGAGCTGGCCCGCGGGCACATCGAAGATCCTGAAGTATCCCGCCGAGGTCGTAGTGGAGCCGAGCAGATGTCCGTCCTTCCATACGACGAGCGTCCCGTTTATGATGTGGTTTGCCTCGTCGCGCAACTGGCCCTTGATCTTTTCAGCATGACCGTGTCCCAGGTCCGGGGCGTTGATCTGAAGCTCCATGACCTGCGGCTTGGCCCTCACCGTAGGCAGCCCCGAACAGTCTATCCGGCAGCCCTCGGGTATGCACTGCAGGCACTCCGGGTCGAGCTGAACTGTATTCGAAACCCCTGCGGGCTGCCTCAAGACCCTGACGGCCCTCTGCTCCGCGGCGGACAGGTCGCCTGCGGCGGCCAGCGTCGCGAGCGCCGTCGCCAGCGCGATGATGATCTTGGTCGTCCTGGTGCCCATCCTCCTGTCCTCCTCACGGATGCGAGTACGGCGTGACCTCCTTGCGCCGGAATATGCCGCCCTGTGTGTTGCCGCCGTGTAACTTCAGGTATTCTCGGGCATCCATTGCATGTTGCTTTTTTGCTTCCTTCCAGGAATCCGCACCTTTGGTGATGCTGTTGTTTATCTTGTCGTCCTCGTCCACATACCGCGCTTCCCAGAAATCCGTTTCGAAATCGATGCTTCTGATGTCAAAGTTCAGATAGTTCCATTTTAGTTCGGTACTCTCCCACTTTGCTCCCGATCTCCACACGAGGAATATATTCTTGATGTCCGAAATATCTCCGTCGAGATACTTTGTGAGCTTGTTGTGCCTGCAGTTTTGGTCGCTTGCCTCACAGTTCTTCAACTCATACGCGGCATATGCAACGGATTGCGTTATGGCTTTTATAATATCCATGAATTTCACTCTACCTGTTTTGCTGGTGCCCTCCCATAGCCCCCACGCGTAATCGTCGGAATGTATATCCAGAGAGCCTACAGCCGAGATGAGGAGCAAGGCCCTCTTCCCGCAAACGTCGGGGAATTGGGACTGCACATCGGGTGGGCAGTGAATCTTCTTTGGGCCTAATTGATCATCTGTAACCCATACACCGGTTCCTTCGATACCTTCATATACATTCTTGACGTCCGTATACTTCATCTCAACGTCGACGTCCTCGAACGCCACGTCCCCGGCGGCCGGATACTCGATTGCGAACTTCACGGTCTCCGTGGGCATTACGCTGGCGATTTGCGCCTCGCCCTGCGAGCGGGGAATGGGGCACGAGCTGCGGGCGCGTATGGCGAGCAGCTCGATCGGATTGCGAGATAGGTCGTCCCTGCCGTCCGCCGTCTCGAACTTGCTTATCGGAAGCGGGCCGTCGTAGGCGGCCTTGCCCACCAGCATTATCTCGTCCGTCTGCGTTATCGCGGAGGTCGCGCTCCCCACGGAGGGGCGCTTGTAGGAAAGGCCTTCCTCTGTGCCGCTGCTTAAGGGCTGCACGTCGGCCTCCTGCCCGAGCCCCGCGCTGCCCCTCTCGTGCCAGGTTATGTTCCTGGTGTAGGCCTTTACGACCATGTCGGGGCTGATGTCGCCGCCCAGAAACCTGCCCAGGCGGTCGTCGTTTTGCTCCTGGTCGTCGCAGCGGCCGTCATGTGGAAAGTAGTACCATTCAGGGTGGCCTTTGACGTGGCAGTAGACCGCGCCCTGGACCTTGTCGGTCCAGCTTATCGAGTAGGGCGGCTTGCCCCCCATAAACTTGAGCTTCACGTAGATGTCCTTGCCGAGGGTGACCTTGGCCTGGGGGTCGACGATGTGGCCCGCCACGGCGTCCCGGCCCAGCTGGCCGATGCCCACGACCGCGATCTTGAGCGGGATCTCGCAGGCGTCCTTGGCCTCCACCCCCTGGCCCATGACGTTTTGCACCGGCGCCTGCCGCACGGGCTTGATCCCCATGCGCTTGACATTGGTCACGGTGGTCTGTGCCGAGGCCGTGAGGGCCAGGGCGAGTACAGCGGCTGTGGCTATGACAATCGAAGCGATCCTGGGCATGGTCCACCCCCTAGATGGTTTTCTACGATCATTGGAAATATGCACGGAGCGTGCCTCTCACACAAGGACTAATAGTCTATAAATCTCAATAGGTTACGTTTACAGGGGGGCGCTCATTTTGAGAATGATGCCGGTATCTTGACGGCCGCCCGAGGCGTCGTATAACTAGCTGATCCATAAGCGAAAATATCTTTCGGTCGCACGCAACTTGGGGGGGTGTGCATACCGATAATAGGGTTGGAGGGGCAGAAGACTATGTTCAGTGGCGGAAGACCAATGGATGCGGCGGATGTGACCGCCAAGGTTAACGACCTTGGCGATCAGCAGGCCGACGTCTACGACGAGCTCAACCAGGCCCAGGACCAGCAGGATGCGCTGAACACGCAGGCGAACAACCAGACCGGCCCGGACGCCAAGCACTCCGCCGAGGAGTACAGCCAGGCCTACGGCGACCAGCAGGTGGCCGAGGGCGACGAGGCGCGCGGCGAGGCCAGGACCAGGAGCGCCGACGACGCGGTGACGCAGGCGGAGGAGGGCGTGGAGGACTTCCAGCACAACATCGAGCAGTCCTGGAAGCAGCTCGACCCGCAGCGCCAGCAGGTCAGGACCGCCTACGACCTGGCCAACTTCTACCAGTGGAACTACGACCGCGAGCTGTACAACAAGTGGAGCCAGGCCTGTCTCGAGGGCATACTGGAGAGTCGCAACGCCGGCGGCGCGGCGATAGTGGCGTTCCACGCGGCGTGCATGAAGATGAGCGCGGCGCAGCTGGGGCTTCACACCAACGTCTCCACGCAGATATACCTCGACAAGTACCTCAGGATACCGGATGTGCCCGACAACAGGGCGATCGAGCAGCGCGCCAGCGCCGACGCCCAGGCGTCCAACCTCGCGGCCGAGGAGAGGCAGATCGCCGAGCGCGCCCAGGACAAGTACTACGAGCAGAAGCTCGCCGACAAGAAGGCCAAGCTCGCCGAGGAGACCGCGGAGTACAAAAAGGCGGTGGCGGAGCTGGAGAGGACGAAGGCGCAGGCGGACGCACTCAAGGTCAGGCGCGACAAGCTGGACGTAAGGCACAGGGCGGTCGCCGACAAGATCCGCGAGCAGGAGAGGGTGGTCGCGGAGCTCCAGAACGACCTGAGGGAACTCAAGGTCGAGGAGTCGCGCTTCGTCGAGGACTACAACAGGGAAGTCGCCGAGGAGAACAGGCGCCAGCGCGCCGAGCAGACCCAGCAGTCCTAAACTGCGCCTGCCATATCTATCCCATCTATCTTAGAGTTGCACTTCGGGCAGCAGGACTTGTGCGTTATCGAGTTCTCGCCCATCACAAACCCCTCGCGCTCGATGAGCAGCTCGCCGCAGCCGTAGCAGTAGGTGTTCTCGGAGGGGTCGCCCATGACGTTGCCCATGTAGATGTAGCGCAGCCCCGCCTCCTTGCCGATATCGTAGGCCAGCTTCATCGTATCCATCGGCGTGGGTGGGGCCTCCGTGCGCTCGTAGCGCGGCGTGAAGCGGCTTATGTGCCACGGCACCTCGCGGCCGACGCCGACGATGAAGCTCGCTATGTCCCTAAGCTCCGCCGGGTCGTCGTTCATGCCCGGCACGATGAGCGTGGTGACCTCCACCCAGATGCCGAGCTTTCGCATGTAGCCGATCGAGTCGCAAACGCCGTCGAGCTGCGCCTTCATCACCTTGCGGTAGGTGTCCTTGCGGAAGGCCTTCAGATCCACGTTGGCCGCGTCGAGGTACGGCCGGATCGTATCGATCGCCTCGCGCGTCATGTAGCCGTTGGTCACGAAGTTGTTGCCCAGGTACTCGGCCTTGGCGAGCTTGGCCGTGTCGTAGGCGTACTCGAAGAATATCGTGGGCTCGGTGTAGGTGTAGGAGATGGAGGCGCACCTGTGCGCCTTGGCGTTGGCGACGATTCCCTCCGGCGTCACCTCCTTCATCGCGACCTCGGGCGAGGGGCCGTGGCGGTATTGCGATATCTCCCAGTTCTGGCAGAAGTCGCAGCGGAAGTTGCAGCCCGGCGTGGCGATGGAGAAGGCCTGGCTCCCGGGCTTGTAGTGGTACAGAGGCTTCTTCTCGATGGGGTCCACGCCCATGGCGATGGGCTTGGCGTAGAAGATGGGGCGCAGCGTTCCGCCGTCGTTGTAGCGCACCTGGCAGATGCCGTATTTGCCCTCGTCGATGGCGCAGCCGTGCCTGCACAGCCTGCAGCGCACCCTGCCTCCGTCTTCTTTGCTATACAACATGGCTTCCTTCATGGATCTCCTTTAACGGATTACCCGCCTTCGCCAAGGCTTCGGCGGGCGGGCGGATCACGTCCCGGGACCTCTATCCCGAACCTCTTCACCTTCTTCTGCATCGTCGTGCGCGATATGCCCAGCCTGCGCGCGCACTGCGTGAGGTTGCCCCGGCACTGCGCCAGCGTCTCGACGATGTGGGACGCCTCCTGGTCCTGAAGGCTCTCCTTCGGGTCCCCCTCAGCGTCGACCCTCGCCAGCGCCAGGTCGGCCGGAGCTATCGCGTCGTGGTCGGTGAAGAGGATCGTGCGCTCCACCGCGTTTTTGAGCTCGCGCGCGTTGCCCATCCACGGGTACTCGGCCAGCGCGCGCAGGGCGGGTTTGGTGAAGACCGGGCTTCTGCCCTCCGGGGCCAGCTGCGCGGCGAAGCGCTCCACGAGCAGGGGGATGTCCTCAGGCCTGTCGCGCAGCGGGGCGATGTCGATTGGGACGACGAATATCCTGTAGAGCAGGTCCTCGCGGAAGCCGCCCTCCTTCGCCATAATGAGCAGGTCGCGGTTGGTCGCCGCCACGAGCCTGAAGTCGCATGCGACCTCCTCCTGCCCGCCCACGCGCCTGACGCTGCGCTGCTCCAGCGCGCGCAAGAGCCTCGTCTGCAGCTCGATAGGCATCTCTCCGATCTCGTCGAGGAAGAGCGTGCCGCCGGCGGCCTGCTCGATGAGCCCCGGCGCGCGCTCGACCGCCCCCGTGAAGGCCCCGCGCTCGTGGCCGAAGAGCTGGCCCTCCACGATGTTCGCCGGCAGCGCCCCGCAGTTTATCGCCACGAACGGCCCGCGCCTTCTGGCGCTGAGCCGGTGTATCTCGCGGGCGACCAGCTCCTTGCCCGTGCCGCTCTCGCCGGTGACGACGATCGTCGCGTCCGACGGCGCTGCGCGCTCGATGAGCGCGTAGACCTCGCGCATCCGCTTCGAGCGGCCGACGAGCTCGCCCAGCCCCTCCGCCTCGGAGGCCTTGAGCTCCTCCGTGCCGGAGACGACGCGGTAGTTGACTGTGGAGCGGCCTATGCGGAACTCGCCCTGGGGCTGCATCGTGATGCCGGCCACGCGCATCCCCGCCATCCACACGCCGTTGGTGGAGGCCAGGTCCACCAGCCGCACGGCTCCCTCCTCCACGACGAGCTTGCAGTGCCTGCGCGATACGTATGGGTCGGCCACCGCCAGATCGCACGAGCCGTGGTGGCCGATGAGTATCTCGCCCTTCGCGATGCGCTTTTTCAGCGGGGCCTGGTCGGGGGTGCGAACGATCAACTCCACGGCCTGGGTCCTAAGCCTCCTCCTCGCGGGGTCGAATGAGATAACGCGCGTGGAGTGCGGCGCCGCCACGATCGTCCTCACCGGCACCGCGTCGACGGTGGCCTCCACGATGAGGTTCCACGGGCCCACGGTGATGCGATCGCCGGCGTCCACGCGCGACTCACGCACGCGCTCGCCGTTGACCAGGATCCCGTTTCTGGACAGGTCGGTGACGCACAGGCCGTCGTCCTGCCAATCCAGCCTGCAGTGCTCGCGGGAGATGTCCGGGTCGATGAGGCGGATGGTGTTCTCGGCGGCCCTGCCCACGGTGATCGGACTCGTGCCTACCGGCTCCTTGAGGAGCCTCTTGCCGCCTCGCTGGAGCGTGATCTCCAACATGCGGCGACTCTATCCGCGCGCCCGCCCCCGCGTCAACGCCTTAGGGGCCGCGCCTCTCCTCCGGCTGCGGCCGGCCCCGTAGTGCTCAGCTTGCGGAACAGGCGGCAGTTCCGTTTTGCGCACGAGCGGTCGAACACCGCTTGATATTGCCCCTGAAGTCGCATAGGAAGGGCGGGCTATGTCCAAGGACCTCAAAGAGGCTGCGCTGCGCTACCACCGCGAGGGGCGGCCGGGCAAGATAGAACTCGGCATCACCAAGCCCTGCGCCACGCAGCGGGACCTGTCGCTGGCCTACACGCCTGGCGTGGCGGAACCCTGCCGCGAGATAGCCAAGGACGCGGCGGCCGCGCTGGACTACACCATGCGCGGCAACCTCGTGGGCGTGATAACGAACGGAACGGCGGTCCTGGGCCTGGGCGACATCGGGCCGCTGGCCGGCAAGCCCGTGATGGAGGGCAAGGCGGTGCTCTTCAAGCGCTTCGCCGACGTCGACGCCTTCGACATAGAGGTGGACGAGAAAAACCCGGAGAGGTTCGTCGAGGTCGTAAAGTCGCTCGAGCCCACCTTCGGCGGCATCAACCTGGAGGACATAAAGGCGCCGGAGTGCTTCGAGATCGAGCGCAGGCTCATCGAGGCGATGGATATCCCCGTTTTCCACGACGACCAGCACGGCACCGCGATAATCACGACCGCCGGCCTCATGAACGCGCTGGAGCTCACCGATCGTAAGCCCGGCGACATCAAGGTCGTCTTCTCCGGCGCGGGCGCCGCCGCGATATCCTGCGCCGGGATGCTCGAGGCGCTGGGCGTATCCAGGGACAACATCTGGCTCTGCGATCGAAAGGGCCTGGTCACTGTCGATCGCGCCGAGCGCGAGCCGTGGAGAGGGCGCTATGCGAAGGAGGGCGGGGCGCAGGACCTGGCCGCGTGCATGAAGGACGCCGACGTCTTCATCGGCGTATCCGTCGGCGGGATCGTATCCAAGGATATGGTGAAGTCGATGAGGCCAAGGCCGATCATCTTCGCCATGTCCAACCCCGACCCGGAGATCCTGCCGGAGGCGGCGCGCGAGGCGGCGCCCGACGCGATAATCGCCACCGGCCGATCCGACTACCCCAACCAGGTCAACAACGTCCTTGGCTTCCCCTTCATCTTCCGCGGCGCGCTCGATGTGGCGGCGCGCAGGATAAGCGAGGGGATGAAGATGGCGGCCGCACGCTCGCTCGCTGCACTCGCGAAGGAATCCGTTCCCAAGGCGATCTGCGACGCGTATAAGGTGGATTCGCTGGAGTTCGGGTCAGACTACATCATCCCCAAGCCGCTCGATCCGCGCGTGCTCCTCTGGGAGGCGCCGGCCGTCGCCGCGGCCGCGACGGAGGAGGGCCTGGCGCGCAGGCCGCTGGACGATTTGGAAGTATACAGGGGAATACTCGCTGAGAGGCTCAGACTAATCCCTAATCCCTAATCCCTAATCCCTAATCCCTAATCCCTCGTCTATTTCACTATCTCAATCCCCATGTTCACGTCCGCGGCGGGCGCGGAGTGTGTTATGGCGCCCACGGAGATGAAGTCGGCGCCGGCCTCTGCGTAGGCGCGGACGTTGGCCAGCGTGACGTTTCCCGACACCTCGACCTTCGCCCTCCCGCCGATGGCGTGCACCGAGTCGCGGATCTCCTCCAGCGACATGTTGTCGAGCATGACGATGTCGGCGCCGCCCGCGGCCGCCTCGCGCACCTGATCGATCGTGCGCACCTCGATCTCGACCTTCTGGCCTTCCTTTCGCTCCCTCAGCGCAAGCTCAAGCGCCTTCTCGACCGAGCCCGCGGCCACGATGTGGTTGTTCTTTATGAGGAAGGAGTCGTACAGGCCCATGCGGTGGTTGACGCAGCCGCCCATCTTGGCCGCGTGCTTCTCCAGCTCGCGGTAGCCGGGGGCGGTCTTTCTCGTGTCCAGCACGATCGCGCCGGTGCCCGCGACCGCCTCGGAGAACTTGCGGGCCAGCGTCGCTATACCGCACAGGCGCATCAGGAAGTTGAGCGCGATCCGTTCGCCGGCCAGGAGCGAGCGCGCCTTGCCCTCTACCGTGGCGAGGATCTCCCCCTTCTTCACGGCGTCTCCGTCGTTTCGCTTGCCCTGCCACTTGGTCTGAGGGTCTATCGCCTTGAAGACGCGGCGCGCGGTCTCCTGGCCTGCGACCACCAGGTCCTGCTTGGCGCGGATGTGGGCCGCGGCCTCCAGGCCCTCGGGGACGGTGGCGCGGGCGGTGATGTCGCCCGTGCCCAGGTCCTCCTCGATGGCCATTTGAATCAATTGATCCAGTTTGTTCATGTCTGCCTCAAAGTGGGCTGAATACCCGCCGTTGCTCCCCGGCACTCCGCTCCGCTACTCGGCGTAAAATCTTCGTTGCTTCTTGGAAATTTACGATCTTCCCCTGTCAGCTCCTAAATTTCAGAAGTAATCGAAGATTTTACGCCTCATACGCCCGCTCCGTAAACGCCTCCAAAAGTCGCTACGGCGGCCATTCAGCCCACTTTTCAGCGCTCGAGTGCAGCTAGCGCCTTTTTCAACTTTTCGAGTCGCTCCTGGGCGTCCTTTTGCTTGGTGCGCTCGCGCTCCACGACGTCGGCGGGCGCGCGGTCGGTGAAATTCTTGTTGGCGAGCTTTTTCTCGGTGCCTGCGATCTCGCCCTCTGCCTTGGCTATCTCCTTTTGGAGGCGCGCGCGCTCGGCCTCGATGTCGATGAGCCCCGCGTAGGGGATGTAGGTGGTCTGGCTCTCGGTCACGTTCGTCGCCGCCTTCTTGGTATCGGCCGGCTCCTTGCCAGCACCTATAGCGATCA
>Ga0180429_10001957_pt1 | contig 17253 bp, 15 predicted proteins | sample SS_ome_FD_132428 | JGI IMG/M metagenome (GOLD analysis project Ga0180429, IMG submission 132428) | Hypersaline lake sediment archaeal communities from the Salton Sea, California, USA - SS_1_S_1 metaG | ecosystem: Environmental > Aquatic > Non-marine Saline and Alkaline > Hypersaline > Sediment ...
AGCCGGGAATATCAAACCACTCGACAAGATAGACTCCTGATTCCATGGGCGTCAGCGTGGAGTCACCTTCTCCGGTGAATTCCGTCTCGGGCCCCCATTGATGCAGCGTCCATGGAGCCATGAGATCGTCCGGTTCCACGTCGATGACCAGTGTGCAGAATTGGACCGTGTAGATGCCGGTGAAGCGAATCGCCGCGCCCTCGTCGAGCGTCAGGGTTTCCACGGCGGGTTCGGGCGTCCCCCAGAAATCGAGCGGGTTCCAATGGACGGTGTAATCGCCGGGTTCGAGATCGCAGATTGTAAGATCGCCGTCGGAGGACAGGAAGAATTCGTTCGGGCCGGTGAGAAGCCAGGAGGCCTCCGCGTGATTCGGCGTCGGATTGACGGTGACGCAGTTGCCCTCGTCCTGGCAGGTGGGGCCAGGGTCGCAGTGAAGGGAACAGGCCGCGGCGAAGGTCGTGAGTAGAATGAATGCCGCGCGCTTCATTTCCCACCTCCCTATCTCACTGTACCCGGGTACAGCGCGGTCAATAGAGCGCTTTGATGGCGCTCCAGGATGCCTGTTGCGTTAGTAGAAAACCGTTTCCGATATCGAACCATTTCCAGAGGCGATATTCGGGATGTTCGGGATCGCCGACGGGAATGGCGTAGAACTCCACGTGGTCGTCCACCTCGTAGCCGCTGAAACCGTCGTGATTCACGCCCTTGAGCTCGATGCTCAGGTCGGTGGCGTAGCGATGATGGAGCGTTCCCTCCGGGTAGCCGTCCCCCGCAACCTCGAAGGGGTTATCGGGGATGTTCCAGAAGGTCAGGGGCGTAAACCTAAGCTGGATCACTTTCACGCCCGGCGAGCCGTCCAAAGCGTCATCCCCGCTGAAGAGACCTTCGGTGTGCTCGATCTCAGCCTCGTGCTCCCAGAAGGGACCATAGACGTCATCCGGAATGATGAAATAGAATTTGAAGGCCTCGTAGGCCATGCCGTCGGTGGCAAGCTCCACGCCGTCATAGAGGATGTTGTCGCGGTACTCGGCGAAGGCCATGTGATTCCAGGCTTCGGTGAAGTTGGCGATGAGGTTGTCGGGGGAATCGTAGGGATAGTAGTTGGGGACGTCGATCGTGAACTGGCCCGTGATTGTAAGGGTCTCGCCCGAGTGAAGATAGACGGACTCGTCGAGGGGCGAGTCGAAGCCCCAGATATCAATCCACTCGATCTCGTAGAGCCCAGGCGGCATCGGAGTCAGAGTCGTATCGCCCGAGCCTATGATATGGACCCCCGCAGACCAGCAATGAAGGCTCCATTCCACGTCCAGCGAATCGGGTTCCGTTTCGATGACGAGCGTGCCGGCGTCGGGCGCGTAGTTGAAGGTGAAGGTGATCTCCCCGCCGACGCCGAGCCTCTGCGTTTCCGTGTCGGGATCCGGCGCGTTCCAGTACTCCGTGTCCCGCCAGGTGAGGGTGTAGTCGCCGGGAGCCAGGTCGCAGAACATGGAGTCGCCGCTCGACGGCGAATAGAACCCCTTCGGGCCGACCAGCAGCCAGGGCGCCGCAAGCTCGTCGGGCTCCGGGTCGATGATCACGCAGCCTCGACCCTCGGAGCAGGTGACGCACTTGTCGCAATGGACGAGAGTGCCGCCGACGAGAACGACGAGTAGAATCAGGGCCGCGCGTTTCAAATCCCAACCTCCCGATCTAACTGTACGTGGATACAATTCGGTCAATAAAGCGCCTTGACTGAACTCCAGGATGAATCTTCTGTTCGCAAGAAGCCGTTGCCGATGTCGCGCCACTTCCAGAGGCGATACTCGGTGCTGCCGTCCACATCCACGGGGATGACAAAGAAGTCGACATGATCATTGACCTCATAGCCACTGTATCCGTCGTTGTTCGTGCCCTTGAGCTCGATGCTGAGGTCTGTCTGATAGCGACGAACCTGCGTGCCCTCGGGATAGGTGTCGCCTTCGACTTCATAGGGGTTTGCCGGCGCTTCCCACGTTGTGATGGGTGAAAGATGTAGCGTGATTGTTTTGACACCCGGAGATCCGTCCAGCGCATCGCTCCCGCTGAATAGACGTTCAGTGTGTTCCTTCTCTTCCGCGAATCCCCAGGACGCTCCGTACTGATCGTCCGGTACGATGAAGTAGAACTTAAAGGCTGTGTAGGTCTCTCGATCTGCGGCAGGCGTTTCGCCGTCGTAGAGCAAGTAATCGCGATATTCAGGGAAGTCCATGTCGTTCCAAATATCTGTGAAGGCCTCGATCACGGCATCGGGTGTGTCATAGACGATGGGATCATTGTCACCGGGGCCCACGGGACCTGAATTATCGCTACAGGCCACGAACATGCCACAGGTCATGGCAACAAGAAATCCATACAGAACATTTCTCCACATAATCATCCTCCCCCGTAAAAGTGATTTGATCGCCTGCGGGGGAGCATAACATTTATCCATCCTTGTTCAAGCCCCCCCGACCGACTTTCGAAGCTACTGTCCATTGTCCAGATCCATCCATTTCCAGAGGCGGTATTCGACCGCGCCGCCCGCGTCCACGGGAATGGCGTAGAAGCGCACGCGATCCCTCACGTAGAGGGCGTCGATGCCGCCCGCGACACTTCCCTTAAGCGTAATCTCCATGTCAGTGGCGAAGTCGCAGGAGAGAGTTCCCTCCGGATAGGCGTCGCCGCCAATCCCGAGAGGATTCCCCGGCGCCTCCCAGTCTCCCATGGGCAAAAGGCTCAGTTCGATGTGATCCACGCCGGGAACAGCTCCGCCTCGGGCCGGATTTCCGCTGAAAAGGGCTTCGCTGTGCTCGCACTCCGCCTCGTAGTCCCAGGCGGAGCCGTACTCGGCGTCGGGCCGGATGAAGTAGAACATGAAGGGCTCGTAGGCCAGTCCGTCCGAGGCCAGGGCGGCGCCGTCGTAGAGGACGCAGTCGCGGTACTCGACGATGTCCCGGTGCCTCCAGGCCTCGGCGAAGTTCTCGATGAGCCCGTCGGGCGATGTGTAAGAAGCGTATTCGGGTCCGGTGGGAATGTCGGCGGCATCGAGAACGTTTCTGCCGCAGCCGACCAGGAGAATTGAAATACCCAGGGCGAAAGTAAAAACAGTGATACGTTTCAACATGATACACCTCCCGCAAATCGTGGGGGAGTTATTTCTTATATACGGACGCATCAGAGCCAAGTCAAGAATCGCCCGCCTTTCCCCACGGCTATACTGAAGACGTCCGCAGATCCTCCGGCGTTTACTTCCTTCTACACCCCCTCGACGCCCCGCATCAGCCCCTGGGCCTTCGGCTCCTGAATCCGCATGCGTTCCTCCACGTCGAAGGCCCTCACCAGCCTGGCCTCGACCAGCGGCTCGCCGAGTTCGACCGTGGCCTCGCCCTCGATCCAGAAGGGCCCCGCCCCGCGCAGCTTCACGGCCAGCCGCGCGTAGTCCTGGGGAAAGAAGACGGCCTCGAAGGTGCCGGTCTCGTCGGAGAAGGTGTAGAAGGCCATGATGCGGCCGTCGCTCTTGGTCCGCGTGCGCTTTCCCGTGACCTTCACCCCCGCCAGCCGAACCGGTCCGAGCCACGCGGATTCCTCGTCGCGAAACTCCATGGCGCGCTCGCGAAGGGCCGCGGCGCTGAGCCGGGGGCCCGTGGCGGAAAAAAGTAGAAGAGGGTGCAGCGAGGGCGAGAACCCCAGCACGGCGAGTTCCTCGCGGGCTCGATTGGCGGCCAGGCCCATGTCGCCGGAGAGCGGACGGAAGGCCTCGCTTTCGGCCTTGGCCTTCGAGTCGCTGGGCCAATAGTCGCGCAGAGCCTCGAGCAGCTCTGCCCGCGTGGCCGGTTCGCCGAGGCTTTCTATGGGCAGGCCGTCGAATCCGCCGACGCGAAGCAGCAGCGCGGCCTCCCATCGTCGGGGGCCGTCCCCGTCGCCGCGGGCGCGGGCGATGAACTCCTCGAGGGAATAGAACCGGCAGCGGGAGCCTTCCTCGGCGATCCAGCGGACGGCCGTCTCGCGAACGTTCCGCAGGAAGGACAGCCCGATGCGCACATGTCCCCCGCTCTCCACGCCGCCGGCGGGGTCTTCGGCCAGCGCGCCGCCGGTCCATCCACCGCAGGACGTCGTACCCGCGTTCACGTGGGGCGGCAGGATGGCCAGCCCCAGCCGCCGCGCCTCCTCGACGTATTCGGCGGTGGAATAGTATCCGCCGCGTTCCTCGATGACCGAGGCCATGAACTCGGCGGGAAAATGCGCCTTCCAATAGGTCGATTCGAAGCTCTCCCTGGCGAAGCTGGCGCTGTGCGCCTTGCAGAAGGCGTAGCCCGCGAAGCCGGCGATCTTTTCGAGGAGCCCGGCGGCGATCCGGTCGGCGCGGCCCTCGCTCTCTCCGGCGTCCAGGAAAAGCGCGCGCGCCCCGTCGAGAAAACGCTGCGAGAACTCCGCGAGATCGAGGTGGCGCTCCTTGCCGGTCATCAGCTTGCGGAAGAGATCGGCCTCGCCCAGCGAGAGCCCGCCGATGTCGCGCAGCACGCGGATCACCTGCTCCTGGTAGATGAGGCAGCCCTTCGAATCGCGCAGCAGGGGTTCGAGCAGGGCGTGTTCGTGACTCACGGCTTCGAGGCCGAGGTGCCGCATGAGATACTGCCGCTTGCCCCCGTGGTTGCTCACGCCCGGCCGGATGATCGAGGACAGCGCGGTCAGGGTTTCGAAGTCCTCGCAGCGCGCCTGCCGAAGCAGCTGCATCAGGATGGGGCTCTCGATGTAGAAGCAGCCTTCGGTTCGCCCCTCGCGCAGCATGGCCCGCGTCTTCGCGTCGGCGAAGGGGTTCACGTCGCGACGGTCCGGCGGCTTCTTCCCGGGATCGCCCGCCAGGTTCGGCGCCAGTCCGAAGTTCTCACGCACGCGCCGGCGCGACTCGTCGATCACCGCCAGCCCGCGCTGCCCGAGGATGTCCATCTTCACCAGGCCGGCGTCCTCCACCGCGTACATGTCCCACTGCGTGATGGCGTATCCCTGCGCGCTGGGCTGAAGCGGCACGAAATGGCGGATGGGCCCCGGCGCGATCACCACGCCGCAGGGATGGGTGCCCAGGTGCCGCGGCAGGCCGTCGAGCCTGGCCGCCAGCTCGAAGAGCCGGGGATAGGGGTCGGCGTCCAGGTCGAGGAGGCGGGCGCGCGGGTCGGCCCGCAGAGTTTCCTTCAAATCGCGGGTGGATCCCCAGCGCGGGAGCGTCTTGATCGCGGCCTCGTGAGCTTCGGCGTCGATGCCCAGCGCGTCCATCAGCCCGCGGAAGGCGCTGCGCGGGCGGAAGGTGTGCCAGCTTCCGATCAGCGCCACGCGATCGCGCCCGTAGCGCTCGTAGATGAAGTCGAGGATCTCGTAGCGGGCCTCCGAGCCGAAGTCGATGTCGAAATCGGGCAGTCCCTGCCGCTCCATGTTCAGGAAGCGCTCGAAGCAGAGGCCGTGCTCCAGCGGGTTCACGTGCGTGACCGAGAGCGCGTAGGAGACCAGGCTTCCCGCCGCGCTGCCGCGCCCCAGGCTCTCCAGGCCGCGCGTGCGTCCGTGGCGCACCAGATCCCAGGCGATGAGGAAGTAGGCGCTCACGCCGCGGCGGCGGATCACGTCCAGCTCGCGGCGAAGCGCGACCACCGCGCGCTGCGCCTCGGGCCTGCGGCTCTTCGGCGTGAAGCCCGTTCGCTCCCAGAGTCCGAGGTGGGCCTGGTGAAAGAGGAAGCGATCGGCGTCGCCCGGGTCCGCGCTGCCCAGGGGCTGGAATCGCGGCGGACGGGGATGGCCCGTGGGCACGGTGTAGCGGCAGGCGCGGGCGATCATCTCGGTATTGGCGACGGCCTCCCGCGGCACGGCGCCGAGGGCGCGGCGGAGCGTGTCCTCGTCCATGAGCCAGGCCGTGGCGGGCGCGGTCGCCTCGTCCGGCAGCTCGTCCGCCGCCCGGTTCAGGCGCATGGCCGTGAGCAGGCGGTGGATCTCGTGGTCCTCCGGACGCTCGAAGAAGACGCCGCCCGTGGCCACATAATCCACGCCCAGCTTCCAGGCCTGGTGGATGAGCCTGTGACGCGGCGCCTCGGGACCGGGCCGCAGCTCGGCGAAGAGGCGTCCGCCCGGATCGGCCGGAAGGAGGCGCGTCATCAGAGCGGCGTCGCCTGTCAGCACGAAGAGTTCGCCGGAGCGCAGGGCGCGGGCCAGCGCGTGCTCGAAGCGGAAGTCGGAGTCCATCTGCCGCGAGCTGAGAATCTCGCCGAGGATGGCGTAGCCGGTCTCGCTCCTGGCGAGAAGGGTCGCCCTGTCGCCGGGCCGGGAGGGCCCGGCCGGCCTCTCGCGGGAGAATCCTCCGGCGGAAACCTTGCCGCCGCGCTCCCGCAGGTCCGGGCGCGTGAGCTCCGCGCCGAGAATCGCGTGGATGTCCTCGGCCTCGCAGGCCTTCTGGAAGGGGATGGCCGCATAGAGGCCGTTGCTGTCGGTGATGGCCAGGGCGCGCTGGCCCATCCATCGCGCGCGCGCGGCCAGGGCTTCGGGACGCGTCGCGCCGGAGAGCAGGGAGTAGCAGCTGTGGACGTTGAGATGGGTGAGCATGGACCGGCCTCTGGCCATTGGCTGTCGGCCGGAGCTCCGCCAGGGGACGGGGTGCCGATAGCCAAGAGCGGATCGCGGGAGGGATCGGGTGCCGGGGAGGCGGCATGAAAAATCGCGCCGACCGAAAGGGCCCGGCGCGGGAGGGTAGAGGCAGTGTAGCGCGAATGACGACGCGCATCAAGCCTTCATGGCCAGCTTTTGAAAAGCCGTCTCCACGCGGCGCATGTTCGGCTGCCAGAGGCCGCGTTCCCGGATGATCTCCAGGTTGCGCTTTCGGAATGAGGCACGAAGCGAGTCGTCCTCGAGCAGCCGGGATACGGCTTCGCCCAGCGCGGCTGCGTCTCCCGCAGGGTAGTAGAGCCCGTTCACGCCCTCTTCGATCCACTCGTGATTGGCGGGGATGTCGCTGAGCACCGGCGCCGTGCCGCAGGCCATGGCCTCGAGCAGCGAGACCGATGTGGAGTCCGAGCGCGAGGTGGAAACATAGACCGTCGCGGCGCGAAGAAGCTCGGCGACGGCTGGCGCGTCGAGCTTCCCGTGGAATCGAAATGCCTCGGGGGCGGTCGCTTCCGCCTGCGCCGTGAGCCGGGCCCGATCGGGCCCCTCGCCGCAAAGGTCGAAGCGTAGCCCGGAAAGAACCGCCGCCGCGGAGATCAGATCCTCCAGCCCATAGACCGGATGCAGGTTGCGCGTGCTGATGACCCTGGCCGGTTTCGCGCGCGTCGCCTCGTTCGGCGGCGGATGGAAGATGTCGGGATCCACGCCGAAATGGGCCTTGAGGATGCGCTGCTCCGGCACTCCGGCGTCCCGCACCACCGTCGAGAGGATCTCGGCGTCGGTGGTCACCAACCGGGCCTTCCTGAGGTTCGAGCGGATCATCAAGCGGTGCAGGGGATGATTCGGATAGTCGATGAGAAGGTCCGAGCCCAATGCCGAAACCACGAAGGGATAGCCGCTCAACGCAGCGCAAGTGCCGTAGCCGCCGGCGTAGAGGGCGTTCACGAGATCGGGACGGAAGCGCGCGAGTTCACGCCGGATGGCCGGCACTCCCGAGAGGTAGGCCAGCGTCATCGTGGGAAGCCGGCCGCGCATGCGGCGGTGCGGGAAGGAAGAACCGCTGGGATCTTCGAAGGAGAGCAGTAGGACTTCGTGGCCACGACCCTGGAAGTAGGAAACCCAGCGTCGCACGTGTCCCATGCGGCCGTCGCCGAGAAAGGCAAGGCGCATCAAGGGCTCTTCCCATCCTTTTTTAGCGCGGAACGCCCATGCCCGAAGGCGGCGCCGGCCAGGCTTCGGAGTCGCGCCAGGGCGGCCCGGCCGCGCAGTTTGCGGAGATTGGCCCTTACCACTTGCGGGTCGCGCAGTTTCTGGAAGAGGTGGCGCCGCCGCATCAGGTGCAACTCGCGCCAGGTGAACTGCGGCTGGATGAGGATGGGCACGCTCGGCGCCGTGGAAAATCGCAGGTTCTCCTCTTGATGATAGGGGCTCGACCAGTGGAAGCCCTCCGGCAGGAGGCCCTCGTCTTTCGCAAAGCGCTCGACCTCCGTGCCCGGGAAGATATTGATGCCCACGCCTCCGCCGATGCGCGTGATGTAGCGTTTGTTCTTGCGAATGAATCTCAGGGTCTCCATGGCCTGGTCCAGCGTTTCCTCGATGTGGCCGATGGTGAAGAAGACCTTGGTCTTGAATCCAAGATTATAGCTGAGTTCGAGGATCTTCGAGATCTGCTCGGGCGTGATGTTCTTCTTCATCCGCTTCAGCATCACGGGATTGATCGATTCCACGCCGAAATCGAGGTAGTAGCAGCCGGCCTCGCGCATGGCGCGCAGCATCTCCTCGTCCACGGTGTCCACGCGGATTTCGCATTCCCAGGGCATCACCGCGCCACGGCGCTTGATCTCCTCGCAGAGCGCTATGGTGAAGCTCTTGCGTACCGTCACCAGCGCGTCCATGAAGCGGATACCCTCGGCACCGTACTCGTCGCGAAGATGGAGCATCTCCTCGACGACATGCCCGGGAGTGCGGAATGTGACGCGGTGATCCCAGATGGCTCCCGCCGAGCAAAAGCTGCAGCGATAGGGGCAGCCGCGGCTGGCCATGATGTGGCTGGCTCGTCCTCCCACGAATTCGTTTTCCAGGCCGTAGAGCTCGTTGGCGAGCAGATCGCGGGCGGGAAAGCCCAGGCTGTCCAGATCTTCCACACGGGATGTATTCTCGTTGTGCACCGGCCGTCCTTCTCTGCGCCAGCTCAGGCTGCCGATGTCCTCGAAGTCGCGGCGGCCGTCCAATTGCCGCCGGCAGATCTCCGTGAAGGGGGTTTCGCCCTCCCCGCGGACCACGGCGTCCAGTTCGGGCAGGTGGTCGAGAGTGTCCTGGGCCGCGCAGGTGACGTGAGGCCCGCCGAGAACGGTGAGGGTCTTCGGGTCGCTCGCGCGGGCCGTCTTCACGTATTCGAAGGCTCGGAAACGGGCCGCCGTGGTGACGCTGATTCCGAGCACCGAGGGGCGCTCGCTTTCGAAGACATCCTCGAATGAATCGTCCTCGACCTGGGGGTCGAGTATCCTCACCGAGGCTCCCGCCCCACGCAGGGAGGTCGCCAACCAGGCCAGGCCAAGGGGCGGCATGGACCCCACGAAACCCATTGTGGAGCTGTCTTCCGCGTGCACGAGAAGAACGTCCGACATGCTTATAAGCCTAGATGCGTGGCGGTCGTATGTAAAGCCGACCGGATCAATAATTCTGATCGGCCTTCCGAAGCAGGAGCAGGGCGGCGCCGAAGTTCACGGGGACGAAGAGCCGGAAAAGGGCATCGATGTTTCCCCAGGAAGTTGTGTATCCCTGAGTGAAGTAGTGCAGGTGCAAGAAGATAGCGACTGGACACGGAGCTGGGGCCCTCCGAGAAGCCTCCAGAGCAGGAAGGCGGCCATGACGGCGGCGAGATCGAGAATTCCGAGCACGAATGAGTGCAGGAGGATGGGGTGAATTTTCATAATGGAAGAATATCAGACCGGGCTGGGGCTCGCGACAATTACCTGCCCCCGGCCCGGCGAAACTGCTATCGTGCTTCGATCCACCGAAGGAGGACCATGCCCCCGACCCAGCGCGTCATCGTTGCCATGACCGGCGCCAGCGCAACGCCCTACGCCTTCCGCCTTCTTTCGGCCCTGGCCGGGGCGAAGATCGGCGTGGAGCTGATCGCCAGCCCCAACGTGGATGAGCTCTGTCGCGTGGAATCCGGAACGACCCTGGGCGAGGAGCTGGCGAAGATCTACGGCGCGGTTCCCGGCGAGGGAGATCAGCTCGGCGAGGCGATTGGCGGCGGGCCTCTCCTGCGGCGCCACGGCCTGGGCGATTTCACCGCCGCCGCGGCCAGCGGCTCGGGGCGCGAGATTCCCATGGCCGTCGTGCCCTGCTCCACCGGCACCCTGGGCCGCATCGCCGGCGGCGTCAGCGACAACCTCATCACGCGCGCGGCGGACGTCTGCCTGAAGGAACGCCGCCGTCTGGTGCTCGTGCCGCGCGAGACGCCGCTTTCGGCCATCCATCTCGAGAACATGCTGACGCTGACGCGGGCGGGGGCGGTGATCCTGCCGGCCAGCCCGGGTTTCTACTATCGCCCTTCGGGAATCGGAGACCTGGTGGATTTCGTGGCTCAACGCATCCTCGACCATCTGGGCGTCGAGCTTCGCATCCTCAGGGGCTGGGGCGAGGATGACTGAGGCGCCCAAGGGCTTCTGGGGGCGACTCGCGGCCATCCTCGAGATGATCAAGTTCGCGCACACCCTATTCGCACTGCCCTTCGCGCTGCTGGCCATGATGGTGGCCGCCCGCGACTTCGAGCATCCCGGCTTTCCGGGCTGGCGGGTGCTGGTGCTCATTCTCTTCTGCATGGTGACGGCCCGCAACGCGGCGATGGCCTACAATCGCCTCGCCGACCGCGAGCTGGACGCAGCCAATCCGCGCACCGCCGGGCGAGCACTGCCTGCAGGCATGCTCACGCCGAGCTGGGTGGGATTCTTCGTCCTCATCAACTCCCTGCTCTTCATCACCTTCGCCGCCTTGCTGAACCCCCTCGCCGGGTGGTTGAGCCCGGTGGCCCTCTTCGTCGTACTGCTCTATTCGCACACGAAGCGCTTCACGCCGGGCAGTCACTTCGTGCTGGGACTCTCGCTGGCCATCGCGCCGATCGGCGCCTGGATCGCCGTGCACGGCGCCTTTGGCGGCGCGCCCTGGTTCCTGGCCCTGGCCGTGCTGTTCTGGGTGGCGGGTTTCGACATCATCTATAGTTGTCAGGATACGGCCTTCGACAAGCAGAGCGGCCTGTATTCCCTCAGCGTCACGCTCGGCGAGCACGTGGCCCTTCGCTATTCGGCGCGCCTGCACCTGCTCATGGTGCTGTCGATGCTGGTCTTCGCGATCCTCCACCATATGGGCTGGATCTTCTACGGCGGCCTGGCCCTGTCGGCCTGGCTGCTGATTCACGAACACAGGCTGGTGCGCGGCGGCGATCTGAACCGCATCGATCTGGCCTTTTTCAGGGTGAACAGCGTGGTGGGCGTGGTGATCTTCCTGGCCGGCGCCCTGGACGTGCTGCTCGCCGGCTGACGGGAACCGAAGAATCGTTGCGCGGTTTCCATCTTTTACCTAATCTTGATGGGCCAACTCCCACCCAGCGAGGCAAAATGCGTCCCCTGCGAATCGGCGTCATCTCCTTCGTGAACACGCTGCCCCTGGTTCGCGGTCTGGAGGCCGGGAAGGGCGAGGGCTACGAGCTCATCTACGGACCTCCCAGCGGCCTGGCCGACAAGCTGCGTCACGGCGAACTCGACACTGCGTTGATCCCCTCGGTGGAATTCTTCCGCGGCGTCGGAGACGGAATCGTGCCCGGCCTCTGCATCGCCAGCAGGGGGCCCGTGGAAAGCATCCGCCTGATCGCCCGGAAACCGCTAGGCGAGATCCGGCGCGTTCTGGTGGATAAGGCCAGTCGCTCTTCGGTCGCCATGTTGAGACTGCTGCTTCGACGCACCCACGACATCGAGCCCGACTTCCACATATACGAGGTGAGGCAGGAGACGCCGCTGGCCGGTCCCGACGGCGAGGAGGCCGACGCGGCCCTCGTCATCGGAGACGCGGCCATGAGCCTGGAGCCCGGACCGCTGGCCCTCGACCTGGACCTCGGCGACTGGTGGCAGAAGAGCTTCCATCGGCCCTTCGTCTATGCCTTCTGGGCCTGGCGCGAGCGGCGGGGCGAGAGCATCGGCGAGCCGCTCATCGAACTGTTGCAGGCGAGCCACGAGCGGGGCCTGGCCGAAATGGCCCTGATCATCGAGGAGGCGGCGGTGGCTCATTCCTGGAGCGAGGACCGCGTGCGACGCTATCTCGATGAGCGCATCCATTTCGAGCTGGACGCCGAGGCCCTGGACGGACTTCGCCTCTTCCATCGCCTCTGCGTCGAGGACCACCTGGCCCCCCAGCGCCTCTCCGTGGATTCGGCTCTGGACGAGCTCCACCCGGAATCGCGCGCCCAGGCGGCGCCGGCCCGCTGAGCATGGCGCTGCTGCGCGCATCCGATCCCGACGAGGTCCGCATCGCCCGCGCGGGATGGCTGCATCCGGTTGCCTCGCCTCCCATCGAAGACGGCGCCCTGGCCTTTCGCGGCAGCAAGATTCTCGCGCTCGGCCCGGCGGCGGACATCCTGCGCGAATTTCCCGAGGCTCCGCGATTCGAGTATCCCGACGGCGTCCTGTTGCCCGGCCTCGTGAACGCGCACGCCCATCTCGAACTCAGCTTCATGAAGGGACTGCTGCCTCCCCGCGAAGATTTCACCGGCTGGATCGTCGATCTCGTGCGCGCCAAATGCACCTGGACCGGCGACGAATTCGAGATGTCGGCCCGCGCGGGACGCCGCGAACTGATTCGCGGAGGCTGCACGGCCGTGGGGGACATCCTCAGTGCCGAGGCGGAAGAGGGCGTACTGGCTGCGCATCTGGACTGTGTGCTGCCCCTGCGGGTCCGGGCCTATCAGGAATATCTCGGCCGCTTCGGCGAAAGGCGTCCGCCCTACGAGGCCGATCCCGGGCGACACTTCTTTCCCGGCATCAGTCCCCACGCCCCCTATTCCTCCGACGCGGATCTCTATCGCCGATCGATCGCGCTGGCCCGTGAGCGCGGCCTGCCGATATCGACGCACGGCGCGGAGATCCGCTGGGAAGAGGAGTATCTGCTCGCGGGCACCGGGCCGCTCCACGATTTTCTCGTGAAGCTGGGATTCGCCTTCGGCGCGCCAGCGCCCTGGGATGCCGCGCGACCCTCGCGCCTGGCCGAGTGGCTGGCGGTCGAGAAGGCTCCGGGCCCGCTGCAGTTCGTGCACGGAACCTGGCTCGCGAAGGACGAGTATGCTCCGCTTCGCGAACTCGGCGCCACGGTGGTTTACTGCCCCGCCTCGGTGGCCTATTTCCACGGCGGCGGTGATCCGCATCCCGTGGAGGATCTGCTCGCCGCCGGCATTCCCGTCGCACTCGGCACCGACTCGCTGGCGAGCGGCCACACGCTCAACATGCCCGAGACCTGCACACTGGCGAAGAGGGCGCACCCGGCATTGGAGGCGTCCGCGATTCTCCGGATGGCAAGCCGCAGCGCAGCGCTCAGCCTGGGATTCGAAAACTGCGGTGCTCTGGCCGCCGGAATGGAAGCGGATTTCCTGGTCTTCGATTCCCCGGGAGGCCGTCCGAAGACGGCGGACGAATCTCTGGAACTGTCGCTTCTGTCGGGTTTTGCAGTGCCGAGCCTGCACGTGATCGCCGGCGAACTTCACCGCTTCACGGAGCTTTCTCCGCTGAGGGCCTAGACGCCGGTTTTCCAATCCTGCAAAATGCGCCGTCCCTCTCACAACTCTTCCGGAGGATTTCCCATGAACGTGATCTGCCACTACGAGATTCCCTCGACCGACTTCGACAAGAGCAAGGCCTTCTACGAAGGGCTCTTCGGCTGGCCCATCCAGGCGATGCCGGAAATGAACTACATGGTCTTCGGCGAGGCCGGGCAGGGTGTCGGCGGCGGCTTCAACAAGGTCGAGAAGGTGAACAACGAGGGCATCCAGGTCTATATCGAGGTCGAGGACATTCCCGCCTCGCTGACGAAGGCGAAGGAACTGGGCGGCGAAGTCCTGATGGACAAGACGCAGATCAGTCCCGAGCACGGCTACATGGCCTTCATCCTGGACAGCTGCGGAGTGAAGGTCGGCCTCTGGTCGAAGAGCTAGCCTGGGCGAAATCAAGCGCATCGAACTTTGGCCTGAAGCGGGATACCTCTTAATCCCTTGATGTTTCCGCGGCCGCCCCTATAGTTTAGATATCTTGAAACTAAAGGCAGCCCGTGACGGAAGGAGAGGTCATGGCCAAAGAGAGGGACGGTTGCGTCAAGCCGGCGGCGGGACCCATCGTGGAGCCCGCCGAGGATTCGGCGGAAAAGGTTGTCGGCAAAGTGGAGGTGCCCAGAATGCAGGCGCGTGTCGGAAGAGAGGCCCCGGACTTCGAGGCCAATGCCTATGTGACCGGTGAGGGCTTCAAGCAGATCAAACTTTCGAGTTTCAAGGGAAAGTGGATCGTGCTGTGTTTCTATCCCGGCGATTTCACATTCGTCTGACCCACGGAACTGGCGGCGGTCGCCGCCATGTATCCGGAACTCGAGAAGCTGGGCGTGACGGTTCTGTCGATGAGCACGGACAGCCACTTCGTCCACAAGATCTGGCAGGCGGAGGAGTTGTCGAAGATGGTGGACGGGGGAGTGCCCTTCCCCATGCTCTCGGACGGAGGCGGCAAGATCGGAACGCTCTACGGGGTCTATGAGGAAATGGCGGGCGTGGACATCCGCGGGCGCTTCATCATCGATCCCGACTTCGTGGTTCGCGCGATGGAAGTGCTGACCCCCGAGGTCGGCAGGAATCCCAATGAACTGATCCGTCAGGTGAAGGCCTTCCAGCATGTGGTCGAGACGGGCGAGGTCACTCCCTCGGGATGGGAACCGGGAGATAAGACGCTCGTACCGGGCCCCGATCTCGTGGGGAAGGTCTGGGAGCAGTGGAAGCCCTGATTTCGAATTCTCCGCTCGAATTCCGGTAGAGGCGTCCGGCGCCTGCGCTACAATGCGGGCATGCAAAAGACGCTGCCATCGGAAAGTGAAATGTACCGGGCCCTCGTGGAGCGCGACGCGTCCTACGAGGGCCTCTTCATTGTCGGCGTGCGGACCACGGGTATCTTCTGCCGCTCCACCTGTCCCGCGAGAAAACCGAAGCGGGAGAACGTCGAGTTCTTCGGCGGCGCGCGCGAGGCCCTGGCCGCGGGATATCGTCCCTGCCTGAGATGCCGGCCCCTCGAGCCCGCGGGCGAGGTTCCACGCTGGCTTCGCGAACTGCTCGCCGAGGTCGAGGACGCTCCCTCCCGCCGCTGGAAGGACGCCGACCTGCGCGCCCGCGGCCTCGAACCCGGCCGGGTGCGTCGCTGGTTCGCGCGCGAACACGGCATGACCTTCCACGCCTATCTTCGTGCCCGGCGCCTGGGGCTCGCCCTCGGCCGCATCCGCCAGGGAGACGATCTCGCGGGCACGGCCTTCGGCCATGGATACGAATCCGACAGCGGCTTCCGCGAGGCCTTCGAGAAGCTCTTCGACGCGACGCCGGGACGCAGCCGCGAGCGCGGCCTCATGCAGGTCACCCGCGTGAGGACCCCCTTGGGACCCATGGTGGCCGGCGCCACCGACGAGGCACTCTGCCTGCTCGAGTTCACCGACCGCCGCATGCTGGAGAAGCAGATTCAGACCCTCGGCCGCCGCCTGGGCTGCGCCGTGGCGCCGGGCGACAACGATGTGCTCGACCGCCTGCAGCTTCAGCTCGAAGAATATTTCGAGGGTCGGCGCAGTCGCTTCGACCTGCCCTTGCTCGCTCCCGGCACGGAATTCCAGGAAGCGGTCTGGCGGGAATTGGGGAGGATTCCGGCCGGCGAAACGCGAAGCTACCGCGAGCTGGCCGAGACGCTCGGCCGGCCCGGGGCCCAGCGCGCCGTGGGACGGGCCAACGGCGACAATCGCATCGCCATCCTCATTCCCTGCCATCGCGTGGTGCGCGACGACGGCACTCTCGGCGGCTACGGCGGCGGCCTCTGGCGCAAGAAATTCCTGCTGGATCTGGAACTCAACGCAAAATGAAAACCCCCACTCCCGGCGGCAGAGTGGGGGCCAATAGCCAACAGCCAACAGCTATCCCAAACCTATCCATTCTCCAAGCAGATAGACCACCCGCCCGATCAGGATCGAGATGCGTCCCATGATGGTGTAGCCGAAGGCCGCGCCGAAGGAGACCATCAGGAACCAGACTCCCAGCTTGCTGACTCCCCCGACCAGGCCCTTGTGCTCGGCCGAAAAGAAGAAATAGACGAGCACCGAGAGCACGCCGATGGTGACGATCAGCGTGCTGATCATGGCAAGGGGATTGCCCCAGCCGCTAGAGATCGAGATGATCGTGTCGGCCGTCTGCGGCAGCACCTCTCCCTGCAGGCGCTGCATGAAGTCGATGCCGGTGTAGTAGCCCACATAGATCGCCAGGGCGAAGCGGGCCACCCAGGCGATCTTGCCCACGTAGCGCGCGTAGAGGATCACGCCGAGGGCCATCGGGATGATCAGATTCCACCATCCCCAGCTCGTGAAGGGCGCGAAGCCGCCGGATCGCATCGGCTCGATGACGTTGGGCACCAGGGTCTGACCGAAGGTCTGCCCGATGTAGTAGCCCAGACTCACGCCGGCGAAAACGCTTTCGGCGAAGCGGAAGAATGGATTGTCCTTATAGAGGAAGCTGAAAATGCAGAGGGTGAGGAAGGCACCGACCCAGATTCCGAATTCCGTGCTCATGTCACCACCTCCCTAATTCCGCTTCTGGGAGCGTTCCACGAAGAACGCGACGTTTCCCAGAATGATGAAGAGTGTGATGATGGTGTAAACCACCGATTGCACGTCCGAGCCCTTGCCGGCGTAGAAGACCTCCGCCGTGGTCAGGGCGTCGAGTCTCGGATAGGCCTCCCGGACCAGCTTTTCGTATTCGGCCGCGCCCTTCAGTCCGCCCAGCAGCGCGAACATCTGGCCCGCCTTGTAGTAGGCGAAGTACTTGGGGGCGCTCACGGCCGTGCAGCCCACGGCCACCGGAATGCCGAACTGGGCGTTCACCAGATTCGCCCACCATTCGCCGATGATGCCCGTGGCGGCGCTGAAGACGAACTTGAGATCCCTGTAACCGTGCACCGCCCGGCCGAGCTCGTACTCGTCCAGCGGCGTGTCCCAGTAGTCTGTCGGGAAGGTGGCGTGGATGTTCTCGTTCATCTGGCGCATGGCGGCGAGCCCGCCGTCCTTGTAGCCGAGATAGAGGAAATCCACTCCGTAGAACTTGCCCGGGAAGTGCTCGCTTTCCACGGGCATGTCGCTGGGCAGATGTGCGTCCAGCGGGCCCACGCAGCGCTCGAGCTCCTCGAGCCCCTCGTTCACGCCGCCGATGGGGTAGAGCGCCAGGCACATGACCTTGGCGTCCTTCTGCAGGACGTGGCGGATGACCGCGTCGGCCATGGGATCGTTCTCCGGCCCCGTGCTGGGGCCGTAGTCGAAGGAGATCAGGACCACCTCGCCGGGCTGAAG
>Ga0180429_10001958_pt1 | contig 17251 bp, 10 predicted proteins | sample SS_ome_FD_132428 | JGI IMG/M metagenome (GOLD analysis project Ga0180429, IMG submission 132428) | Hypersaline lake sediment archaeal communities from the Salton Sea, California, USA - SS_1_S_1 metaG | ecosystem: Environmental > Aquatic > Non-marine Saline and Alkaline > Hypersaline > Sediment ...
CGCTCTGGGCCATCCTCTACTCGCTGCTGGGCATCGTGCTCTACATCACCTGGCGCTTCGAGTTCAAGTTCTCCATCGCGGCCATCGTGGCCCTGATCCATGACGTGGTCATCACGCTGGGCATCTTCAGCCTGCTGGGCAAGGAGATCAACCTGACCATCCTGGGCGCGCTGCTGACCATCGTCGGCTACTCGCTCAACGATACCATCGTCGTTTTCGACCGAATCCGCGAGAACCTGCGCGCGCGCAGCCGCGCGGAGGCCTATCCAAACGTCGTCAACGCCAGCGTGAACCAGACTCTCAGCCGCACGGCGATCACCAGTCTGACCACTCTGATCGTGGTGGGCTTCCTCTTCTTCTTCGGAGGCGCCGTGATCCACGATTTCGCCTTCGCGCTGCTCGTGGGCGTGCTGGTGGGTACCTATTCCTCGCTCTTCATCGCGAGCCCCATCCTTGTGGAGTGGCAGGCCGCCCTGCAGGTCCGGCGGCAGCGCCGGCTCGCCACGAACCGCTAGGAAGCCCTGATTACGGCGGCCTCGAAAGAGGCGCCCCATCGAGGGGATCCGAAAGGATCCCCTTTTTCATGGCACCGCTTCGCGTCCACCTTGTAGGATGAGCCTATGCGGATTTTTCTTCTCCTCGCTCTTCTGGCGATATCGGTCGCCGCGGCCCAGGAAGCGGCCGGGCCCGAACCGCCCTGGATGCCTCAGCTCGCCGAAGAGCCGCGGGCGCTCGCGGCCGTCGAACAATTCCAGGCGATGCTCGTAGAGGGTCGCCTGGGCGAACTCGCGAAGCACTTCTCATCCGGAAGATTGCGCCTGAACCTGATCGAACAGGACCTGCCCGACGGCCTCTACGGCTCCGCGCAGGCCCGGTCCCTTCTCGGGGCCTGGCTGGAGCCTCTGGACGGCCGCCCTCCGCGCATCTCCCGCGTCTCGCTCAGCGAGGACGGCACCCGCCTCGGGCTGCTCCTGTGGTGGCCTCCCGAATCCCGCGAAGAGCCGCTGCCCGTCCGGCAACTGATCTGCGAACTGGGGCTGGACGCGCCCGTATGGACCTTCGAAAGCGCGACCTCGCCATGAAGAGGCTCTCGGTCGCCCTCTTATTGCTTCTCCTGACCTTCGCGGCGCAGGCAGCCCCGACCGAATGGCCGCCCGCCGCTCAGCGCCTGCGCCTCGAGGGCGACCTGGACACGGCTCTCGACTCGCTCCGGAGCCTTTCGCTCCGTCTCAGCGCTTCCCCGACGCCCGCGATCGCTCCGGATCTCGAGGAATGGATTCCCAGCGGCGGTCCACTCTCCGGACTGGGAATCCAGCTTCTAAAAAACGGGGATGTCCTCACCTGGGCGGGATGGTCCTTTCCTCTCGAGGACGAATTCATCCCACCGGAAGGCGCGGGTCTTTCGCTCCGGAACTACGGCGTCTTTCGCATTCTGAGTCTGACCTTGGGCGACGCCGCGAATCCGGAGCTTCAGTGGATCTTCGATCTGCCCCTGCTCGGCGATCCCGACTCGGGGGAGTTCGGCCCCTCGCCCCTTTGGAGCGGGGCTGAAATGGGCGTCCTGCCGGTCGAAGACGGCAGCGTCGAGCTGGATCCGCATGAGCCCTGGACGCCCGTCATCGAATCCGTGGATGGGGGAGCCATCCTCCATGTGAACGAGCACAGGCTGCTTCGCCTGTTTCCGCTCCGGCAGGCGCCGGGCGTGCCGTCCAGAAGCCCCTCGGTCGTCCTTCTCTGGCTCGCGGCTCCCCTGATCGCACTGGCCCTTCTGTTCCTGCTATCACCCAAGCTTGCCAGGGCCCGGGGCCTGGGTCGCGGCCTGGGAATCCTCGGCGGGATGGTTCTGCTGAGAGGCGCGATCTCTCTGGCGCCAATGCGGGGGGCGGCCTGGAGCCCCGCCCATTTCTCGCTGCCGGGCTGGGGCGGGCTCTTCGCCAGTCCCGGCGATCTGCTGGCCAGCACCTTCCTGCTCTTCCTGGCGCTCTTCTTGATCCGCCGTTTCTCGGGAGATCCGAAGCGCGAGCCGTCGAAGGCCATGGCCCTGGCTCTGTTGACCATTCTGCCCCTGCTCCTGACCACTCTGGCCGCCATGACCGGCCGGATGGTGCTGGCCAACAGCTCGGCCGTCATCCTCTTCGAGGGCCTGCTTCCCTCGCCGGTGGGGGTACTGCTTTTCCTGGCTCTCTTCTTCGCCCAGCTGGCCCTTCTGCTCGTACTCCTGCCGCCCGCACGGACCGCCCTGCGACTCCTGCCCCTCCCCCTGCGAATCCCCGCCCTGGTGCTTCCCTTGGCCGCGGCATGTCTCCTGCGGCCGTCCCTGTCCGTATTCCTGGCCTTGGGCTTTCTGGCGATCGCCCTCTGGGTGCCCACGACCCGGCGCGGCCGGGGGGAGGGCGTCATCTGGCTGGTCGTCCCCCTGCTGCTCTTCCTGGCTTTCCTCACCGAAGACGTTTCCCATCGCCAGCGGGGTGCCTTCATGGAGGCCCTCACGCTGCGCGAGAATGGGCCTCGGGACAGCGGGCTCGAGCAGAGGATCCTTCTTCGCAAGCGTCTCGGAGAATTGGCGGAGGATCGCGAGCTGAAGGGTCTGCTCGCCGCCGGTCGTGTGGACGAGGGTCTCGCCCTGTCCCTTTGGAAGCACAGTCCCCTGAACAGAATCGAGGGCGACGGCGCGCTGGCCGTCTATGATACGCGCGGGCACCTGCGCAGTCTCCATCGCCGGGGCCAGGCGCCCCGGGTCGAGGATTGGCTCGGTGGGGGACGCCGCGAGCCCTTCATCCATATCGAGGAGGTCCCCTCCGCCGAGGGCGAGATCTTCCTGCGCGGAGAGATCGCCTTGCGCGACACTCTCGGCGATCTCGGCGTCCTCAGCCTTCTGCTCCCGAGGGACGTCCCCACGCCGGAGGCCGCGCTCCCGCTCAGGAGCAGGGGCGGCGGCGAACGGTTCATGGCGGCCCTGTCCTTGCTTTCGCTCTACCTCGGCGTCCTGGCGCTTCTGGCCCTTCTGGATCTCCTCCTGGCCGCCCTCGGTCTTCCACGCGGCAGGGCCGGCCGCTCGGGGCGCGGCGCCCTGGGCTTTCAGGCCAGGCTCCTCATCTCATTTCTGCTCGTGGCCCTTCTCCCCACCGCGCTCATCGGCTTGCTGGGCGCCCGCGAGGTTCTGAGCCAGCTCGACGAGAATTCCGAACGCGCGGCCCTCCAGCGCGTGAGAATGGTGCGCAGCCTGCTGGAAAATCAGGTGACGCAGGAGGCGCAGGACCTGGTCCGCAGCGAGTTCGTGCGCAGCTTCCTGGTGGAAGACCCCCTCTTTCCGCACGCTCCCCGCGATCTCAGCGTGCAGGCGCGCAACGAGATCATGATCTTCGACGATCACGGCGAGATCAAACTCGACGAGATCCTGCGCGATTGGGGCAAGGCCGAGGCCGATTCCTTTCTGGCCGTTTTCCCGCGGGGTCGCATCGTCTATGAGCGCGCCGGCGCCGAGCTGCACGCCAGCCTGCTCGTGGACACCGAGCTTCGCCACAAGGGTGCCCGCGTCCCCTTCTCGGCCTTCTATCGCATGCGGATCAGCCCCGATCTGGTCTCCGGATTCGCCGAGGGCATCGGCGGCGACCTCAGCCTCTATCGAGGCGGTGACCTGCTCTTCAGCAATCGCCCCGACCTCTACCACGGCGGGTGGATCCCCCCCCGCCTTCCCCGGCGCAGCCTGCGCCTGCTCGAGGCCGGGGACAGCTCAGCCCGCGTTCTGGGCGAGCGCGGCGCGGGCGGACAGTTCCTGCGCGCTCTCATGGTCCTGCCGGGGGCCGGCGGCGAGGCGGCGGGCATCCTCGGCAGCCTCGATCCCGGCGGGCGCTCCGAGCGCGTCGAGATTCTTCGGGCGAACGCGGGCCGCGTCTTCGCCCTGGCCTCGCTCCTGCTGCTGCTCGCCCTCTCGCTGGGTGGTCTGCTCTCCCGGCGCATCTTCGATCCCATCCGCCGGCTCCAGCTCGGCACGCGTCGGGTGGCCGACGGCGATTTCAGCCAGCGCTTGGCCGAGAGCGGCGGCGACGAGATCGGAGAGCTGGTCTCCTCCTTCAATCGCATGAGCGACCGGCTCGAGGAGGCGCAGAGGGAGATCGTCCGCAAGAAGCGCCTGGAGGCCTGGAGCGAGATGGCCAGGCAGGTGGCCCACGAGATCAAGAATCCGCTGACGCCCATCAAGCTGTCGGTGCAGCACATGGAGCGGGCCTGGCGAGACGGGAAGCCCGGCTTCGACGAGGTTTTCAGGGACACCGTCGCGACACTCTACGAGCAGGTGGAAATTCTCAGGCGCATCGCCCGCGACTTCTCCAGTTTCGGCCGAAGCCAGAAGCTGAAGATAGAGACCGTGGATCTGGCCGCCCTGGCCGTCGACGTGGCCGCGCCCTATGCGAACTCGGCCCTGTCCATCGAGATCCCCGCGCCCGAGAGCCTACCGGTGCGGGGCGACAGGGAGGCGCTGCGGAAGATCATCCTGAATCTCCTAGAGAACGCGCGCGAGGCCATGCAGGCCGGTGGGCGTCTGGAGATATCCTGGTCCCGAAGCGAGGGCGGCGCCGAACTGCGACTGCGCGACCACGGTCCGGGAATTCCCGAGGAACTTCGGGATAAGCTCTTCGAGCCTTACTTTTCCACGAAGACCTCGGGCACGGGGCTGGGGCTGGCGATCTGCGCCCAGCTGTCCGACGAGATGGGCGGGCGCCTGCGCCTGGAGAACCACCCCGAGGGGGGCGCCGTGTCCGCGCTCTGGCTACCCGGAGAGGAAGATGCTTAGAAGGACTATCCTGCTGCTCGCGCTGGCGGCGCCGGCCCTGGCCGCGCCCATCGAGATCGGTCGCCTGCACTACGGCGGCGGCGGCGACTGGTACGCCGACCCCAGCAGCCTGCCCAACTGGCTGGATGAGTTCCAGCGCCGCACGGGCCTGGAGGCCGCGCCGCGGGAGACCGTGCTGCGCCCCCTCGATCCGCAGCTTCGCCGCCTGCCCTTCGTCTATCTCACCGGCCACGGGCAAATGCGCTTCAGCGAGGAGGAGGAGAAGGCCCTGCGCCAGTGGCTGCGCGGGGGCGGATTCCTCTACGCGGACGACAATTACGGCCTCGATCCGGCCTTCCGGGCGGCCATGTCGCGCCTCTTCCCCGAGGCGCCGCTGGAACTTGTTCCGCCGGGCCACCCCATCTATCATTCCTGGTACGAGCTCGCGGGGGTTCCCAAGATCCACGAGCACGACGGGAGGCCGCCCCAGGGATGGGGCGTTTTCCTCGATGGGCGCCTGGCCGTCTTCTACACCCATGAGGCCGACATCGGCGACGGGATGGAGGACGCGCCGGTGCACAAGGATCCTCCCGAGAAACGGGAAGCGGCCTTTCGCATGGCCGTGAACATCCTCTACTACGCGCTGACCCGGAACGAACGATGACCCCAGACCGCGAAAGAGGATCCGGCGGACGCTTCGGGCGCCTGCTCGGAAAAGAGCTGCGGCGCGCGCGCCTGTCGCACTGGATCGGCGCGCTGCCCTGGGTGAAGCTCGTCCAGGCCGCGGTGGCCATCGTCTTCGCGCTGATCGTCCATCTGCGCCCGCCCCGCACGCCTGCCTCGGGCGAGGGTGTGGCGATCATATTCTGGACCCTGATCCTGATTCCCATCGTCCTGTCGCTGCTCTGGCCCTGGTGGCGCCTGCCCACGGCGAGGCGACTGCTGCGCGAGGTGGAGGCGCGGCGCGAGAAGAGCCAGGTGCTCGAAACCGCGGCCGATCACGCGGCGGGTCGCCTGGACGGCAAGGGCTATTCCGAGGAGATCCTGGATACGGTGCTCACGCGCGCGGTGGACGAGCTGGCCGCCGGCCTGCCGCCCGCTCCCCGCGCCGCGCGGCGCGTGACCCTGATCGGCCTGGCCCTTGTCGGCCTCGCCCTCTGGCTGATGCTCTGGCCCTCGGCCGCGGAGATCCGGCCCATCCACCTTCTGCTCATGCCCGGTGAGGCGACGCACTACGAGGAGCGCGCCTGGCTCGAGGTGCTGCCCGGATCGGTGGAGCTGCTTGCCGGCAGCGATCTCGAGCTGCGGGCCGAGACGCGGAATCTGCCCTGGAGATTTCCGGGAGAGGTGCGCCTCGAGATCGACGAGACCGGCGACCTGCCCGTCCGGCTGCCGCTGGAGATCGAAGGCGACGACTACCGCTACGGCCTCAGCGACATCCGGCAGAGCTTCTCCTATCGCTTCTCGCGCGAGAGGTGGCAGGGCGACTGGCAGCGCGTGGACATCTATCATCCGCCGGTCATCGACAGCCTGGCTCTCAGCGCCCGGCCGCCGGCCTACACGAACCTGCCTTCCCGCGCACTCGAGGCGAATTCGGGCGAACTCTTCCTGCCCCTCGGCAGCCGAGTGGAGCTTTGGGCGGAGGCCTCCAACGAGCTGAGCGCGGCCCGGCTGCTCTTCGAGGACGCCGACTCCCTGAGCCTGGAAACCGAGGGGACGACACTTCGCGGCGCCTTCGAGCTAAACGGCGATCTTCGCCTGGCGATCTCCCTCATCGACCGTCATCAGGTGGAGGGGCGCACGCCCTGGCTGCTTACCCTGCGCGCGCGGGCCGATCGTCCGCCGGAGGTGATGATACTCGCGCCCGAGCCCGATGCGGAACTGAGCCGCGACCTGCGCCTGGCCGTGGACCTTCTCGCCGCCGACGACTACGGTGTGGCCCGCATGAATCTGCGGGCGGTGGTCCAAGGCCGCCGGGACACGCTGACCGTCCCCATTCCGCTGGAGGGCGAGCCCCAAGCGCGAAGGGCCGAGCGTTTGCACTGGAACCTCGAGGGCCTTCAACTCTTTCCCGGCGACCTGGTGGAGTACTGGGCCGAGGCGCGGGACACGCATCCCGATGGTGGGCAGTGGTCCCGGAGCGCCGTCCATCGCCTGAGGTTGCCGTCCCTGCGCGAGCTCTTCGAGGAGATCGAACGCGAGGACATCGTCCGCGGCGACGCCATGGAGGATATGCTCGAAGAAGGCCGCGAGATGAGCGAGGAGCTGCGCGAGCTCGAGGAAGAGCTGCGCGCCGATCCGGAGGTCGATTGGGAGGAGGAGGAAAGACTGCGCGAGGCCTATCGCAAGCAGGAGGAGCTCACCGAGGAACTCAGCGAACTGGCGCGCGAGATGGAGCGGCGCCTGGAGGAAATGGACTCCAACGAGCTGTTCAAGGAGGAGACCGCCGAGAAGCTCGAGAAGATCCAGGAGATGATGGAGGAGCTCAGCGGCACCGAGGCGGGGGAGATTCTGAAGCGATTCGAGGAGATGCTCGCGGAGATGGATCCCGAGACCCTTCCCGAGGAGTTGGCCGACCTCCGCATGGATCAGGAAGCCCTGATGGAACAGCTCGAACGCACCGAGGCGCTGCTGGAGAGCATCCTTCGCGAGCAGAAGATGGACGCGCTCCTGCAGCAGGCCGACGAGCTTCTGCAGAAGCAGGAGCAGATCAGCGAGGAGAGCGAGGCCGCCGAGGAAGGCGAGCAGAACCCGTCCGAGGATTCCCTGGCCGAGCAACAGGACGCCCTGGCCGAGGAGACCGAGCAGCTCGAGAAGAAGATGGCCGAGACGGCCGAGGAAATGAGCGAGGATTTCCCCGAGGCGGCCGAGGAGATGAACCAACCGCAGGACTCTCCCGCCGACCCCATGCGGGACGCGGCCGATCAGATGCGCGACGAGGCCTCCCCTCCGCCCGGAGCCTCGCAGCAGGAGGCCATGCGCAGGCTGCTCAAGCTCTACTGGCGCATCATGCAGGCCCAGTCGAGCATGCAGGCCCAGGCCAGCAGCGAGGCCCTCGAGGATCTGGAGCAGGTGACCCGCGACGCTCTCGAATTTTCCGGCCGCGTGGAGCGGGACCGCGACAGGATCGAGACGCTGAACGAATCCGGCCATACCGCCGACGACCTGGCCCGCGCCGCGCGTCGTCAGATGGACCTCTACCGCGTCATCGAGCGCCTTCGCGCCGAGATGCTGGACATCGCCTCGCGGACCCTGGCCCTCAGCCCTCTCGTTTTGCGGGAAGCGTCGCGGGCGGAGAAGTCGCTGGAGGCCAGCGTGGCCGAGCTGGAAGGTCGGAAGGTGCAGGCCGGCCTGGGAGAATCGAACCAGGCTCTGAGCAGCGTGAACCTGGCCGTGGTCGAACTGCTTCACGGCGTGCAGCAGATGGGGCAGGGCGGCGGAAGCAGTTGCAGCAGCCCGCTGGGTCAGATGGAGTCGATGCTTCAGCAGCAGCAACAGCTCAACCAGCGTTCCCAGGGAATGAAGGAAGAGATGGGCGAGGGCGGCCTCACGCCCCGCCAGCGCGCCGGCATGCAGCGCCTGCGCGCCGAGCAGGAGGCCCTGCGCCGCGGCCTCGAGGAACTGGGCGGCGAGCAGGGAGATGTGCTCGGCCGCCTGGACCGCATCATGGAGGAGATGCGCGAGGTGGAGAAGGATCTCGAGAGCGGGCGCCTGACCGACGAGACCCTGCGTCGCCAGGAGAAGATCTTCGAGAATCTGCTCGACGCCCAGCGCTCTCTGCATCGTCAGGATTTCAAGCGAGAACGTCGCAGCGATTCGGGCGAAGAGCTCGCGCCGCTCTGGCCCGGACCCGGCGGAGAAGATGAGGCCCTGCGATCCCTGCGCGACGCGATCCGCCGCGGCTTGGGCGAGGAGCTGCCGCCGGAGTACGAGGAGCTGATCCGCGAGTACTACCGGGGACTTCTCGAGGACGAGCGACGGGAGATGCGCCCATGAAGATCCTGATCGCCGCGCTCATGCTGATGGCCGCGCTACCCGTCCTTTCCCAGGCGCCCCGCCTGGGCACCGGAGATCCCGGCCTGGACCTCTATCGCGCGCAGAGCCTCATGCGCAGCCGACCCGATCTGGCTCTCGAGATGCTCCGGGAGCTGGTCGAGGCCCATCCCGGGCAGGATCATCTGCGCTTCGAACTGGCCCGCGCCCATCTGCGCCTGGACCAATTCGAGGAGGCCGAGTCCATTTTACGAGAGCTTCTCGAACGCTCACCCGGCTCGGCGGGGATCGTCTCGGAGTTGATTCTGCTAATGCTGCGCAGCGGGCGCGAGGAGGAGGGCCGTCGTCTGGCCGAGGAGGCCTTCCTGACGCCGCCCCTGCGGGACCGTTCCTTTCGCGATCTCGCCAGGCTCTACCGCGAGGCCGATCGCTACGATCTGGCCGAGGAGGCCTACCTGCTGGGTCTCCGCCGCCTTCCCGACTCCGACCAGAGGGGCCGCGTAAGGCTGATGGAGGGTCTCATCACCGAATACGCTCTCAACGGACGGACGAAGGCGATGCTCGAAGCCTACCTCGACTGGCCGGGAGAGGCGGCCAAGGACCCCGCCACCCTCAGCCTGATGCGAAGGATCGAGAGGAAGCTGCGCGAGATGGACGAGCTCGCCGCCGAGGTCGCCCTGGCCGACAGCCTTGCGGTCGGCGTCGAGGGCGCGAAGCTGGCACCGCTGCTTCGCGAGATCTACTTCGCCGCCCGCGACTGGGACGCCTATCTGCGCGAGGTCGAGCGCTCCTTCCCGAAGGACTTCCGGGAGCGGCAGTCCTGGCTGGCCGGCGAGGCCCGCCGCTGCGAGGACTGGCCGCCTGCGGCCCGCAGCATCTGGACCCGCGTGCTCGAAGACGATCCCCGCAGCTTCGAGGGGAGGCAGGCCCGCCTCGCTCTGCTACGCCTGGATATCGAGGACGATGCCCTCGACCGCCTGCGGGGTGGCGAAGGGATCGAGGGACTGGCCGGGGAACTGGCCGCCCTCGCTTCCGTGGATTTCAGCGCGGAGGTCAATCTCGAGATCTCACTCGCGCGGCAGGACCTTCTTCGCCGCGTCCTCGGCGATGCGCCCGCGGCCGAGGCCGCCTTGCGCGAGGATCTTCTGCGGCCCTACGGCTGGTTCCCCCTGCTTGGAAAGTGGCGTCTGGAGGCCGAGTTGGGCCTGGATCTGCTGGCCCAGGAGCGCATCGACGAAGCCCGTGCGCTCTACTCCGATCTGCTCGAGGCCTCCCGCCCGCGCGTGGACGTGCCCGCCTATCTCGAAGACCTTCCGCGCATGCTCCAGCGGGCGGAGTCTCATCTGGCCTCCCGCTATCAGCTCGCGCGCATCGCGATACTCGATGGTGATGCCGGTGCCCAGGATAGCCTCGCGGCTATCGCCAAGGAGTTTCCTTCCTCGCGTCAGGCCAACGACGCGCTCGAGGACGCGCTGCTCCTGGCCGAGTCGGCGAGCTGGCCGAAGTCGCTGTCCGAGCTGCTCACCGGCTCGCTCGAATTGGAAATCCTCCAGCGTCCGCTAAAGGCCGCCGAGAGACTTGTGCCTTTCACCGAAGAATTTCCCGGCGACGCGGCCACGGCGCCTCTGCTCTATCGCTCGGGCCTGCTCTACGAACGCGGGCTGCGCGGGCGAGAGGCCCTGGAAGCCTGGGAAAGACTGGCGGCGGACTTTCCGGATCATCATCGCGCGGTTCCCGCCCTCGAGCGGGCGGCACGGCTGTCCCTGCGAATGGGCGAGGTGGCGCGGGCGCGCGAGCTGCTGGAGCGGATCATCGTCGAGCATCCCGACGCCACGCAGGTTCCCGGCCTTCGGGAACTGCGCGATAGACTCGAGGAGGAGGCATGAAGAAGGCCATCCTGTTGTTGCTCCTGGCCCTGCCCGCGAGGGCCGACCTGCTCGTGCCCATGGACCTCAGCCAGAGCGAGCATCTGCGCGCCTACGGCCTGGCCTATCACGTGCTGCAGACCGGGCGGGACGTCTCCTGGCTGCTCAACTATCGGGGCGGGTCCTTCCTCCTGGACGACACGGATTTCGCGCGCAGGGAGGCGGCCCTTCTGGGCGTGAAGGTGGAGGCGATCTCCGGCGCGGACCGCGCGCGCATCTTCGCGGAGATCGAGGCCGAGAACATGGAGCGCGTGCTGCTGGAGAAGGCGCCGAAGGTGGCCATCTACGCGCCGCCGAACAAGCAGCCCTGGGACGACGCCGTGATGCTGGCCCTGGAGTACGCGCAGATCGACTACGTCCAGCTCTACGACGAGGAGGTCCTGCGCGGCGAGCTGGACGAGTACGACTGGCTGCATCTCCATCACGAGGATTTCACGGGCCAGTACGGGAAGTTCTACGCCAGCTATCGAAATCAGGCCTGGTACCGACAGCAGCAGCGGCTCTTCGAGGAGCTCGCGACCGCGGCGGGCTTCTCCTCTGTGAGCGAGCACAAGAAGGCCGTGGCGAGGGCCATCCGGGCCTACGTGGACGGCGGCGGCTTCCTCTTCGCGATGTGCAGCGCGACCGACAGCTTCGACATCGCCCTGGCCGCCGAGGGCGTGGACATCGTGGCCGAGCCCTTCGACGGAGATCCGACCGAGCCCGGTTTCCAGGAGCGCATCGACGACCGCAGGAGCCTGGCCTTCGAAGACTACACGCTGATCAGCAGTCCGCTGGTCTATGAGTTCAGCGACATCGACGCCACCAGCGAGGCCGCCCTGCGCGGCGAGGGCCGCGACTACTTCACGCTCTTCGAATTCTCGGCGAAGTTCGATCCCGTGCCCTGCATGCTCACGCAGAACCACGTGGCCGTGGTGGAGGGCTTCATGGGCCAGACCACCAGCTACCGGAAGCGCTTCCTCAAGGATCACGTGACGGTGATGGGCGAGGTGGAGGGCGCCGAGGAGGTGCGATACCTGCACGGCATGGCCGGCAAGGGCACCTTCACCTTCCTCGGCGGGCACGATCCCGAGGACTACTCCCACCGCGTGGGGGATCCGCCCACCGATCTCAGCCTGCATCCGCACTCGCCGGGCTACCGGCTCATCCTCAACAACGTGCTCTTTCCCGCCGCGGAGAAGAAGGAACGGAAGACATAGGGAAGGATGGGGACGATCCGGACGGGGCCGAACTTATCTCAATATTCCTCCAGAGTTGTCGATAACCAGATGAGGCTCTGCCGGCAAGGATGCCGGCATCCCCATCTATCCAATCCTGGAGGGAGCCATGCGCTCACCGAAAAATTTCGTCGCCATCGCGCTGCTGATGGCCCTTCCTCTCACGGCCGTTGCGGACTGCTACATCGGTGGCCACTGCGAGGCGGAGATCAATATCGACAATCCCGAAATCGGCGTCTGGAAGTACACATTGACGGTCGAGTGGGACGGCGAGGGCACGCACGCGCTCAGCCACCTGGATCTGCTCCTCGGCTTCGGGTCACACAACTGCGAATGCGATGAATTCCTCTTCGCTTTCGACGATCCGGCCGGGCAGAGCGACGGTGAGTACGACTGGCGCTGCTGCACCGTCTATTACGAAGGCTTCTTCGAGTGCAACGGTGATCCGAGCATTCCCGGGGACGAGGGCGAGATCATCAAGTTCGAGCCCTATGAAGAGGACTGCGAGCCCGGTAAGGCGGGCACCGGAGTCTTTACCTTCTACTCAGACTGGCAGCCGGAGGAAGTTGAAACTCCCAATCAGCTTCTTCTCTACAAGTTTGGTCAGCTCTACTGCTACGGAGAGCTGACCGGCGAGCTTCCCGTGCTCGGGTGTGAGCATGTCGCCGCCGATCCCTCGTCCTGGGGCGAGGTCAAGTCTCAGTATTGATTCGGGCTGAGATCGGCACCTGAGGAGTATGAACAGAGGATTCCATCGAAGCGAAAGGGGAGGGCGATCGCCCTCCCCTTTCCGTTTCACTCAATGTCGGGCTAGTAGCAGCGCTTCTCCAGCGCGTTGACGATCCAACGATAGACCTCCGGCGGGCTGAACTGTCCGTTCTCGAAGGTCTGCGGGAGATAGAGCCCGTAGACGTGTCCCCTGCGGTGGCGCACCTCGGCCTTGAGGAGGAGTTCCTTGCCGAGGTAGTTCATGGTCAGGTCGCAGAGATCGCCGGGCTGAAGGTCGGGATCCTCGTACTCGCTGAACTCCGCCTTCAGGCCGCCGAAGCTGATGTCGCGGCAGAGCGGACTGTAGCAACGGCCCTGTTCGTCCCGCACCTCGAGGCTGAATTCGGAGAGTCCTTCCATGGGTACGCGGAAGGACCATCGCACCTGGGAGACGGCGACCTGCTCGGGCAGGCGCAGGAAGAGCTGCGCGGGAGAGTTCTCCTGGACGTGAAGGTCGCGCACCATCGACAGGAAAAGGTGCGCCTTGCCCTCGTGAAAATAGCTGACCATGCAGGTGGACAGGAGGGGAACCTGCGCATTGGCCTCGTCGAGCTCGAAGGTGATCGTATTGCCCACCAGTTCGATGAAGCGGCCGGGGTGGATCCGGTTTAGTCCGGTGATCGTGATGCCGACCTCGACCTTGTCGCGACAGCAATTGAGGATGGAATCCCGGACCTCCATCTTTTCATTGCGGAACTCCGAGCGAAGCTCGGTGCTGTCGAGGATCTCATCCTCCGTCTTCACGGCATCCCAAAATGACATTCTGGACCTCCCATTAAAAGCCATTCCTGCTTCGATTCTTTCGATTTCGGCCTCATTTGGCCTCAACTTGAGGTTTTTAAGGAACCTTCGCAGGAAAAAGATGACCACGTGCCCCCTGCCCGTCAGACCTCCCGGCTTGACTTCCCCCTTCGCCATGGCATGATCGCCTTGCCCCCCAATTCCTGGAGACCGCCATGCCCCTCATGGAACTGAAGGTCAATGGACGGGTCCACCGCCTGGACCTGGAGCCCGAAACTCCCCTCCTCTGGATTCTCCGCGACCGGCTGAAGCTGATGGGCGCCAAATTCGGCTGCGGCATCGGCGAATGCGGCGCCTGCACCGTGCTCGTGGGCGGCAGGGCCCAGCGCTCCTGCATGACCGGCGTGGGCGAGGCCGCGGGCCTGGAGATCCTCACCATCGAGGGGCTCTTCGCGGACGCGGACCATCCCCTCCGCCGCGCCTGGCTCGCCGAGGAAGTGTCCCAGTGCGGCTTCTGCCAGCCGGGACAAATTCTGAGTGCGGTCGAGCTGCTCGCGCGCAAACCGGATCCCGGTGAAGCCGACATCGACGCGGCCATGTCGGGCAATATCTGTCGCTGCGGAACCTATCCCCGCATCAAGAAGGCGATCCTTCGCGCCGCGCGGGAGGTGGGCCGTGAGTAGCCCGATGATGATCAGCCGACGCGACTTCCTGAAGGGCCTCGGCGCCGGCGGCGCGGTCCTGCTCATCGGTTTCCGTTTCGAAGCGCTGGCCGAGGGAGGCCTCTTCGAGCCCAACGCCTACATCGCCGTCGATTCGGCCGGCCAGGTGAAGCTCTGGATTCCCTGGCAGGAGATCGGCCAGGGATCCCTGACCGCGGTGTCCATGCTCATCGCCGACGAGCTCGAGGCGGACTGGTCCCGCATCGACATGCAAATGGCTCCCGCCGAAACGCGCTACGGCCAGATGTCCACCGGCGGCAGCCGCAGCGTCCGTGAAAGCTGGGAGCCCCTGCGCCGGGCGGGTGCGGCGGCCCGCGAGATGCTCATTTCAGCCGCGGCCGCCAGATGGGGCCTCGAGGCCGACTCGCTCCGCGCCCGCGGCGGCGCGGTGGAGCATCCCGCCAGCGGGCGGCGCCTGGAATACGGCGAACTCGTCGCCGAGGCCGCCAAGCTCGACGTGCCCGCCTCGCCCGCGCTCAAGGAGCCTGCGGACTTCCGGATCATCGGGAAGTCGATTCCTCGCGTGGATTCCCCCGACAAGATCGACGGCAAGGCGATCTACGGCTTCGATGTCCGCAGGCCCGGCATGCTGCACGCCGCCTTGCTCGCAGCGCCCTTCCTGGGCGGCCGCCTCGCGGATTTCGACGATGCGGCCGCGCGGGCCGTCCCCGGCGTTCGCGAAGTGATCGCGCTGGAGGACGAGATCGCGGTGCTCGCCGAGGATTCCTGGTCGGCCTTTCGCGGCCGCGACGCGCTGGTCGCGCGATGGGACCGGGCCGAGGGATCGAGCTTCGACAGCACGGAATTCCGCAGCTTGCTTCGCGATCTGGTCGGGACCGCCGGCATCCGGGCGCGAAGGGAAGGCGATCCGGACGGAGTCCTCGCCGCCTCGCCGCGGGTCGTCGAAGCGACCTACGAGTTGCCCTTCCTGGCCCACGCGTCCATGGAGACCATGAACGCCACGGCCGATTTCAAGCCGGGATCCCTGCACGTTGAGGCCCCCACGCAGGGACCGAGCTGGTGCCGCTACATCGCCTCCCGCGCCGCGGAAATGGACATGGAGCAGGTCAGCTTTCAGCCCTTGCTCGCCGGGGGTGGTTTCGGGCGCCGGCTTTTCCCCGACTACGTGGACGCGCCCGTCCGGCTCTCGAAGCAGGTCGGCCGGCCCGTGAAGGTGATCTGGAGCCGTGAGGATGATTTCAGCCGCGACCGGTTCCGTCCGGCCAGCGCCCATCGGATGCGCGCGGCCCTGGGCGAGGATGGCCTGCCGCTCGCCTGGGCACACACCCTGGCCTCGCCCTCGATCGGCGGCCGCCTGAATCCCGCGTCCGTCGCAAGCGGGCTCGACGAAGGCGTACTGATGGGCGCCGAGAACCTTCCCTACTCGATCGCGAACATCCTCGTCGATCTGCATCTCCCGAAATGCCCGCTGCCCATCGGATGGCTCCGGTCGGTCTATGACCAGCAAAACGCCTTCGCCAACGAGTCCTTCATGGATGAGTTGGCCCGCGAGGGCGGCCGGGATCCCGTCGATCTCCGTCTCTCCCTTCTCGGCGATTCGCCCCGGCTCCGCGCCGTGCTGGAGCGCGTTGCGGAGGCCTCGAACTGGGGAGGCCCGACGCCGGAAGGCCGCGGGCGCGGCCTGAGCTGCCATCACTGCTTCGGCACTTCGGTGGCCATGGTGGCCGAGGTCTCCGAGGGCCGCGGCGGAATCCGCGTGGAGAAGATCACCGTGGCCGTGGACTGCGGCACGGTCGTTCATCCCGACGGTCTCCGCTCACAGGTCGAGGGCGGCGTGGCCTTCGCGCTTTCGGGGGCCCTGCGCGAGGAGGCGCGCATCGAGAAGGGCGAGTTCAAGTCGCTCAATTTCGACGACTATCGCGTGCTGCGCATGGACGAGATGCCCGAGGTGGAGGTGCACACGGTCGAGGTCGGCAGCGAGATCGGAGGAATCGGCGAGCCTCCCGTGCCGCCGACGGCCGCGGCGGTGGCCAACGCTTGGTTCGCCCTGACGGGCCGTCGCGTCCGAAGATTGCCGATGATGCCGACTCGGCGCTAGCCGTCCCACAAAGCCGGTCTGGCGGCTTTGGCTAGGGCTATGTCTGTGTTATAATTAGCCCCAGTCCCAACCCCGTTTCCGGGGAACGTCTCAATCTGCTCGGGAGGAAGCCCCATGCGCCTCGTTTTGACCCTGACCGCCGTATTCTGCCTCTTCGCCCTGCCCGCTATCGCCGAGTGGGACGTGGACGGCCTGGAAGAGCTGCTTCCCCGTCATGAGACCGAGGCCGAGCGCCTCGCTTGGGAGGGCCGCGAGCATCTGATGCCCGGGCGGGATCGCATGAGTGATCCTCCGCCTCTGGCTCCGGTGCGGAACGTGGCGGAGTGGGAGCCGGCGACCGGCGTCATCGTGCGCTATCCTCTGGGGCTGCCCTACGGGCTCCTCAACGATTTCGACGACGACGTGACCATCCACGTGGTCGTGTCCAGCGGCAATCAGAGTTCGGCGCAGAGCAACCTGGCCGCGAACGGAGTGAACATGGCGCGGGTGGAGTTCCTCGTCAGAAACAACGACTCCATCTGGACCCGCGACTACGGCCCCTGGTACGTCTTCGACGGCGACGGCGACGTGGCCATCATCGATCACACCTACAACCGGCCCTGGCGGCCGAACGACAACCTCATTCCCATCTACTTCGCCCAGCAGCAGGGCATTCCCGTGCACAGCCACGACATGTATCACACCGGCGGCAACTACATGACCGACGGCGCGCACTTCAGCAGCTCGACCCGGCTGGTCTATAACGAGGCCGCCAGCGAGAACGGCATGAGCCAGGCGCAGGTCGATCAACTCATGTTCGACTACTACGGCGTCGAGACCTACAACGTGCTCGACTACATCGAATCGGGCGGCATCCATCACATCGACACCTGGGCCAAGTTCCTCGACGAGGAGACGGTGCTGGTCAAGGACGTCTGGAGCAGCCACGGCACCTACGACGACCTGAACCAGCGCGCCACGCTGCTGGCCAGCCTGCCCTCGTCCACGGGGCGCAACTATCGCGTCTTTCGCGTCTATTGCTACAGCACGAGCAGCGGACCGGCGAGCTACACGAA
>Ga0180429_10001959_pt1 | contig 17249 bp, 11 predicted proteins | sample SS_ome_FD_132428 | JGI IMG/M metagenome (GOLD analysis project Ga0180429, IMG submission 132428) | Hypersaline lake sediment archaeal communities from the Salton Sea, California, USA - SS_1_S_1 metaG | ecosystem: Environmental > Aquatic > Non-marine Saline and Alkaline > Hypersaline > Sediment ...
CGTGGCCGGCGGGTTTCTCTTCTCCGTTTACGGGGGAGGGGACGAGTCTTTCGGGGTCAAGGTGGGCTACGAGCAGGCCCGCGAAATGGCCGAATTCCATCCGGGGGGGCGGACGGTCTTTTTCCGGGACGGCCTGCTGGAATACCTCCTGGTGGCTCCCAGCGGCATCGGAGTGTACCGCTTGACGGGCTTCATCGCCATCCTGGGAATCCTGGGTTGGATACGGGGGTTTCGCTCCATGAAATTTCCTCCCGTAGCCGTTCATCTCCTTTGGACCTCCCTGGTGCTTTTCACCGCCGCGCACTTGGTTTTGTTTCGCCTGCACCACCCTTCCCGATACACCCTCTACACCCTTCCCCTGGCCTTGATTCTTCTCGTCGGAGCCAACGCGGGCCCGGCTTTTCAAAAAATAGGCGATTTCTTTCGAAATCTTCCGGCGCGTCCCCCCCGCCCCCTGGCTCGACTGACCCTCGCCGTTTTCGTCATCGTCGGGGCGGTGATCTACACCCACGCCCAAGGGCAATATTTCAGCCGCCTGGACATGGCCACGGCGGAGCCTCCCGAGGTGGAAGCCGTGGCGTTTCTTGAAACGCTCCCCAAGGACGCCCTGGTGGCGGGACATCCCGAAGTCATGAACCTGGTTCCCGTTCTGGCACGGCGCAAGGTCCTGGCCAGCCACGAATTGTCCCTTCCGTACTATCCCGGCTATTACGACCGCATTCGGCAGCGGATTCTGGATTTTTTCCGGGCGTATTACGCGCATTCCATGGAAGAGGTGGACGCCTTCGCTCGGCGGTACGGGGTGGACGCCCTGTTGATCAAAAGGAGTCATTTCAGCCCGGAGTTTTTGCGGGGACGGATCTATTACGAGCCTTTCGGCACCTTCGTCAAAAAGCGGGTGAAGGAAGGCGGTCCTTTCGTTTTGGAAGATCCGCCCCGGGAGCGGCGGTGCTTCGACAACGGCGAGTACGTGGTCTTGTGCTTCGAAAAGGAAAAGGAGAAATAGAGAGGATGACGGAAACGCAGGAGAATCGGAAGGTTACCGTATTGATCCCGGCTTACAACGAAAAGGACGCCATCGCTCCGGTCCTTCGCAAGGTGCGGGAGGCCATGGATGCCAGTCCCTACGATTACGAGGTCCTGGTGGTGGACGACGGGTCCAGCGACGGCACGGGCCATTTGGCGGAGCAGGAGGGGGCCCGGGTCGTCCGCCACCCTGGCAACCGAGGAACGGGGGCGGCCCTGAAGACGGGCATTCGGCAAGCGACCACGGAATGGATCGCCATCATCGACGCCGACGGCACCTATCCCGCCGAATCCCTTCCCGAGCTCTACCGGCACCTCGACGACCACGCCCAGGTCATCGGGGCGCGCCGGGCCGAAAAGGGGACCAGCCGATTCCTGCGCAGCTTCGTGAAGAACATCATCCGCACTTTCGCCACCTTTCTGGCGGGCAAGCCCATTCCCGACCTCAACTCGGGCTTGCGGGCCTTTCGGCGCACGGAAGCCCTCCGGTTCGTCTATCTGTGTCCCGACGGCTTCTCCTTCGTGTCCTCCATGGCCCTGGCGTTTCTCACCAACAACCTGCCGGTGAAATTCGTTCCCATCAACTATCACGAGCGCATCGGCAAGTCCAAGTTCCATCCCGTCATGGGCACCTACCGGTATTTGCTCACCGTGGTGCGCATCGTGAGCTACTTCGCGCCTCTGAACGTTTTCATGCCCGTGTGTCTGCTGATGCTCGGGGCGGGGCTCGTCAAGGGCGGGGTGGATTTTCTGTGGACGGGGTCCTTGCAGGAATCGGACATCATCCTGGTGGTGGTGGGGGTGCTGGTGGGGGCCTTGGGGATTCTGGCGGACCTCATCGTGGTGCAGGGCAAGCGGGATCGAGGGGATGTCTGATCGGAGCCTGTACGCCGCGGCGGGACTGGCCCAGATCCCGCACATCCTGGGCTTGGTGGACCGCAACCGGCTGAGCCCCACCTACGGGTGCTTCGACCGGAGCTACTGGCATTACCGCACGGCTTCCTTTCCCAGCGGAATGTATCAGGAATTCGTGCTGCCTCTGGCGCTGGTCCACCGTTACGAATTTCCCGGCGGGGAAGCCTACCACTTGCAGCCCCGCCTCAAGGAGCTCACGGCGGCGGGCATCGCCTACGCCGCCCGGTCGGCTCATCCCGACGGCTCCTGCGACGACTACTTCCCCTACGAGCGGGCCCTGGGGGCGGCCGCCTTTTCCCTCTACGCCTGCACCGAAGGCTACATTCTCGCGGGCCTTCAAGACCAGGACCTTCAGGGGTTCTTCCACCGAAGGGCGGGGTGGCTCCTGAACCGCCAGGAATCGGGGCGGCTTTCCAACCATCACGCCCTGGTGGTCCTGGCCCTTTACAACACCTACCGCGTCACCAACGACACGAGGTATCTGGAAGGGGCCGGGAAACGCTTGGAGATGCTCCTCGACTGGCAGACGGATGAAGGCTGGTTCCCCGAATACGAAGGGTGTGACCCGGGCTATCTCACGGCCACCATCGATTTCCTGGCCAAGTACCACCAAAAATCGAGGGATGGCAGGGTGACGAAGCCGTTGGAGAAGGCGGCGCGCTTCGCCGCTCATTTCATGCATCCCGACGGCAGCTACGGGGGCGAGTACGGGAGCCGCAACACGGCGCTGTTCTTCCCTCACGGGTTCGAGCTTCTGGCCCGGCGCATGCCCGAAGCCCGGCGCGTCGCTTCTCTCTACATGGAGGGGCTGCGTCGGGACCGGCGCGTGCATCTGGACGACGACCGCATGTGCGCCCATCTCACGTACAATCATCTGCAAGCCTACGTGGACTGGTGGGAGGGGCCCCGGGAGCCGCCCCGCGCCCCCGCGCCCCTCGAACGATACTGGCCGGGGGCGAGGCTGTACCTTCGTCGGGACGATCGGCGCTATCTGGTGGCTTCCGCGGCCAAGGGAGGGGTCCTTCGGCTTTACGTGGACGGAGAGCTGGCCTGCATGGACAGCGGCCTCGTGGCGCGTCTCAGCAACGGTCGGGTGCTGGTGTCCCATTTCATCGACCGCTACGAGGTCAAGCGACTGGAAGACGGCATCCAGGTGGAGGGGAATTTCGGGCGGCGCCGCTTCCGGTTGCCCACTCCGGTGGCCCAGGCCGTCTTTCACGTGGGCATGTGCGTGCTGGGCCGCTGGGCCAGCGACTGGATCCGTTGGCTGCTCCAGAGGCTGCTCATCGTGGGCAAGAAAAGCGTCCCCCTGAAGTTTCGCCGCACCGTGCGAATGGGGGATGCCGTGCGCTTGACGGACGAGATCTGGACCGAGACGGGCTCCGCGAGCCTGCCCCAGGTGGACGCCCTGTACGCCGGCACCGATCACGCCTCCATCTACGTGGCCATGAGCAACAGCTTTCACCGAGGGTGCCTCGATCCCTGGACGGATTACGGCTCCGTCCTGGAGCCCCTCAACGCCCAAGGCTACGGGCGGGTGGATCGGATCATCGGATGAGAAGGAGCCCCCTTGCATGAAATCCATCAAAATGAAGCATGTGGCGATTTTCTGCACGGTGGCCATTCTGGCGGCCATCTACTACCACATCGACATGAAGATGCTGGCCGAGAGCTTTTTGCGGCTGGACCCTTTCTATTTCGTCCTGGCCTTGCTTCTGTTCGTGCCTCAAATGCTTTCCTCCTCCCTTCGCTGGTATTTCATGGTGCGGTCCATCCGTCCCATCGGCTACATGGAGTCTCTGCGGCTGGTCATGGGCAGCAAGGCCCTCAACGCCCTGGTGCCGTCCAAGCTGGGGGAGATGAGCAAGGCGTATTTTCTCAAGAAGGAAGCCCCTGGAGAGGTGGACGCCAACCAGTGCGCTTCGGCGGTGATTCTGGAAAAGGTGCTGGATTTGGGGGGGGTTTGCTTCATCCTGCTGGTGGGGGTGGTCTGGGCCCCCCGGTGGACGGAGGCCGTGTGGGCGGGGGCGGCCATCGCGGCGGGAGGACTGCTGGGGGTGGCGGGACTTTTGGTGCTGCCCCTGGAACCTTTGGGCCGGTGGGCGGGAAGGCTTCATCCCCGTCTGGAGCGGGTGGAGAAGCTTTTCACGGGCTGGGACGAAGTGCTGAAAGGGTGGAGGAGGAACAGGGGGCGCCTGCCTCTCGTTCTGTTCATGTCGTTGGCGATCTGGGCCTTGCACTTCGCCCAGATGTATTTGTTCTTTCCGTCCCTGCGCCTGTGGGTTGCTCCGGGAGTGGCTTTGGCCTATCTGCCTCTGGCCGTTCTGGTGGGGCTCATGCCCTTCACCATCGGGGGCATGGGGACGCGGGACGCGGCCCTCATCCTGCTGTTCGCCCCCTACGCCGACGCGCCGACCATGGCGGGCGTCGGTTTGCTGTGCTCCATGCGCTACTGGGTGGACACCCTGCTTGGGGTCCCCTTCTTCCACCGCTACATGCGCCGCCTGGACCAGGGGGCTCAAGGGGCGTGAATGTGTGATGTTCGAGCCGCAGCAAGCCGTTGCGAGCGGGAATGGGCTCTCCCTGGCCGTCGGTGAAGAAACTCCGTTCAAGAAGATCGCTGTCGCTTTCGTTGCTGGAAAAATGGTTGGAGAGGCTACGGGTGGTCCGCGTGATCCCCGATCAGGGCGCGATATTTTTCGGGTAGATCGGCCACTGGCTCGGGAGGCGGCACGGGCGCTCGGACCGGCGGAATCAGCTTCGGAGGTCCTGAATCTCGGGCGTCGTCGAACAGTTGACGCCGGATTTCGCGGCCCAGCACTTCCGCGAGAAGCGACGGGACGGCGTTTCCCAGCATTCTTTGCACGTCGGTGCGGCCGCAATCGAGCTCCAGACCATCGGGGAAAGTTTGAAGCCGGCACATTTCACGAGCGGAGAGCTTCCGGTTGCACCAGTGAAACGGTCCTATGGCCGAGCCCGGTTGCGCCTGAATGGTCCATGAGGGCTGGCTCTTCGCAAGCTTGAGCAAGAAGCTCCAATATCGGGTTCGCCATCCAAAAAGTCTTTCACCGCCTCCCCGGTTTGTATGCCAGAGGTAATTCCGGCCTTCGGGTATGGTTGGGACCAGATCGCCCCATTTCCCCCCGATAGCGAGTGAAGGCTCGTCCGGACATCGAGGCAAATCTCCGATGGCGTCCCAAGCCGTGCGACAGGGTTCTATCGCACCGAACAAATTCTTCGTCTCGGCTTCGCCATGCGTCGGCTTCGGGAACCGGAATTTCTTTCCATCCCGGCTTCCGATCAAAAAGACGCGCTCGCGATTTTGAGGAACACCGTAATGTGCGGAGCTCAACATTCTATACGATATACGATAATTCGTTCCCTTTTTTTTATTTATGTATTCAATGCCGTCCAAAAGGTGCCGAAGACCTTCGTCCTTGCCTTTGTAAATCAGTCCAGGGACGTTTTCCAGAAGGAAGGCCCTCGGCTGCGTGTCCCGCAGAACACGCAAGTAGGCGGTCAATGTGTCCGCCCTCGGATCGTCGAGGCGCAGCGCATCGCCGTTCACCCAGTAGGACGACTTGGAGAACGGTTGGCACGGGGGACCGCCGATGAGAATATCGGGCTCGCGAGGTTGCAGGCCGGCAATCTCCAGTATTTGCTCCGACGAAAGATCGTGGATGTCGCCCTCGACAACGTTCCACGAGGGTCGATTCGTGCGCACCGTCCGACATGCGACCGCATCCAATTCCGACGCTGCCACGGTTTCGAAGCCGGCGGCTTCGAAGCCGAAATCCAGCCCGCCGATCCCCGTGTAGAGGCTGATTGCCGTGAGCTGTTTTGATTTCAAGCATTTCTCCTTGATTTCAGTCTTGATTAACTTCTTCCGGTCCTGTATAGAATGGCTAACGAGAGAAGGCATTTTGCGCTCCGCAAGGACGCCCGCAACGAAACTCGAGCACAAGGACGGGACTATGTTTGAGAAACGCTTGAAGAAGATCGCCGGTCGCTCCCATTCGTCGCGCGAATCCGACAAGATGGCGGAATACATCAGCCGGCAGGCCGGCATCATGGAGCAGGGGGGGTGGACCCGTCAGGCCACGGACTTGAGAAAATGGGCTTCGGAGCTCCGGGGAAGGACTTCGGAGAACGCGTTCCGCTGCTGATTCGACTCTTCCGGCTTCACAGACCGATGAAGGGGCTCAGCTTGGACGACCCTGGCGTCCGTTGTAGATGACTCCTCCCGACTCGGCGTAGTATTCAAGCACCTCCGTGGCCTCGCTCCTGCACACGTCCCGTATCACCCGGATGCCCCGGGATTCCAGGTCCTCCACCCATCGAGGGCTCTTGGGCCCTTCGTCGAAGCCGATGTGCCGGGCGTCTTCGTCCCGGGCGCCGCACACCAACGCACGCACTCCCGACCACGCCACGGCCCCCAGGCACATGGCGCACGGCTCCGTGCTGGTCACCAGTTGAAAGGGGGGCATGCCTTGGGCCCCCAAGTCGTAGTGTCCCCAGCGCTTCTGGGCCATCATGATGGCCACCACTTCCGCATGCAGCACGGAGCAGTTGGACGAGAGCACCAGATTGACCCCCACCGCCGCCAATCGGTTGGAGGAGTGGTCGAAAACGGCGGCTCCGAAGGGGCCGCCCACCCCGTGCTCCACGTTGAGACGGGAAAGCTCGATGACAAGACGCATGCGCTCCTCCGGCGTCTCGAAAACCCGGTCCCCGTTGGCATGGCTTCGGAGCCACTCGGGGAGTCGAACCGAAAAGTCGCCACAGCTCATAGCCAGTGCTTCTCCTCGCTTCAATAGTCGTATTTCCAGTTGATTCCCAGCCCCACTTCCGATTCCGTGTCCATCTCGCTTTCCACGGAGATGTTGGGCGTGATCTCCACTTCCACCGAAGCCTTGCCCCCGTCCTCCCCCACCTTTTTCTCCACGTCCACGTAAACCCTTTCCGTCAGGTACTTGCCCACCTCGAGGGTGGTTTCCCCCTGCTCGCCTTCGCCCACGTCCAACTGGTCGAGATTCAACGCCCCGCGCACCCGGTTGAGAGGGTTGAGGCTTTGACCCTTCTTGCCGCTCAAAACCGCCAGGCTGTCCGCCAACTGAAGGGCCTGAAGGGGGGAAAGACGGTCCAGGCTCCGCCCGAAGAGCAGTCGCGCCATGACTTCGTCTTCGGGAAGAGGGGGCTCGGAAGTGAAGGCGATGTCCGGTTTCGTCGCGTCTCCCGTGATGCGGATGATGGCCGTGATGTCTTCCGTGTTCGACCGGGCCGAAATGTCCAATTGAGGGGAAGGAGGCTGGGCCCCGTAGAAATTGACGGAGCTTTTGGACAATTCGAGCTCCTTGTCGATGAACGCCAGGCTGCCGCGCACCACGCCCAGCTTCCCCGTGATGCGGGGGCTGCTTGCCGACCCCCGGATTTTGAGATTTCCCTCCCATTCGGAATCCAAGCCCCGACCGCGAATATAAACCCGCTTGGGAAAATCCAAATCGATCTTCAAATTCACGTTCATGGGGGGGGAAGACGTCTCGTCGGCGCTTTTCTCGGGCTTGGCCGGCTCCGGCAGTCCTTCCGGCCGGTTGATCTCCACCACTTCCAGCTCGGGAACGCTGGGAGGGACGTGATCGGGGATGTTGATTTCCGCCGGGGCCAGGGCCAATCGACCGTCCACGGCCATGTCGCCGAGGTTTCCCGAAACCTTCAAGTCGCCGTTGACCACTCCCGTGCCTTCGGCCCGGCGGACCAATCGCGCGTTGTCGAAAAGCAGCTCCAAGTCCAAGGGAAACCCCTTGGCGGCGTCCACTTCCACCCGTCCCTTTCCCGAGAGCCTCCCTTTCCCTCCGTCGGAAGCCGAGAGCTTCTCCACCCGAAGCTCGCGATCGCTCCCTTTCAAAGCCACTTCCATGTCCTTGAGGACCGTTCCCATGGCGACGTTTTCATAGCGGCCTTTTTCCACCTTCACATTCCCTTGAACCGCGGGGCGCTCCAGGGAGCCGCTCAAGCCAAGATCGCATTGGAGAAGCCCTTTCAGGGAATGCCCGTCCAACGGGTAGAAGCTCATGAGGCGAGCCAGATCCGCTTGTCCCCGAAGGGTACCTTCCACGGGGGCTTTCGTGGGCAGGGAAAAGGCGAAAGGCTCCAGGGCCAGCGTCACGGGCGCTTTCAAGGTCGCTTCCAAGGGCTTTTTCGTCAGCTCCCGGACACTCAGGGACACGTCGGCCCGCCCGCCACCCACGCGGGCCTCGAGCCCCGCTCCCAAGGCGGGAATTCCTTCCAGGCGCGGGTCCTTCCACCGCACTTTCTTCACGTCGAGGTTGAGCTTCACGTCGGGCCGCTTCATGGATCCCGACAAGGTCAAGTCCGCTTGGGCCGTTCCCGACAGTTGGCTCACTCCCCCGTAGCGGGCGAGGTCCAGGGGCAGGTCTCGAAGGCGAGCGTCCAGCTTGGCCCGCCCTCCGCCCAGGGAGCCCGTCGCCTCGATTCGCGCCGGACCGAAGCGCAGATCCAGCCCCTCCACCTCCACGCCCTTCTTCGACTTGCGGAGCAGGGCCGGTTTCCGCAGCGCGACGGGATAGGGGCCGAATTTCCCGTCGAGGCTGCGGAGATCCAGGGCTTCCCCCGAAGGCCCCAGAGCCATCCCGCCTCGAGTGGCGATTCGAAAGGGCTCCAGGACCTTGCCCTTCCCCTTGGCGTCGAAGGTCAGCTTCCCGGCGTCTCCCGCAAGGGAAAGGTCCAGGGAATCGACGGTCGCGCCTCCCGTGACCAGTCCCCGGAGCTCAAGGTCCGCCTTGCCTTGAGGGGCCTTGACGACGTTGCGAAGGTCCGAATCCAGGCGGGCGCTGCGGATTCGGTGCCCCATGGCGTTGAGCCGGTCGGCTTTCAGCTTGATTCCGACGTTCTGGCTTTTGCCGACGGCGGCGAGACGGGCGTCCAGATCCAGGCTCCCGGACAGATCCAGCCCGAGGAATTTCCCCAGGGCGGAGAGGTCGCGCGAGGTCGCCTTCACGGTTCCGTCGGCCAGGAGGGTGTCCAGGTTGGCGGAGAGGTCCGCCGAAGCCTTGGCGCCCACGGCTTCCAGTCGCAGGCCCGACACTTGAACGAGCTTGTCCCGCAGCAGGAACTTGGAAGCCAGGGAGGCTTGAAGGCGGTCTTGAGCAAGCTCTACCTTCAGGTCTCCTTGGGGCGACCCGGGAAGCCCGGAAGCCTCGACCCGGAGATCCAACCGGTCGAAGCGGGTTTTGTCCATGCGCAGCGAGCGTCCCTTCAAACGGGCGCTCACCCGCATGGCCTCCAGGCTTCCGCTCGCCTCTGCGTCGAGCTCCGCGCTTCCGGATGCGGGCTTTTTCAGGAAGGACGACAATCGTCCCAGGTCGGGCAGGCGGACGGTGCTTCGGGCGTCGAGCTTCCCGTCGGCGAAATTCATGGTGCCCGTGGCGGTAAGCTCCAAGCCGGAGCTTCGGAGGGCGAGGGGCTCCAGAACGAGACCGGAAGGATCGTCCATCTTGAATTGGGCGGCCAGCTCGGCTCGGGGGGCCAGGAGACCGTCGGCCGCCGGGTGGATGCCCCGCAGGCTTTGGCCCGCGAGCTCGAGGGAACCGCTCACGCGGTTGTTCTTCCACGCCACATCGGCTTCGAGGTCCACCGCTCCGGCAAGGTCCGGCAGGCCCGCCAGGGACGCCCAGGAAGCCAGGTCGCCGGCCCGCAAGGCGACTTGGGCCCGGCCGTCCAACCCGTCGGGGCTCGCCTCCCCTCGAAGCTCCAGGGCCAGGTCCTCGGCCGTCAGCCGCAACGGAGACACGGTGATGCTGTCTCCCGCAGGCGCTCGACCCTGGAGGGAAAGCTTCACGTCTCCCACGGTCCCCGCCTTGCCGGGCACCGCGAGGTCCCGCGCCAAGGCTTCGACCGTGAAGATCACTCCCTGAAGGGAAGCGCTTTCGTTGTCCGGAGGGCTGCCCCGGAGGTCCAGGGTGAGAGAATCGCTGCGCACCGTGTCCAGCCGGAGGTCGGACCACGCCAGGGACAGGCTTCCCCGAGGACGCGCGACGGGCCCCGAAACGTTGCCTTCCAGCTTCAGTGCTCCCCCCAGCTCCAGTCCCGCCAGTTCCTCGAGAGTGGACATGTCGGGATTTTCCAGGGAAAAGACGCTTTGGACTTCCCTGGACCGGGGATCGAACGTGCCCGTGAGATGCAAGGAGGGGCCGGCCGTTTCCAGGTGGAGCTCCTCGATGTCCACGGATTCGGGCGTCATGACCGCGGCAAGATTCAGGCGGCTGGATTCTCCTACTACGGGGGCCACGGCGGGAGGCAGCAGGGCGGGCTCCGCGCGCACTTCCCCCCGGCATCCGAGGCCGATCCTTTCGGCTCCCATGGCCAGGTCCAGGGTCAGTCCCGCTTCCCCCCAGCTTCCGGCCTTGAAATCCAGCCGGCCGTTCCAGTTGGACAAGGGACCTTGGCCCCGGAAGGCCAGGGAAAGGTCCCCGGCGTCCGACATCCCCAGCTTTCTTGCCAGAAGGCCCGCCGAAGCTTCCTCGAGCGCCAGGGAAAGCCCGAGATTTCCCGGGTCTCCCCGCAGGGACGCCTCGAGGGAAGCCTTGGGCAAGGGGGCGTCGGTGCGCCGAAGGTCCAGAGCGGCCGCCAGTCCGGGGCCCTCCTCGACGGGACGAACGCTTCCCCGGAGGCGGAACACGGCGGGCTCGCCGAGCACGGGGGCCCCCAGGGCCAGCTCCTCCACCGCAATCACTTCCACGTCCACGGGGGGAAGTCCGGTAGGCAGGGTCACCGAAGGGAATCCCGCTTCGGAAGGACCTTCCTCCTCGGGGGCGCTCGGGGGAAGGCGATCCAGCCGCACCGCCCCCGCTCCCACCTCGCTTATCCGTATGCGTCCTTTCAAGAGGGCCGCCGGGGACCATCGAAGCCGGACGTTTTCAACGGCCAGCCATTCTCCTTGGCCGTCGCTCATGGCAAATCGCTCCAGATCGATCTCCAGGGGAAGGAAGCCGCCCAGACCCTGGAATTCCATGCGGCTGTCCGGAGAGGGGCTCAGGAGCCTGGTCAACAGAGCGGCCAACCGGTCCTTGGCCGGACGGGTCTGAAGGACGGCGAAGAGGGCGGCGAGCAGGACGACGACGAGCACCAAGCCGATGGAAGCCCACTTGAGCAAACGCGCGAAAAAGGATTTGGATTTCATGGAATGTCCGCTTTATTAGAAAGCCTGGCCGACGCTCATGTAAAACTGAAAGGAATTGTCCACGCCGCTGCGCTTGTTGATGGGGACTCCCACGTCCACCCGAAAGGGGCCGATGGGGGAAAAATAGCGGAAGCCGAGCCCCGTGCCCCACAGGAGGTCCTCCTGGCCCGGATCGGGATAGGCGGCTTCGAAGGCGCTCCCGCCGTCCAGGAAGACCACCATGCCCAGGCTTTCCGTGAGCTTGAAGCGCGTTTCCAGAGACATCTCCAGCAGGGAGCGTCCGCCCACGGGATCGTCGTTCTCGTCCAGCTCTCCCGCCAACTGGTAGCCGAACCCCCGGATGGACCCGCCGCCTCCGGCGTAGAAGCGCTCGTCCGCCGGGACGTCGTCCCGCGCGATTCCCGTGATGGAGCCCAGGCCCACCCGCCCGGCCAGGACCACGTCGGGTCTTTTCATCAAGCCGAAATAGCGGCTGTAGCTCATGAAGGTCTTCACGTAGTTGCTTTCGCTGCTCAGCAGATCGTAAGTGGGGGTCAACTGCAAGTTCAGGCGTCCGCCTCGATGGGGATCGAAAAGATCGTCGCTGGTGTCCCATCGCATTCTGCCCTGCACCCCCACCAGAATGAAATCGTTCTTCTCCCCCATCTGATCCACTTTGGAAACCTTGAAGCCCGAGCCCAGTCCCAGGGTCAATCGGTCGGTGACGTCGCGCTCCAAAGATCCCTGGCCGCTCAGGTTCTGGCTGGTGAACCCGTCGGGACGGTCCTCGGCCACGCGGGCCTCGAGCCTCAAGCGCTGGTCGTCGCGCAAAAAGTAGGGCTTGGTGAAGGTGCTCTCCCCGGAGTACTGGATCTGGGAGACGACGGCTTCCACCTGGAGCTTTTCCCCTCCTCCCAGGAGATTGCGGTTTTCCCAGGAAACCTTGCCGCCGACGCCTTCGTCGGTCTTGTAGCCGGCCCCAACCTTGATGGTGCGCCGCTTGCGCTCCACGAGCTCCACGAGCATGGGGACCCGCCCCTCGCCGTCCAGGGATTCGCCCGCGGAGACGCGCACGGTGGTGAAAAGGCCCGTTTCCACCAGATTCTGGTTGGCTTTCTTGAGGAGTCGGGCGTCGAAGGGGTCTCCTTCCTCCCAGGGAATCTTCTTCCAGAGGAATTCCTCCTTGGTTTGCTCCAATCCCTGGAAGGTCGTGGCTCCGAAGGGAGCTTCGGGACCGGGATCCACGCGAAAGGCGATGCGCATGGAACGGTCCGAGTGATCCACCAGGACTTTGCGATCGGCCATTCGGGGAAAGGGATACCCTTCGTTCTTGAGCCGGTCGAGAAGCGTTTCCTGGGCGTCCAGAATGAGCCGGGATTCTCCGGCTCGGCCGACAACGAGGCCGATCTCCTCGGGGGAGGGCAAGGACACGGTATCCCTGGCCCCCACGACTTTCAGGGGCTTGATGCGCACTTTCGGACGAGGGGAAGAAGGGGCTTTTTCGTCGGCGGGCGGAAGAGCCTTCCTGGCGTCGTCCAGGGAAATGTCCACTTCCTTGACGAGATAGGGCGGCCCCGCGTCCACTTCGTAAGCCACTTTCCAAGGGGCGGTCTCGGTATCGATGCGGCTTTTCAGCCGAGCGCCGTAGTAGCTTCGGGAGTGCAGGGCCTGGAGGAGCTTGGGAAGATCGTCCCGCACGCGATTTTCCAGAACCATGCGACTGGAAGGGGGACGATCCTCGAGGGCCTTGGCGTTGGAAACCCCTTCCAGAAGTCCTTGGAGGGTGGCGTTGTCCACCCCTTCGAAGGCGACTTGGTAGGCGATGTCGGGAGGGTTTTCCCGGGCTGCGGCGGGGATTGCCGGGGTAGCGCACGCAAGGAGGAGGATGGAAGCAAAGGCCCATGACACGAGTCCGAGGGGGAATCGCTTTTCCCCTTGGCGGACGGATTCTCCCGCCGGGCACTGAATCACGCCTTTCATGAACCGACTCCCCTCGTCAATGCACGAACAAAAAGGCGAGCCCTCGGAGGGGTCGCCTTTGAAGATCCTTACCTTGCAGCAACGAAATCCGACGAGAGCCGCTCAGTAACCGTAGCGCCTTTGGCCGGAAATGTACCCTCCCAGGGCCCCCGCAGCTCCTCCGATGGCGGCCCCGATGGCGGGATTGCCTCCGGCTATGGCCGTGATGGCGGCTCCGCCCGCCGCCCCCATGGCTCCGCCGCTCAGCGTGGTCTGCTGAGTGGGGGTCATGTTGGCGCAGCCCACCAAGAACAACACCGCCAGGACGATCAGAAGGACACTCTTAACCTTGGACATGGCCCATCCTTTCCGAATTTCTTTCGCTTATAAGCGCTTTGAAAGATTCACAAGCTTCCTATTCCAACGGCTTGCCGGCGATCCCCGTCGTCAGATTGGGCTTCACCATGGAATCCCAGATCACGGCGATGACGGGCATGTCCGTCTTGTCGGGGTTCGCCTTGTAGAAGGCATCCACCTGGGTAACGATCTGGTTCATGGGCACGTCGGCGATCCCTTCCACCACCTTGGCGGAAAAGTTTTCCACCTTGAGCTCCGGATGCTGGGCCATGAGCTCCTGCTCGATGTCCACCACGTGTCCGGCGCCCCAGACGAACGCCAGCTTCTCGCCCCGGGTCAGTCTGCTCCAGCCGTCGCCCTTGAGGAGCGTGACGCCCTCCGACCTGGTCGTCTTCGCGGCCACGGTCTCCAGAGATTGCTCGGCATCGGCCGCCAGGGCGGTACCGAAGCCCCACAAGACCGCCGCCAAAGCCATTCCCACCACCAAAACCCTTTTCATCCTTTCCATTTTTCCCTCGCTCCTCCTTTCAAAGATGAAAACGCTTGCTGAACAAGAAAGTCACTCCACCAAAGTGATCTTGACCCCTTCGACCCCCATGGTGAAGGCCACTCCCTTCATTTTGGCTGTCAGGTTCAGGATGACCCCGTGCTCGTTGACCATGTTGAGGCCGCCTTTGCCCACCCCGATGGCTCCGCCGACTTTCAGCTTGTTGTAGGTCCCCGGAAATCGGGAAACATCGTCCAGATCGTAAACCTCGCCCACGGCGTTGATCTTGGTGATACCCGCGCCCCCCAGGCCCAATCCCCCCGTTTTGAAGGCGTAGTCCTTGCCCTGGAAATGCAGGATCCCTTGTCCCACGCTGCCGCCCACGATAAAGCCGATCTGGGTTTCGTTGATCTCGATGGTCCCCGACGGTTCCTTTTGCTCCGCATTTTCCTGTCCCCGCGCCGGTCCCGGAACGGCCAGGAAAAACAGGATCAAACCCGCTACGACCGCATAGGTTTTCTGGGGCATTGCTCCAACCTGTTCCTTTCGTGAACGATCATCGGAAATGCTCGTTGAATTGTTTTAAAATAAAGTTGTTTTTTCTCAAAGTAAAGCAATTCCGCCCCGGGGAAAGCCCCCGGGGAAGGAGAAGGTGTCCGGAAATCATCGGGGCGATCAGGAAACATTCACCCTCAGGGTCTGGATGGCCTGGAGGTTTTCCTCGCCGAAGGGCTTGCCCTCTTCCAGGTACCAGGTCTTGAACTCGAAGGACAGTCCCTGCAGACCGGCGATCCCCAGCATGAAGGAAAGATCCAGGGCACGGGAAGACAGAGGGCCCTGGGAAAAGTAGGACGCCTCGGCATCGGGCAGGAAGCCGTCGGGACCCTTGGCGGGCACGGCGTAGATCCCCGTTTGCGCCGCCTGCTCGTCCGACGGGCGGAAAAAGACGGTTCCCTGGAGACCGGGAAGGTTGAGGGCCTCCGCGCTCACGTAGATCCTGCCGTTCCCGTCCACTGCTTCGGGGCTCAGGAGCAGGTGAAGAAGAGGGCCTTCGCTGGCCGGGACGGTAACCTCTTCGCTTGCGCCGGCGGCGGCTCCCCCCACGGTGGGCACGCCGGCGGAGGACGGAGTGATCTTGGCGAGGAAGGCGTCCATGCCGCCTTCCAGGTCGTCCTGAAGGGCTTCGGAGGTGATTCGAAAATCCTCCGAAGAGGTTTCGCCGACGACGTAAACGCTCCCCGAAGAATCCACGGCGATTCCGTACCCCTGCTCGTCGGCATCCCCGCCCAGAAAGGAGGAATAAATCAGGGACGGATCCCCCGTTTCAAAAGGATTGATCATGGCGATGAACACGTCGTAGCCGCCGTCCAGGGTGGGATCGAATTCCTCCCGGGTGGGGAAGTCCTCCGATTTGGTGGCCCCGGTCACGTAGATGTTGCCTCGAGCGTCCAAGGCCAAGTCCCGACCGCGGTCTTCCTCGTCGTCGCCCAGATAGGTGGAATAAAGGATGGCCGTGCGCGGGTCGGCTTCCGGGTCCAGCTTGGTCACGAAAACGTCGCGGTCGCCGGCGTGGAAGGGATCGTAGGGACGGGCCACGGGAAAGTTTCCGGAAGTGGTGCGCCCCGTGAGATGGACCTTGCCCGAGGAATCCACCCGGATGCGGTCGCCCCGCTCCAGGCCGTCCCCTCCCAGGTAGGTGGAAAAGACGAGGGAGGCGATACCGGGCTGAGAGGGGTCCACCTTGGCGACGACCGCGTCTTCGCCATCCATGTCCGTCTGGACGGGATTGACCACGGGAAAGTCCGAAGAGAAGGTGGAGCCCGTTATGTAGAGACTCCCCGCGCGGTCCACGGTGGCGCCGCGGGCTTCCTCGTCCCCTTCGCCGCCGAGGTAGGTGGAATATTCCAGCTCGGAGCCGAGGCGGGTGAGCTGGGCGAGGAAGATGTCGCTTCCACCCTCCCGTCTGGACTGATAGGCGTTGAAAAGGGGAAAGTCGTCGGAAAAAGTGAATCCGGCCACGATGGCTTTCCCGTCGCGGTCCACGGCGATGGAATGGGCCTCGTCGTCGTCCTCGCCACCCAAGTAGGTGGAATAAGCCAGGCTGTCGCCGTTGGGTCCGAGCTTGGCGGCGAAGGCGTCGTGGCTTCCGAAGCGAATGGATTGAAAAGGAGCGGACAGAGGAAAATTGTCGGACTCTGTCCAGCCCGTGACATAGACGTTTCCTTCGTCGTCCACGGCGAGGTCGCGTCCTTCGTCGTCGTCCTCGCCGCCCAGAAACGCGTAGTAGAGGATCCGCCTGCCGTCGGAATCCAGGCGAGCCACGAAGACGTCCCGGTTGTCCCCCGCGAAGGTCTCGTCCGTGGGAAAGGGAAAGTCGAAAGAGCTCGTCCATCCCGTCATGAAAACGTCCCCCCGGGGACCGGCGGCCACCGCCGCCCCCGAATCCGCATCGTCACCCCCGAGAAACGTGGAAAAAACGATTCCCGGATCGATGACCAGGGAACGGCCGGCATCGAATCCGTCGAGGCGGAAGCCCACCGTGCCGTCGGCCATGAGGCGGTATTCCCCTTCCACGGGCTGGGTCCCGCCGTCCACGGGCTGGTAGACGACCGGGGAGTCGTGGATCATTCGCCGCCCGTCCGGCATGGACACCACCAGTTGCCGCTTATCGTTCAAGGACACCTCCTCCTGTCCCTGAAACCGCAGGCGAATGTCCCGGGGATCGCCGCCCGGACGAACGACGAAGTCGTACCGGGGCCGGCCGGAGCGCAACGGATCCTCGTAGAAAACCAAATCGATGGACGGGTAGAGATCGACGTATCGAGCGCGCGAGTACGTCGGCACGTCGGTGTGCCACTGTTGCGGGGATTTTCCCTTGAAATAGTGGAAGCGCTCCTTTCGAAGGTGATTCCCGGATATTTCCGCATCGGGAGAAGCTCCCTGGAAGCCCATGGTCAAGGGCTTCCAGGAGGGGTCCCCCCATGCGGGATTCGCCGTTTTCAAGGCGAAAACCGCTTTTTGGGGAGCGAGAAAAACCCTGTAGCCCCGGCCTCGAGCCATGAGCCGAACATCGGAGTGGAATTGGCCGGTGTTGGCCTCGAAGGCTAGGGGAAAAGCGAAATCGGCGGGCGGCGTCGAAGCGACGGCGAGACCGGCTCCCCCGAAGATCGCCGAGGCTGCGGCCAAAACTCCTCCCAAGGCCCAACGACTTGCGACCTTGGCGACATTTCTTCCTGAAACGGTTTCCTGCATCGTTATTCTCCTTGCTATTCGTGTTGACACGAACCTCGAAGCACGAGGGCGATTCGGATCGTCGCTCCGAGAAAG
>Ga0180429_10001964_pt1 | contig 17232 bp, 6 predicted proteins | sample SS_ome_FD_132428 | JGI IMG/M metagenome (GOLD analysis project Ga0180429, IMG submission 132428) | Hypersaline lake sediment archaeal communities from the Salton Sea, California, USA - SS_1_S_1 metaG | ecosystem: Environmental > Aquatic > Non-marine Saline and Alkaline > Hypersaline > Sediment ...
ACCGAGGTGAGGAAGGTGGAGACCACCAGGCCGCCCATGATCACCAGGGCCATGGAGTAGTAGTAGATCCCGGCCAGGGCCGGCTTCTGGTAGACGATGGGCACCAGGCCCACCAGGGTGGTGATGGCGGTCATCAGCACCGGGCGCAGCCGCTCGCGGCCGCCTCGGATCAGCGCATCGTGGCGGGGCATGCCCTTGCGGCGGTACATGTTGATGTGCTCGATCATCACGATGCCGTTGTTGACCACCACGCCGATGAGCAAGAGCAGGCCGATGGCCGCCGGCTGGTCGAAATCAGTGCCGGTGAGCCAGAGGGTCCAGAAGGCACCGGCCGCGGCAAAGGGCAGGGCCACCATCAGCCCCAGAGCCTGGCGCACCGACTCGAAGAGCCCGGCCATCACGGCGAAGATCAGCAGCAGGGCCAGGCCGAGGTCGACCAGGAACTCCTCGGTCTTCTCCTTGCGCCGCTGCTGGAAGTCGCGGAAGGTGTAGCTGTAGCCGAAGGGGAACTCCATCGATTCCATCATGGCATTGACCTGCGGCAGGTAGTCGTCGATGGTGCCCTCCTCGTAGCGGGCGCCGACCCAGACGCTGGTGATCCGGTTCTCCCGCCGGATGCGCTCCGGGCCCTGGGCCAGGCGGAAACCGGCCAGCGAGGCCAGGGGGATCTTCTCCCCCTCGGCGGTCCACAGCGGCAGGTTGCGCAACTGGGAGATGCTCTCGTCCTCCTGCTCGTCAAGGGTCAACCGCATCTCCCGCTCCCCCTCCGGGGTGCGGTAGCGCTGCAGCCGCCGGCCGCGGTAGGTCAGCGAGATCACGTCCGCCGGCTGATTGAGCGGCACGCCGTAGAGCGCGGCCAGCTCGCGGTCCAGGTCGACGAAGAGCTCCATCCCGCCGGAACGGCTGCTGGACCAGGGATCCACCAGGCCCTCAATATCCCGCAAACGGAAGCGCACCTCGTCGGCCAGCTCGGCCAGCACCCCGCTGTCCTCCCCCACCAGCTGGAAGGAGATGGCCTTGCCCCCGCCCCGGTGACGCCAGCCACCGCCGCTCTGGTCCTCCACCTGCAGGTTGACCCCGGGCAGGTCGGGCAGGATGTCGCGAAGTTTGGCCCGGGTCACGGCCATGGAGCGGTCGTTGGCATGGCCGTCCTGCATGTAGATACGGGTCAGGGCCCAGCGGTCGCTCCAGAAGGAGTAGACGTGTTTGGCCATCATCTCCTCGCGGTGGGGCTCGATCAGCTGCTCCACCACGGTGACCACCTGCTCCTTGCGCTCCAGGCTCAACGGTTCGCTGAACTCGTAGCGCAGCGAGACGAAGACCTCGGAGCGGTTGGCGTCGAAGTTCTTGTCCACGTTGACAAAGACTCTTACCAGTTCCGGGTCGCATACATTCACAAAACAAACTCTTCCTTCTTTCCCGTTGTTTTAAATATTTTTTTAAAAAACACCACCCCAGTTCGTTACCTGAACTCGAACCACCTTCTCCCCGGGCGGTCACAAAGGAGACTTTCAATGATCACAAAGAGATGTTTATTCCTGATGATGATTCTCATCCCGGCGCTCGTGCCTACCCTCGCCCTGGCCCAGCAGAGCTACACCGAAAACTTCAGCACCACGACATACATGGACGCAGCCAACACAACCGCCTTCTGGGACACCACGGCGGGCGAGCTGAAGCTCGAACCGTTCGTTCCCACACTGGCCGGAGACTGTGCCACGCCGGACTATGACTGTGATGTCGCCATATCGGGTGACCTCGCCTTCGTAGCCAGTTACGCCAGCGGTCTGCACGTGATCGATATCAGTGATCCCGAAACCCCTGTTCTTCTCGGCACGTGCGACACGCCGGGCAATGCCTTTGGCGTGGCAGTGTCGGGTGATCACGCCTTTGTGGCGGACGAAACAACCGGCCTGCAGGTGATCGACATCAGCGATCCCGCAACACCCGTCATTCTCGGCACCTGTGACACACCGGGGAATGCCGCTGGCGTGGCCGTGGCCGGCGACCATGCGTTCGTGGCGGACGAGGTCAGCGGCCTGCAGGTGATCGACATCAGCGATCCCACGACCCCCGTCATTCTCGGCAGCTACGACACGCCGGGTATCGCCTGCCGAACTGCGGTGGCTGGCGATCATGCCTTCGTGGCCGACCAGTCAGGCGGCCTGCAGGTGATCGACATCAGCGATCCGACGATCCCGGTCCTGGCTGGCAGCTGCGCCACGCCGGACCCTGCCTACGGCGTGGCGGTGGCGGGCGATCACGCTTATATTGCGGCCATTAATGAAGGCCTGCAGGTGATCGACATCAGCGATCCGACGATACCGGCCATTGTCAGCAACTGCGCCACAACCGGCGATGCCTACGACGTCACCGTGGCGGGCGATCGCGCTTACGTGGCGGATTACTCATCCGGCCTGCAGATGATCGACATCAGTGATCCCGCGAATCCCTCGATTCGGCACAATTGTGACATGCCCGGGCATGCCATGGGTGTGGACGTCTCGGGAAACCATGCTTTCCTGGCCGACCATTCATCAAACGGCCTGCAGGTGATCAAGATCAGCGAACCCGCGCCCATCGACATTCTCGGAACCTGCAATACGTCGGTTACGGGCACTGCCGTGGAGGTGTCTGGCGATTACGCCTACACTGTCGGCGGCTATTCAGGACTGCGGGTAGTCGATGTCAGCGATCCTGAAAATCCCGCGCCGATCGGCAGCGGTTTATCACTGGGCAGCAGCATGGATGTGGCGCTGGCCGGCGATCACGCCTTTGTCGCCGATCATGATTACGGCCTGCAGGTGATCGACATCAGTGACCCCGAGAACGCCGCCAGCCTCGGGATCTGCACCACACCGGGAAACGCCCGTGGTGTTACCGTAGCAGGCGATCTCGCCTATGTCGCTGACTATAATCAGGGCCTGCAGGTGATCGACATCAGCGATCCCTCGACCCCCGTCATCATCGGCAGTTGCGCCACACCAGATCAAGCCCTTGACGTGGCGGTGGCCGGCGATCATGTCTTTGTCGCTGACGGTTACTCGGGCCTGCAAGTGATCGATATCAGCGATCCCACGACCCCCGTCATTGTGGGTTCCGTCGGTCCAGCATTGCGTATGAACGCCGTAACGCTGTCCGGTGATCACGCTTTCGTGGCTGACAACGATTATTACAGTGACTGGGGTCTCCTGCAGGTGATCGACATCAGCGACCCGACGAACCCTGCAATGATCGGCGCCGATTTTCCGGCAGGCAGGATCTATGGCCTTGCGGTGTCGGGTGACCGGGTCTTTGTAGCAGACACCCACAATGGGATGCAGGTGTTCGACATCACCGATCCCACCAACCCCAGCCTCACCGGCAGCATCGATGGACTTTACTATGGCAGGGATGTGGCCGTATCGGGCGAACACGTTTTCCTGTCAGGTGATGAAAACCTGCATGTGATCCAGGTGTTTCAGAGCGAGGTCACAGCATTTCAGGCCACCGGTCAATCGCTGGCCGTGGACGGAGACTCGGAGGCCATGATTCGTACCCGCCTCACCAGCACCGAGACCGCCGGGGTGAGCTGGGAGGTGAGCGTCGACGCGGACACAAACTGGTCGTCGATCACCGCGGACACGACCTGGACCCGAATCGACGCGGCCGGCGACGACCTGCACTGGCGCTCAATACACGACTGGTCCCCCGGGGTCAATCCCACGGTCTCGGACCTGACCCTCGAGTGGCTCAACGAGTTCGGGCCGATCAGCTCGGTCGACGACGTACCCGACGACCAGGGGGGATGGGTGAGGGTCCATTTCACCCGCTCGGGCTACGACTTTGCCGACGAGGCCTCCCTGCCGGTGGTGGGATACAACATCTACCGCCGTGTCGATGGAGCTGCGCCGACAACCCTGATCGGGGATTCCGAGTCCCTCGAGACGAACATCCACTATCCCCTGCCGGGCATGAAGATCACCAGCATGGGTGACCGGTTCTTCGTGCACGGGACGGATTCCACATCCGAAAGGGCCGGCACGTTTCCTCCCGGAAACTGGGAGATCATGACCTATGTGGCGGCGACCCAGTCGGACAACTACCAGGTGAGCGTGCCAACGCTGGCCGGCACCAACACCTTCCTGGTGACCACCCACACCACCACGCCCGCGGAATGGTTCGTCAGCCCCACGGCCACCGGCGAATCGATCGACAACCTTGCCCCGGGGGTGCCAGTGAATCTCCTCTTCAGCGGACCTGACATTTTGAGCTGGGACGAAGCGCCGGAACCGGATTTCGCCTACCATACGGTGTACGGCTCGGAGAACCCGGTCTTCGACCCGTCGGCCACCCTGATCGGCTACACCATCGACCAGAGCTACGACGTGTCGGGATCAACTCATGGCTACTACCACCTGACCACCTCGGACCATGCGGGCAACGAAAGCGGTGCGGCGAACGTCCCGTCGCCCGGGGGAACGGTGTCAGCGGCCATGACCTGCCTGCCCTTCTCGGGCACCCTGCCCTTCACCACCACCATCTCGGTGGAGATGGCCAACAGCTACACCGGCCAGTCACGGCGCATCGCCGGCCGTCTGGACGTGGCCCTGGCCGGAGGCGGGTTCTACGGCAACTGGCGTGCCGGGTGGGCCAATGTGGCCCCCGAGAGCAGCTACAGCACCAACTGGAACCAGAACCTGCCGGCGTTGGGCTCGCTGGTGGGATCGAATGTCTTTACCCTGACTGCGGCCGACGTCACCCCGGCGCCATACAACCAGCCGCCCTACCCGGCGGCCGGCGACACGGACACCGCACAGTGCACGGTGGTGGGGAATGCGCCGTAAGGTTTAATTTGCGGCAGGACAACCAAAAATCAACCATGGTTCCCCAGGGAAGGCACAGAGGAGAAGATCGATGATCAAGAAGAGGCTTATATTCCTGATGATGATTCTCATCCCGGCGCTTGTGCCGACCCTTGCCCCGGCCCAGCAGACCTTCACCGAGGACTTCCGCACCACCACGTACATGGACGCTGTGAACACCACAGCCAACTGGGACACATCAACGGGCGAGCTGAAGCTCTTCCCCTACGTCCCCTCGTTGGCCGGCAGCTGCACCACCCCGGACAACGCCATCGGTGTAACCATCTCGGGCGATCACGCCTTCGTGGCCAGCCTCTCCAGCGGCCTGCAGGTGATCAACATTGAAGATTCAACCGATCCCGAAATCATCGGCAGCTACGACACACCGGGTTCAAGCCTGGACGTTGCAGTGGACGGCGATTACGCCTTCGTCGCCGACTATTCCAGCCTGCAGGTGATCGACATCAGCGATCCCGAAAACCCCGCCCTGCTCGGCAGTTACACAACGCCGGGACTGGCCTTCGGCGTGGCCGTGGCCGGCGACTATGCCTTTGTGGCAAACCATGCCAGCGGTCTGACCGTGATCGACATCAGCGATCCTATGAATCCCACCTTTGTCTACAGCTGCAACACCACGGGCTTCGCCAGGGCCGTTGCGCTGGCAGGCGATCACGCCTTCGTGGCCGACTCGACCAGCGGCCTGCAGGTGATCGACATCAGTGACCCCACGACTCCCACTGTCATTGACAGCATCACCATCCCTGACAGGGCATACGACGTGGCGGTCTCCGGCAACCGTGCCTACGTGGCCGGCTATTCGACCGGCCTGTGGGTGGTAGACATCGGCGACCCTTCAAGCCCCTCCATGTTCGGTGGCTGCAGTACACCGGACTACGCCTACGGCGTGTCCGTATCGGGTGATCACGCTTATGTGACTGCCTGGAATGCCGGTCTGCTGGTCATCGACATCAGCGATCCCTCAGTCCCCTCCATCCTCCACGTTGTCGGTACGCCGGGCCTGGCCCAGAATGTAGCGGTGTCGGGCATTCACGCCTTTGTGGCGGACGACGCCTCCGGCCTGCAGGTGGTAGAGATCAGCGATCCGGTGCCTCCCACGCCCATCGGCAGCTGCGCCACACCGGGTGAAGCCCAGGGCGTGGCGGTGTCGGGCAACTACGCATTTGTGGCCGAATATGCCGCCGGCCTGCAGGCTTTCGACATCAGCGATCCGATGAATCCCGTGCTCGCGGGCGGCTGTGTTCTTTCGGGCAATGCTTTGGAGGTGGCGGTATCAGGCGACCACGCCTTTGTAGCCGATAGCGGTTTCGGCCTGCAGGTTGTCGACATCAGCGATCCGACGAACCCCGTACTCGTCGGCAGCTATGCCACGTCGAGTTCTGCAGATGGGGTTGCGGTGTCGGGCAACTACGCGTTTGTGGCCGAAGATGGCTACGGCCTGTGGGTAATCGACATCAGCGATCCGACGAACCCCGTGCTTGCCGACTGCTATCTTGCTTCTTCCGCTCATGACGTGGCGGTGTCGGGCAACTATGCCTTTGTGGCCAACAACTGGTCTGGTCTCCGGGTAGTCGACTTCAGTGACCCATCGGCCCTTGAGCTCGCCGCCAATCTTGACACACCGGGCGGCATCAAAACGGTGGCGGTATCGGGCGACTACGCCTTCGTGGGGGATAGCAACTCCGGCCTGCAGACGATCGACATCAGCGATCCGACGAACCCCGTGCTCACCGGGAACAGTGACACGTTGAGCAATCCCCGTGACGTGGCGGTGTCGGGCGATCACGCCTTCGTGGCCGACAGCACTACCGGGATACAGGTATTCGACATCATCAACCCGGCGAACCCCGAGTTTCTCTACAGCTACGATACTCCGGGTTACGCCCAGGGCATCGCGGTGTCAGGTGAAATTGTGGTTGTGGCGGATCATGCTGCCGGCCTGCGAATTATCCAGACACGACAAAGTGAATTCGCACCGGAGCCCGGTGTCGGCCAATCGCTGACACTGGACGAATCATCGGACACGATAATACGTGCCCGGATCACCAGTATGGAGACCGCCGGCATCAATTGGGAAGCATCCGCCGACAGCGGTGTGAACTGGTCAACGCTCGCTGCGGACGCCACCTGGAGCCGATTCAATGTCCTTGGGAACGACCTCTGCTGGCGTTCGACGCACACCTGGCCCGGACCTGGCATCAACCCAACGGTCTCGGATCTGACCCTCGAGTGGCTCAACGAGTTCGGGCCGATCAACTCGGTCACCGACGTACCAGATGATCATGGCGGCTGGGTGCGAATCGACTTTACCCGCTCGGGCTACGATTTCGCCGACGAGGCCAGCCTGCCAGTGGTTGGTTACTATATCTGTCGCCTCGTTGATGAGCCTGTTCTCCTGGCCCTGATCAGAGATGCCGAAGCTCTGGCTGCAATCGAAGCTAAAAAGCTGTCTTCCGGAGAGGATCGGTTCCCCTGGCCCCTGCCGTGCATGAAAACAACCAGCATCGGGGACCGGCTCTTTGTGCAGGCGCCGGCATCCACCAGCGATCGAGCCGGCACGTTGCCACCGGGCACATGGGAGGTGGTGGCCTCCCTGCCGGCATACCAGTTGGACAATTATCTGGCAAACGTCCCCGCTCTTGCCGGCACCAACACCTTCCTGGTGACCACCCACACCACCGTACCATCGGAATGGTTCGTCAGCCCGACAGCCACCGGTGAATCGATCGACAACATCGCCCCGGCGGTGCCCACCAGCCTGCTGTTCAGCGGGCCCGACACCCTGGCCTGGGACGAGGCCCCCGAACCGGACTTCGGATACCACACGGTCTACGGCTCGGAGAACCCGGTCTTTGACCCGTCGGCGACCCTGATCGGCTACACCATCGACCAGAGCTACGACGTGTCCGGGTCGGCCCATGGCTATTACCACCTGACCACCTCGGACCATGCGGGCAACGAGAGTGGCGCGGCGAGCATCCCGTCACCGACCGGCACAGTGTCTGCATCGATGACCTGCCTGCCCTCGTCGGGCACCCTGCCCTTTACCACCTCGTTCTCCATCGAGCTGGTCAACACCTACACCGGCCAGTCCCGGCGTATCGCCGGCCGTCTGGACCTGGCCCTGGCCGGAGGCGGGTTCTACTCCAGCTGGCGGGCCGGCTGGACCAACGTGGCCCCCGGCGGCAGTTACAGCATCGGCTGGAACCAGAACCTCCCGGCGATTGGAACGCTGGTGGGATCGAACGTTTTCACCTTGACGGCGGCCGACGTCACCCCGGCGCCGTACAACCAGCCGCCCTACCCGGCGGCGGGCGACACGGCAACCGCTCTGTGCACGGTGGTGGGGAATGCGCCATGAGCCGTTTGCACCGGAATCATGCTGCTGGATATGGAAAGGTTTCAGTGGGATCGATCCGCTCATGCCGGATGAGAGAGTGCTTTTCGCAAAGCCCTGAACCGTCAATCGGTCAATCACAAAAACTTTTTCGAAAACTCGACACCCGTTTCGTTAATCAAGCACATCAACCCGGATGCTCTCCGGGATTGCCGTTGCCGACAGCTGCAACTGAGCCCAATTCATAACCCGGGAGGGAATGCCATGACTTACCGAAAGTTGCTCTTGTCCGCCGTCATGATGCTCGTGCTGATGTTGACCGTTACGGCTGCAGCCCAATGGTCCAGCGACCCCGCCGAGAACACGCCGGTCTGCACGGCCATCGAGGATCAGTATGCCCCGAAGGTTATGGCCGACGGCGCGGGTGGGGCAATGTTGGTTTGGTGCGATTCCCGTACCGGGATCATAAATGAGTGGAGCCTCTATGCCCAACGGCTCAACGCATCAGGCATCCCACTCTGGAACCCCGACGGCTTGGAAATCTGCATGACCACAGGGGAGCTGGACTATGCCTGGCCGGTGAGCGACGGAGCCGGCGGGATGATCATCGCCTGGCCCGATTTCAGTTCCGGCGAGGGGGACATCTATGCCCAGCGGGTGGACGGATCGGGCAATATACTGTGGCAATCCGGCGGGGTGGCGGTCTGCACTGCGGATGGCACCCAAACAAATCTCGACATGATCAGCGACGGGGCCGGCGGCGCCATCCTTGTTTGGATGGACAATCGCGCAGATGACGTAACCAGTTGGGATATCTATGCTCAGCGAATTGATGATTCCGGCAACATTCTCTGGGATCCCGCCGGCATCGAGATCTGCACGTATATCAATTATCAACGATACGCACGACTGGTCAGCGACAACTCGAACGGTGTGATCATTACATGGCAAGACGATCGTGGCGGGGTGGCCAATATCTTTGCCCAACGGGTCGACTCAGCGGGGAGCGTCCTGTGGAATATTGACGGGAACCAGGTCAGTTCTGGAATCGATGACGAAATACTCCCCTCGATAATAAGCGATTTCGCCGGCGGCGCGATCATCGCCTGGTGGGATGCCAGTGCCAGTGGCTATGAGAACTACTTTATCAACGCCCAGCGAGTGAATGGATCGGGAAGTCTGCTCTGGCCCGGAAATGGTGCGCAAGTCGGCACGATGATGGATATATCGCTGAATTTATCCTATGACTTCAAAATGACACCTGACGGGGCGGGAGGTGCGTTTTTCGCCTGGAATTCTGATGAGTACGGTGAGGGGCATGATATCTTTGCCCAGTTGGTGGACAGTTCGGGAAATTTGCTGCTGGGCCCGGACGGCGCAATCGTTTGCTACGAGCCATATTCGAACCAATACGATGTACAGATTGTCACCGACGGCGATGACGGGGCGATTATCTCATGGGCCGACGGCCGTTCCGGTGAGTGGGATATTTACGCCCAGCGGATGAACGGGACGGGCACCATGCTCTGGACCAGCGGCGGCGAAGCCGTTTCCACTGCCGACGAGTCCCAGTTGTATCCCGCCATGGTGAACGACGGGTCAGGGGGAGCAATAATCTGCTGGAGGGACTCCCGGTCCGTAGGTGAGCTTGACATCTACGCCCAGCGCATCACGGCGGATGGCGACCTTTCCTCCCCCCCATTTGCCGAAGCGGTGAACTATCCTACCGGCCCCAACCCTCAAAGCCTGGCCATCGAGGACTTCGATGGCGATCAGATCAACGACCTGGCCATGGTGAACATGAACGAAGGAGACGTCTCGATCCTGCTCGGTCTCGGTGACGGCACGTTTGGCCCGGCCAGCCAGACCGAGGCCGGATTCCCCGGAGACCTGGCCGCCGGAGACTTCGATTCCGACGGGGCAGTGGATCTGGCAGTGACCAGCATGGCCCCCGTGGCGACAAGGGGGGGCGGCAACTCGGTTATGATCCTGCTGGGCGATGGCGATGGATCATTTACGTTTTCGGGAGATCTGCCCTTCGGCAACGAACCACACGACGTCATCACCGTCGACCTGGACGGAGATGAGGCTCTCGATCTGGTGGTGACCGATCCCTTTGGTGATTCAGCCTGGGTCTACCTTGGCTTCGGTGACGGCACTTTTGCCTCCGCGGTTCCCTACAGCGCAGGCAACAGCCCTTCCAATCTCACCGCCGATGATCTCGACGGAGACACGGTGCCCGACCTGGCCGTGGCCAACAGCTCTGGCGTGTCGGTCCTCCTCGGTATCGGCGACGGGACCCTCGCTTCCCCAGTGCAGTACACCGCCGGGTCGGGGCCTTCCGGTGTGGCCGCCGCCGACCTGGATGGTGATTCGGCAATCGACCTGGTGGTGTCCAACCAGAGCGGTGACGACGTCTCGGTTCTTCTCGGCCAGGGAGACGGCACCTTCGGCGCTGCCGTGAACTATGCTGTCGGAGACCTTCCCACGTCCGTCACGGCGTGTGATCTGACCGGAGACGGGACCCCGGACGTTGCCGTGAGCAACTACAGCGATGACACCTTGGCCCTGCTGGTTGGTATCGGTGACGGCACCCTGGCCCCGGCCATCGATCTGGCCGTGGGCAATGCCCCGATCAAAGTGGCGGCCGGCAGGTTGGACGACAACCGGTCGCCAGACCTGGTGACCGTCAACCACTACGATGACGACGTCTCGGTGCTGCTGAACCTGAACGTCTTTCCAGCGCCGGGGACGATCTCCGTATCGCACACCTGCAACCCCTCTTCGGGCACGCTTCCTTTCATCTCCTGGATGACGCTGACGACGACCAATCTGTACGAGGGCCAGACTCGCCGGATCGCCGGTCACATAGACGTCACGCTGGCCGGAGGGCAGTACTTCCCCAACTGGCGTAACGGATACATGAACGCCGCTCCGGGAGAGATCACCGTCATCGAATGGGACCAGCACATGCCCGCGCTCGGCACGGTCGTGGGTGAGAACCTCTTTGCCGTATTCATGGAGGATGTGACCCCGGCGCCATACAACCAGCCACCCTATCCCCCGGCGGGCGATACGGCAACGGACAGCTGTATCGTCGTGGCCAATGCGCCCTGAGCAGGACTGACCGGAATCCGGGTGGATATTCCCGCGGGAATCGACTGGTTTAAGGCTGGCGGGCCCCTGAGGGCCCCCGCTCCCGGGTTCAGTCGGGGCTGCCGATCAGGATGAAGGACGCCCAGTATCGCGGATCCTGGTAAGGTTGGTGGGGATTGGTATCGCCGGCCCCGGCCTGCCCTGCCGCAGCCTCGGTGGTTCCTCCCCCCCCCCGGTTCGAGGCCAGGTGGCGCAGCTGCTCTACGGTCAGGCCGCGAAGCCAGGCCTTTGCCTCACCCAGGGCCTCGGCCCTTGGCAGCGGTACCCCTGCCGGATAGTCTTCACCGCCCGGGACGGTGCGCGGCTGGTGGTGAATCCCCAGGGCATTCTCGTAGAACCTGGTCATCAGCAGCATGGTGGCCCTGTCGTCCACCTTCCACAGGCTGAGCAGCAGGCTGCGGGCGCCGGCGACGAAGAGTGCCTGGGAAAAGCCGAGATACCCTTCCCCGCCCAGTTTGCGGCCCAGCGCCGTGTCGCAGCCGCTCAGGGTCACCAGGTCGGTGTCGAGCCTCCAGGTCCTGACGATCTGTCCGGCAGTCAGACGGCCGTCAAAGATCTCCCGTCCCTCCACGGCCTGTTCGATTTCGTCGGCCCGGTTGCCTCGGGAAAGGATCATCGCCGAGTTCATCGCCCTCCGGTCGTCCATCTCGCCGTGGGTGGCCAGGTGGATATAGCGATATCTTGCCAGCCTTCCGGATCGAGACAGGGCGTCGAGGCGTTCTTCGCTGGCCTCGGCCCCGAGCAGGACGGTGGGACGGGATTCGTCACCCGGGACGTGGAACAGGGCGGCGATCGCTTCCACCTCGTGGCGGGTTGCAGGCAGCGGTTCGTAAGAGCGGCCCCGCGCGGTGGTGAGCAGGCCGGCCAGCAGGAGTTCCCGGGAGGGCGTCACCTCAGCGGCGGCCGGCGCCTGCTCTGCTTCCGGTTCCTCGGGGCTGGCGAAGACCGGGTCGCCCACTGCCAGCAGCGAATCAGGCCGGACGCCGTTTGCCTGCGGCTTGCCCGAGGTGCGGGTCTTCTCCCCGAGCCAGGCATACATGGTTCCCGAGGGTGCATAGCTGACCGTGTAGTCGTCGGTCAGCGCTTCCAGCGGGATTCCGGCCATCCAGCCGGCCGGCAGCACGATCAGGTGGCGTATGCCGGCCAGATGCGGTTCCAGCGGTGCGAGCCGCTGGTTGAAGAGCTTGCGGAACAGGTGCTCCACGCGCTGGGTGGAGGCATCTGACGGATCGAGGGAGAGAAGCCGGCGGACCTCGGCGGGAGCATCTTCGTCCGCATCGGTCCATGCCCCGTCCTTCCCACTGCCCGGGAGACGGATCCAGGTCGGGACGCCGGTCTTCCTCACCAGGCAGGCCCAGTGCTCGCCGCCGGGATTCACAGAACGCGGATCTCCCTTGATATCAATCCAGGCCACCATGGCCGAATCACTGCCCAACTGGGCCTGGATGCGGGACAGTTCGTACACGTCTCCGGCGGCAGCGCCGTATCTAACGGTCATCTCCGCTTCGAAGCGGACCAGCTCCGCCTGGAGCGCGTCCCGCTCACGACGGAAGGTCTCAACCCTCGACCTTTTTTCATCAGATTTCTCAGGATCGGCCGACAGGGATCCGATCCGCTCGTCGAGGACGCCCAGGCGATAGATCAGGTCCTGCTCTCTCTGAGCTTCGGCCGGCGTCAGGGGCCGGGCTTCCCCGGCCGATACCGTGTCGAGCAGACCCCGGGCCAGGTCCGACTCCAGGGCTTGCCACGCCTCGGCGGCCTCTCCCTTCCGGGCCCGGCATATTGCCAGGGGTTTCAGCGGGGAGAACCGTGCGCCGAACTGCGCCCGTTCCAGGCCGCCGTAACCGACGTGCAGCCGGGCCTGCTCGAAGCTATCCGCCGCAGAGGACCAGTATCGTTCGGCGGCGGCAGCGTCCCCCCGATCGAAGAGCAGATCGGCGAGCATGTTCATGGTCAGGATCACTTTTGGATGCGCGTCACCCAGCAGTTGGCGGCGCATCTCCAAGGCGTCCCGGTAGAGCGATTCGGCGGCCCGGCTCTCGCCTTTTTTCCGCTTGAGAGCGGCCAGGGATATGAAGCTGGCGGCCACGGCCGGGTGCTGGTCACCGAGTATCCGCCGGCGCATCGCCAGCGCCTGGAGATCGAGTTCTTCCGCCTGGTCGAGGTCGCCCCGGGCCGCGAGCACCCCGGCCAGGTTGTGGATGCAGGTGGCCACCTCGGCATGTTCCTCGCCCAACCGCTTCCGCTGTATCGCCAGTGCTTCGCGATACAGGCTCTCGGCGGACTCGAGGTCCCCTCTCCGGTCCGCCAGCGAGGCCAGGTTATTCAGGCTGACGGCCACCGTATCATGTTCATCGCCAAACAGCTTGCGGCGCATGGCCAGCGACTCCCGGCAGAGCTTTTCGGAAGCGGCGTACTCCCCCTTGCTCTGAAGCAGCCCGGCCAGGCTGCTCATGCTGGTGGCCACGTATCGGTGCTCCTCGCCGAAGTACTCGCGCTGGATGGTCAGCGCTTCGAGGATTACCACTTCCGCTGCCGCGTAGTTGCCCCTGTCTTCGGCAATCCTTCCCAGGTTAAGCAGGTCGCCGGCCACATTGGGATGCCGGGGACCGAAACGCTTGCGGTCGATGGCCAGCGCTTCGCGGAGCAGGATTTCCGCCTCGTCGTACACTCCTGTTCTCTCCAGCAGGGCCGACAGATTGATCAGGCTCAGGGCCACGTGCGGGTGCTCGTTGCCCAGCAGATCCCGGCGGATGGCCAGGGCTTCGCGATACATCGGCTCAGCCGCGGCGTAGTCACCGGATCCTTTCAGGATCACTGCCAGGGTGTCGAGGCTCCCGGCCACGTCGGCGTCCCGGTCGCCCAGCTGGCTGCGGCGGATGGCCAGGGCTTCGCGGGCCATCGCCTCGGCCTCCTCATACTCTGCCTGCAGTCTCAGCAGACCGGCCAGGTTGGTCAGGCTGGCGGCCACCTTCAGATCATCGTTGCCCAACAGCTCCCGGCGGATGGCCAGCGATTCCCGGTAGAACGGCTCGGCGACGTCGAGGTCGCCGGCCTTCCTCAGCAGCTGGGCCAGGTTGTTCAGGTTGCTGGCCACCTCCAGGTCCTTCTCGCCGAACAGATGGCGGTTGATGGCCAGGGCATGGCGATAGAGCGCTTCGGCCTCGTCGTATTGAGCGAGCCTTTTCAAGCGGACGGCCAGGTTGTTCATGGCCGTGGCCACCCTCGGATGATCCCCGCCCAGCACGCGGCGGTACATGGCCAGGGAGTCACGGTAGAAGGGTACGGCCGCTGTGTAATCGCCCTTCGAGGAGAGCATTTTCCCGACGCTGGCCAGGCCGTCCGCCGTGCTCGCGTTCTCCTCGCCCAGCAGTTCGCGGTAGGTGGTCAGCTGTTTCCTGGCCAGCTCCAGGGCCTCGTCCCGCTTCCTCTCGCGGCGAAGCTCGACCAGCGTTTCCTCGGCGGCGTCGGCTTCGGACAATCTGGCCCGCGACTCTGGGGCCATGGCAATCCGCAACTCGATGTCCCCGACTTCACGTCGGGCATCGCCCACCTCGTACCACTCGGCCGGCTCACCGTCGGCGGTGGTCCAGCCGGCGGCCGGGCCCTGGTGCTTCAACCGCAGGGCCAGGAGCTCCCCGGCCAGGCCGAGCGCTTCGGCGAGCGACTCGTCGGATCCCGTCAATTTCAGTTCCGCGATTCGGGTCTCCAGGTCCGCGGCGCGGTCCGCGGCATCGGGCGGCAGGACCGGTCGATCCTCCGACAGGGAAACCGGTGCGGCGATGATAGCGCAGAAGAGAACTGTTGCGGCCAGGCGGGAGGTGGTCACCAGAGGCGATCGGCTGGATGAAGCCATGCTGGACCCCGTTCATGCAATCTTGTCGCTATTGGTGAAGGATCGAAATGATTGAATCCTGTAAAGATGTATAGTGCGCTGCTGAAATTCTGTCAATGAGGGATGGGGACGGTTTGCTGGTATGCCGGCCCGGCATTCTTACGATCCCCACCCGAGCTCCCTCCGTAAATCGATCCCGTTCTGGACAGCAGTCATTAATGTGGGATAATTCCTTCGACAGTTGTTCCGGGGTTCCGGAACGATACGATTTGCTTTTCGGCAGACGCAAATATTTTACAAAAACATGCATCATGACCCGTTATAGCAATTGGCACGCGACAATTCAGTGGCTGTATGACGAGCACTTTGACACGCTGTATCGCAAGGCGTTCCATGCGCTCTTTGAGAAGAACAAGGCCGCTGACATCGTCCAGGAGGTCTTTACCCGACTGCTGGAGAAAGAGCGACCGAAGATGGACAGGACGGAAGCAACCAAATATATGTACACCAGTTTCCGCAACCTGCTGATCGACCACATCAGGAGGGATACGAAGTTCAAGCAGAGGGACATCGAAAACATCAATCCGGCAAAGGTATCTTCCTCCGCCCATCAGGAGGAGGACCTGGTCAGGATGCGGTCACAGGAGAAGAAGCTGCCGCTCCCGGATGCGGATGCCAGCATCTTCAGGCTGGCTCATATAGAGAAGCTGAGCGATCAGCAGATCGCCGACAAGCTGCAGCTGAAGATCAACGTGGTGCGTTACAGCCTGGTGAAATCGAGGAAAGCCCTGGAAAAGATACTGATCAAAAAACACGGCTACACCAGGGAAGAGACTAAGGCGCTTCTTTCACGAAAGAAGGGCTGAAAGGGATTGAACATGGCCCGATCCTCTGATGATCTCAATCATGACCTCGAGCGGGTGCTGGATGATCTCGATACATGCCCCTCAGCCGAGCGGGTTTCCGCCTATCTCGACCGGGACCTGGACGAGGATCAGGCCCTGGAGGTGGAGTTCCACGTTAACAGCTGCGCCTCGTGCGTGGAACTGATGTCGCTGCTGCAGAAGGCCGAAACCGCCACGATAAGTGATCCGTCGTTCACGGAACGCCGGGACCGGGAGAGACGACGCGTGGCGGCCATGCTCGGATTGGAGGGCCGGCCGGTGCGCCGGCCGGGGTTTCTCGAACGCCTTCAGCAGCTCTGGTCGGTGAAGACGCCCCTCTTCGTCCCGGTGGGGGTCACCGCCCTCTTGCTCTGCCTGCTTGTCTTCCGGGTCGGTCTGCGTCCGGGCGAACCGGAGTCACCGGTCGCCATCCTCCAAATGGGCGACGGGATCCTGCTGAGCCAGGAGGTGGGCCGCTCCGCCGAAGAGAGCGGGGCGCCGTTCACGGTGGTTGCCGGCGAGGTGGTTCCGCTGACCATCCGTATCGATTATCTGGAGCATGAGGCCGGGGATGAGGTTCGCTGTCTCGTCCATGACGCAGAGGGTGTGGAACGCGCTTCGCTTCAGACCGAAGTCCCCGACGATTTCCGGGTGGTGGTCCCGCTCCGCTTCAACGCCACCGGAACCCATACTGTCACGGTCTACTGTGGCCACGGTGATCAGCCGATCCATGTCTGCACCGTCGAGATCTTGCCTCCGGACGGAGGCAGTCCGGATCGCCGCTAGTTCCCCCCAACCTCCACTCCCCCGCCTCTCGATGCCGCTTCGCGATCTCATGACGCCACTTCGGCGATTCACCCCCGTTAAACCTGTCATCAGGACACACCTCTCCCGGCAGCTCGCCATTGACGCAAGGCCTCACGCCGGCTCCCACTCGCCCCAACCCGGCGGCGCCTGCGAGAAGTCTTCCTCTTCCCAGGGCAGAACACGCTGGACCCGCCGCTCGCTTTTCACCGCCCACCCCGGCGGCCCGTGGGCCCGGGGGACCACCGTGCTCACCCCCAGGTGCTCGAGGATGCGGCGGATCACCTCGGACTGGGCCGTGGAGATGAACGAGACGACCTTCATCCCGCCACCACACTTTTCACATCGCAGGGG
>Ga0180429_10001965_pt1 | contig 17230 bp, 12 predicted proteins | sample SS_ome_FD_132428 | JGI IMG/M metagenome (GOLD analysis project Ga0180429, IMG submission 132428) | Hypersaline lake sediment archaeal communities from the Salton Sea, California, USA - SS_1_S_1 metaG | ecosystem: Environmental > Aquatic > Non-marine Saline and Alkaline > Hypersaline > Sediment ...
CAGCTTGCCGTTGTCGACGACCTCGCCGAGCACCGAGATGGGTATCTCCTCGAGGATTGTCTGGAAGGCCTCGGCATCTTGGCCGCGGACCTCGCACAAGAATCGCGTGTTCGACTCGCTGAACAGCATCGCGGCGGCGGGGGGCGCTTCGGTTTCCGGTTCGATCGGATAGGGGACGTTTTGCAGCGTGATTCTCGCACCCAGTCCGCCGGCGAAGGCCATTTCGGCGGCGGCGGCGGCCAGTCCGCCTTCGCTGAGATCGTGGCACGCGCGGACCAACCCGCCGTCGATCGCCCGGTGCAACGCGGCGAACGTGTCTCGGGCCATTTCGGGGTCTACTTCGGGCACTCTGCCGCCTTCGAGCGATTCGACGAGGTTGAAATGCGAGCCACCCATCTCGTTGAGCGTTAGCCCGACGATGTACAGGTAGTTCCCCGGCTGCTTGAGGTCCATCGTCACGCATCGGCCGGCGTCGGCGACCTGGCCGATGGCACTGATCAGCAGCGAGGGCGGTATGGAGATGGGCTGCTCGGCTCCCTGGGGCCGGAACTCGTTGTTCAGGCTGTCCTTGCCGCTTATAAACGGAGTGCCCAGCACGGTGGCCACGTCGTGACAGGCCAAGGCCGCGCGGACCAGCGAGCCGAGCGTCTCCGGCCGATCGGTGTTGCCCCAGCAGAAGTTGTCGAGGATCGCGATTCGGCTCGGATCGGCGCCGACGGCCACGCAGTTGCGAACGGCTTCGTCTATTGCGCCCGCCGCCATGTGGTACGTGTCGAAGTCGCCGTAAAGCGGGTTCATGCCGCAGGACATGACGATTCCGCGGCGCGAGTCGAGCAGCGGCCGCAAGACGGCGGCGTCGCCGGGCCCGTCGTTGTTGACCCCGACCAGCGGCTTGATCGCGCTGCCGCCCTGCACTTCGTGGTCGTACTGGCGGATCACCCACTGCTTGCTGCAAACGTTCAGCGAGCCGAGGATCCGCAGCAGCGAGTCGGTATAGCCGGCGCAGTCCTTTTCCGGTAGCGCTTGCTCGACGGCCGGCGGCGGCGTGTAGACGGCGTCGCGGACCACCGGCGGGCGGCCGTTGTGCAGGAAATCCATCGCCAGGTCGGCCACCTGTTGGTCGTTGTACTTCAGCAGCAGGCGTCCGCTGGGCACAAAGCGGCCGATCACCGTTGCCTCGACGCCTTCCGATTCGCACAGCTCGTGCAACTCGTCCCATTTTTCTTCCGGCACCGAAAGCGTCATTCGCTCCTGGGCTTCGGAGATCCAGATTTCGGTATAGGAGAGCCCTTCGTACTTGACCGGGGCGCGGTCCAGGTGGACCTCGGCGCCGATGTGTTCCCCCATTTCACCCACCGCACTGGAGAACCCGCCGGCGCCGCAGTCGGTCACGGCGTTGTAGAGACCGCGATCGCGGGCGACGATAAGCACGTCGAGGAGCATTTTTTCGGTAATGGCGTTTCCGATCTGCACGGCGCCGCCGGAAACGGTTTCGCTCTGGCTGGTCAACTCGGCCGAGCTGAACGTAGCGCCGTGGATGCCGTCGCGACCGGTCCGCCCGCCGACGGCCACGATCAGGTCGTTGGGCTTGGCCTCCTTGAACGACATGTTATGTGGGATGAGTCCGACGTTGCCGCAGTAGACCAGCGGGTTGCCCAGGTATCGCGGATCGAAGTAGATCGCGCCGTTGACGGTGGGGATACCCATGCGGTTGCCGTAATCGCGCACGCCGGCCACCACGCCCTGCATTACGCGTCGGGGATGGAGGACGCCGGGCGGTAGCTGTTCGAAGGGGGTTTCCGGTGGGGCGAAGCAGAAGACGTCGGTGCAGCAGATGGGCCGGGCGCCCATACCGGTCCCCATCGGGTCGCGGATCACGCCGCCGATGCCGGTATTCGCCCCGCCGTAGGGCTCCAGGGCCGAGGGATGGTTGTGCGTCTCGACCTTGAACACGACGTTGTACCGCTCGTCGAAGCGGATCACGCCGGCGTTGTCGGCGAACACGCTGACGCACCAGTCGTCGTCGCCGGCTCGCCGGCGGATTTTTTCGGTGGCCGCGAAGATCGTCTCCTTGAGCATGTTGTCGAACTGCCGCTGGGCGCCGGGATCGGTGTAGCGAATCCGCCCGGCCAGCGTCTTGTGGCTGCAATGTTCGCTCCAGGTCTGGGCCAGGGTTTCCAGTTCGCAGTCGGTCGGATCGCGTCCCAACGAGTCGAAGTGGGCCTTGAGCGTCTGCATTTCCACTACCGAAAGGAAGAGTTGGCCCTCCAGGCTCAACCGTCCCAGGGCGTCGTCGTCCATCCGGCCGATGGGTACCGTAGCCAGTTGGAATTCGTACGGCGAGCCGACCTCCAGGCGAGTGAAGTCCAGCGGTCCGACGATCACCTGCTCGACCGCGTCGTTGGCCAAAACCTTAGAGCAGAGCAAATCGAGCCGGTCTTGCGGCAGCGAGCCGATCCAGTACTTTCTCAACGTGCGGACCGCCTCGGCCTCGATGCCGAAATCGGCGATCGCCGCCAGGGCGCTCTGGGCGACGGGGTCCATCACGCCCGGCTTGGGGATCACGTGGATCACACACTGCCGGCCGTCGGGCGGTTGGACCAGCGCCGCATCGCCGACTGCGGCCACTACCGTGCGTTCGACAACGCGATCGGCGAGCAGCTCCTCGGCGATTTGCAAAACCTGCCGGCGGTCGAGCGCCCCTTGGATCAGGTATCCGCGAGCGGAGCTGATTGCCAGATCGCCGTCCAGTCCCAGGTCGGCGGCCGAGACGGCCACCTGGCCGCCGATGATGTCCGGTTGTCCTTCGGCCGGGTAGATGTCAACTTCCCAAAGCATCGCGGTTCCTCTTTGCGGTTGTGAGAAATTCGTTGAGCTTCCCCTCGTCGCCGTCGCGGATGGCGGCATGAAGGGCCGCCAGCTTTCGCCCGTACTGCTCCAGCGCGCCGAGCACGTGGCGGCGATTCAACGCGATGATCTGTAGCCAGAGTTCGGGACTGCCGGCCGCCAGCCGCGAGGTGTCTTGCATGCCGGTGCCGGTAAAGCGGAAGTACTCCTCCGGAACCGTGGCCGCCAGCGCGGAGGCCGCCAGGTGGGGCAGGTGGCTGGTCATTGCCAACGCCCGATCATGCTGCTCGGCCGAGATCTGGACAACCACCGACCCCAGGGCCTCCCACAACTCCTCGAGCAGGTCGTAGTCTTCGGCGCGGGAATTGCGCGTGGGCGTCAGCAGCGCGACGCGCCCCTCGAACAACTCGGCGTTGGCGTAACTCGGGCCGGTCCTTTCGCTACCGGCCAGCGGATGCCCGCCCAGAAAGCGGCACCCCCGCGGCAACTCGTCGTCCAGGGCCTCGACGATCGCCTGCTTGGCGCTGCCGACGTCGCTGATAAGCGTTCCTTCGGGGGCGTGCAGGGCGGCGGCGCGGGCGTCCTCGATAACCCGACCCACCGGAGTGCAGACAATTACCAACTCGGCCTCCGCAACGCCCTTGGCCAGGTCGATGGTGGTGTTGGTCACCGCGCCGACACGTCGGGCGATCCGCAGGCTCACCTGCCGCCGGCCGATTCCGATAATCCGCTCGGCCAGATTCCGCTTCTGCAGGGCCAGGCCGATCGAGCCGCCGATCAACCCGACGCCGACGATGGCCACCGTTTCCAATCGCTTCATGGCGTTTCCCCGACGAGGTTCCATCCAATGAAGTTGCACATTCTAACAGCGGTTGGGAGATTAGTGCAGGGTCCCCGCATGGGGGGAACGCAGCGCCGCGAACGCCCGCGCCAATGCTTAAACAAACCGATTGCGACTATACTGGTGTCTGGTCGATCCCCCGTACCTGACACCTGACACCTGAAACCTGAAACCTCACACCTGCTCCATGGCCATCCTTTCCGCATCACGGTTCTTTCCGCCGGCCGAAACGGTCGTCGGGGAGGGACCGATCGGGTTCGGGGGACAACTTTCGCCGGAGTGGTTGCTGGATGCCTACTCGCACGGGATATTCCCTTGGCCGGTCGGCGAGCCGGACTGGCCGGTCGCCTGGTGGTCGCCCGATCCCAGGGCAATCATCGAGATGGATCGCTTCCACGTTCCGCGACGGCTGTGGCGGACGATTCGCAGCGCGCGGTTCGAGACGACGTTCGACCGCGATTTCGCCGCGGTGATTCGCGGCTGCGCCACCGCACCGGCCCGCACCGGCCAGACCTGGATTACGCCCGAGATTATCGACGCCTACACTCGGCTGGCCCGGCTCGGTCATGCCCACAGCGTCGAGGTCTGGACGGAGGGCCGTTTGGCCGGCGGCGTCTATGGCGTGTCGATTGGCGGGCTGTTTGCCGCCGAGTCGAAATTCTACCATGCGCGCGACGCCTCGAAAGTAGCCTTGGTCCGCCTGGTCGAGCACCTGCGGCGGCGCGGGTACGCACTGCTGGATATCCAGCAACTCACGCCGCACACCGCCCGGTTCGGCGCAATCGAAATCCCCCGAAGTCAATACCTCGAACGCTTGACAAAGGCTATCACCCTGCCGGTGACGTTTTTGTGATCCGGCCTGATTACTCAACAATTGACAGCCTTTCCAACATCAAACGGAACCGAACAATGAACTACGCGATTCGACTCCATGCCGTTGGTTGCTTGCTGGTCTTGATGCCGCTGATGACGGTTATGCCCGGCCGCACCGAGGCCGCCGAGGCTGAAACCTTGGCCGCAACCGCGCTGCGCTCGGGTGAGGTGCGCGGCGGCTTGTGCGTGCTGATCGGGTGCGACAACGACGAGTTGGCCGCCGAGCTTGCCGGCGGCGGACCGTTCGTCGTCCAATGCCTCGCCGCCGATCGCAAGCTGGTCGATCGGCTGCGCGAGTCGATCAGGTCGCGCGGCATTTACGGCCGGCTCTCGGCCGATCGCGCCTCGCCCGATCGACTGCCCTACGCCGATAACCTGGTGAACCTGCTGGTCGCCGACAACCTACCCGCCTTGCTCCGCAGCGGTTTCTCGGCCAGGGAGGCACTTCGCGTATTATCACCCGGCGGCGTGGCATATTTGGGCGAGTCTGTCCCGTCGCCGCCGGCAGGCGCAGGCTGGGTGGCAGGTTTCAAAGACAAGCTGCGCGCTGCGGGTATCGAGAATCCGCAGCCGATCGGCGCGGCGGGAAAGTGGATAAAGATCGTCAAACCATGGCCCGAAGAAATCGACCAGTGGACACACTGGCTCCACGGGGCCGATGGCAACGCGGTTGCCAGGGACAGCGTGGTCGGACCGCCGCGGCACCTTCAGTGGATGGCCGGGCCGCTGTGGTCGAGGAGCCACGAGACGGTGCCCAGCGTCAGCGCGATGGTCTCGGCCAAGGGGCGGTTGTTTTCGATCGTCGACGATGCCCCGCCGGGAATCGACGGCCGGCTGCCCGACCAGTGGTCGCTCGTCGCCCGCGACGCCTTCAACGGCATCCCGCTCTGGAAGCTTTCCATGCCGGACTGGGGCTGGAAACAGTGGAGCGCCAAGTGGTTCGCTCGCTTCAACCAGCCGACCAACCTGCCGCGGCGGCTGGTGGCCGTGGGCGACAGGGTGTACGTGACGCTGGGTTTTCAGGCCCCGGTAACCGCCCTGGACGCGGCCAGCGGCAAGGTCCTGCACACCTATGCGGGAACCGAGTTGACCGACGAGATCCTGTACGACGACGGCTTGCTGATTCTGTCGGTCAGCAAATCGGCGCCCGAGCCGGCCGAGGAGGCAGCCCAGCGGCGCGGCCAGCCACCCCGAATCATGCCGCCCAAAAAACGCATCCACGTGCTTGAGGCCGAGACGGGAGAGACGCTCTGGAAGCAGGGCGACTACGCCGGGCTGCGGTCGAAGACCGGCTCCGTCGAGCCGTTCACGCACCTGACAATGGCCGCCGGCGACGGCCGCGTGTTCTGCGTCGAGACCGACTCGCTGCATTGCCTCGACCTGAAGACCGGCAAGGAGTTGTGGCGGGCTGCTCGCCCCGACGCGCCCGAAGTCACCATGCGATACAACATCCGCATCTCCGACATGTGTACGCTGGTCTATCACGACGGGATTCTGCTGTTTGCGCAATTGGAGCCGGTGGCGCGAATCGACTGGGAGGCGATCCCCGGGACCCTGCACGCCTTCTCGGCGGCGACCGGGAAACCGCTGTGGAGCCGTAAATGTGCATCGTGGGGATGGGCCGCCCCGGCCGACGTCTTCGTCATCGACGGCCTGGTGTGGATCCACGAGAAGAAATCGTACTCGGCAATCGCCCTGGACCCGGCCACCGGCCAAGAGAAACGCAGATTCTCCACCGACAAAGTCTTCAAGATCGGGCATCATCATCGCTGCTACCGCAACAAGGCGACCGAGCGGTTCATGCTGGCCTCGCGGCGGGGCGTGGAGTTCATCGACCTCGAGGCGGAGGACAACTACCTGCACCACTGGGCCCGCGGGGCATGCCGCTTCGGCATCGTGCCGTGCAACGGGTTGCTCTACCTGACGCCCCACCCGTGCAACTGCTACATCGCCACCAAGCTCAACGGGTTCGTGGCCCTGGCCGGGGAAGATGCAAACGACCGGGAGCCACGGCAAACCGCTGCCGCCGCCCGCTTCGAGCGCGGGCGGGCATACGCCGAAGTCCAGAACGCTCCACGCGAAACCCAAAACCCGGACGACTGGCCCACCTGGCGACACGATCCGCAGCGCAGCGGTTCGACCCGCTCGACCCTCCCCGCCGAGCTTAAACCGCTGTGGCAGGCAGACCTCGGCGGCCGGCCGGCCGGGTGCACGGTCGCCGGTGGAAAAGCCTTCGTTAGCCTGGCAGACAGGCATTGCGTTTGCGCCTTCGACGCCGACACCGGCAAGCCCGCCTGGAGCTACACGGCCGGCGGACGGATCGACACGCCGCCGACGATCGACGGTGCTCTGGCCTTGTTCGGCTCGGCCGACGGCTGGGTGTACTGCCTGCGCGCCGCCGACGGGGCACTCGTGTGGCGGTTCCGCGCCGCGCCGCAGGACCGCCGACTGGGCGCCTTCGGCCAACTGGAATCGGCCTGGCCGGTGTACGGGAGCGTGCTGCTGGCCGGCGGCAAGGCCTGCTGCACCGCCGGAAGATCGTCGTTCCTCGACGGGGGAATCCACGCCTACGCGTTGGAGCCGCGCACCGGCAAGCTGCTCGCGCAGCGGACCATCTACAGCCCTGACCCGAAGACCGGAAGAATGATACCCGGCGGAAACGCCAACTCCATCGCCGGTGCGCTGGCCGACGTGCTGGTGGCCGACGGCCGTTCCGTGTTCATGCGGCAGCTTAGAATCTTCCCCGAGGCCGCGCAATCCGGATCGTCGCCCCCGCACCTTGTCGCCACTGCCGGTATGCTCGACGACTCCTGGTTCAATCGGGTAGATTGGTCGCTGGGCAAGGCGGCGCGAGGTCAGCTCCTGGTGTTCGACGACGACAGCGCCTATGCCGTGCAGGCGTTTCCCAACCTCAACAGGTGGAATGTCTTCCGGCCGGCCGAGAAAGGCTACCGGCTGTTTGCCGTGGACCGCAAACCGACCGGCGTCAAGGATCCGAAGGGGAGCGGGAAATCTAAAAAGACACAAAAATCCGCCCCGCTCCGATGGTCGGTGCAGGTGCCGATCAGGGCAACCGCCATGTTGCTGGCCGGCAAGACGCTGTTTGTCGCGGGGCCGCCCGATACGCTCGACCCCGACGACCCCTGGGCGGCATTCGAGGGCAGAAAAGGCGGCCGGCTGTGGGTCCTTTCCACGGCAGACGGCAAGAGGTTGCTCCAATACGCACTCCCCGGACCACCGGTTGCCAACGGGATGGCCGCCGCGGCCGGGCGACTTCTCATTGCAGCGCAGGACGGGAAGCTCCACTGTTTCGCGGCGGCAGATTAGTCTCTGTTGCGGAAGGTGGGGTGCCATGCCCACGCAAGCGTGGGCATGTCGTGAATCCCGCGAAAAACCGCCGCATGCCCACGCAAGCGTGGACATGGCACCCGCATATCCGAGTTTCGGCCACAGTAACAAATTAGCGGCCCGACTGCCCGGAACGCTTGTTTGTTATCCTGTTTCCGACCACAATCTTGTAGATGCCCTCGTGTGGGGCGAGCCGAGCGGCCGCGGAGATCGTGCAATGAAACTGGTGGTTGCCGTGATTCAGCCTACGAAGCTTAATGCGGTTCGCGAGTCGCTGGAGAAGGTCGAGGTGCAGCGGATGACCGTCTGCGACTCGCAGGGGTTCGCCCGGCAGCCGGGGCGGACCGAAATCTTCCGCGGCCGCGAATCGAGCGGCCTGGTTCGCAAGATCGTGCTGGAGATAGTCGTCAACGACGATTTCCTGGAGCGGACCGTCGAGGCAATTGCCGACGTTGCCCGAAGCGGCCCCGAAGGCACCATCGGCGAAGGCAGTATCTTCATCCTGCCGGCCGAGGAAGCCATCCGAATCGACGACGCATCGCGCGGGCCGGGCGCCGTGTAGCCGCCCTGGCCAAGGAAGTGTCAAGAGTCAAGAGTTGACCCCGGCCGCCTGAGCCTGCCCCAGACAAATGGCAATTAGGATGACGGCGAACGGCACGCCGGCGCTTCGAGTAGAAGACGCCGATGCTGTGCCCTCTTGTATATCTTGCCTCTTGGCCGCGGAACAAGGTTTGTGTTGCGGAAATCGTCGCAAAGATCTCTGTCTTGGGAATACAGAACGCGAGCGCCGCTGACACACGCCAGGGCAATTACATGCGGATCGTCAGAGTGGCACAGTCCCGTCGATTCCACTTCGCCCTCCTTGTTGTCAACTTCCTCAGTTGCATATTTGAGAGCACGCCCAGCTTCCAGCAACGTACGCACGTAGCGCCCGGCCTTGTTGATCCTGCCCCATTCTTGCAGTTGCCGACCTCCGAAGACCAGTTTTCCTCCCTTGTTCTCAATCCAGTCGTAGATCACACGATTGGCCGGATCATGCGTGTGATTGAGATAGTCTGCCACCTTGTTCGCGTCGATGATCAGCGCCATCCACTCATACCCCGATGAAGCGGTGCTCTTCGCGGAGAAAGAAATCCCGATATCCGGCCGGTGCGTTGGTGATGTTGCCTTGCTTGTCCAGTTCCAGTGCGTGAATATCTGCGTTGCCTCCGTCTTGGCGGTCGAAGTACAGGAGTTGTACGTCCTTGGGAGACAGCTTGTCCGAGTCTCGGATATCCATCCTTACGCGATCGATCAGGTAGTCGCTGTGAGTCTCCACGATAAACCGCTTCTTTTCGGCAACCGCCAACTCGATAAGCAGGCTGCCCAAGGCCGCTTGAGCACGTGGATGGAGATGGACTTCCGGCTGCTGGATCAGCAACGTGCTGCCCTTTTCGGCACGAATGATGTCAACCACGATGGGAAGTGCTTGGCTAACTCCATAGCCCACGTCGACCAGGTTGAAATCAGGTTGCCCACCGAAGTTCAGCTTCACTTGGAACGGGGTGCCTTCCTTACGCCCGAGTTTCTTGATCTTAACCGCGCTGTACAATCCAGATGCCTTTCCGAATTTCTCCAGGGCCTTCTGAAGACGGGCCCGTTGTCTCGACTTGCCCGAAAGCGTCTTGGCCAAAATCATCGGGACGTGACCGCCTTCGGGCTCCGGTCTAAGGCTCAAAGGATCGTATGTTCTTCGGGGTTTTGTCCGAATTGGTGCCGTTGCATACGGCCGCTGCAGGAATTCCTCACGGATGCGTCGTACGACAAAGGAAATGGCTCGGATGTGTTGTTCGTTTGGCCGTTCTCCGGCCTCCGTGAGACGAGCTGCGCTCTCGCGCTTCAGGTAGCTTCGGGCCACATGTGCGAGATACCATGGCTCGCCGGCATACTGCGCCGGCATCTGTTCCACAGCGGGTCCTGACAGGGTGTAGCAACCGTTCGGTGACATTAACTCACACGCACTGATTGTCGAGGCGTCTTCAAACGTGAGAGTGATACCATACGGCATAGCCGTAAACTGCCATTGCGCGAGCACGGGTAGTGAATCTTGCCTCTTGAAAGTTGCCAGGAAGACGCCATCCTCGGTCAACTCTGTACCCCATCTTTTCGTTGTTGACTTTGGGAAAGGACAGGAGAACCCGACCGAGAACGTGTCGGCCCGCCATCGGCTCCCCCGATAATTGCCAATATCATCGTACGATCCAAGCAGAAAAGGTTCTTTGTTGAAATCGGCCGACATCGGGTCGTGGGCTAATTCCCACGCGAGCCGAACCGAGGCAAGAAAGGTCGACTTTCCCGTGCTGTTTTCGCCCACCAATAGGGTCAACGGCGCCAGGGGTGCCGGATCGGGGTCTGCAAAGCACCTGACATTGTTCATCGTCAGTGAGGTCATCGTGGCGGTCTCCCACCGCAAGAAGGGACTGCGCCGCACCGACGGCGCCCACGTACACGCCATCGGCCCACGCCTGTACCGATTACCATTATATCAGTAGAGACGAACTGGCAAACCCCGTCCCTCCTCGCTCTTCCCTCTTCACCAGTTGTTGCACTGATAGTCATTTGAATCAGCCTGGAGTCTGGTTTAACGGGTCGGGGTTGTCAATCATCGGTCGCCGGCGCAGCCGGGAGAGGCTTTCAACGATCTCTGCAAGGTCGATTGGCACGTGGTCTTCAGAGGAGTACTGGGGCCTTTTTTCCCAGCGCGTCGAGTTGACGAGGCCCACCAAAGGCGTTTACGGGATTTTCGCTCGCGCCGCGGCTGCGTTTCGCGCATACTATCAACGCAACCACGGCCAGGGCGATCAGAAAACGACCGCAAACGCCGCCTACGGCAACTGCGCCGCGAGAACCAACTGCAATTCGTGCGACTCGGCTGCCCGGGCGTCGAGGTACAACTTCACCGCTGCGCCGAAGGGTCGCGCATGTCGTCATCGAGTTGGTCGTCATCGAGTTGGTCGTCATCGAGTTGGTCGTCATCGAGTTCGGCGTCCTCGACATCGGCGTCCTCGACATCGGCGCCCTGCGTTTCCGCGGGCGGCTGGGTCGGGGTGTCGTCGACCACCGGGGCGCCGGCTTCGTCGCTGCCCAGCGGCGGCAGGCCGTAGCCCTGCTCGTCGGCGTCTTCGTCGAGGTAGACTTCGTCCATTTCGGTGGCGTCGGCGTCGCGTCGCAGCAGCAGGTAGATTGCGGCGACGGCGGTCCAGAAGTAGCTGTAGATGAATCCTGCGGCCAGCAGCTTGACACAGCCGGTCCAGAAAGCGATCAAGGCCGCGCCGGCATGGCCGATACTGCCCAGCGATTCGCTTCCAGTGGCGATGTTATCGATCCGGTCGGCGCCGCAGCCGAAGCTCGCGGCCCAATAGGTAAGGCTGATCACCGCCGCGGCGAAGTTGGAGACCAGCAGCCAACTCAAGATACCCAGCAGGGCGGCGACAATCGCGTAGAACAGGTAGTGCAGCGGTCGCTGGAACACGTAAGCGTAAGAGCGGCTCAGGGCGTCGAAGCTGTCGGTTCCCTCGGTGCTGATTGTCGCCCACATCAGCGGCCATCCAAAGATCAGGCCCAGCAACAGCAGCGTCATGGCAGCGCCGATAATCAGCAATATTGGCCAGATGATCGCCGCCAGCAACACGCCCAGATTGGCGTTGAGCAACAGCCCGATGATCCAAACCGGCAGCGCGGCGAAGGCCACTCCGAGCAAGGGCACCAGCGGTGCGATGAAAAAGGCGGGCCACTTCGAGCAGGCGAATCGCAAGGCGGCCGGCAGGGAAATCTGTTCCCCGCCGGCGAGTTGCACAGCGGCGATTCGGGTAATGGCACCGCCAAAGAAGGCCCATATCGCCAGCGACGCCAGCCCGCACAGCAGCAGGCAAATCAAGTCCCAAGCGGTCGCGTCCGGTTGAAAGACTCCCCAAAGGGGATGCATCAACTGCGACCAGGCGGCCAGCACTGGATTGTCCGTCACAGGGATGAGATTCACAGCGGCCGCGTCGGGTAATTGTGGATGCTCATACTCCGGAACGACTTCTGTAGTCGCCATCCAGGCGGAATTGACAAACGGTTGGGTCCACTGGGTGGCTTCGCTGTTGGAAGCGAACATCGCCCCAAATACGCTCCATACCCCGGCGGTAAGTAAAATGGCCACCGCTGCGGGCAACAGCACGCGAAGGCTGACCGCCAACCGAAACGTCCGAAAGATCACCAACCAAGGGCAGATTTCCGACCAGGCCACCGTCCTCAATTCGCCGCTGTTCTCGTCCAACATGGCAGGAACCCCCAGAATCTGTGTCCAAGAATACCCATAAGCCATGGCATTATACGTTCTTGCAAGATCGATGCAAGCCCTTGACGAGCGTCCTCAGAGTGGGTATGGCGGCAGGCGCCGCGTAATCGACGGTATCCGCGTCAGGGCTCTGCGGAGGTATCCGCGTCAGCGCTCTGCGGAGGTATCCGCGTCAGCGCTCTGCGGAGGTATCCGCGTCAGCGCTCTGCGGAGGTATCCGCGTCAGCGCTCTGCGGAGGTATCCGCGTCAGGGGTCTGCGGAGGTATCCGCGCCTCCCTCATTCTCCGACTCATGCGACAGCCCGTAACGCTCCTCGAGCCAGCGACCAAGGTCAATCAGCCGGCATCGTTCGCTACAGAAGGGCATCGCCGCAGTTTCCTGCGGATCGAAGGACTTTTCGCAAACCGGGCAGCGGATCAGAGGCATGCAGATTGCAGATTGCAGATTGGGGATTGCAGATTGCGGATTGAAGATTGCAGATTGCAGATCGACCCGGCGGCTGTGCTCTGTATGGGAACTCAATTTCTGGGGCGAAGAGGGTGCAACGAATGCATCAACATCCGCAAGGCCCAATCTGCAATCTTCGATCTGCAATCTCTACGTCTTCTTCTTGGACTTCTCCTTGCCTTTCTCCTTGGACTTGCGCTTGGCCTCTTTGGCCTCCTTGGCGGCTTTTGCGCCCTTCTTGTACGACTCGCTGCGGTAGTCGGTCTGGTAGAAGCCGGAACCCTTGAACATGATGGCGGCGCCCGGCCCGATCAAGCGGCGGAGCTTAAGCTTACCGCACTTGGGGCATTTTCGCTTCACGGCGGCGGTGATTGACTGAAACAGCTCGAACTCGTAGCCACAGGCGTCACACAGGTAGTCGTAATGCGGCATGGTGTAACCTATTCCTCTTGCTGCTTTTCTGGTTCTTCCTTGTCCGGCTCTTCCTCCGTGTCTTGTTTCTCGGCGGCGGAAACCATCACCTGGCTGGGGCGTACGACGCGATCGTGCAACTGAAAGCCGGTTTGCGTTTCGCGCATAACGGTTCCGGGTGGGTGTTCGGCGGAAGGCTGCTGCAAGATAGCCTCGTGCAGGTGAGGGTCGAACGGTTTGTGTATTGCCTCGATCCGCTCGCAATGGTGCTGTGCAAAGACATCCTCGAATTGCTGGGTGACGAGCTTGACGCCTTCGAGCAGGCTGGCCGTGTCGTGGTTCTGCTCGGCCGCCCGGATCGTTCGATGCAGGTTATCGAGTACGGGAAGCAGGTCTCGCATCAGGGACAGACAGCCGTAGCGGCGCACGTCTTGCAGTTCTCTGGCCGCTCGCTTGCGGTAGTTTTCCAACTCGGCCTGGTTTCGCAAGGCGCGGTCGTTGGCCTCCGCAACTTCGCGTCGGAGTTGCTCCAGCGGATCCGCTTGTTCGGCTTCCTGCTCTTCAGGCGGCTTGGGCTGCTGATCCCCCGCAGCGGCACCGGCAGTTACATCGGCTACGTCTTCGGGAGCAGTGTCGGCCGCTGCACGGGCTTGCGGTTTGCCGGTCTTTTCGGCCGGCGCCTCTGTCGGATCGGTCTTTGGTGGTTCTCTCTTGGACACGCCTTGCCCTCCGTTTATTCCGGCGGATTAACTGGAATGGAAATAGTCCTTGAGTTTTCGGAAAAAGGACTTTCGTTCCGGCGTGGGATGGGCCTTTTCAAACGCGGCCAGTTTCCTGAGGATTTCCTTGTGTTCGGCGGAAAGTTTTCGGGCGACTTCCACATGCACCTGCACCAGGAGGTCGCCGCGCCTGGTATGTCTGGGGTCGGGCATGCCGCGGCCCTTTAGCTTAAAGACCTCGCCCGACTGCGTGCCGGCCGAGATCGCCAACTCGTCGCGCCCGTCCAGTGTCGGGACTTCGATCGTGCCGCCCAAGGCCGCCTCCGAATAGCTTATCGGAATCTGGCAGATCAGGTGCTGGCCTTCTCGCTGAAACAGCGGATGCTCGGTTATATTGATGAAGCAGTAGCAATCACCGGGCGGTCCGCCGTCGGGGCTGGGTTCTCCTTCGCGGTTGAGTCGAAGCCGCGTATCGTTGTCGACGCCGGCGGGAATATCGACCTTTCTGCTGACGCGGCGGCGCACGTAACCGGCGCCCTGGCAGTCGGGACACTTTTGCCGGATCACGTTCCCGCTCCCGTGGCAGGAGGGGCAGGTAGTCCGCAGCGAGAAAATACCGGTGGACTGAATGACTTGTCCTCGCCCGCCGCAGTAGCTGCAGGGTTCCGGCTTGGTTCCGCGCCTTGCTCCGCTGCCGCCGCAGGCTTCGCATTTTTCGTGGCGACGGAATCGAACCGTTTTGGCAGTACCGGCGGCGGCCTCGATCAGGCTGATAGTGACGTCGCAGCGGATGTCTGCGCCGCGCCTGACGCGGCGTCCCCGACCCATCCCGCCGAACAAATCCCCGAATATGTCCCCGAAGCTTTCGAAGATATCGCCGATGTCGTGGAAGTGCGGGGCGCCGCCGGCCATCGCCTCCAGCCCGGCATGGCCGAACTGGTCGTAGCGCGCCCGCTTCTCCGAATTACTGAGCACCTCGAAGGCCTCGGCGGCCTCTTTGAATCGCTCCACGGCCTCGGCGTCGCCCGGGTTGCGGTCGGGATGGTACTTCAGCGCCAACTTGCGATAGGACTCGGCGAGTTGCCCGTCCGTGGCCGAACGGTCAACCTGGAGGATCTCGTAATAGCATCGCTTTCCGGCCATCACTACTCGTCAATCCGGCCCGCGTTACTCGTCGGTTAAGCTACAAGAGGCAAAAGGGCCACCCCCGTGGGGAGGTGGCCCCTGAGTCGCGGCTGGTCTTGGTCTGATACGAAGAACGGGAGCCCACGGCCAACACTCAGCGGACACTACCCTCGACCTGTTGCTTTTTCTTGTCTTCCTTTTCCAGATCGGTCACCAGGGTTTCGGTGGTGAGCATCAGCGCGGCGATACTGGCGGCGTTTTCCAGGGCGGTTCGGACCACCTTTAGCGGGTCGATAATTCCCGCCTTGTACATATCAGTATACTTTCCGGAGTTGGCGTCGTAGCCGGTGTTGACCGGCTTGCCGGAAACTTCGTCGGCCACCACGGACCCGTCCAGGCCGCAGTTGTCGGCGATCTGCTGGATGGGAGTATTCAGGGCACGCAGCACGATGTCGACACCGATTTTCTCGTCGCCTCTGGCGCTGGAGCGGGCCTTCTCGATGGCCTCGCGGCAACGCAGCAGCGCCACTCCTCCACCGGGCAGGATGCCCTCTTCGGCCGCCGCCCGGGTGGCGTGCAGGGCGTCTTCCACCCGCGCCTTCTTCTGCTTCATCTCCGCCTCGGTGTTGGCGCCGACCGAGACCACCGCCACGCCGCCGCTGAGTTTCGCCAGCCGCTCCTGGTATTTCTCGCGGTCGTAATCGCTGTCGGTCTCCTCGATCTGGTTGCGGAGCTGCTGGATACGACTCTTGATGTCGGCCGTTTTGCCGGCACCCTCGACAATCGTCGTCGCGTCCTTGTCTACCGTGATCTTCTTGGCTTGCCCGAGATAATCAACAGTGAGATTCTCCAGCTTCAAGCCCAGATCCTCGCTGACCATCGTGCCTTTGGTCAGCACGGCGATATCGCCGAGCAAGGCCTTGCGGCGGTCGCCGAAGCCGGGCGCCTTTACGGCGGCCACGTTCAGCACGCCACGCAGCTTGTTGACGACCAACGCCGTGAGTGCTTCGCCCTCGATGTCCTCGGCGATGATCAACAGCGGTTTGCCGAGCTGGCTGACCTTCTCCAGGATGGGGACCAGGTCTCGCAGGTTGCTGATCTTCTTCTCGTGGATCAGAATGCAAGCGTCCTCCAGCAGGCAGTCCATTTCGGTGGCGCGGTTGATGAAGTACGGCGAGAGATACCCCTTGTCGAATTGCATGCCCTCGACGACTTCGTAAGTCGTCTGGGCCGTCTTGCCTTCCTCGACGGTGATCACGCCGTCGTTACCCACGCTCTCCATGGCTTCGGCCAGCAGATCGCCGATGAACTCGTCGTTGTTGGCGCTGATTGCGCCGACGTGAGCAATTTCCTCCTTTTGGGTCACCCGCTTGGCCATCGAATACAGATGGTCGATGGCCGCGTTGACGGCCTTTTCGATGCCGCGTCGCACGGCGGCGGGACTGCTGCCGGCGGCGATGTTTCGCAGGCCTTCCTTGAAAATCGCCCTGGCCAGGACAGTGGCCGTGGTGGTGCCGTCGCCGGCGATGTCGGAGGTCTTCGAGGCGACCTCGTTAACCAGCTTGGCGCCCATGTTCTCGAAACGGTCTTCCAGTTCGATCTCCTTCGACACGGTCACGCCGTCTTTGGTGACGGTCGGCCCGCCGAAGGATTTGTCCACGATCACGTTTCGGCCGGTGGGCCCCATGGTCACCGCGACCACGTCGGCCAGTTTTTCCACACCCCGAAGCATATGGTTTCGGGCACTATCTTCGAATAAGAGTTGTTTAGCCACTTTGGCCGCTCCTGGTTATTGATGGTTTCACTCGGAATCGTCGAGCCGCATGAGCTTCAGTTGAGCACCTTGGCGAGAATATCGGATTCACGGAGGATTTTGATCTCCCGGCCGTCGATTTCGATGTCCGTCCCGGCGTACTTTCCGAAGATCACTTCGTCTCCTACGGCCAGCGCCAACTCACCCCGCTCGCCGCTGTCGAGCAGCTTGCCGGGCCCGATGGCCAACACGGTGCCGCGTTGTGGTTTTTCCTTGGCTGTATCAGGCAACACGATGCCCCCGGAAGTCACCTCCTCCGCCTCAAGCGGTTCCACCACCACCCGATCATCCAACGGCCTCAGGCCGATCTTCTTTGCCTTGCTCATGGTCTAATTCCTCTTAAGTTAACTGGTTCTAGAGTATTGTCGTTAGGGGTCCGGCCGATCACGCGTCAGGTACGAATCGCAGATCGGTTTGTTAATTAGTCGTCACATACCCATTCCGGGCATACCACCCATGCCACCCATGCCACCCATGCCACCGC
>Ga0180429_10001966_pt1 | contig 17221 bp, 18 predicted proteins | sample SS_ome_FD_132428 | JGI IMG/M metagenome (GOLD analysis project Ga0180429, IMG submission 132428) | Hypersaline lake sediment archaeal communities from the Salton Sea, California, USA - SS_1_S_1 metaG | ecosystem: Environmental > Aquatic > Non-marine Saline and Alkaline > Hypersaline > Sediment ...
TCTACTCGCGATATTACTGTGAAACCCGGCGAAACCTTTGATGTCTGGTTCAAGGTTAAAAACACTGGCAAACACTGGTGGTACAACGTTGGTGATTATCCGATTCACGTCGGCACAGAGGGGCCACGCGACCGCACCTCGGATTTCTTTGATCAAAGCTGGTTGAGCACCAATCGGGCCACCAAAATGTACGCTAACCAGATTGAAAACGGACAGGAAGTAACTTTTACCATGACCCTAACCGCACCTAATGAAAACGGCTATCATGAAGAAAAATTCCGACCCGTCGCCGAGGGACACTCTTGGTTTGAGGACGCCGAAGTGCAATGGAATATCACTGTTTACGAGCCAGAGTACAGCTGTGAATGGGTCAGTCAAACCGCTTATCCAGTCTATACTTACGGCGATGAAACCTACCCAATGGAGATTACTTTTCGAAATGTCGGTTCTAAAACTTGGTACAACCACGGCAACTATCCGGTGCGTCTAGCCACCAGCCACGTGCAGGATCGGGCTAGCCTGTTTTACGACCCGGACACCTGGTTATCCGAGAACCGAGTAGTCACAATGGAGGAATCCGAAGTCCAGCCAGGCGAGACGGCCACATTTATATTCGAAATTAAATCACCCAACCTCGACGGCACCTTCAAAGAATACTTCCAACTGGTCGCCGAAGGGAAAACCTGGATGGAGGATCGGGGAGTGTACTGGATATTTGACAGCCACATGGCACCGGTGACCTATGGAGAATAAATCTCAAACCTCAAATATTATTTATTAGCCATTTTTCAAAAACCGATAATCAATTGTTAAATAGAATAAGTCGCATAGCCCCAATTGAAAATTTCTCTTCATGCAATATCTGCCCAATTCAATTCAGGATTTAATCAATCATTTTGCCAAACTGCCGGGAATTGGACCAAAAACCGCCAGTCGTTTAACTTATTATCTACTCACCAAACCCGATCAGGAAGTAGTTGATTTTGGACAGACCATGGCCAACCTAAAAACAAATTTGCAATATTGTGCCAACTGTCATAACTACGCAGAACAAAAACTATGCAATATCTGTTCTAATCCTAAACGCGACCCCAATATAATTTGTGTAATTGAACAGCCTCTCGATGTAGTAGCAATTGAAAAAACCAGTTTTTCTGGACTCTATCACATACTCCATGGCGCTCTAGCTCCCATCGAAGGAATCGGACCGGAACACCTAACCTTGGATAACCTACGTCAAAGAATTGCTGATAATCCGATTGAAGAAATCGTCATTGCCACCAATCCGTCACTAGAAGGTGAAGCCACTGCCATTTACATTCAAAACATGTTTAAAAACAACCAAATCAAAATTACCCGGTTGGCTCAAGGGCTGCCAATCGGGGCCGACTTGGAATATGCCGACGAAATCACTTTATCCAAAGCCTTTGAGGGCCGTAAATAATGACTTCAGCCAAAAATATAAAAGAAATCAAGCATCAGGGCAAAACCTGGATTGATATCACCCGTCCCACCAAAAAACAATTGGCCACTCTGCAGCAAAAATTCAAACTGCACGAAGCCGACATCAAAGCCGCCTCCGACAAAATCGCTATCCCTAAAACATTTGAGCACCGCTCTTATTTATTTATTGCCATGCACTCCGGCGAGATAGTCAATCATCGCATCAAATATCATGAAGTTGATGTCTTCGTCTCCCGCCGCTTTATTCTCACCGTTCACTATGAACAATTGGATTTTATTGATGAAATATTCGCTGATATTGCCGAAACCGATAGCGCCAACCCCGTCAATATTCTTTATGAAATTCTAAAAAAAGTAACATTTACCAGTCAGGAGATTACCGACTCCATTGCGGCCGCCGTCAAAAACCTCGAAGACGAATTAATTACCGACCAATCCGATCAAACCGTCAAGCAAATTTTATACATTCGCCGCGATCTAATTGAATTATCCAGCGTGGCCCAACCCAATCTCAATGTCATCAAAGAAATCACCCAATCACATCTTTTGATGAATAGTTTCTCCAATCACATCGTCTATTTTGACAGTCTGGTTGAGATGCAGGAAAAAAACTTCACTCTCATCAAGCATTATCATGAGCTTATCGACGGCATCACCGACACCGCCAATATCCTAGCCAACTATCGTTTTAATGATGTCATCCGAGTCCTGACCATCGCCTCCGTATCCCTTATGCCACCGGCACTAATCGCCGGATTACTGGGCATGAATTTTAGAAGCTTTTTGTTTGAAGTTCCCTTCGGATTTTTTATCACCTTGCTTTTTATAATCATTTTGGAAATATTAATTATCCAATATTTTAAGTACAAAAAATGGCTCTAAAACTCTACAACACCTTAAGTCGCAGCAAAGAAGAATTTGAACCCATCAAACCCAAACAGGTTAAGATGTATGTTTGCGGACCAACCGTCTACGACCACGTTCATATCGGCAATCTTTCCTCCTACCTATTCGCTGACATTCTGCGTCGCTATTTTGATTACAGCGGCTATAAAGTCAAACACGTTATGAACATCACCGATGTTGACGATAAAACCATCAAAGCCAGTCGGGAAAACGGGGTGCCACTAGCCGAATACACTCAGCAATACACCCAAATTTTCCTTGATGATCTCCACAAACTAAAAATTGTCCCACCCACCAAAATTGTCTATGCCACCCAGCACATCAATGACATGATTAAAATTATTGAAAAACTGCTCAAAGAAAAAATCGCCTACAAAGGCAAAGACGGCTCGGTCTATTTCTCCATCGTCAAGTTTCCGGAATATGGCAAACTCAACCGAATCGACAAGAGCAATCTAAAAATCGGGCTCCGCGTTGACCACCAAGAGTACGACAAGGAAGAAGCGGCCGATTTTGTGCTCTGGAAAGCACGCACCGAAGAAGACGGCGATGTCTATTGGGATTCGCCTTTCGGTGAGGGCCGTCCCGGCTGGCACATCGAGTGCTCGGCCATGAGCATGAAGCACCTCGGTGAAACCATCGACATTCACACCGGCGCAGTCGATAATGCTTTCCCGCATCACGAAAACGAAATCGCCCAGTCGGAGTGCTACACCGGAAAAAAATTTGTTAATTACTGGTTACATCGGGAACATCTGCTGATTAACGGCCAAAAAATGAGTAAAAGCAAAAACAATTTTGCTACTTTAGAAACTATCGAAAATGAAAAATACACCCCTCGCGCCTTCCGCTATCTCGTCCTGACCAGTCACTACCGTTCTAAACTCAATTTCACCTGGGAAAGTCTCAAGGCCTGCCAAAACGTCCTTAAGAACTTTGATAAATTTATTATCCGCTTGGGTAAGGTTAAGAAAGAAATGCCCAATATCCCGGCCAACAGCTATGACAGTCTCTTTACCTCCATCGAAAACCAATTTTTCGATGCTATCGAAGATGATCTCAATACTCCTAAAGGTATCGCCGTCATCCACAATTTCATTAAAAAAATAAATATCTTGCTTGATCAGGATAAAATCGGCAAAAAGGCGGCCGGTCGCACCATCGAGCTATTCAAAAAATTTGATGAAATACTGGGAGTCATTTTCACCGTTGAATTCAAAATTCCCAAAAAGATTGAAAAATTGGCAGCCGATAGGGAAGAGGCTCGCCAGACCAAAGATTATAAATCAGCCGACAAAATCCGCCAAGACATCGAAAAAGCCGGCTTTGTCATTGAAGACACCGCGTACGGCCCACAAATTATGCCTAAATAATCTATGAAATCATCTAAAAAGAAATCGCCGAATCAAGAACAAGCCATCTTTTTTATTACCCTGCTCCTCGGCCTGGCTATGCTCAAATATCCGATTCAAGCCTTTTTTCAAGGACACTGGTATGCCGCCGCTTTTTACAGCCTATCCGCCGCCATGATTATTCCCTGGACCCGCCAATCGATTGAAAAATCATTCCACACCAAGCTATTATCACTTGGTTATATTTTCGTTGTAGTCATTTTCTTTGTTTTAGGTTTTATTTATTCAATACTATAAGATGATTAACCCCATAGTTAAACAAATCTCTGATGAAGAGGCCGCCGATGATGTCAAAGAACTATTTGAGGGCATGAAAGCCAATACCGGAAAAGTGCCAAAGTGGATGCGAGTTATGGCCAACAATCATGATGTTGTCATTGGTTTTTTCAAGCTATTCAAGGCCTTAATGGACGACGCCCCGGTCGACAAATTAACCAAATGGAAAGTCGCTCTTCATGTCTCCAAAATTAACCAATGCCAGTTTTGCATCGGGGTGGCCGAAGCCCAATTATCGGCACTGGGAGTCGACCAAGCATCAATGAAGGATTTGGAGAAAATTATTAACGAAAAAGAGCGCGCCGCCATTCGATATTCGGAAGCCGCCACCACTCATGCCTACAAAATCGAAGATGAAATCATCGACGAACTCAAACATCACTACAATGACGCCGAAATCGTCGAAATCACCAGTGTGGTCGGCCTCTTCAATTACATCAACCGCTTCAATGACGCTCTCAAAATTTTGCCGGACAGCAACTAGTCAGTCATTTCAGACATAATTTAACCCAGCTCGTAGTAAACGAACTGGGCTTCTTTTTTTAATTTTTACTTTTTATGCCAATCGCCACCTTAATCCCATATTTGACGCCTTTGGCAAATTCATTAAAATCCTCTACATCAGCCACTTCATTTAGTAATTCCAAAAACATTTTTTCAAGTAATATGGTTCTTTCCAGGTTTTTACGGGTGGTTGCATCAATTCCTTTATTGATTTTCAGTCGCCTGACGGCCCAATCCAGTTTGAGCTGATGCTTATCAATAATTTTCTCAATTTCTTTTCCGGCTTCTACATTTTTCACAAGATCTTGAACACCTTTCGCTACACCTTTTTTGTATCCTCGGCAGCGATACTTTTGGTAATACTCGAAATACTTTTCCTCATATTTCTTCCCAATCCGCAATCCCGTATTCCTTCCTTTCTCAATCATATAACTATTTCTGCTGGTCATTTTTTATTTTTTCCTCCTATTTTTGTATTTTTAAGGCACAAACAATATTTATATTATTAATAATGAATTCCGGTTCTGTCAAATAGAAATACCGGCCCAATCCAGCCGGTATTTATTTATTATTTTTGTTTGAGAATATTTTCGGCCGCCCTGAACATTAAATCCAGAAAAGACTCATCCATATCAGCCGGGATTTTAACCCCAACCACACACAGCCGTAGAAATTCCCGGAGATTGTTTCGTTTTATTTCTCTCTCCAGAGGACTTAAGCTCCATTTATCCTTTTTCTCGAATTTTAATCCTTCCGCCTCCAAAAACGCCAGTAGTCGATTTGAGTAGCCGGTTGTGAGTCTCTTCGGCAAATCGGCTATCTGCGGATCAATATAGTAACGACTCAGTACCGTTTCTCCTCTCATATTAGTAAAATTCAGATCCAAATCAGTAGTTTTGAGTAAATATTTTACCACTTCAATTGCCCAGGAATCGGCTACCGAACGATCAGCTCTCTGCCGAACACACCGATGTATTTCCGTCAGAATTTTCAGCAACAGACTATTTTCCCTTATATCGGTTATATTGACCTTGGCTCCGGCCGCTACAAACTTATCAATATAACTGAAAAGCAGATATAAATCGTCACTAAAAAGATAAAAAAGGTTAAAAATGGCCGTCTGACCAAAACCATCCAATAGATTGACATCCGCTTCCGCCGCCAGCAAGGCATCCAAACCCTGCTTGAATTTGTCTTTGGTCCTTTCGCAATAATACTTTCTACCCAAATGTAAAAAACCATGCAAAGGCTTAAGATCATCCAAGGTATTATAGTCTTCTGATTCATAAGTGGCATTGACATCGCACCTAGCTAGCATTATCAGAAAATTCTTTTCATCTTTTCCGGTAATGTAATCCCTCATCATATTATGTACATTTTCGCGCTCAAGCTCAAAGAAGTCATATTGGGCCACACATAATCACTCTCCTTATTTTTAAATAGCAAATTTTGCCACTTAAACATTAAACCTTATCACCAAACAAAATGCAATTACTTTTTTATTAACACTTTTTAACATATAATAACCACATGAAATTCTCCTGGAGTCAAAACCAACCGATTGTTTGTTCCGCCCCCATGCACGGCATCACCAATTCCGCTCAGCGACAAATTTTTAAAAAGTTTGGCGCCGATTTGGTATTTTCCGAAATGGTCAGCTCCATGGGAATCAATTACACCAATCAGAAAACCATCCAAAAAACCAACTTTAAACCAACCGAAAAGCCAATCATCATTCAAATCTTTGGTAATACTATTGAAGAAACTATCCGGGCCGGCCGATTTGCTGAAGAGATTGGGGCTGACGGAGTGGATTTTAATTGTGGCTGCCCGGCCAAAAGCATGATTGCTTCCGGCAATGGCGGGAAATTGTTACTCGAGCCGGATAAATTAATCGAAGTATTAAAAAGTGTTAAAGATAATATTAATCTTCCTTTATCCCTCAAGACCCGCATCGGCTATGACAAAGTCCTGCCCCCATCTTTTTATAAAAAAATTGCCCGTAAAGCCGGTATCGACGCCCTCATTATTCACGGCCGTACCATTAAACAAATGTACCGCGGACAGGCTGATTGGAATCAGATTAAATCAATCGCCCAAACGGTTGATATTCCCGTAATTGGCAGCGGCGACATCACCACTCCGCATCAGGCGCTCAATCGAATAAAAAACTTTACCACCAGCGGCGTCATGATCGGTCGAGGAGCGCTAGGCAATCCCTGGATATTTGAGCAAACCAGAAAATTAATCGCCGGCCAAATTATCCGCCCCCGATTTTCCATTAATAAAATTATCAAAACTATGAATCTTCACCTCAATTTGATGATTTCTGAATTTCGGCAAAATCGTTATTATTCCGACAAATTCAATCACAAGGAGATCGAACAGCACGCCGTCCACAATATGCGCAAGCATTTCGGCTGGTATTTAAAGGATTTCCGCGATGCCAAACAGTGGCGAATTAAATTAATAAAATGTAACACTAAAAGTAAAGTTAAAAAAATTATGAATCAGATAAAACATTATTATGAAAATAATTAGCCAACAATCCGGTCGCCTCGACAAAATTATAGTTAAAGAATTATCTGATATGACTCGCAATCAAGTGTCTTTGTTAATCAAGAACGGTCACATCAAAGTTAACCAAGTAGCAATCAAAAAAGCCGGCCACAAAATCAAACCGGGCGATATAATCAACTGCACCATCCCGAAACCCACCAAACTCTCTCTAAAGCCACTACAAGCCCCACTCGATCTCATTCACGAAACCAACGACTATCTCGCTATCAACAAGCCGCCATTTCTACCCGTTCATCCCAGTCATGGGCATCCCGACGATACCTTAGTTAATATTCTGGCCCATCATTATCCTGATTTTAAACAATTTGGCGCCATTAACAACACTTTACGACCGGGAATCGTTCATCGGCTGGACATGAACACATCCGGCATTATTGTGGTCGCCAAAAATCAACCAACTCTCAATAAGTTTCAACAAGATATTAAAAACAGGCAATGGAAAAAGACTTATCTGGCCTGGGTTTTAAATAATTCCCAAAAGGGTAGGGGAGTGATTCAGAAAAACATCATCCGCCACCCTCAACATCGGCAGAAATTTACCGTCACCACCTCAGAAAAAGGTAAGACAGCTATCACTAACTATAAGATTGTCGATAACTTCATGTTTGAAAAAAATACCATCAGCTTATTGGAGGTGCAAATCAAAACTGGCCGCACCCATCAAATCCGGGTGCACCTGCTCAGCGAAAGCCTGCCCGTTCTTGGTGATGAAGTTTACTATACTAAAGAGTCGCGCATAATCTCTAAAAAAATTGGTATCAAGCGACAGCTCCTCCACGCCCACCAGCTAACCATTTTTGATCCCGCCACCAACCGGCCCCAATCATTCGTCGCCCCCACCCCTCCGGATTTTGATATAAAAAATTAAACACCGTTTGACATAATAAAATAAGCGCTAAAACTTCAGCGCTTATTGTTTTTTTGTTTTTAATTTTTCCCGAACGCCTGCTTGAATTCTTCAATATCCAGTAGCCGTTTCAAGCTCTCATCTTCGCTTGACAAACGACAATACTCCCAGAGAGTAATATCTCGATCCAAAATCGCCGATATTTTGACGTCCACACTCTTGGTTTTTAAAGAATCGCCCGTACCCATTTTTTGCTTACTCATAAAAAAATTCCCCCATTTTTTTATTAGGACACGCCGTTAATGTAACAACTTGCACCCCCGCATGTCAATCTACCTACCATATGCGTCAATGCTTTTATCTATTGATTTTAATATTATATAATTACCTTACAAGACCAAAGCCAATAATCATTTATTAGTTATGGTTTTGATTTTGCTTTTTTATTTATGAATTAGAAAAAATGTTCATTATGATCAATGCCGGGGGACAGGGGACTCGTTTATGGCCGATGAGTCGGCAGCACAAACCCAAGCAGCTGTTTGACCTGGTTACCAACAACTCCATGCTGCAGGACACCGTTACCCGATTCAAACCAGACTTTGGCGTCAAAAACATCTTTATCAACACCAGCCTGAAGTACAAAGCCGAAATTGAGGCCCAATTTCCTAAATTTCCGCATGACAATATCATCTACGAACCCGGCCCACGCAATACATCTGGAGCGATTGCTTTTAGTACCGCTTATGCTTATTACCGCGATCCCAATGCAGTCGTCGCTTTTTTACCGGCCGATCACGTTATCAAAAAAGAGAAGCAGTTTATCAAAGATATCAAAACTGCCGGAAAAATTGCCCAAAAACACCAGAAAATCGTCCTGCTCGGTATCAATCCAACCTATCCCGCCATTGAATACGGTTATATCAACATGGATAAACCATTGAAAGAGAATGGCAAGAATAGCGATGCCTACATCGTTAAAAGTTTTGTCGAAAAACCCGATCTCACCACCGCTAAAAGATATTTAAAAAGCTGGCGCTACCTCTGGAACGCCGGCATGTTCATAGCTCCGGTTAAAGTGATGATGAAGGCATTTAAAACTCATCTGCCGACCGACTTTAAAATTATTGAAAAACTAATCGACTGCTTCGGTAAGAAAAATGAAGCTGCATTAATCAAAAAGTATCACGCCCAACTCACCAGCGTCGCCATCGACTACAGTATTATGGAGAAGGAAAAAGAACTACTCGTGCTCCCGGTTGACATAGAGTGGAATGATATCGGTACCATGAGCGTATTAAAAGACGTGCTGGCCGAAAACGAAAAAGACAACATCACCAAAGGGGAGGTGATTGATATTGATACCCAAAACTGTCTAATCTATGGAAGCAATCGACTAATTGCCACCCTTGGCCTTAAGGATACTATTATTGTCGATACCGAAGACGCTCTCATGATCTGTGCCAAAGACAAATCGGCCGAGATGAAGAAAATTATCGAGAAGCTGAAAGAAAATAAACTCGACCGATATTTATAAACTTCCAGAGAAAATTTAAAGATCCGTTTTATTTAACGGATCTTTTTGTTCGTTTTATATTATCCTCAACATTTCTTTTTCCATCTTTTTCATAGTCTTTTTCATTTCGATTATCTCATTTTTCATTTTCTCGAACTCAATTTTATCTTCTTTCATCCTTTGTTCAGTCAATCTAGTGCTTTTCTCAAATGCTTTAGCAATAGTACTAAATGCCCAAACCAGTTCTTCAAACTTAGGACCAACTATTTCTACTGTCTGAGTCATTTTACCTCCCCCCTTCCATATATTATTAGACTATTACATTGTCAAAAGAATACAATATTAGTAATTTAAAATCAAGTAATATCATAGTTTTAAACAATCATTCGCTTGATTTCAATCTATTAATTCATCTACAATATTTAATAGCATTCGTTTTACCGAATGTCTCAATAATCTATTAACTAAAAATATGCAACGAAATACCTTTCTCCTGACCATTTTCATCGTCATTATTGCTATCATTTCCGGCTTGATTACCTGGCCCAAAGGACCCGATCTAAACATCTCTCAGCTCAATATCGCTCGGGAATTGAAAATCCACCAGGGTCTCGATCTCAAAGGCGGTACTCAATTAACTTATCAGGCCGACCTGTCCGAGATTCCTATCAATGAACAGACGGAAGCACTGGAAGGGGTGAAAAACATTATCGATTTTCGTATCAACCAACTGGGCGTGACGGAGCCCTTAATTCAGTCTGTCGGGCAAGACAAAATCCTGGTTGAATTGCCGGGTATTAATGATATTAATCAGGCCATTAACTTAATTGGCAAAACCGCCCAACTGGAATTTATGACCGAACCAGCCGAACCCGATCCCAATATTTCCCAAATTGATCCCGCCTGGTGGGTTAAAAGTGAACTAACCGGCGCCAACCTACAAAAAGCCGACATTCAGATTGATCCCCAATCCAATACTCCAGTGGTTACCCTTGGTTTTAACGATGCTGGCAAAGACATTTTCGCCGAATTGACCCGCAATAATATCAATAAACCGATTGCCATATTTTTGGACAACGAGCTGATTTCCGCTCCCAACGTTCAGACCGAAATCACCGATGGCAACGCTATCATTGAAGGTGATTTTTCTATCGAAGAGGCCAAACAATTAAAAATCGCTCTGAACTCCGGTGCTCTACCCGTGCCGGTAGAATTAATCAGTCAATCCAATATCGGCGCCACTCTCGGCAACGAAGCCATGCAGAAGAGCGTAGTCGCCGGCATTATCGGCCTAATACTGGTGATTCTTTTCCTATTGTTAAATTACCGCCTACCTGGCCTATTAGCCAGCTTGGCTTTGGTCATTTATATTATGATTTCCATTGCCATTTTCAAACTGATTCCGGTCACCATCACCCTGGCTGGTGCGGCCGCCTTCATTCTGTCTATCGGTATGGCGGTTGATGCCAATATCCTAATCTTTGAACGAACCAAGGAAGAGCTACGCGACGGTAAATCCCTGCGTTCCGCCATCGAAGCCGGCTTCTTGCGGGCTTGGCCATCCATTCGCGACGCCAACTTTTCTACCCTGATTACTTGTATTATCTTGTGGTTTGTCGGTACCGGCACCATTAAAGGTTTTGCCCTGACGCTAGCCGTCGGCGTGTTGGTCTCCATGTTCTCGGCCATCACCATTACTCGAACCTTCTTACGTCTATTCCTAAGCGGCAACGATGACCCCAAAGTATTCGGCGTCAAACTCAATAAATAATTATTAGTAAGTCGCTTTAGGCGACTCCTAAATTTTTATCCTTAATCTTTAACCTTTAAGCTATTATCATGTTAAACATCATCGGAAAACGCAAACTGTGGTACATTATTTCCGCCATCATACTTATCCCCGGCATCATTTCACTCATATTCAACGGACTAAAACTGGGTATTGACTTTAAAGGCGGCACCCTAATGGAACTGGAACTAGTCGATCAAGAGTCAGTTGACACTGAAGCGGTCCGCGAAACCCTGGCCCCGCTTGAACTCGGCAATCTGATTGTTCAATCATCCGGAACAAACCAAATCATCATTCGTACCGACACCCTGGCTGTCGAAGAGGGAGGTAACCAACCGGAATCAGACAGCACCGCTCCCGCCGAAAACGACTCCACCAATGCCAATGAAAACGCTTGGCTAATCGGATCAGTTTATGCTCAGGAAGATGTGCCGATTATCGACGTCGAACCAACCGGTGACGGCACCATCGAAATCAGCGATCCAATCGTAGTTAGCACCGATGATGCAAGTGAAGAGACTATTGAAGTCGACATGACCGAAGAAACCGTAAATATCCTCGGCGGCACCGAAAAATACAATGAAATCATCAGCGCCCTGCAAGCCGAATACGGTCAAATTCGCGAACTAAGATTTGAAGCCATCGGCCCCACCGTTTCCAGCGACCTAACCAACAAAACCATTTGGGCTGTCATCATTGCCTCTTTGTGTATTATCATTTACATCGCTTGGGCTTTCCGTAACGTACCCGCCCCCACCAGCTCCTGGCGCTTCGGTCTCTGTGCCGTCGCCGCTTTGCTCCACGACACTCTATTTGTGCTCGGCTTATTTTCCATCGCTGGCGCCTATCTGCACGTTGAGCTCGACATATTATTTCTACCGGCCATACTGACCATTATGTCATTTTCCGTCCACGACAGCATCGTCGTTTTTGACCGGGTACGGGAAAACCTGCGCAAATTCACCCGAGAATCATTCGAAGAGGTAGTTAACATCTCCGTCAACGAAACCCTGGTCCGATCTTTCAATCTATCTTTAACCGTAGTCATCACCCTAGTCGCTCTATATCTATTCGCTCCAACTTCTATTCACGTCTTCCTACTTACCCTCATCGTCGGTATTATCTCCGGTACGTACAGCTCTATCTTCAACGCCTCTCCGCTGTTGGTAACCTGGCACTATTGGACCAATAAACCCAATAACTCCAACTAATTTAAATCTCTAGCGATAGATAATAACCCTGTCAATCTGCCGACAGGGTTTATTCAAAACAACCCATATCTTTACAAATAAGTTAAATTATGATAATCTAATCGCAGCTTAATTTTTCAATTACAACATGTCCAAACAAACGAAAACCAACATCTTTGATTTAAAAGAGTTTAAAAGCATGTTCCAAAACTTCATTCGTTGCAATCGGATTATTTGGCCGGAGAAATATTGGTTAGTCATCGGCCTAATACTCATTTCCGCCTTCACTAGTCTAATGCCATTTTTATACTCAGGTTCGATGGCCCTAATAATTAACTACCTCGTTAGTATCATCGAGGGGCAACTACTGGACAATACCATCTATTATTTGTTGGCGCTACTAGTCTTTGCCAACGCTGCACCTCGACTAATCCAGAGCACCCAAATGCACTACATTCGCTTGTTCTGGTTTTATCTGGAAAGAAAATTCCAACTGCTAATTCTCGATAAACTGGCTTATTTAGATATCGCAATACATGAAAACCCCAAACATCAGGACTTGATTAGCCGAGTCAATCAGGGTGGAATTTTTCGACTGCAAAACTTCATCGATCGCCAGTTTTATATCATGCAAAACCTCCTTGAACTACTAATTGCTTCTTCGGTGCTGTTTTATGCCGAATGGTGGATTATGTTCATTATTCTTCTTGGCACCATTCCGGCCCTTATTAACGAGCTAAAATTCGGCAAAAGGGCTTGGAGTATCTGGGATAGCACTTCAGAAGTACGTCGTCGGTATAGCGACCTCAAATGGCGATATCATAACGTTAGTGCCGTCACCGAAATGAAGCTTTTTCAAAACACCAAACACTTTCTCGGCATCATCGATAACCTCTTCGCCAGCTTTCAAAACCAGGAAATCACCAATGAAAAAACCAAGTATCGACTGGAAATGATGGCCACCGTCATCTCCCAGATTACCCTGGCCGTCGCCGTCATATACTTCGTTTGGCAAGTTATCTATGGCAACATTCAAATCGGTACTTTTACCTTCGTAGTAGCTGCAATTGCCACTTTCCGAGGCGCCCTCTCGGCTCTATTTATGAATATTGCTCACCAATACCAGGACAATCTCTTTGTCCAGGACACTTTTGATTTACTAGATTTAAAAGCCCACCTCAAACAACCCCGCTCTGGTATTCAAATTAAACCCGACACCACCCCGCTAATTGAGTTCAAAAACATCAGCTTTAAATATCCCGGCACCAAGGAGTATGTACTAAAAAACTTCTCCCTCACCATCCAACCCGGTGAAAAAATCGCCATCATCGGCGTTAACGGCGCCGGCAAAACCACTTTGATAAAATTACTTTGCCGCTTCTATGACGTCAACAAAGGCACAATTCTCATCAACGGACACGACATCAGAGACATCGAATTAGATAGTTGGTATAACTTAGTCGGAGCCTTATTCCAAGACTATGAACGCTATCACTTTTTAGTTAAAGAAACTATCGCCCTGGGGCGTAGTCAGCAATCTATGGCGATTGAGAAAGTTAAGCAAGCCGCCGAGGCCAGTGAAGCTAACGTCTTTATTGAAAACTGGCAGAAACAATACGATGCCATGATTGGTAAAATGTTTACCGGCGGCATCGAGCCCTCAGTCGGTCAGTGGCAAAAATTGTCATTGGCCCGAACCTTCTACCGCAATCCAAAAGTTTTAATTCTCGATGAGCCAACCGCATCGATTGATGCTGAAGCTGAAGCCAAGATTTTTGAGAAATTACATAAATCTTCCCAAGATCGCACCGTAATATTGATATCCCATCGCTTTTCTACCGTTCGTAATGCCGACAAAATCTGTGTTATCGAAAACGGCACTCTGGCCGAATACGGCACCCACCAGGAATTATTAAAAAACAAATCGACTTATCATCGATTGTTTAAGCTGCAAGCTAAGGGATATAAATAAAATAGAAGCACGATTGATCGTGCTTCTACGGTTGATTATGACTCTCTTTTGAATTCTTCCCACAGTTCCTTAAGTGGTCGATTCTTTTTCTCTTTATCACTGTGAATAAAAAGTCCAAACTCCCTTGATTCATCCGGCTTGAGTTTATATTCTTTCACAAACTCCATGGCTTCTTCCAGGCGCGTCTTGGGCTTTGATCGCTTATCCAACTGTCTGATGGTATCAGCTAAATTATTCAGCGTAATTAGCTCAAACCGACCACCATCATACTCCTTGACAACCGGCTCTCTTCGATCTTCCGGATCCGGTTCCGGCGAAGACATTCTTGATAATCTCATTTTTGGTCCCTCTCAATTAATAAGTAATAACATCAGAACAATAACACATATATATAAGATAGTCAATATTATTATGTTAAACATTCTCCACGAAGACAATCATATTATTGTTGTAGAAAAGCCCTTCAACCAGTTAACTCAGTCCGACCGAACCTCGGACAAATCATTATTTGAAGAGATCAAAGAGTATATTAAAGAGAAATACAATAAACCCGGCAATGTCTATCTGGGCTTGGTTCATCGGATCGATCGTCCCGTCAAAGGAATAATTGTGTTTGCCAAAACCTCCAAAGCTGCCTCCCGATTATCAGAACAGCTCAGAGTAGGGGAGTTTACTAAAAAATATTATGCTGTTTGTAAATCCGTAGGGGCAGGTCGCGACCTACCCAATCAATATCGAACCCTGACCCACTACATCAAAAAACTGAAATCCAAGAATAGGGTTTTAATATCAGACACAGCCAAGCCAGGTTACAAAGAATCAGTTTTGGAATATCGAAAAGTTAAAAAGTTACCCGCATGGGCAATTCATGAACTACCCCTACAGCCCAACACTCAATTTTTCGAAATAAACCTCATCACCGGCCGCCCCCACCAAATCCGTGCCCAATTGAGCCATATCGGCCACCCCATCCTAGGAGATATTAAATACGGAGCCAAACAATCATTGCCCAATAAAAATATCGCTCTCATCAATTATTACCTGTCATTCCAGCACCCAACCCTCAAAGAAAAACTCGAATTTAAGCTAAAATAAAAAAATGCCGATTCCTCGGCATTCCATCAAAATTTGTTTTTTAGTTTTTCGAAACTGGCCCGGCTTTTTATATCATTAACCGCTCGATTGAACAAACTTTCGTCTGTTAAACACTCTTGCCACCGGCACAGCATCGACACCCCCTTTTTCAAAAACGGCCAAATCATACCCGGACCCAGCTCCAGCACAATTTGAAACGGCAGTGAAATCCGATTGACTCTTATACTTTCACCAATCAAAGCCATAATTTGACCATAATCAACTGCGCCATACAAAGTATCGTGCGCTACCTGCCCGCTGGTTGAAATATTACTTACTTCCAGCATCGCCAAATCGTTTGCTTTTTCTCTATCCAGAAGAATACAATAAAGATACTCTTCCGGCCGATATTCGGCCATTTCCGGAAACAAATTTCGCGACCGCCAATAGTGCGTCGGATCAAAAGAAATTTTAACAATAAGCGACGGATATTCCTGTCGCATCCGAGCAATCTGATTATAAAAATAGATTGGTTCGCCCGATTCCGGATAGTATTCGACTACCAGCATAACTTTTTCTGTACCGCCAAACCGATTATCCTTGATCAATTGACCAAACAAATGAGCTGATTCCAGCACCGAACGACTATCCCAGCGCATCCATTTGTGTCTACCGATTGTTTCGGTGGCTTGGTAAAAATCATTCATCTTATCGATCAACGCTTTTTCACTGGCTATTCCCCCATACAAACGCCACACCGTAAACTGAAAAATCATCATCATTAAATATTTCGCCCATCTGCTTGGGCTTAAATCCAACCAACTCGGCCGCATTTTATTAATCATTTTCCAGTCATAGCATAGCCGGGATTTATTCCAATTCAAATCAGGCAAATCACCGGAATAGGTTTTTAAATTATGCTCTCGATACAATTGTACGGTTTTTTTAATATCTATCATTTGACCGCCCAAAAGAGATATGCCAACATCCTGAATGCCGGCTTGATTAAAAACCGACTTTATTCTTTTATCCAAAGACAAACAACCCATTGAAGCAAACGACCATCGAATATGGTTGAGCTCTATCAACTTAATACCCCCTTTATTATTAAAGTTCTTATGTCAAGCTCATTTTCCTTTAAAGTCATCAAAAAATCAAATCAAACTCCCGCCAGGGTAGGGGAGATCACTACTCCTCACGGTAAGATCAAAACCCCCTGTTTCATGCCGGTGGCCACCGCTAGCGCCATTCGTTGTCTGGATTTTAAAACTCTAGCCGAAATTGGCGCCCAGATTTCATTGGGAAATACATATCATTTACACCTGCGTCCAGGTGATGAATTAATTAAGAAAGCCGGCGGATTGCACAAATATGAAGCCTGGTCAAAACCAATTCTCACCGATTCCGGCGGCTACCAAGTCTACAGCCTGGCCAAAAGTCGTAAAATTACCCCCCGAGGCGTCCATTTTCAATCGCACATCGATGGCAGCACCCATTTCCTCTCTCCGGAAAAATCAATCAAAATACAGCAAAATTTGGGCTCTGATATCATGATGGTTTTAGATGAATGTCCAGCATCCGACTGCAGCCATGATTATGCGGCCAAATCACTGGATTTAACCATCAAATGGGCCAAGCGTAGTAAAAAAGCGCATACCAACCAGAAACAGGCGTTATTTGGCATTATCCAA
>Ga0180429_10001967_pt1 | contig 17218 bp, 12 predicted proteins | sample SS_ome_FD_132428 | JGI IMG/M metagenome (GOLD analysis project Ga0180429, IMG submission 132428) | Hypersaline lake sediment archaeal communities from the Salton Sea, California, USA - SS_1_S_1 metaG | ecosystem: Environmental > Aquatic > Non-marine Saline and Alkaline > Hypersaline > Sediment ...
CATTTGCATGAGTGGAAAGATGCACAAACCCGAGTTCAAACCCGCCAATCCCTGTTTTTCCTCCGGTCCCTGCCCCAAGCGCCCCGGCTGGTCGCCGGCCGTGCTGGAGCAGGCCCTGGTCGGTCGTTCGCACCGGTCCAAGCCGGGCAAGGCGCGCCTGGCGGCAGCCATCGAGCGCACCCGCGAGGTGCTCGGCGTGCCGGACGAGTATCGCATCGGCATCGTGCCCGGCTCCGATACCGGCGCGGTCGAGATGGCGCTGTGGAGCCTGCTCGGTGCGCGCGGCGTCGATGTGCTGGCCTGGGAGAGCTTCGGCTCGGAATGGGTCAGCGACGTGCTCGACGTACTCGCCATCGAGGACGCGCGCAAGTTCGTCGCGCCCTACGGCGAGTTACCCGACCTCGGCGTGGTGGACTGCGCGCGCGACCTGGTGTTCGTGTGGAACGGTACGACCTCGGGCGTCAAGCTGCCGAACGCCGACTGGATTGCCGACGATCGCACCGGCCTGACCATCTGCGACGCGACCTCGGCCGCCTTCGCCATGCCGCTGCCGTGGGACAAGCTCGACGTCACCACGTTTTCCTGGCAGAAAGTGCTCGGCGGCGAAGGCGCGCACGGCGTGATCGTCCTCAGTCCGCGCGCGGTCGAACGCCTCGAGAGCTTCGTCCCGCCGCGACCGTTGCCGAAGTTGTTCCGCCTGACCAAGAAGGGCAAGCTCGATGCGGCCATTTTTGAAGGCGCGACGATCAATACGCCCTCGATGCTGTGCGTGGAAGACTACCTCGATGCACTCGGCTGGGCGCAGTCACTGGGTGGTCTCGACGCACTGGTGATGCGCTCGCGCCAGAACCTCGCCGTGCTCGAAGCCTGGGTCGCAAAGACGCCCTGGATCGACTTCCTGGCCGCGACGGCAGCGACCCGGTCGAGCACCTCGATCTGCCTCAAGATCGTTGCCGACTGGTTCCTTGCCCTCGATGACGAAGCCCAGGCCGCGCTGACCAAGAAGCTCTCGTCGCTGCTCGAGGCCGAGGGCGCCGCCTACGACATCAACGCCTATCGCAACGCGCCGCCCGGGTTGCGCATCTGGGGCGGGGCGACAGTGGAGGCGAGCGACCTCGCCGCGCTGCTGCCCTGGCTCGAATGGGCCTATGCGACCGTTGCCGCCGAGCACGGCGCCTGAGCTGCCGCGCCGCCACGCAGGAGAAACAACCCATGTACAAGGTATTCGTCGCTGACAAGCTGGCCCCGGAGGGCATTGCCGCGCTGCAGGAGTATCCCGAGCTCGAGATCGACTTCAGCCCGGGCCTGAGCGTGGAGGAAGCGATTCCTCACGCGCGTGACGCCGACGCCATCATCGTGCGCAGCGCGACCAAGATCAAAGGCGAACTGCTCGCCGCGGCCGCGAAACTCAAGGTCGTCGGGCGGGCCGGTATCGGTGTCGACAACGTCGACCTCGACGGCGCCACCGAACGCGGTATCGTGGTGCTCAACACGCCCGACGCCAACGCGACGACGACCGCCGAGCTTGCCATCGCGCACATGTTCTCGCTCAGCCGCAACCTGCCCGCGGCCGACCAGTCGGTACGCCAGGGGAAGTGGGAGCGCAACGCCTTTCTCGGTGCGGAGCTGTGCGGCAAGACCGTCGGCATCATCGGCTTCGGCACCATCGGGCGGCTCGCCGCAGAACGTTGCCGCGGCCTCAAGATGCGCGTGATCGGTTTCGATCCCTTCGTCACCGAGAAGACCTTCGCCGAACACGGCGTCGAATGCTGCGAACTCGACGATCTGCTCGCCCAGGCCGACTACGTGTCACTGCATTGCCCGGTCACCGAGGGTACGCGCAACCTGCTCAATCGCGAGCGCCTGCGCGGCATGAAAAAGGGTGCACGCCTGATCAACTGCGCGCGCGGCGGCCTGGTCGACGAGGACGCGTTGCTCGAAGCCGTGCAGAGCGGGCACCTCGCCGGCGCCGCGCTCGACGTGTTCGTCGACGAACCGCCGGGCGAGTCGCCGCTGTTCGGCGAGGCCAACATCCAGTTCACGCCGCACCTCGGCGCCTCCACCCACGAAGCACAGACCGCGGTGGGCGTAGAGATCGCACACCAGGTCGCCGCTTTCCTGACCCGCGGCGAAGTCGTCAACGCGGTCAACGTGCCGAGCATGGCGCCCGAGAAGCTGGAGAAGCTCGCGCCTTACCTCGATCTCGCCGGCAAGCTCGGGCGTGTGCTCTGCCGCATGGCCGACGAACCGTTGTCGGAAGTCGAGATCGGCGTGTTCGGCGAGGCCGGCAAGCTCGATACCCATCCGATCGCGAGCGCGGCGATGGTCGGCATGCTGTGCGAGCATCATTCGGTGCCGGTCAATCCGATCAACGCCTTGCACCTCGCCCGGCGCCAGGGCGTCAAGGTCACCGAGGTCAGCTCGGCCGATTCGCGCGACTACGTGTCGCTGGTGCGCATCACCGCGCGCAGCAACAGCCACGCGGTCTGTCTCGAAGGCACCGTGTTCGACGAGCGCCACCCGCGCCTGGTGCGCATCAATGCCTACGAGGTCGAGACCACGCTCGAGGGTACCCTGCTGTTCACCCACCACGCGGATCAACCCGGCGTGATCGGCACCCTCGGCGAGCTGATCGGCCGCGCCGGCATCAATATTTCGCGCATGCAGGTCGGCGTTGCCGAGGGCACCAACCTCGCGATCGCCGTGCTCGGGATCTCGCGGGGGCTGGACGAGGCGGGACTCGACGCCGTGGGCCGGATAGCCGCGGTCGACAAGGTGATGCAGATAACGTTCTGATCGACCTGGCCGGTCTTCGGAAGCGAACCGGTTGCGCGATGCGGCCGCACCGGCAGGCGCGCCCCGGGGGGCGGCGCGGGCGACCTTTGCGGCCCACCCGGCAGCGACGGACGCGCTGCCGGTGAGCCACCGCCGTCAGAAGCGGAACACGCCGTAGCCGCGTTCCAGCGGCGGTGCGTTGAGTGCCGCGCTGATGCCGATGCCGAGCGCATTGCGCGTATCGAGCGGATCGAGAATACCGTCGTCCCACACTTCCGAGGTCGAGTAATAGGCCGAGAGCTGGTGCTGGTAGGCTTCCAGCGTTTCGTTGTAGACCTTGTCGAGGGTTGCCTGGTCGACCGCGTCACCGGCACGCTCGAGCTGCTTGAGTTTGACCTCGGTGAGCGTCTTCGCCGCCTGTTCGCCGCCCATGACGCCGATCTGGTGATTCGGCCAGGAGAACAGCAAACGCCCGTCGTAGGCGCGCCCGCACATGCCGTAGTTGCCGGCGCCGAACGAGCCGTGGCACATCACGGTGAACTTCGGTACGTGCGAGCCGACCTGGGCCATGATCATCTTGGCGCCGTCCTTGGAGATCCCGGCTGCCTCGTAGTCGCGCCCGACCATGTAGCCGGTGATGTTCTGCAGAAACACCAGCGGCGTGTCGTTCTGGTTGCAAAGCTCGATGAAATGCGCGCCTTTCAGGGCGCTGTCGTTGAACAGCACGCCGTTGTTGGCGAGGATGCCGACCTTGTAGCCCCACAGGTTGGCATAACCGCACACCAGCGTGGTGCCGTAGGCCGGCTGGTACTCGTAGAAACGGCTGCCATCGACGAGGCGGGCGATCACTTCGCGCATCTCGAAGGAGCGCTTGATGTCGTCCGGGATGATGCCGTAGAGCTCGTCCGGGTCGTAGTAGGGCGCTTCGATCGGGTCGCGCTGGATGTCCCACTTGGGCGGGCAATCCCATTGCGCGACGATTTCGCGCCCGATCGCGATCGCCTCGTCCTCGCTCGCGGCGGGGTAGTCGCAGGTGCCGCTGACGCGCGTGTGCAGATCGCAGCCACCGAGTTCGTCGGCCGTCACCACCTCGCCGGTCGCGGCCTTGACCAGCGGCGGGCCGCCCAGGAACACCGCACCGGTGCCGCGGACGATCACCGAGTAGTCCGACAGCGCCGGGATGTAGGCGCCGCCCGCGGTGCAGTGGCCGAACACCAGGGCGAGCTGCTTGACCCCCATCTTCGACAGGATGCTCTGGTTGCGGAACATGCGTCCCGCCATGTGCTTGTCCGGGAACAGTTCGGACTGCAGGGGCAGGAAGCCGCCGGCGCTGTCGCACAGGTGCACGACCGGCAGGCGGTTCTCGATCGCGATGTCGAGGCAGCGCACGATCTTCTTGACCGACAAGGGGTACCACGCGCCGCCCTTGATGCTGGCGTCGTGCGCACACAGGATGACCTCGCGCCCCTGGATCATGCCGATGCCGGTGATGCAGCTCGCCCCGGGTGCTTCACCGCCGTAGGCCATGTTGGCCGCGAGCGTGGAGAACTCGAGGAACGGCGTGCCGGGATCGAGCAGTTTCTCGATGCGCTCGCGCGGCATCATCTTGCCCTGGCGCGCGAGTCGTTCGACGTCGCGCGCGGGGCGCTCGAAGCGTGCCTGGCGCTGTCTCTCGTGCAGCTCGGCGGCAAGCGCGCGGTTGTGGCTGTAATGGCGGCGGAACTCCGCCGACCCTGTCTGGATGCTGGATTGGATACGGGCCATCAGGTGTTCGGGTGCAATGACACCAGTTCGGTGCCCTTGTCGAAGCTCTGGTTGACCTCGACATGGACGTTCTCGACGGTGCCGTCGCGGTGTGCGACGACGTTGATCTGCATCTTCATCGACTCGATCACGAGCAGTACGTCACCGCTCGCGACCGTGGCGCCGGGCGTCGCGTTGAGGCTCACCACCACGCCGGGCATGTCGGCGCGCAGCACGTCGTCACCGCCGGCGTCGTGTTGGGCCGCGGTGACCGGGTCCTCGTAGCCGACCGACCAGGTCGTCCGGTCGAGCTTGACGTGGATGCGATCGCTCTCTCGCGTGCGCGTCACCTCGTGCAGGCGGTCGTCGATGCGCAGCGTGCTCTCACCGGGCGCAGCCGAGGGGTGCTCGCGGACCGTGTAGCAACGTCCGTCGACTTCCACCACCAGGGCAGGGCGGCGCGCGCGTATGGTCAGCGTGTGGGTCTGGCCACCGAGCGTGAAGGGGAAGCTGGTGCTCATGGCCGGGTCTGTGAAGCGCGCTGGCGTCGTGGCGCCCATGCTGCTGCGTTCATGAATCAATTCCTCCAGGCGCCGATCGAGGCGTAGGGCTCGGGGATGTCGTAGGCGAGGCGCCGGAAATCGTCGACGCCGAGCGCCGCGGCGATGACCACGGCAGCGCGCGCGTCGGCATCGAGCACCGGCACGCCGAGCGTGTCGGCATGCTCGGTGACGAAGCCGGTATGCAGCGCACCCGCGCGGAACGCGGGGTGGTCGATGACGCGCGCGAGGTAGTCGATGTTGTGGTCGACGCCGAGCAGGGTCAGGTCACCGAGCGCGGCGACCGCACGGTCGATGGCCTGGCCGCGATCGTCGCCGCGACAGACCAGCTTGCCGATCATCGAGTCGAAGGCGGCGGTCACCGCCTGGCCTTCGCTGATGCCGCCGTCGAAGCGCACCCCGGGGCCGTGCGGCACCCGCAGGACGCGCGCGCGGCCGGTCGCGGGCAGGAAGTCGCGCGCCGGATCCTCGCAGCACACGCGGCACTCGATGGCGTGCCCGGTGACGCTGAGCGCGTCCTGCGTCCAAGGCAGGCCTTCGCCGCCGGCGAGGCGCAGCTGGGCCTCGACCAGGTCGATGCCGCAGACCATTTCCGTCACCGGGTGCTCGACCTGCAGGCGCGTGTTCATTTCGAGGAAGTAGAACTCGCCGTCCGGCGCGAGGATGAACTCCACGGTGCCGGCATTGCGATAATTCGCACGCGCGGCGAGCTTGACGGCGGCGTCACAGATGCGTGCACGCAGCTCGGCCGGCAGCGTCGCGGCGGGTGCCTCCTCGACAATCTTCTGGAAGCGCCGCTGCACGGAGCATTCGCGTTCGAACAGGTGCACCACGTTGCCGCGACCGTCACCGAGCACCTGTACCTCGATATGGCGTGGCTGTTCGACGTAACGTTCGGCATAGACGCGACCATCGGCGAAGTACCGTTCCGCTTCGCTCATGGCGGTGCGCGCGCGCGCCTCGAGTTCAGCGGCATCGTGCACGATGCTCATGCCCTTGCCGCCGCCACCGGCGGCGGCCTTGATCAGCAAGGGCAGGCCGATCCCGGCGGCGGCATCCAGAAACGCCTCGAACGAGCCCTCCATCAGCGCGCTCGGAGCCAGCGGCACGCCGGCCTCGGCGGCGAACGCACGGGCATGGACCTTGTCGCCCATCAGGCGGATGACCTCGGGCTGCGGGCCGACGAAGACCAGCCCGGCATCTTCCACGGCGGCGGCGAAATCCCCGTTCTCGGCGAGAAAGCCGTAGCCCGGGTGTACGCTGGCGGCGCCGGTATGGTCGGCCGCGGCGATGATCTGCGCGACATCGAGATACGCCGCGGTCGGTACCTCGGCGTGCAGCTCGACCGCGCTGTCGGCAAGGCCGACGTGCGGTGCCGCGCGATCGGCATGATGGTAGACGGCGACGGTACGCAGGCCCATGGCGCGCGCGGTGCGCAGCACGCGGCAGGCGATCTCGCCACGGTTGGCTACGAGGATGCTGTCGAGCATGGTGTCAGGTTCTCTGGACGGGCCGGACGACGGACATGACGGCACAGGGTCATCGTTCGCCGCCCAGTATAGCGTCGCCGGCGAGCAGGCTCGCCGGCACCCGCAGCGGCATGTCGAGCAGCATCTGCGCATAGGCCTTGCCCTGCGGATCGTAGCGCAGCGATGCCGTGCCGCCGCCGCCGAGGGCGGCTTCGAGCACGAAGTTGAAGCCGTGCAGACCGGGCCACTCGTAGCGCGTCACCGCGCCGTCCACGAGATGCGCGAACCACGCCGCGACCGTCGCTTCGGTGAGCTGCTCGCGCAGCAGCGGCAGGTACTCGGCACGCCGGGCCAGCACGCCGATGTTGGCGCTGTCGCCCTTGTCGCCCGACCGGGCATGGGCGAGACGCAGCAGCGGCACGCTGATGGTGTCAGCCGCGCTCGCGCTCGCCGCCGGGGCCGTGACCGCCGCCTCCGGCGCCGGCGGCACCTGCTCCGCGCCAGTACGGATCGCGACGGTTCGCGTGCCGTCGCTGCCGACCAGGCTCACGGTGGCGAGCGCTTTTGGTACCAGGCAGGAGAACAGGCGGATCACCGGCTGCACCGTGGGGCGTCCGCCGGCGAAGCCGGTCATGCCCGGCGCCATCGCCGTCGCGGCGGGATAGATCTCGCGCGCGAAGGTTTCGAGCGCGGCGCGCTCGGCGTGGCGGACGGCGAGCTTGAGTATCACTTCGCGCGTCGTCGTCGCGCGGGCATGCGGTCCGTAAGTGGCCTCGGCGCCGAGCACCTCGATCGAGACCTCGGCGTAGTCCGCGTGGCCGGCGTCCGTGAACAGGCGGCGCGTGCGCGCCAGCAGGGCGGCGGCGACGCGCTCGGCCTTGGCCGCGGCGTCACGCCCGCCGATCATCAGCGTCGCGGTGGCGCGATAGCCGTCGGCCCAGGTTGCCGAGACCTTGTAGTCGGGGCCGGGCGGCAGGCCACGCGCGCCCTGTACGACGACGCGCCCGGGGCCGTCGGCGCGCACCGACACCTGCGAGAAATCGCAGGTCACGTCCGGCAGCAGGTAGCGGGCCGGGTCACCGATTTCGTAGACGACCTGCTCGGCGACCGTGGCCGGGGTGATCAGGCCGCCGGTGCCGGGCGGCTTGCTCAGCACGAAGCTGCCGTCGGCGCGGCATTCGGCGATGGGAAAGCCCATGTCGTCCCAGCCCGGCACCTGCTCCCAGTCGGTGTAGAGCCCGCCGGTGCACTGCGTGCCGCACTCGATCACGTGGCCGGCCAGCGAACCGGCGGCGAGGCGGTCGTAATCGTCCTCCGCCCAGCCGAACTCGTGCATCAGCGGGCCGAGTACGAGCGCACTGTCGACGCAGCGGCCGGTGACGACGACGTCGGCCCCGCCAGCGAGCGCGGCAGCAATCGGCGTCGCGCCCAGGTAGGCGTTGATGCTGGTCAGTTTTGCCGGCAGCGGCGCACCGCTGCCCATCTCGCGCACGTCGGCCGCGCGCAGGTCCTCGATCTGTGCACCGAGGTCGTCGCCGCACACGGCGACGATGTTCAACGCCACGCCCAGTTCGCCACACAGCGCGCGCAACGCGCTCGCGAGCGCCTGCGGGTTGATCCCGCCAGCGTTGGTCACGACGCGGATGCCGCGCGTGGCGATGGCGCTGGCCAGCGGGCGCATGACGGCATCGAGGAAGTCCGTGGCATAGCCCGCGGCCGGGTCGCGGGCGCGCATGCGCGCGAGAATGGACAGCGTGATCTCGGCCAGGTAGTCGAGCACCAGGTAGTCGATGGCGCCATGCTCGACGAGCTGGCGCGCGCCCGCGGCGGAGTCGCCCCAGAAGGCGCCGCCGCAGCCCATGCGAACGGTCTGCGCGGCCATCTCAGCGGCCGCGCCAGACCGGATCGCGCTTTTCGTTGAAAGCGGCGAAGCCTTCGCGCGCGTCCTCGGTCATGGCCATGATCGGCAGCATGAGCTGGGTGTACTCGAAGGCCTTGTCGAGCGGCATGTCTTCGATCGCGCGGAAAGCCTGTTTGCCGAGGCGGATGCCGGTCGGCGACTTGTCGATGATGCGCGCGACGAGCCAGGCGACGCGTTCGTCGAGTTCGGCGGCCGGGACGGCGTAGTTCAGGATGCCGAGCTCGAGCGCCTCGGCGGCGCTGAACGGCTCGCCGGTGATGGTCATTTCGAACAGCTTGCGGCGCGGCACGATGCGCATCATGTAGGACAGGATCATCATCGGGAACAGGCCGACCCGCGTTTCCGGCACGCCCAGGCTGGCGTGCTCGACAGCGACGGCCATGTCGCAGGCACAGACCAGGCCGAGGCCGCCGGCGAGCGCATGGCCGTTGACCCGCGCGACGACCGGTCGCGTGCAGGCTTCGAGACGGCGGAACAGGTCGATGACATAGTGACGCGGCCGCGCCGGATCGATGGTGAACGGCGTGCCATCGGCGCCCGGCTTGAGGTCGCCGCCGGCGCAGAACGCCTTGTCGCCGGCGCCGGTGATGACGACCACGCGTACGTCGGCATCGGCCTCGGCCGCATCGATACCGGCGGCCAGCGCGCGGCAGACCTCTTCGTTGAGCGCGTTGCGGCGCTCGGGGCGGTTGATGGTCAGGCGCATGACGGCACCCTCGCGCGCGCTCAGCACGACCTCGCTCATGACGATACTCCCCTCGTTGATGCTGCGATGCGTCAGGCGTGGCGCAGGCCGCGGCTGGCGATCCGCTGCCAGTGTACTAGAGTTGAAGCAAGGGCCGGCCTGCGCCGGGGAGGAACACTGCCATGCAATCGATACGTCAACTGCTCGACAACAAGGGTCACCAGGTGTGGTCGGTCAACGCCGAGACGACGGTTTATGACGCACTGCGATTGATGGCCGAGAAGGGCATAGGTGCCCTGCTCGTGCTGCAGGGCGGCAGTATCGTCGGCATCGTCAGTGAGCGTGACTACGCGCGCAAGGTGGTGTTGGAAGGGCGCTCCTCGCTGACCACGCCGGTCGCGGACATCATGTCGACCTCCGTGCTGCATGCGCTGCCCGAGCAATCGGTGGAGGATGCGATGGCGCTGATGACCGACAAGCGCATCCGACACCTGCCGGTCATGGACCAGGGCCGCATCATGGGCATCATCTCGATTGGCGATCTCGTCAAGGCGATCATCGCCGAGCAGGAGTTCGTCATCGGCCAGCTCGAGAATTACATCGCCGGCGCGCTGGCCTGAGGGGCGATATGCGCGAATCGACGGGTGCGTCCTGCCACCCGCAGGAGTCCGCACGCGAGTGTTCGATTCCCGGGCCGCGGTTGGCATCGAGAGACGGGCCGATGATGTCGCGGCCGAGCGGCGCGCCTGGGCCGCCATGCAAGGCGTCTTCGAGGAGATCCCCTGATCGCGGCGCGCTTCGTGGCACCGTCGATGCCGCACCGGACCTTGAGCGCGACGATGTGCAGGCGGAGCGGGTCAGCGAGCGGCGGCAGGCCGCATGACGGCTTCGCAGCGATTGCGGCCGGCTGCCTTGGCCGCATAGAGGCCGGCATCGGCACGTGCGAAAGCGGCGTCCGCCGATTCCCCGGCGGCGAATTCTGCGAGCCCGCAGGAAACGGTCACATTGATCGGCGCGTCCTTGTACTTGAAGCGGCAGCGGGCAATGTGCTCGCGCAGCTTCTCGACGACGACACGGGCGCCGGCGAGCGTCGTCTCGGGGAGGATCAGCACGAATTCCTCGCCACCGATGCGGGCGAAGAAATCGCTGGCCCGGATCTGGCCGCCAAGCTCGCGGGCGAGATGCTTGAGCACGCGGTCGCCGGCCTGGTGGCCCCAGGTGTCGTTGATGATCTTGAAGTGGTCGATGTCCAGCACGGCGAGCGTCAGCGGCGTGCCGCTGCGCTGCAGGCGCGCGCGCTCGGTTTCGATGCGTTCGCTATAGGCAATCCGGTTGGGCAGATTGGTCAGCGCGTCACGGCTGGCACGCGATTGCGCCTCGGCGAGTTTCTCGCGGAGTTGCTCGGATTCCTTCTTCATCGCGACGACCTGGTCGGCGAGCCGACGCCGGGCTTTCTCCGCTTCCGAGGCGCGCCGTGTCTCGGTGTCGAGATAACTGCTGATGCTGCCGCCTAGGTGGGCGAGCTGGTGCTGAATGCTGTTCTTCAGCACCTCGAGGTCGCTGCTCTGTTCGACTTTCCCGCGCATGTCGTCGAGGCTGCGTCGCACGGTGTCGTCGAGGTGTTCGCGCGCGGCCGCGGCGCGCTTGTGATCGCGGCTTTCCTCGACGACGTGACTCGAGACCGAATCGAGGCGGCCCTTGATGGTGACCAGGAAGCCGTTGAGGCTGCTGATCTCGGCCTGCAGCGAGGTGATGACATCGCCCATGAAGCCGGCGAGCTCCTTGGCGATGACGCGTAGCTCGTCGCCGGCCCGCGCGTTCTGCAGGCGCGGAGTGATGCCCGCCAGTCGGGTCTGCGCGTCACGCGGCAGGGACAGGTGGTCGAGCAGTGTCTGCAGGGCGTCGCGCGCGACCTTCTTGTCGTCGCTGTCGGCGTCCCCCGTGCCGAGCAGGGTATCGAGACGTTGGCCGATATCGCGGACGAGCGCGAGGCGCCGCGTATGTGTTTCCGTGGCGCGGATCTCGGCTGCCAGGTCGGCGATATGCGCGGCGTAGCCGCGGCCCTCGGCAAGCGCATCGACGACGGCCACGACGGTATCGTCTGCGACCCGCCCGGTATCGGGCACGGAAGCCTGCGCAGGAGTCCCGGCGGCGGCGCGATCGTCAGCCAGCCGCTCGAAACCTGCCATCAAGTCCTGCAGGCGGGTCGCGACGTCGCTGGCGCCGGCGGAGAGCGCGCGGCGAGCCTGCTCGAGCTGGTTGTCGAAGCCCGCTTCGCGTCCGCGAAAACGCTCGAGTACGGCGAGCAGGTCGCGGCCCTGGCGGCGCATTGACGCGCCATGGGCCTCGGCCTGCGCATCGAGCTCGTTGAGGGCCTTGAAGTACTTGTCCTTCCAGTCCTCGGACAGGTTTGCCGCTGGTGTTGCCATGTTACTGCGGATAGCGGCGCGCGGCGTGCGCGGCTTTAGACCCGCACAGCTGCTCCGATCGCGCGATTGTCGGCCCTGTTCGGCCACTGCAACGCTCGACGCAGGCGAGGGGGCAACGCCGCCAGCCGGCAGCGCCGGTTCGATGACGGGTTCCGGGATGTCGCGGCAGGGTCGCCAGTGGGAGCGAGCATGTCGGCTGGCAAGGCGCCCGTGAGACGAGCAGCGCAGTTGGCATATTGCCAATGAGCAGCGCAGGCGAGCGGGCAACGCCGCCAGCCGGCAGCGCAGCCCCGCTGGCGGCCCTGCCGTCAGGTGGTGAGGCGGCGGTAGATATCCGCCACCTTGTACGGCAGTTTCTCGACCTCGTCGATGACCGCGAAGTTCGCCGGCCCGTACATGTGCGGCAGGTATTCCTGCGCCTCGTTGTCGATGGTCACACAGAAGGAGTGGATACCGCCCTGCTTGAGCTCGAGCAGGGCATGGCGGGTGTCTTCGATGCCGTACTTGCCCTTGTAGCCGCCGTAGTCCTCGGGGCGTCCGTCGGACAGCGTGATCAGCAGCTTGGTGCGCGCCTGCGTGTGCTGCAGAAGTTGACCGAGGTGGCGGATGGCGACGCCCATGCGCGTGTAGGCCTTGGGCCGGATGCCGCTGATGCGCTGACGCACCGCGCTCGAGTACGACTCGTCGAAATCCTTGATGCGGTAGACTTCGCAGCGCTTGTTGGTGCGACCCGAGAAGCCGAAGATCGCATAACGATCGCCGAGCATCTCGAGTGCCTCGCACAGCAGGACCAGCGCTTCGCGCTCGGCGTCGTTGACCCAGCCGAGCGTCGAACCGCTCATGTCGACCATGAACATGACGGCGATGTTGCGTTCCTGGTTGCGGTAGCGGGTGTAGAGGTACTCGCTCATCTCGCGCCCCTGGGCGACGTCGGCGAAGGCCTCGACCAGCGCGTCCAGATCGATGTCGTCGCCGTCCGACTGGCGTCGCTGCAGGCGCGACTCGCCGAGCACCGCCTCGAAGGAGCGCTTGATCGACTTCAGCAGGCCGCGGTGCTTGTCGAGCGTGGCGGCGACGAAGCCCTCGTCTCCGGGCGGCACGGACAGCTCGCGCAGCGTGCAGAACCCTTCGCGGAAGCGTTGTCGCACGCAGTCCCATTCGCGGTAGCTGAAGCTGCCGGCATCGTTGAAATCGGGGTCGTCGTCGCCGTCGACGTCGCCCTTCTGGGGCAGCAGCGCATCCGAGTACTCGCCGCGTTCCAGGGGCTCGAGATGGTCGTCGGGGATCTCGCCGAAATCCTGCATGATCGAGCCCATGAGGTCCTTCATGTGCTCGGGGATGGAGGTGACTTCGCCGTCGATGGTGAGCTGGAAATTGACATCCTCGCCGCCGGCCCCGGCCTCGTCGTGCATCTCGACTTCGACCAGTTGCTTCTGCGCGTCGTCGCCACCGCCCTCGCCGCGGTCGTCCTGGTCGCGCAGCTCCTGCATCGCGCGCTGGAACGCACTCTTTTCGCGCTCGATGCGCGCGAACAGGGCCTGGCGCACGCGTCCGGCGAACATGTCGCCTTCGAACGGCCGCAGCGGTGGCAGCGGCAGCTCGCGGAAGTCCTCGATCAGTGCGAGCGAATCGGCCGCGCTCGCGTCACGTTCGGCGAGGCGCGAGGCGCGGCGGCGCCATTCCTCCCATAGCGCGTCGCCCGCTTCGCCGACGCTGCCGTAGAGTCGGAATTCGCGTGACAGGCCGGGGAAATCCCGCGCGATGCAGGCTTCGAGGCGGAGACATTCGAGGCGGTTGAAGATCGCCATCGGTTGCTCGTCGTCGAATTGCCGGATGAGCTGCTCGACCACCTGGTAGCGCCACGTGCCGTACCAGGTCTGCGCCCACAGGTGCACCGCGGTCAGCTTGTAGACGGTGAAGTTCTGCTCGGGTTCGGGGTACAGATTGACCACGTCCGGCAGGTAGAGCGACTCGGTATCGGTGAACGTCGACTGGTCGCTGATCACGCGCAGCTCGCGGCCGCCGAGGCCGCGCACGAAATGGCGCAGGAAGCCCGATGCGTCGTCGAAGCCGCAACGCACGTGGCGGCTGGCGTACTCGCGCGCGAACTCGTCGACGTTCTCGAGCGCCTCGATCGCAAAGCCGAGCCCGCGGTTGTCGAACGTGGTCATGGCCTGGTCGACCCAGTCTTCAACACCGCTGCGCTCCATCTTGTCGAAGGCGCTGGCGACGCGGCCGATGAAGTGCGCTGCGAGTTCGTGGTTGGAGCGGGCGATCAACTCGACCCAGGCATAGACGAAGTCCTGGTCACGGCGCTCCAGCGCCGCGATCCGCGCGACGATGTCCTCGACGTTACCGTGCCGCGCGAGCGCACCGGCGGTGAACTTCTCGAGGTCCTTCTGGATGCGCAGCCGATTGAGGAAATTCTGGCGCGATTCGTCGCTCATGGCTCTCCGCGGGCGGTGATCGGCGCGTCGGCCGGGTGGCCGCGCGCGGTTGCGAATGGCGGGACGGTCAGAAGATCGAGCGGCTGAGCTCGTGGACCGCCTTGAGCATGTCCTCGTCGTCGGTCAGGGCCTGGGCCACGGCGGTATCGGTAGCGACGACCGGCGCAATGCCCTCGTGCATGAGCTTGGCCGCGTTGACCAGCAGGCGCGTGCTCGCGCCTTCGTCGAGGCCGCTGCCCTTGAGGTTGCGCGTCATGTGGCCGAACTTGACGAGCTGACGAGCGCCCGTGGTGTCGATGCCGCTCTCCTTCTCGATGATGGTCTGTTCGACCTCGACGCTCGGGTAATTGAACTCGAGCGCGACGAAACGCTGACGCGTGCTCTGCTTGAGATCCTTGAGCACGCTCTGGTAGCCCGGGTTATAGGAGATGACGAGGCAGAACTCGGGCGGCGCCGCGAGCACTTCACCGAGCTTCTCGATCGGCAGCAGGCGGCGGTCGTCGCACAGTGGGTGAATGACCACGGACGTGTCCTTGCGCGCCTCGACGACTTCGTCGAGGTAGCAGATGCTGCCGTTGCGCACCGCGCTGGTCAGCGGGCCGTCGACCCACACGGTCTCGCCACCGCGCACGAGGTAGCGGCCGATGAGGTCGGAAGCGGTGAGATCGTCGTGACAGGCCACGGTGATCATCGGCCGCTCCAGGCGCCAGGCCATGTATTCGACGAAGCGCGTCTTGCCGCACCCGGTCGGTCCCTTGAGCAGGACCGGCAGCTTGTTGCGGTAGGCGGCCGTGAACACCGCCACTTCGTCGGCGACGGGCTCGTAGTAGGGCTCGTTGGTGATGAGGCTCTGTTCGGTATGGATGGCGGGTGTCGACATGCGGCGGGTCTTTCGTTGCGGGCCGGGACGGCGCCGGTGCGGCACCGAGGCACACTATAACGAAGTGATCTGCTGCTAACTACCCGGCGGCATATGCCGCACCGGGCGCGCTTCGTCCACGCCCGGCCGTGTCCCCGCGCGCCGAACGGGCCCCGTAACGGACCGCGGCGTGGCGGGACGCTGCTATGCTCAGCGCTGTTCCCCAGCGAGGAGACACGCATGCTCGAGAAACTCAATCCGGACGACATCGTCGCCCCCTTCAACAACGCCTACCATCACACCGTCGTGATTCCGCCCAACGCGCGCGTCGCGTTCATCGCCGGCCAGATCGGGCTCGCGCCGGACGGCTCCCTGCCGGACACGCTGGAGGCGCAGGCGGAGCAGGCCTGGGTGAACCTGATGGCTGCCGTGCGCGTGGCCGGCATGAATGCTGACAATATTGTCAAGATAACCGCCTACCTCATCGAAGCCGAGGACTACCCGGCCTTCGCCGCGGCCCGCGCGCGGCATCTCGGCGAGGCGCGCCCGGCTTCGACCGCCCTGCTGGTCAAGCAGCTGCTCAAACCCGAATGGCGCTTCGAGATCGAGGCAGTGGCGGCGGCGCCCGGCTGAGCGGCGTGCTGGACGCTGCGCGCGGCTGCGTAGTAACCTCGACGGCAATTCGGCGCCGCCATCCGCCCGCGGCGCGACACGACCATCCCGACAACTATTCCGGGGAGCAAGATTATGGAAGTTGGCGCCTTTTACCTGCCGTCCGTCGGCCACATGGAAGACATCAAGAAGGGTATGGCGGGCAAGCAGACCCACCTCTACCAGATGATGCTGCGCGAACTTACCGAGCAGCTGCAGTACATGGACGCGAACGGCTATTACGGCTGCGGTTTCACCGAGCATCATTTCCACGTCGAGGGCGAGGAGGTTTCCACCAACCCGGTGATTCTCGACCTCTACTTCGGCCTGCAGACCAAGCGCATGAAGTTCGGCCAGCTCGGCAACGTGCTGCCGTCGCAGAACCCGATCAACCTGGCCGAGAACATCGCGATGGTCTCGCAGATGCTGCAGGGTCGCGTGTTCGCCGGCTTCGCACGGGGTTACCAGCCGCGCTGGGTCAACGTGCTCGGCCAGCAGGTCGGCCTGGCCGACCCGGCCGGCGGCGAATCCTACGAGGAGCTCAAGCGTTCGCTGTTCGAAGAGCACTTCGAGATCATCATGAAAGCCTGGCAGAACGACACGTTCAGCTTCCAGGGCAAGCACTGGCAGGTGCCGACCAAGGACATCAAGTGGGCCGCGGCCGAGGTGGCGTGGAACTTCGGCCAGGGCTGCAACAAGGACGGCATCATCGAGGAAATCGGTATCGCGCCGCCGCCCTACGAGAAGCAGGTGCCGGACATGTTCATGCCCTTCGCGACCTCCGAACGCTCAATCAAGTGGGGCATGGAGCGCGGCATCGTGCCGGTCACGATCATGACCCACTACGACGTGGTCAAGGAACATTTCCGTGCCGGCATGGAAGCGGCCAACGCCGCCGGCAAGAACTACAAGTTCGGCCAGGGCATGGCCATGAGCCGCGAGATCATCGTCGCCGATACGGATGCGGAGGCCGAAGAAATAGCGCGCGAGGCCGGTTCGTTCATCTGGAACAACTTCTTCGTGCCTTTCGGCTTCAATGCGGCCATCGCGGGTCCCGGAGAAGGCCCGTTCGATCTGCCGGCGACGTTCGACACGCTGTCCGAGCGCGGCCTGGTGATTCACGGTTCACCCGATACCGTCAATCGCAAGCTCGAAGCCCTGTTCGAGAAGCTGCCGGTCGATTACTTCTGGATGTTCATCTATAACCACATGCCGCACGACAAGTGCATGAAGAGCCTGGAACTGATGACCGAGAAGGTGTGGCCGAACTTCACCGACAAGATCGGCAGCGGCGCGCCGGCGGCGCAGAAATCCGCCGGTTGAGCGAAGCCACGGGCCGCGGCCCGATGCCGGCTGACGCGGCGTCGGGCCTTTCCTGCGCGCCCCGGGCGACGTGACGCCTGCACGGGAACGGCGCATCGCGAAGCAGGCGGGAAGCGGGCATGCGCTACGCGGTCTACGCGCCTAACTTCAACGACTATGGCGCGCCATCGCGCCTCGTCGAGCTGGCCTGCGCGGCCGAGGAGGCCGGCTGGGACGGCTTCTTCGTCTGGGATCACCTGGCTTTCGAGCCGGACGGCCGGCTGCCCGTTGCCGATGCGACCGTGGTCCTCGCCGCCGTCGCCCAGGCGACCACGCGGCTGCGTTTCGGCGCCATGATCACGCCGGTGGCGCGGCGC
>Ga0180429_10001969_pt1 | contig 17203 bp, 14 predicted proteins | sample SS_ome_FD_132428 | JGI IMG/M metagenome (GOLD analysis project Ga0180429, IMG submission 132428) | Hypersaline lake sediment archaeal communities from the Salton Sea, California, USA - SS_1_S_1 metaG | ecosystem: Environmental > Aquatic > Non-marine Saline and Alkaline > Hypersaline > Sediment ...
CCTCGTGGCGCTGTGGCGGCAGGAAAGCGTGCGGCCGATGTCGCGCGCCGAACGCGAGGCGCCGGGGCCGCGCTTTGCCGAGGCCTGGGCGGATTTCGCCGCCGGCGGGCGGGCCGGCCGGCTCTTGCTGGTCGTGTTCCTGGGCACCATGGCCTTCAACATGCAGGACGTGCTGCTGGAACCCTATGGCGGCGAGATCCTCGGCCTGTCGGTCGCGGCCACGACGCGGCTGACGGCGGCCTGGGCGCTGGGCGCCTTCGCCGGCTTCGCCTTCGCGGCGCGGCGACTGGCGCGCGGGTCGGATTGCCACCGGCTGGCCGGGGCGGGGCTGGTGATCGGGCTTTGGGCCTTCTCGCTGGTGATCTTCGCCGCGCCCTTCGGCTCGGCGGCGCTGTTCTTCGCCGGCGCGGCGATGATCGGGCTGGGCGGCGGCATCTTCGCGGTCGCCACGCTGACCGCGGCGATGCAGATGCCGGTGGCCGGGGCGGCGGGTCGCGGGCTGGCGATCGGCGCCTGGGGCGCGGCGCAGGCCACCGCGGCGGGGCTGGCCATCGCGCTGGGCGGGGTGCTGCGCGACGCGGTCGGCATGGTCGCGATGTCGGGCCAGCTGGGCGTCGCGCTGGCCGATCCGGCGACCGGATATTCCTTCGTCTACCACCTCGAGATCGCCCTGATCTTCTTCACCCTCATCGCGCTCGGTCCCCTGGTCCGGGTCGGGCGCACCACCCTCCGGCCCACGGGGGAGTCCGCGCGGATCGGCCTGGCCGATTTCCCGACGTGACGCGCGGGCCAAGGAAAAGGAACACGCCATGACCCAAACCTTTTTCGGCCAGTTCGACCTTGCCAGCCTCACGCTGTGGCTGTTCTGGATCTTCTTCGCGCTGCTGATCGTCTACCTGCAGCGCGAGAACATGCGCGAGGGCTATCCGCTTGTCGACGACGATGGCAACGAGGCCGCGAACCAGGGCCCGTTCCCGGTGCCCGACGACAAGACGTTCAAGCTGCCGCATGGCCGCGGCACCGTCACCGTGCCGTCGGGCCAGACGCCGGAGCGCAGCGACATCGCGCTGGCGCGCACCGCGAAGGTCAACGGCTTCCCGATGGTGCCCACCGGCAACCCGCTGGTCGATGGTGTCGGCCCGGCCTCCTGGGCGCCGCGGCGCGACCTGCCGGAACTGGACGGCAAGGGCCATCCGAAGATCGTGCCGCTGCGCGCGGCCGAAGGCTTCCACGTCTCCGCCGGGCGCGACCCGCGCGGCCTGCCGGTGATCGCCGGCGACGGAACGGCGGTGGGCACGATCACCGACATGTGGATCGACGAGCCCGAGCAGATGGTCCGCTACCTCGAATTCCAGCTCGACGCGGACTGGGGCGAGGGCAAGCGGCTGGTGCCGCTGCCGCTGGCGCGGATCAAGAAGGACGGCGTGAGGATCCACTCGATCTATGCCGAGCACTTCCGCGACGTGCCGCGCAACGCCTCCGACACGCAGGTGACGCTGCTCGAGGAGGACAAGATCAGCGCCTATTACGCCGGCGGCAAGCTTTACGCCTCGGCCGACCGGCTCGAACCGCAGCTTTGAGAAGGGGAACCGGGCCATGAGCCACGACGATTTCGCCGTCGAACCGGTCCGCGGCCTGCCCGAGCGGCCGCCCGAGGACGAAAGGATCCTGTGGCAGGGCCGCCCGGCGGTCTGGGCGCTGGCGCGCTCGTCGCTGCTGCTGCCCTGGGTCGCGGCCTATTTCGTGGCGCTGGCGCTGTGGCGCTTCGGCTCGATCATCGACATCGTGCCGCTGGGCCGGGCGGTTGCGCTGTCGATGCCGTTCATCGTGCTGGGCGCGGTCGCCTGCGCGCTTTTGTGGCTGATCGCCTTCGTGCAGGCCCGCGCCACCGTCTACACGCTGACCGACAAGCGGGTGGCGATGCGCGTCGGCGCGGCGCTGACGGTGACGCTGAACCTGCCCTACACGCGGATCGACGCGGCCGATCTGGACCTGCGCCGCGACGGCACCGGCACGATCGCGCTGACGCTGCAGGACAAGGTGCAGGTCGGCTATCTGGTGCTGTGGCCGCATGTCCGGCCGTGGCGCGCGCCGACGCGGCCGGCGCTGCGCTGCATCCCCGATGCCGAACGCGTGGCCCGGATGCTCGCCGAGGCGGCGGAGGCGCGGGTGAGCGTGCCGCAGGTCGCGCCGAAACCCGCCGCGCCGGCGACGGCGCTGGCGGCGGAATAACGAAACCGAGAGGGAAGGGAGACCGACGACATGGGACGCGTCATGCACTCCACCAGCCGGCCCCGCACGGGCCAGGACGAGATGATCCCGAAGGTTCTGTTGCGCGCGATGGCGGCGATGGTCGTCGCGGCGCTGGCGATCGTGACCTATGCGCGGGTGATGGACCTGCCGGTCGCCGCCACGCCCGATGCCTCGCCGATCCTGGCCGAGCGGGTGGTCTACCTGAAAACCGAGGATCTGAGCGGCAGCGTGACGGTGCGCGACGCCGCGACCGGCGCCGAGTTGGCGCTGACGGACGAGGAAGGCGGCTTCGTTGCCGGTGTCGCGCGGGTCGTGGCGCGCGAACGCACCAAGCACCGGGCCGCGCCGGACGGGCCGGTGATCCTGACGCAAAGCCGGTCCGGCCGGCTGGCGATCACCGATCCGAGCACGGGATGGAGCGCGGACCTGATGGGGTTCGGGCGTGACAATGCGGAGGCCTTCGCCCGGCTTCTCGCAGGGTTCTGACGAAGGGAGGGGCGGAAATGGGACTGTTGACGAAAGACTTCGAACGCGTGCCCTGCACGGTCGAGGTCAGCCACAAGTTTGAAAGCCTGCACGCGCATGTGCGCTTCGACAACGGGGCGGTCGTGTACCCCGGCGACGAGGTGACCGTGCACGGGCCCGAGATCATGGCGCCGTTCGGCGAGATCGTGATCGAACAGCGCGAGGCGACGATCGCCCGCGCCAGCCTGCTCGAACGGCTCTGGACCCGCCTGACCGGCGATTTCGAGGTCATGGAACTGTGCGAGTTCTCGTTCTCCGAGGAGGTCGCGCTATGAATGTCCGGGCCACCCACACCGCCGATGCCACCACCGTCGAGGAGGGGCTCGCGATCCAGGAGGCGCAGGCCGTCGTCGACAGCCGCGGCGCCACCGAGGTCGCGATGCAGAACACGCTGCTGACGCCGCGGTTCTACACCACCGATTTCGACGCGCTCGACGCGATCGACGTCAGCCCCGTCCGCAAGGACTGGGACGCGCTGATCGCGCAGATGGTCGCCGATCCCAACAAGGGCCATTTCCGCAAGAACGAGGACTGGGACCATATCGACTGGGACGGGATGGAACCGGGATTGCGCAAGGAATTCATCGATTTCCTGATCTCGTCCTGCACCGCCGAATTCTCGGGCTGCGTTCTGTACAAGGAGATGAAGCGGCGCGGCAACAACGCCGATGTCACGCAGCTGTTCCAGCTGATGGCGCGCGACGAGGCGCGGCACGCGGGCTTCATCAACGACGCGCTGCGCGAGGCGGGCGTGGCGGTGAACCTCGGCTTCCTGACGCAGAAGAAGAAATACACCTACTTCCGGCCGAAGTTCATCTACTACGCCACCTACCTGAGCGAGAAGATCGGCTACGCGCGCTACATCACGATCTACCGGCATCTGGAAAAGCACCCCGAGCACCGGTTCCACCCGATCTTCAAGTGGTTCAGGGAGTGGTGCAACGACGAGTTCAGCCACGGCGAGGCCTTCGCGCTCTTGATGAAGACCGATCCGAAGCTGACCAGCGGCGTGAACGTCTGGTGGATCAAGTTCTTCCTGACCGCCGTCTACGCCACGATGTACGTGCGCGACCACCAGCGCCCGGCCTTCCATGCCGCGCTGGGCGTCGATCCCGACTGGTATGCCCGCGAGGTGTTCGAAAAGACCTCGGCGCTGTCGCGGCAGATCTTCCCGATCACGGTGGATATCGACAACCCGCGCTGGTGGAAGAACTGCAAGGCGCTGTCCGAGGCCAATGTCGACCTCGCCGCGGCGCTGGAGCAGGGCGGGGCCGCGGGCGCGGCGAAGGCCGCGGTGGCGCGGGCGCGGGCGGCGCGGGCCTTCCTTGCGCTGCTGGCGATTCCCGCGCATCGCCACGAGGTGCCGGAAAGCACGCGGATGGAGCCGTGCTACTGATGCCCACCTCGCCCTGGATCGCCGCGCTTGTCGCGCTCTTTGCCTGGTGGGCCTCCACCGGGGCGATCCTGGTGGCGGTGCGGCTGGCCGACCGGCGCGGCATCGGCGGCACCGCCGTCGCCGTCTGCGGCCTGCCGATCCTGGGCCTTGGTCTTTGGGCGCTCTGGGCCAGCCTCGGCCGCGCCGATCCCGGCGCGGCCTACCTGGGCTTCGCCGCGGCGCTGGCGATCTGGGGCTGGATCGAACTGGCGTTCCTGACCGGCGCGCTGACCGGGCCGAACCGCTATCCCTGCCCGCCGGGGGTGCCGGAATGGGAACGCTTCCTGCGCGCCTGGGGCACCATCGCCTATCACGAGATCACGCTGGCCGCGGCGCTGATCGGGCTTGGCCTGGCCAGCGTCGAGGCCGGCGCGGGGTTCGGCGGCGCCTGGGCGTTCTGGACCTTCGCGGTGCTGTTCTTCGCGCGGATCTCGGCCAAGCTGAACCTGTTTTTCGGCGTGCCCTACATCAATACCGAATTCCTGCCGGCCGCGCTGTCGCACCTGGCCAGCCATTTCCGGCAAGGCATGCTCAACCGGATGTTCCCGGCCTCGGTCAGCGTGCTGGCGCTGGCGGCGGGATGCTGGCTGGAACGGCTGTGGTCGGCCCAGACCGAAACGCAGGTCGTGGGCTTCGCGCTTCTGGCCGCGATGACGGTGCTGGCGCTGATCGAACACTGGCTGATGGCGGTGCCACTGGCCGACGCGAAACTCTGGCGCTGGATGCTGCCCGCCTCCGGCCCCGAAAAGACAAGACCGGAGGGACAGGATGGATTTTGACGCGCTTTTCACCGGGCAGCTCGACCGGCTTCGCGACGAGGGCAACTACCGCGTCTTCGCCGAGCTTGAACGCCGCTGCGGCGATTTTCCGACGGCGCGGTCGCACGGGCCGGTGGTGGCGGGCGATGTCACCGTCTGGTGTTCGAACGACTACCTCGGCATGGGCCAGCACCCGGTGGTGCGGCAGGCGATGAAGGACACGATCGATGCCTGCGGCACCGGGGCGGGGGGCACGCGCAACATCTCGGGCACCAATATCCACCACCAGCGGCTGGAGGCCGAGCTTGCCGACCTGCACGGCAAGGACTCGGCGCTCTTGTTCACCTCGGGCTACGTGTCGAACTGGGCCAGCCTGTCGACGCTGGGATCGCGGCTGCCGGGCGCGGTGATCCTGTCGGACGCGCTGAACCACGCCTCGATGATCGAGGGCATCCGCCATTCCCGCGCCCAGAAGGTGATCTGGAAGCACAACGACCCCGAAGACCTCGACCGCAAGCTTGCCGCGCTGCCGGCCGATGCGCCGAAGATCGTCGCCTTCGAATCGGTCTATTCGATGGATGGCGACATCTGCCCGATGGCCGAGATCGTCGAGGTCGCCGAGAAACACGGCGCGATGACCTATCTCGACGAGGTGCACGCGGTGGGGCTTTACGGCCCGCGCGGCGGCGGGATTTCCGAACGCGAGGGGCTGGCCGACCGGATCACCCTGATCGAGGGGACGCTGGGCAAGGCCTATGGCGTGCTGGGCGGCTATGTCGCCGGCTCGGCGGCGCTGTGCGACTTCATCCGCTCGTTTTCCTCGGGTTTCATCTTCACCACCGCGCTGCCGCCGGCGGTCGCCGCGGCCGCGCAGGCCTCGATCGCGCATCTCAAGCGCTCCGACGCGGAACGGCAGTTGCAGCGCGAGCGCGTCGCGCAACTGCGCGCGCGGCTAGATGCCCATGGGATTCCGCATCTGCCGAATCCCAGCCACATCATCCCGGTGATGATCGGCGACCCGGTGAAATGCCGGCTGATCGCCGATATCCTGATGCGCGATTACGGGATCTACGTGCAGCCGATCAACTATCCCACCGTGCCGAAGGGGACGGAGCGGTTGCGCTTCACGCCCTCGCCGCTGCACAGCGAGGCCGATATCGACCATCTGGTCGGCGCTCTCAGCACGTTGTGGAGCCAGTGCGCGCTGGCCCGCGCGGCGGCCTGACCGGCCCGGACGGGCGATATCCGCGCAGCGGGCGGTGGCCGGGCCGGGCCGCCGCGCCGCATTGCCGCAAAGATGGGCAGTCCTCCGCCTTTCGTGCATGGCCTTTCGACAAAGCGAGTTGAAGAACCGCCCCACACGCGGCTATGATGTCCGCGAGTTTGGGTTGTGGATATTTCGTCGGGGACGGCCAGCCAGCGGTCCGCGACGGCGTTAACATAGTCGGAGAAGGCCTTGGTAAAGCACGCGGCAAGACGCGATATCGTTGCCGGAGCCGTCGGCGAAATGCCCTCGGCCAACAACGACCTGATGCGCATCATCGTCTATGGCGAGGCGCTCAGGGCCGTGGCCACCTATCTCAGCACCCAGCTGATCGCGCCGCCCTACGGCGCGACCCTCGATCTGCTGGACGATGCCTATGCCCGGATGGCGCGGCAGCGCGGCGCCTTCTCGCCCGAGGATTTCGGCGTCTACGTGATGTCGCTGATGCTGGAATTCGCCGAGGACGAGGAGGACGTGCGCCAGGTCCGCGCCGGCGCGGCGCGCTACGTGCTGGACGTGAAGTCGCGGCTTGCGCCGGATCTGCAGATGCTGGCCGAGGATGCCCGCGCGACGCTGGCCGAAACGGGCCTGCTGGAAAAGCCCGCGGGCCCGGACGACCGCTTCGTCTGCGTCTCCGAAAGCGGCGCCGTCACCAAGGGGCTCGCGCGGTCGATCGGCGCCCTCGCCCCCGAGGCCGAGGCCAGCCCAGACGCCGGGACCGGGCCCGCGGCCCGGCCGCGCGCCCCGGCGGCGCTGCCCGACAAGGCGGCCGCCGCGCCGGCGCCGCCGCTGCGTGCCGAACCGGCGCCGGCGCAGGCCTATCCGCCTGCCGGCCCGGCCGGGCCGCCCAAGCTTGTCGGCCTGCACCGACCGCAGGCCCGGCCGGCGCCGGCAACGGCCCCCAAGGTCGCGCCGGCCGCCCAGCCCGCTGCCGCTGCCGGCGCCGGCCGGGCCGCCGCGGCCGCGGCCGACAGCCTGCGCCCGGTCGCCGTGCGCGCCGTCGAAAGCGGCCAGGGCACGACGCGGTCCCGCGGCGGCGGCGCGATGGGCAAGACGATGCGGCGCGGCGAATGGTCGAAGGCCGTGGCGGTGGTGGTGTTCCTGTGCATCTATGCCGCCGTCGCGCTGTTCGTGCTGATGGGCGAGGCGATCCGCCCGATCTGAGGGCGGCGCGCGCGCGCCTTGCGCCGCGCGCAGGCGGCGGCGCACCGCGCGCGCAGCTTGCCATTCGCAAGACCCTGTCCCAAGATACTGCAATGCAGCATGACGATGCCATGCCGAGCGGGCCGCGGCCCGCGGACTCGGCCCCCGGCGCGGGGCCGGAGGGCCGGTCGCCGGGCGGCTTGATGCCGCGGATGCTGCGGCTGCGGCTGGAACAGCTCGTCGCCTCGATCTATCCCGAGGCCGACGCCGCCGCGCTGGCCGAGCGGCTGGCGCGGGCGTTCTGGCGCGACGGCCGGCGGCCGCGCCGGCGCGGCCGAAACCCCGGCAACACGCTGTGGTCGGAGCGTGACGCCTATGTGATCACCTACGGCAACTCGATCACCGACGGCGAGCACAAGCCGCTGGACCTGTTGCGCGATTTCGCGCGCCGCTACCTCGCCGACGCGATCACCGGGATCCACATCCTGCCGTTCTTTCCGTTCACCTCCGACGACGGCTTTGCCGTGACGGACTATTACGCGGTAAATTCCGCGCTGGGCGCATGGGAGGATATCAGCCGGATCGCCGGGGAATTCGACCTGATGTCTGACCTCGTGCTCAACCATTGTTCCAGCCAGAGCGGCTGGTTCAGCGCCTACCTGCAGGGCCACGCGCCCTATGACCGGTTCTTCCGCGAGGCCGATCCCGACGACGACCTGAGCACCGTTGTCCGGCCGCGCGCGCATCCGCTGTTGCGGCGGGTGGAAACGGCGAACGGCCCGCGCCATGTCTGGTGCACCTTCAGCCACGACCAGGTCGATTTCGATTTCTCCAACCCGGACGTGCTGGAGGCGTTCCTCGACGTGCTGCGCTTTCACGTCGACAAGGGCGTGCGCACCGTGCGGCTGGATGCCGTGGCCTTCCTGTGGAAGGAACCCGGCACGCCGTCGATCCACCTGCGCCAGACCCACGAGATCGTGCGGCTGATCCGGCTCCTGCTGGATTTCGACGAGGCGCCGGTGATCCTGATCACCGAAACCAACGTGCCCAATGCCGAGAACCTGAGCTATTTCGGCAACCGCAACGAGGCGCATGCGGTCTACAATTTCTCGCTGCCGCCGCTGATCCTGCACGCGCTGCTGAACGGCACGTCGGAATACCTGCGGTCGTGGCAGATGGCGATGCCGCCGGCGCAGCTGGGCTGCACCTATTTCAACTTCACCGCCTCGCATGACGGGATCGGGCTGCGGCCCGCCGAGGGGCTGATCCCCGAGGTCGATATCGCGCGGATGATCGAGACGGTGCGCGGCTTTGGCGGGCTGGTGTCGATGCGGCGGATGGCCGACGGCACCGAACGCCCCTACGAACTCAACGTCGCGCTGTTCGACGCGCTGCAGGGCACCGTCGCGGGGCCGGACGACATGGGCATTGCCCGGTTCCTGTGTTCGCAGGCGATCGCGATGGCGCTGGAGGGGATTCCGGCCTTCTACATCCATTCGCTGCTGGCCACCCGCAACGACAGCGAGGGCGTGGCCAAGCTGGGCTACAACCGCGCGATCAATCGCCACCGCTGGGACTATGCCACGCTGGAGGCGCGGCTGGCCGATCCGGCCAGCGACACCGCGCAGGTCTTCGCGGCGATGACGCGGATGCTGAAGGTGCGGGCGCGGCAGCCCGCCTTCCACCCCAACGCCACCCAGTTCACCCTGCAACTGGGCGACGCGATCTTCGGCTTCTGGCGGCAAAGCTTCGACCGGGCGCAAAGCATCTTCATCCTGTCCAACGTGACCGCCGAAACGGTGACGGTGCCGGCCGCCGCGCTGAACCTGATCGACGGGAACGACTGGCACGACCTGCTGTCGGGCGAGCGGGTGGACGAGTTGCGCGGCGACATCGCGCTGGCGCCCTACCAGTCGCGCTGGATCAGCAACGGGGCGGCGCGATGACCGCGCGCGTGATCGTCTTCACCGATCTCGATGGCACGTTGCTCGACCATGAAAGCTATGGCTACGCGCCGGCCCTGCCGCTGCTGTCGCGGCTGCGGGCGGCGGGCATCCCGCTGATCCTCGCCAGCAGCAAGACCGCGGCGGAAATCGCGCCGCTGCGCGCCGACCTGGGCTTTGCCGATTGCCCCGCGATCGTCGAGAACGGCGCGGGCCTTTTGCCCGCGGGGCAGACCCGGCCCCGTGCCGCGCGCACGCATGACAGGATCCGCGCCGCGCTGGCCGCGCTGCCGGCCGGGCTGCGCCCCCGCTTCGCCGGGTTCTCGGACTGGAGCGCGGCGGACCTGTCGCGCCGCACCTGCCTTGGCCCCGAGGCCGCGCTCAGGGCGCAGGACCGCGACTTTTCCGAACCCGGCGTGTTTTCCGGCAGCGCGGCCGAGCGCGCGGCGTTTCTTCGCGCGCTGGCGGATGCGGGGATCACCGCCGAGGCCGGCGGGCGGTTCCTGACGCTGTCCTTCGGCGCCTCCAAGGCCGACCGGATGGCCGAGGTCGTGGCGGGCTACGGCGCGGGCGCGGTGACGGTGGCGCTGGGCGACGCGCCGAACGACCTCGCGATGCTGAACGCCGCCGACCACGCGGTGATCGTGCCCAACCCGGCCCATCCCGGCCTGCCGCGCCAGCCGGGCGAGGCGGCGGGGCGGATCCGGCGCGCGCCGTTGCCCGGCCCGGCGGGCTGGGCCGCGGCGCTGGGCGCGCTGCTGGACGAGTTGCACACCCCTGCCGGATAGGAGGCCACGTGTCGGACTTTCACCAAAGCGGCGGCGTCGCCACGCTCCACAACCTCGGCCAGCGCCCGGTCGAGGATCTCGAACGCCGGCTGAACCTGTTTGCCGAAAAGCGCAAGATCACCCTGATCCTGCCCTCGCTCTACTCCGAACTGGAGACGCCGGCGCTGGCCGGGATCGTCGACGAGTTGCAGGGCGCCGGCTATGTCGATCACATCGTCATCGGGCTCGACCAGGCCGATGCGGCGCAGTTCGCCCATGCGCGGGACTATTTCGCGCGCCTGCCGCAGCGCCACGACATCCTGTGGAACGACGGGCCCCGCCTGCGCGCGATCCACGACGATCTCGCCGCGGCCAATCTCGCGCCCGGCGAGGCCGGCAAGGGCCGCAACGTCTGGTACTGCATGGGCCATGTGCTGGCCTCGGCCGGGTCCGACGTGGTGGCGCTGCATGACTGCGACATCGTCTCCTACCGGCGCGAGATGCTCACCCGGCTGGTCTACCCGGTCGCGAACCCCGAGTTTCCCTACCAGTTCTGCAAGGGCTATTACGCCCGGATCGGGCAACGGAAGCTGGGTGGCCGGGTCACCCGGCTGCTGGTCACGCCGCTGATCCTGGCGTTGCAGAAGTGCTTCGGGCAGAACGATTATCTCGACTACCTGCGCGCCTTCCGCTACCCGCTGGCCGGCGAATTCGCGATGCGCACCGCGATGCTGCCCGACATGCGCATCCCCTCGGACTGGGGGCTGGAGATCGGCGTGCTGTCGGAGGTCTGGCGCAACCTGTCGCGCCACGCGGTCTGCCAGGCCGATATCGCCGATACCTACGATCACAAGCATCAGCCGCTGTCGGAAGACGATGCCTCGCAGGGCCTCGCGCGGATGTCGATGGATATTTCCAAGGCGCTGTTTCGCAAGCTCGCCACCGATGGCGTGACCTTCTCGACCGAGCATTTCCGCACGCTGAAGGCCACCTATTACCGGATCGCGCTCGACCTGCTGGAGATGTATTACAACGATGCCAAGATGAACGGCCTCGCGCTGGATCGTCATGTCGAGGAAAAGGCCGTGGAACTGTTCGCGGCCAATATCGTCGAGGCCGGCAACATCTTTCTCGACAACCCGATGGAGACGCCGTTCATCCCGAACTGGAGCCGGATCCAGGCCGCGCGGCCCGACATCCTGCAGCGGATCCGCACCGCGGTGCGCGAGGACGCGGAGGGCGGCTGACGCGCGGGGCCGCGCCTCAGCGCCGCAGCACCGCCAGCGGGCTGGCGGAATCGTCGGTCCACAGCACCGCGCCGGCCGTGCCGAGCGGCGCCCAGCCGTCACCCCCGACCAGCGCATCGAGGGTGCGCGCGTCGCGGGCCAGCGCCACGACCTCCGACACCTGCGCGCCGGCCGGCGCGTCCGGGCCGGGCCGGTGCAGCTTGCCCGCCGCCGCAAGGCCGAGCCGGTCCGCCGCGCCGGCCAGCACGCGTTCGAGATCGTAGTAGCGGTTCGAGATGTGGAAGACGATGACGCCGTCGTCGGCCAGCCGGTCGAGATACAGCTCCACCGCCTCCAGCGTGGTCAGGTGCACCGGCACCGCGTCCGAGGCATAGGCATCGATCACCAGCATGTCGAACCGCGGCCCGGCGATCCGGGCCAGTTCCACCCGCGCGTCGCCCAGGATCGTCGGCATCGCGGCGCCGCAGGCCGGCATGAAGGGAAACAGCGCCGGGTCGCGCGCGATCCGGTCGATCAGCGGGTCGATCTCGAAGAAGGTCCAGTCCTCGCCCGGCCGGGCATGGCAGGCCAGCGAGCCGACGCCCAGCCCGACGATGCCGATCCGCGCGTCATCGGGCGACAGCAGCGCCAGCGCGCGGGCCATCGGCCCGGTCCGGTGGTAGTAACTCAGCGGCACCGGACGCGGCGCGTCGAGATCGCGCAGCGCCGCGACACCGTGGATCGTGGTGCCGTGGCGCAGGGTGCGGGTGCCGACCGCGTCGTCGTCGATCACCTTGTAGGCGCCGAAGAAGCTGCGGTCGCGCAGAACCGCATCATCCTTGCCGATGCCGGCGACGAACAGCCCGGTGACCAGCATCGCCACCGCCACCGAGGCGGGACGCAGCAGCGCGACGGCCACCGCGAAGAGGTAAAGCACCGTGCCCAGAAGCTCCGGTTCCGGGCCGATCCGCTCGGCCAGGGGGCTGCGAACCGCGGCGAGATAGGCCAGCATCGCCGCCCCGGCCGTCGCCCCGCCCCAGATCAGCGGTCCGCGCAGACCCCGGACCAGCGGCAGGGCGATCACGAAGGCGGCGAGGATCAGCGTGATCTCGAATTCCGCGTGGGTGTCGAACAGCGCCGGCGCGACCAGCGAGTTGAACACCCCGCCCAGCACGCCGCCGACCGACATCGCGAAATAGAACGGCGTCAGGTATTCGGCCGCCGGGCGCAGCGCGTAAAGCTGCGCATGGCAATGCAGCGCGATCACGAAGAACCCGCCAAGGACGAAGCCGAAGCCGGCCAGCTTCATGTGGAAGGCCACGCCGAACATCGCCGGCACCGCCAGCGCGATCACGCAGGCCAGCGCGATCCGCGCCGAGGTCTCCGGCGGCGGGCGATACCAGCGGGAAAAGCCGATCACGAAGGTGAGCAGGAACAGCGCCAGCGGGATCACCCACAACAGCGGGAAGGAGCCAAGGTCCGTGGTCACGATCGAGGTCGCGCCGAGCAGCAGCGACGAGGGCACGAAGCCCAGCGCCGCCCAGTGCAGCAGCGCGGCAGGCCGCGGGCCGGCGCCGGCCGTGCCGGTGCGCGCGGCGGCGGTGTAGCGCGGCGCGCCGCGCAGGCTGGCGAGGCCACAGGCCGCCATCCCGGCGATCAGCGCGGCATAGGCCGCCGCCCAGCCGCCCGAGATCGCGCGCGCGCCGAACAGCGGCTCCGCCGCCAGCGGAAAGCCCAGCAGCGCCACCAGCGATCCGGCGTTGGAGGCGGCGTAGAGGTGGTAGGGGTCGCCCGCGTGCCGCGCGCCGGTGCGGGCATACCACGCCTGGATCAGCGGCGCGTTTGCTGCCAGCGCGAAGAACGGCAGGCCGACGGCGAGGCCGAGGAACACCAGCGTCTGGATCGCCGGATCGGCACCGGGATCGACGGCCCAGCCCGCCGGCACGGCGATCGGCAGCACCGCGAGGCCGGCGGCCAGCACCAGCAGGTGAAGCCCCACCTGCAGGGGCGGCGCGGCGCGGGTCGCCAGCAGATGGGCATAGCCGTAGCCGGCCAGCAGCACCGCCTGGAAAAACAGCATCGCCGTGGTCCAGACCGCCGCCGCGCCGCCCAGATAGGGCAGCGCCAGTTTGGCGGCCAGCGGCTGCACGAAGAACAAAAGCCCCGCGCTGAGGGTGACGATCCCGGCGAAGAGAACCGGCACCGCGATGCCGCCCTCCGCCGCCGTCGCGATCTTGCGCATCTCTGTCACGTCTCGGCCCTGCTGCGTCATGCGCCCGTTCCTTGGTTTCACCTGCTCCGCGCGCGGCCAATGAACATGGAATCGATTAGAATCGGGTAACCGCCACAGGTCGGCCCGAACCGCCGATCCCTTGACAAGACCGGCCCGACAGGGTTCGACGGGCGGGCCGCGCGGGGTGCCGCGCCTGCGGCAAGCGGAACAGCACGGCATGGGTTTGCAAGCGGACAGGACGGAGGAAGCGGCGGCGCGCACGGCGCGCGTCTTCTGGCTTCTGTTCGCGGCGGTGCAGGGTGCGAAACTCTGGCTGGCCGCCCGGCTCGACCTGCATCCCGACGAGGCGTTCTACTGGCTCGAGGCGCAGTATCCCGCGATCTCCTACAGCGACGTGCCGGTGCTGACGCCGCTGCTGGTCGGCCTTGGCACGCTCTTGGCCGGCGACACGGCGCTGGGGGTGCGGCTGGCCTTCCTCGCGCTGGGCGCGCTGATCCCGCTGGCGGTCTATCGGGTGGCGCGGCTGTTCGGCGACCGGGCGGCGGCCTGGCGCGCGGCGACGCTGGCGCTGGCCGTGCCGCTGCTGTCGATCATGGGGCTTCTGGCGGTGCCGGACGTGCCGATGATCCTGCTGTCGGTCGTCAGCCTCGGGCTTTTCACGCGGGCGGTGCGGGTGCCGTCGACCGACCGCTGGGTGGCGCTGGGCCTTGTCGCGGCGCTGGCCTGCAACGCGCATTACCGCTTCGCCTTCGTGATGCTGGGCGGTTTGTTCTACCTGCTGTTCTCGGCCCGCGGCCGTGCGGCGCTGGCCCGGCCGGGGCCGTGGATCGCCGTGGGGCTGGTTCTGCTGGGTCTGTTGCCGGTCCTGCTGTTCAACCTTGGCAACGAACTGGCCGGGGTCCGCTATCACTTCGCCGACCGGCATCCCTGGGCCTTCGACGCCGAGGGGCTGTGGTACCTGCCCGAACAGGCGCTGGTGGTCACGCCGCTGGTCTTCGCCGCGCTTGTCTGGGCGGCGTGGCGCGCGCTCCGGCGCGGGCTGGCGGGGGGCGACGATGACGCGCTGCTCTTGTGCTTCGCCGCGGCCGGGGTGCTGAGCTTCGCGGCGATGAAGCCGTGGTCGGTGGGCGGCACCGCCTTCACCGCGCATTGGCCGGTCTTCGGCTATGTCCCGCTGCTGATCCTTCTGGGCGTGGCGCTGATCGGGGTGACGCGCTGGGCTCGGGTCGCGATTGTCGGGTCGGGTTTGGCGATCGTCGTGGCGCTTCTCGGCTTTCTCGCGCTGTCCACGGTCCATGACCGGCTGCCGGTCCCGATGCGCGGCCTTGCCACCGCCAAGCTGTCGGGCTGGGATCGGCTGGGCACGGCGGTCGAGGCGCTGGCGACGCGGGAGCCCGACGCGGGCAGGACCGTCGTGACCGACCGGGTCACGACGCTGACCTATGTGGCCTTCGGGCTGGGCCGGTCGCGCGGCGTCTACACGATCGACGATCGGCCGCTGGGCGAGGTCCGGGGCCGGGCCAAGCAGGTGGCGATCTGGCGGCTGAACGAGGCCGGGTTGCGCGCCGACCGGGCCGGGCAGGACGCGATCGTGGTGATCGAGACGCGCCGCCTGGCGGATGACACGGGCCGGCTGTGCACGATCTTCGCGCAGGTCGAACCGCGCGACCGGGTGCGGCGCGCGGGCGACGGCCGGTCGTTCGACATCCTGCTCGGCCGGTCGATCCGGGCCGAGCCGGGGCAGGGGACGGCGCCGGGGCGGCCCGGCCTGTGCGGCCCGGCCTAGCCGGCGCCCGGCCGGCCGGCCTTCGATGCCTCCGCCTCGCCGATGAACGCCCGCCGCAACAGGGACTGGACCGGCCGTTCGACGTAGCGCGTCAACGGCACCGCCAGCGCCAGCGTCATCGGCACGGCCAGCGCGAAGATCGCGCAGACATGCCAGAACGTCGCGCCTTGCAGCGCGGCGGGATCGGTGGAGCGAAAGACGATCACGGCGGCCAGCAAGACGAAGATCGGGTGAAACAGGAAGACCGCGTAGAGGTTCTGCGCCAGCGCCTGCCAGATCCGCCCGCCCGGAAGCCCGCCCGGCCGCGCCGGCCGCGCCATCAGCGCCAGCAGGATCGCCGCGCAGCCCAGCGCCACGAGGGTATGCGAGGTCACGAGGTAGACCACCAGAAACCCGTGACCCACCCAGTCGTGCACCGGGCTGGCCGGGTCGTGCAGCGGGATCCAGGCGGTGGGCACGAACAGCGCCAGCCCGGCGACCAGCACGAGCCGGCGGTTGCGCGGCCGGTCCATCGCCCGCTCCAGCGCGTCGCGGCGCAGCGTCAGCAGCCAGGCCAGCCCCAGCCCCACGAAGAACGGGCTGAGCCGGAACCAGGAGCGATGATAAAGCTCGTCGGCCAGCGGCAGCCCGATCAACTCGTCGAAGAGGTAGACGCGCGGCACCTCAAGTTCCGGATGCGCCAGCACATGGGCCCAGCGGATCGCGACGCTGGCCAGGATCAGCGCGACGATGGCAAGGCCCGGACGCGGCGCGCGGACCACGGCGAGCGCGACGAAGGGCAAAAAGACATAGGACTGCGCCAGCGCCTCGATCGCCCAGCCGCCGATATCCATCGCGTTGCCGTCGCCGAACACGTAGCCCATGAACACCAGCGACAGCAGCACTTCCTCGAGCGGCGGATCCTGCACCAGCAGGTAAAGCCCGAGCGTGAGGTAATAAAGCGGCAGGATCCGCGTCGCCCGGCGCAGGAAATGCGCCCGGAGCCCGATCCTGCCGCTGCGCCCGTATTCCGACAGAAGCGGCAGGCCGATCAGCAGCGCCGAGAGCATGAAGAAGATATCGACCGAATAGGTGTGCCAGATCGGGTTGAAGGCGAAAGGCGCCGAGGCGACGAACCCGGCGACCAGATCGGGCGCATCGACGGCCAGCAGGTAGACGATCAGGGAATGCGCGAAGACCACGTGCAGCATCGCGAGCGAGCGGAACACGTCGATCAGTTGCGAATTGCGCGGCGTTGCGAGGTCCATCGGCGGCGTCCCTTCGTGGCGCGCCACTAGAGGGGCTTTTCGCGGCGCGGTCAATTCTTCGCGGCGGCGGCCGGGGCTGGCGGCCGTCGCCGTCCGTGCTAGGGTCGCCGCGCCACGATCCGGCAGGGAGGTTCACGCACCATGACAAACGACAGCGCCCCGGCCTTCGCCAGCTACCCGAGCCTGAAGGGAAAGACCGTGTTTGTCACCGGCGGCGCCTCGGGCATCGGGGCCGAGATCGTCGCGGCCTTCGCGGCGCAGGGCGCGCGGGTGGGCTTTGTCGACCTCGATGGCGACGGCGGCGCCGCGCTGGCGGCCCGGCTGGGCGGCGACGTGGCCTTCGAGCCCTGCGACCTGCGCGACATCGACGCGCTGCGCATGGCCTTCGCCCGGCTGGCCGAGCGGATCGGCCCGGCCGGGGTGCTGATCAACAACGCCGCGCGCGATGACCGGCACGACTGGCGCGAGGTGACGCCGGAATACTGGGACGAACGCATGGCCACCAACCTGCGCCACATGTTCTTCGCGATCCAGGCGGTGGCGCCGGGGATGATCGCGGCGGGCGGCGGGTCGATCGTCAACATCGGGTCGAACAGCTGGTGGGAGGCGGGCGGCAACATGCC
>Ga0180429_10001971_pt1 | contig 17195 bp, 17 predicted proteins | sample SS_ome_FD_132428 | JGI IMG/M metagenome (GOLD analysis project Ga0180429, IMG submission 132428) | Hypersaline lake sediment archaeal communities from the Salton Sea, California, USA - SS_1_S_1 metaG | ecosystem: Environmental > Aquatic > Non-marine Saline and Alkaline > Hypersaline > Sediment ...
CAGGTTCTGGCAGATGTGTCCGACACTGATCAGCAGATCCTTCAAGGAGTCGTCACCGTATCGGTATTCGGTACGATACGGCCGCACGGCCCACACGAAGACGACGGGTGCCTGATCGACGAACATCTGGCCATTGCAGACGCGGCCGAGCTGCTTCTCGGGCTCCGGTGGCTCTTCTCCCACCTTCAGGAGTCGATGCCGCGTGGCCACGTACCGATAGAGACCCGGTTGGAGATCCTCCGTACGTCGGATGGCCAGGTAGGTCTCGAACGGATGCATGCCGCCTCCGCTGGGCACGGTCCGATCCGTGACCAGACCGTTCCGCAACGTCCCGCGCACCCCTTGGGTGGCCCACAGAAGCGCTGAGAGTTCGTCCTGGGTGAGCGACTGGGTCGGGAAGCGGCGCCGGCTGACGCGGGTCTCGAGCAGCTGGAAGAATGCTGGGTTGAGGCGTGCACAAGCCTCCGGATCTACGAGCGGGAACGTCGTTGCGCCTTCGGGGATCGGTTTCTCCATCGGGGGGAGCGGCAGCTGCCTCATCATGTCGGTCTCCATCTCGGACATCCCCGGCAGGGTCTGGTTCCGCAGATACTTGCGATAGTCGCTCATGCGTGCCTCCGTTCGATCTGGGTGCCTCTGCAGAGTAGGTCTCAAGGAAGCGGTTCGAGGTTCAATGGGCGGAAGCCCAACCGGGAGGTTGTGTATGCTTGGTGCGAAGGAGGCAGCATGGAAATGAAGGTTCGTTTTCCGGGGAACAGACGAGTCGATGCCGAGTTTGAGGGCTTCACGGTTCAGACCGACCAGCCGGTGGCAGCAGGTGGAGACGGTACGGCGCCGAGCCCGTTCGGCCTGTTTCTTGCATCCTTGGCGACGTGCAGCGGGTACTACGTACTCGCCTTCTGCTCCAAGCGCGATATCCCGACGGACGAGATCACGTTGGATCTCTCGGTCGTTCGAGATCCTGAACGGCGCATGCTCAGCCAAGTGACGATCGACATTCGGTTGCCCTCTTCGTTCCCTGAGCAGTATGTGGGCGCCTGCATCAAAGCTGCGTCCCAGTGTGCGGTCAAGAAGCATCTTGTCGATGCGCCGGAGATCGTCCTTCAGGCCTCGCGTGGCGACTAGGAGGGAGGTGGACGCGGGCCGTGTCGAGGTTCTTGTCCTCGGAATCGCCCAGGATGCCGGAGTCCCTCAGCTTGGATGTTCGTGTGCTCGTTGTCAGGCCGCGCATCGTGACCCCGGCAAGCGGCGACTCGCCGCCGCGCTGGCGGTGGTGGATCACACGGTGGAGAGGTTCTGGCTGATCGAAGCGACGCCCAACATCGTCGAGCAAGTGGGATACGTGCAGGCGATGGCGCCGGAGGCTGCGTTGTCCGGGGTGATGATTACGCATGCCCACATGGGCCACGTGCTCGGATTGGCGCACTTCGGGCGAGAGGCTGCGGCGACGGGTCGGCTTCCGGTGTATGTCACGCATGAGATGGACGGATGGCTGCGGAGCCATGCACCGTGGTCTCAGCTTGTCGAGCTTCACAACATCGAGCCGATGGTGGTCGATCCGACGGTCGCGATTCGTCTGTCGGAGGAACTTCGCGTCGAGGCGATTCCCGTTCCCCATCGTGCCGAGGCAACCGACACGGTGGCCTGGTCCCTGAGTGGATCGGCACGCAGCCTCCTCTTCTGTCCGGACGTCGATCTTTGGGATGCCGAGACCGTGCGTGCTGTCTGCGCACACGATATCGCGCTCGTCGACGGCACGTTCTTCTCGGAGGGTGAGCTCCCTTCGAGAGGAGACCGTTCGCCGATTCCCCATCCGACGATCATCGATACGATGGGCACGATGGACGATCTGCAGACGGACGTACGATTCATCCATCTGAATCACACCAATCCGCTCCACGACAAGGGCCCGGAACGGGCGATGGTGCGTGAACGTGGATTCGGCATCGCGGCACGCGGAGATCGGATCTCCCTTGCGTAAGGTGAAGATCCGTTTGGATCGTGCATACTCACTGAATACCGATGAGCAGGTGATCATCATGAACGAATCGAAGTATGAGCTCGTGTTGGACCCAACGCTCGACCCGCGTCCGGTAAGCCCGGCGCTCATCTGGGCGGAGCAGATCACGATGTCCGATTCGGAATCGGCCTTCGAGGATCTGGAGAAGGTTCTCGACCGCGTCGCGACAACCGGTGAAGAGGCTGTCCCGACCGAGGTGCGCAAGCGGGTTCGTGCGATCCTCCGCCACGGGAAGTACAAGCCGAGCGGACGCGGCAAGCCGGCCAGCGAGTTCCTTCTGAAGGCGGCACTTGGCGGCGACTTCCCGCTCATCAATGGGCCGGTTGACGTGAACAACACGATCAGTCTCGAGTCCGGCTTTCCGGCATCCATCTTCGACGCGGAGCGGTCCGGTCGCCGGCTGCGACTGCGTCGCGGGATCGAGGGCGAATCGTACGTCTTCAATCCTTCTGGACAGCTGATCGATCTTCAGGACCTGTTGGTCGTTTGCCGCGAAGACGACGTGCCGTGTGGGAACCCGGTCAAGGACTCGATGGACACCAAGACGCACGATGGAACCTGTGACGTGATCGCGGTGCTCTACGCGCCGGCCGACGAGCCGGAGGAATCGGTGCGCCGCTGGGCGGAACGGTTCGCCGAACTGCTTGGCCTGCACTGCCACGCCGCCAGAACGGGCGTACTCTTGCCGGACTAGGTGTCCGGGCTGTCCCACGACACGCGGGCCGAATCGTAGCTGAGGTCGTGGGTCAATGGCTCCGCTGGCACGCCGATCGGGATCAAGGCGAATACGTGCCAGTCGGCGGGCATGTTGAGAACCTCCCGGACTGGCGCCTGGAGCTCGTCGTCCATTCCGCACCACGTTGCCCCCAGTCCCAGGCTCGCCGTCGCAAGCAGCAGGTTCTCGGTGGCAGCGCCCATGTCTTGGTCGAAGTGCTCGTTGGAACGCTTGGCGGCTTCCAGGCCGTACGGCAGGATCACGACTTCGGCGTCCGCGCCGAAGGATGCGTACGGATGCCGGGAGCAGAGCGCGCGGATGCGGTCCTTCGCGGATACGACATGGAATCGCGCCGGTTTCAGGTTGTTGGCCGACGGGGCCGACATCGCTGCGCGTAGAACGGTTTCGATCTGATCGCGCGTCACCGGTTCCCCTGTGTAGGAACGAATCGATCGGCGTTTGGCGAAGAACTCCAGCGTCTTCTGATGCATCGTGCGTTTCTCCTCTCTCAAGTGGCCTGGGATCGGTGGTCTGGCAGCGGCGGGTTGAAGCGCCACAGAAGTACGCTATACTTCGCCGATTCTGTACGCTGTCCGTACGATGGTACCCGGCGCACGAAAGACTGCAAGCTGGGGGATTCGCCTTGGACTGAGGGAGATGTAGTGAAGAGAGCCATCCAACACTGGTTGAGAGCGACGGAGCCGTGGTACTTCGCCGTAGGATTGGCCAACTTGGTCCTTGGCACATCCTCTGTTCTCGTCCCACTGCTGATCTCTCGGGTGCTCAGCGGGTCGGTCAGTGATATCGGCATTCTCTCCGGGATGGTGAGTCTGGCCGGTGTGGTGGGCAGCCTGATCTGGGGGCGCCTCTCCGACCGAGCGCATCGACGCAAACCGTTTATCGTACTCAGCTACCTGACGGTGGGGCTGATGCTTGGCGCCATGTCGATCTCCTCCACGCTGAGGCAATTGCTCTCCTACAACATGCTGCTCAACCTGTTCTGGGTTGCGAACGCCTCTGTCACTGTGCTGATCGTCATCGAGAACCGCGATTCGTCCGATTGGGAACTGAGGATCGGACATCTCAACCAGATCGGTGCGATGGGATGGGTCGCCGGACTGGCGCTGGGCAGCCTGGCGATGGCTGTGGGGCCGGCCTGGGTCGGGGAAGCGAAGGCGATTCGCGGGCTGTTCATCCTGATCGCAGGGATCAGTCTGACGGCCTCGGTCCTTGCACTTCGCTGGGTTCCTCGAACGATGCCACGCTTCACGCAACGTCGATTTCGTGGCTTCGTCTTGGCGGTGGGCAACTTCCTGGTGGAGCGCGCCCGGTTTGCTCCGTTTCATCTGTACCACCGTCTTCGACCGAGGCGCATTCTCCGGACGATACGCGATTCAGCAGGATTCCGTCCTGGGATCAAGCGGTTCCTCGGGGTGACGTTCCTTGCCTTCCTCGGGCTTGGGTTGTTCGGCATTCCCCTGACGCCTCTTCTGTCCGAGCGCTTCGGGCTGCCGTCGTCGGCGGTGTTCTTCTACTTCACGCTCCAGCACTTGGCGATCGTAGCGGCCTATCCACTTGTCTCCCGCCGCATCAAGCGGCGAGGAAACCGGTGGGTTCAGTTCGGCGCGATTGTCGCACGGATGATCCTGTTCGGCGGCTGTTCCGCGTATCTTGCATGGCAGTCGGCGGTTCCGCCGACCTGGGCACTGGTGGCGGTGTTCCTCATCTACGGGATCTCGTGGTCCTTCTTCCAGCTCTCCGGGGTGGCGCTCACCTCGCGACTGGCCAAGCCGGAGAACCGAGGCATGGCGCTTGGACTGTACAACGCATTGGCCGGCATGGCATGGATCGCCGCGGGTCTGCTTGGCGGCCCGTTGGCGGAACGGTGGGGATATGAGACCAGCTCGATTGCGGCCACGGCTTCGCTTGCGGCGGCTCTGATTCTGCTTGTCTTCGTGCCAGATCCTCCTGTGATTCAAGAGACCGCTCCTCACGGATCGGAAGGTACCGGCTCATCCTGATCGAAACGCTCGACCTTGCCCGATACAATCGGGCCGGAGGCGGTGCCGTGCACAACTATCGACGTGTGGATGACCTCGACGACGCGGTGCGGATCGCGCGCTCTGCGTTCACGATTCGGCCGGTCGCCCTCGATGCCGTCAGGAGCTGGCTGGATGAGGAAACGCAGCACGGACGCGAGCTTCATGGCGTCGATGACGGAACCGACCTGGCAGCGATCTACCTTCTGTACGACTTCCAGATGAGGCTTCGCTCATCCGTGATCCCGATGGGAGGAATCGGGCTGCTCTGTTCGCGGCTCGACCAGCGAGGATCGGGTGCTGTCCGGCACATGATCCTCAAGTCCCTCGAGACCATGCGCGATCGAGGATTCGCAGTGAGCGTACTGGACCCGTTCGATGTTGGGTTCTACCGGAAGTATGGCTGGGAGTTGTTCAGTCGTGAGCAACGGACGAAGCTAACCGCCGGGACACTGGCTCCGGCTTGCGAAGCGGCCCAGGGCATTCGGATCGAGGATCTGGCATCGATCGATGCCCCATCGCTGGCCTTCTACAACGACTTCGCTGCCCGATCGTACACCCTGACGCAGCGAGACAAACGACGATGGGAGAGAGTGTTCACCATCCGCCCGTGGGATCCCAAGACAGCTGTCAGGGGGATCCTGCGCGCGACCGCGGATGATCGGGTGGTCGGACTGGCCGTGTACGATCTGAACTCGGAAGGTGGATACGAGTCCTCGATGTCGGTCGACCTTTCGATCTGTGAGGGCCACGCGGCTCGATCTGCACTTCTCGGGGCACTCAGGCGTCTGTCCCACCAGATCGGCTCGTTCACCCTCACCCTGCCGCTCGACGTCGATCTGTGGCCGCATCTGGTCGACCGGCCGCGAGAGACCGCTGTACACGACATGTTCATGCTGCGGATCGTCTCGCTCGAGCAACTGGACGGGTTGCGCGTGGCCGCTCCGGATCTTGAGACAGGCATCGAGGTTGTTGACGCCCAAGCACCGTGGAACCAGGGTACCTGGACGTTGACCGTGGAAGGCGGGCGTCTGTCGGTACGACGTGGGCGTCGGGCCGATCTTCGTTGCTCGATCAACGGTCTATCGGCGGTGCTCTCTGGTTTCTCCGACTTTCGCGAGATGGTACAGACCGGAAACGCAGAGGCCTTGACTGATGGATGGAGCGATCTTCCGCGAGTGACCTCCTACATGGCGGATCACTTCTAGGAGCGAGGAAGGTGGTACGAACCATGAGCGTGAATCGGCTCAGTCGATACGAGAGGATCTATCAGCAACTCGAGAAGCTGATCGTCGGGAAGTCACCTACGCTTGATGCTGCGATGGCCACGATCTGCGCCGTGCTGCACGCCAAAATGCCCCATCACTCGTGGACAGGCTTCTACTACGTTGCGTCCGATGACGAGCTCCATGTGGGACCCTATCAGGGCCCCCTTGCCTGCCAGATTCTGAAGGGAAGCGGCGTGTGTTTGGATGCCGTTCGCACCAATATCCCTGTTGTGGTTCGCGATGTCCGTGAGTATCCCGGCCACATCGCCTGCGACCCGCGATCTCGCAGTGATATCGTGATTCCGCTGATGATGGACGATTCGCCGGTCGCTGTGCTTGATATCGACTCGGACAAGGTCCGTCAGTTTAGCGGCGAGGACATCGAACCCCTAGAACGCATCGTGCGTTTGCTCGAGCCGCTCATCCCCTGACACATCGCTTCCTCGATTCGATGCGGTGGGGTGCATTGATTCTTGATTTGCCTTCATTCGTCACCGGCGATTCAATGGGATGAGGTGATTCGAATGCGTGTGCGTCTCGCGGCTGCGCTCATTTTGGCCCTTTGTTTGGGATTCACTGCTCTGGGGGCGGTTGACATCACGTTCTACGGACACTCGTGTTTCACCGTGATGCCGGAGAGCGGGTTGGTCATCATGATCGACCCCTACGGATCGTACGTACCCTATCCTGGGCTCCCGGCTGCTGCGGATGTTGTCCTGATCACCCATGGGCACATCGACCACTGCCCCTACTGCTTTGGTGCACGGGATCGTGTGACTGGAGATCCGATGGTTGTCTGGCCCTTTGGTGACAACGATCGCGTCCGCGAGGGCCGCTGGAAACTCACGGACGAGCTCAGCGCGGTGTTCGTCGAAGCTTCCCACGTCACAGCCAGCGGCGGTGGACAGGGGCTGGTCTGTCTGTTCTCCTTCGAGGTCGACGGCATCCGTTTCGCGCACCTGGGCGACGTGGGGCGAACGCTCACGACAGCGCAAGTCGCGGCGCTGGGCGACGTCGACGTGCTGTTCGTGCCGGTGGGGGGTGTCTTCACCATCGATGCCGAGGAAGCGGTCGAGGTCATCCAACAGCTTCCCTCCGTTCGCGCCGTGTTCCCGATGCACTACATGGTGAGTGGTATCACGCCCTGGACCGACCTGGCTCCTGTGTCGACCTTCCTCGCTTCGATTCCGGATGGGTGGGCCGTTGAGGTGCCGGACAGCGACACAGTGGTCATCGGTACATTGCCGGACACGGTGACCGTGTACGTGCCTACGTATGTGGGCGCCCCCTAGGAGATCGGGGACAGGCTGCTTTTCTGTTTTCTTCGAGGAGGAGTCTTCGGGGAGAGGGGATACTCTGCTTTGCGGCTTCGTGGAATGGAAAAGCAGCCTGTCCCCTTTCGCTGAGACGTGGGCATGAATGGCCGATCCAGTGAGCGCTGGTCTGTGAACTAGGACCGCCGCTGTCTTCCGCGAAGCCGCTCGTACTCCCAGCGCTGTTGCGCTTCCCGGGGCTCCAGCCAATCGACCCAACGGCAGGCGATCAACGTCACGGGAAGGAGAAGCGCTGGATAGGCATAGAGAAGACAGATGAGGACGAGCTTGCTGCGGGTGGTGAAGTGGAGCAGTGCAAGACTTCCGTAGACCAGGTAGAACGGAAGCCGCTCCAGATGATCCATCTTCCTCCATACTCGGCGCTCTGCCTTGATCAGGAGTTGCGCATCGGTCTGACCTTCGGCGCTCAGTGCGCGTGCCGATCTCAACATGCGACGTTCGACGAGTCTGTTCGAGATCGACTTCTCGTACGCATCAAGTCCCCAGCGTCTGCGGGTTCTCACGTGTGCATTCGCTCCTGCAGCGGATGGCATGGTACCTCCTGGTGGACTGTGAGACAGCCTGCTTCGAGTAGAGTCTATGAACGCAGGGTACCATGAAAGACGACGTAGGCAAAACGTCGATTCGCGTGCGGGCGCTATCCTTCAGGGTTCTGGAGCCGGTTGCCGCGCAACCGGTTGTACTGCTCCCGTACGAGTTGCTCTTCATCGCCGTAGTGCGAGATCAAGACCCGGTGGAGGAGTGTTCGGATAACCAGCAGAAGTGGCGAGGTTATGACGAAGAGGAAAAGGACGCGGCTCGATCGCGTTCCGATGAACACGAAGCCGGGAATCGATAGCAGAATCGTGATCGGCAGATTCACGCGCAGCCACATGCGTCGCCGAACAATGGACCGAGCCTGGGCGAGCAGCCGTTCATCCCCTTCCAACGGTGGACGGTCCGGTGACCGGGACTTGTAGAAGCGGATCCGGTCGACCGTCTCCTGCGTGTAGATGCGCAGATTGGAGCGCTTCGACATCGGGTTCTCCCCTCTTCGATGGTCGGAGCCGTAGACCGGCTGGCTTCGATCGTACCACACCGCAGGTGTCTGGTCTCCTGTCGAGCCCAAGGCGGTTGACAACGCAAGCCGGTGAAGGAACACTGATCCGCGACCCAGGAGGCCCGAATGAACGAGCAACGTTTTGCAGCGATCGGGATCGACGCAGACGACACGCTCTGGCACAACGAGACACTGTATCAGGAGGCGGCCGAGGAACTCGCGGAGCGACTGTCTCCATGGCTGCAGGCGGATCAGGTGACGGCGCGGCTCCTGGAAACCGAGACCCGCAACGTCGCCATGTACGGATACGGGATCAAGAGCTTCGTCCTGTCGATGATCGAAGTGGCGATCTCGGTGTTCGACCAGGCGGTTCCGGCAGACCTGATGCAGGCACTGCTCGCCACCGGACGACGGATGATCGAGGCGCCGGTGGATCTAGTCGCTGGCGCCCGATGCGCGATCGAGGAGCTTGCCGAGACCCACGTACTCTGGCTGATCACCAAGGGCGACCTTCTGGATCAGACATCGAAGCTCGAGCGATCCGGGCTGGCGCCGTTGTTCGCCCACGTGGATGTCGTCACCGATAAGACGCCGGCCGTGTACCACGGGTTGCTGGAGGCACGCAGCGTGCGGCCGAACCGGTTCGCCATGGTGGGCAACTCCCCGCGTTCCGACATCGAACCGATCCTCTCCCTTGGCGGAACGGCAATTCTCGTGCCCTATCACCTTCTGTGGGCCCACGAGGACAGCCGGGACTCAGCGCCGGCGAAGGGACGGATGCACACGATCCCCGATCTGACGCACCTCCCAGGGTTGATCGCGACGCTGGAGGCCGAGAGGAGAGACCGATGACCAGCGGCAGCGAGCCTCACAAGGTCCCGCATGCGCGACTGATCGCCTGCGTGCACGGCCGCGTGCAGGGGGTCTGGTTCCGTCGAAACACACAGGTCCAGGCTCATCGGCTCGGGGTGTCCGGTACGGTACGTAACCTCCCCGACGGAACGGTTCGCGTGGTCGCCGAGGCGGACCGCACACGACTCGAAACACTGCTCGCGTGGCTCCGCCAAGGTCCGGAGATGGCACACGTGACCGGCATCGATGTCGAGTGGACCGAGCCTCGAGGATGCGAGCGCGGGTTCGAGATCATCGGCTAGCCGACGAACCGTCCGTCATGTCACGCCGGGATAGGTGATCTGTTTCCGGGCCGGCATCGTTGATCGGTTCGCACATCGACTGTACTATGCGAACCTGGGATGAGACTACCAAGCACCGGCGACAAAGCCGGATTCCGGATTACTGATACGCTGACGCCACGCGGCGATCAGCCGAAGGCGATCGAGGCTCTGAGCGCGGGGATCCGCGACGGGCTCCGATACCAGACGCTATTGGGCGCCACCGGCACCGGGAAGACATTCACCATCGCGCAGGTCATTCAGGAAGTGCAGCGTCCTACGCTGCTGATCGCGCACAACAAGACCCTGACCGCCCAGTTGTGCAGTGAGCTGCGGGCCCTGTTCCCGGAGAATGCGGTCCACTACTTCGTCTCGTACTACGACTACTACCAGCCGGAAGCCTACATCCCGCAGACGGACACCTACATCGAGAAGGATTCGTCGATCAATGACGAAATCGATCGGCTACGTCACGCCGCCACCTCGGCGCTGTTCGAACGGCGTGACGTGATCATCGTGGCCTCTGTTTCCTGTATCTACGGACTGGGGTCGCCGGCCAACTACTTTGACATGTCGCTGTCGTTGGCACGCGGGGAACGGCGCGATCGGGACGAAGTGATGCGCACAATGATCGCGCTCCAGTACAACCGGAACGAGATCGGATTCGAGCGTGGAACGTTCCGGGTTCGCGGCGATACGGTCGAGATCATTCCCGCGTACGAGGAGCGGGTGATCCGCCTCGAGTTCTTCGGGGACGAAGTCGATCGAATTGCCATCCTCGACCCGGTGACCGGCCACCCGATTCGTGAGACGGAGGACATCACCATCTATCCGGCATCCCACTTCATCACGCCGGAGCAGAAGCTGAAGAAGGCGGTCGAGCGGATCGAGGAGGAGTTGGAGGAACGGTTGACCAAGCTGCGCCACGACGGATACCTGCTTGAGGCGCAGCGATTGGAGCAGCGCACGCGGTATGACCTTGAGATGATGCAGGAGATGGGGTACTGCTCGGGGATCGAGAACTACTCGCGTCATCTGGACGCTCGCAGAGAGGGTCAGCCGCCGAGCGTGCTGTTGGACTACTTCCCCAGCGACTTCCTGTTGGTGATCGACGAGTCGCATCAGACGGTGCCGCAGATCCGCGGGATGTACCATGGCGATCGCTCGCGCAAGACCACGCTGGTCGACTTCGGGTTCCGGCTCCCTTCCGCATTGGACAACCGGCCATTGACATTCCCTGAGTTCGAGGAGCGGGTTCACCAGGTGGTCTTCACCTCGGCCACACCTGGCCCGTTCGAAGCTGCCCACAGTCAGAAGGTGGTCGAGCAGATCATCCGCCCGACCGGATTGATCGATCCGGAGGTTCAGATCCATCCGGTCAAAGGGCAGATCGACCACTTGCTGGGAGAGATCCGTGCAGTGGTCGAGCGTGGCGAGCGGGTTCTCGTCACGACGTTGACCAAGCGAATGAGTGAGGACTTAACTGAGTACCTGGTGGATGTGGGCATCCGGGCTCGCTACCTGCACTCGGAGATCGACACGCTCGACCGGGTGGAGATCCTGCGTGAGTTGAGACTGGGGCGGTTCGATGTGCTGGTGGGCATCAACCTCCTCCGTGAGGGGCTTGATCTTCCCGAAGTCAGTCTTGTCGCGGTGTTGGATGCCGACAAAGAGGGGTTCCTGCGGTCCGGCACCTCGCTGATCCAGACGATCGGCCGAGCTGCAAGGAACGTCAACGGTACTGTGCTGCTGTACGCCGATATCATGACCGATTCGATCCGCTACGCGGTGGACGAGACGAACCGTCGCCGGGCGATTCAGATGGCGTACAACGAGGAGCACGACATCACGCCGCAGACGATCCAACGCGCCGTCAGCGACATCGTCCAGACCTTGCGGTCCGGACAGCCTGAACCACAGCCGGTGCGTGTGGCCGAACGGCCGGAATCTCAGGACGAAACGCTCGATCTCATCCGCGACCTCGAGGAGCGAATGGCCGGCGCCGCGGAGCGTCTGGAGTTCGAGCTGGCAGCCACCCTCAGAGATCAGATCCGGGAGTTGAGGAAGACACTATGAGCACCATCCATATCAAGGGGGCGCGGGAACACAACCTGAAGGACATCGACGTCGTGCTCCCCAGAGACAAGCTGATCGTCATCACCGGGATCTCCGGGTCGGGAAAGAGTTCGCTGGCCTTCGACACCATCTATGCCGAAGGACAGCGGCGGTATGTCGAGTCGCTCTCCGCGTATGCGCGGCAGTTCCTCGGCCAGATGGAGAAGCCTGACGTCGACCTGATCGAGGGACTGTCCCCGGCGATCTCGATCGATCAGAAGACCCGCAGCCACAATCCGCGATCCACCGTGGGCACGGTGACCGAGATCTACGACTACCTTCGACTCCTGTACGCGCGGATCGGCCATCCCCATTGTCCGACGTGTGGGGATCCGATCAGCCAGCAGTCGGCCGAGTCGATCGTGGATGCGGTGATGGACATGCCCCAGGGGACGAGAGTACAGATCCTCTCGCCCATCGTTCGTGGTCGGAAAGGCGAGTACAAGAAGACCTTCGAGGAGATCCGTCAGGAAGGCTTTACCCGGGTCCGCGTGGACGGCGTGACGCGGACGCTCTATGAAGAGATCGAGCTGGTCAAACAGCGGAAACACACCATTGACATCGTGGTGGACCGCGTGGTGGTGGAACGGGTCAAGCGCGGGAGGATCGCCGATTCGATCGAAACCGCCCTGAAGCATGGCGGCGGGCTGGTCAACATCGTGACCGATGATGGCTCCGAGCACCTCTACAGCGAGCACTACGCGTGCGTTCGGTGCGGGGTGAGTTACGAAGAACTGAGCCCGCGCATGTTCTCGTTCAACAGTCCGTTCGGCGCCTGTCCCGAGTGTAGTGGTCTCGGATATCGCAAGGAGATCGATCCCGACCTGGTGATCGATGGACGCAAGTCACTGCTCGAAGGCGGAATCATCCCGTTTGCCAACTCCAAGAGTCGCTGGCTGGAAGCGCAGATGACGGCGCTGTCCAAGGACTACGACTTCTCTCTGTCATCGCCGCTCGGCGAGCTGCCGGAGGAGACACTGCACATCATTCTGCATGGCTCCGGCGACCACGAGATTACGTTCGATTACACGTCGCCGACCGGCTATTCCCGGACCGTTTCCCGCCCGTACCGGGGCGTGGTTCCGTCGCTCGAACGGTGGTACCGTGAGACCACCTCCGATCAATGGCGCCAGGAGCTGGAGAACTACCTGGCCAGTCTGCCCTGCCCTGCCTGTCAGGGCGCCCGGCTGAAACCCGAGATCCTTGCAGTCACCGTCGACGGTCTCAACATCCATCAAGTGACCACGTTGTCGATTCGCGCCGCACTGACCTTCTTCGAGAAGCTCGCGCTTCCGAAGCGTGAGGCTGCAATCGCCGTCCAGATCCTCAAGGAGATCATCGCTCGGCTGGGATTCATGGTGGCCGTGGGACTGGACTACCTGACGCTGGATCGGCAGGCGGGAACGCTGGCCGGTGGTGAAGCACAACGCATTCGGCTGGCCACGCAGATCGGCAGCCAGCTCACCGGAGTGCTCTACGTACTCGACGAGCCGTCGATTGGGCTTCATCAGCGGGACAACCGTCGGCTTCTCGATACGCTCAAGGGCCTGCGAGATCTGGGCAACACGGTCATCGTGGTCGAGCACGACGAAGAGACGATGCGCGAGAGCGACTACATCCTCGACCTGGGACCCGGCGCCGGGGCGCACGGCGGCGAAGTGGTGGTCGCCGGCACGCCGGACGAGGTGGCCTCGTGCGCCGAGTCGGTGACCGGCCAGTACCTCTCCGGGCGGACCCGGATCGACGTCCCCGAGGAGCGTCGCCGCGGGAACGGCAAGCATCTGACGGTCAAGGGAGCGACCGAACACAACCTGCAGGGGATTGACGTGGAGTTCCCGCTGGGGCGATTCGTCTGTGTGACCGGCGTCTCCGGATCCGGGAAGAGCACATTGGTCGAGGACATCCTGTATCGTGGCGTGGCCCATCAGCTTCATCTCGCTGCACGGCGTGCCGGGGCGCATGACGAGATCGCCGGCATCGAGCACATCGACAAGGTGATCGAAATCGATCAATCGCCCATTGGGCGCACGCCACGCTCCAATCCGGCGACCTACACCAAGGTGTTCGATGACATCCGTTCACTGTTCGCCCGGACGCCTGATGCCAAGCTGCGCGGCTACGCCACCGGGCGGTTCAGTTTCAACGTGAAGGGCGGACGGTGCGAGGCGTGTCAGGGACAAGGCCAGGAGAAGATCGAGATGCATTTCCTGCCGGACATCTACGTGCCCTGCGACGTCTGCAAAGGGGCTCGGTACAACCGGGAGACACTTCAGGTTCGCTACAAGGGGAAGACGATCGCCGATGTTCTCGAGATGTCGGTGGAGGCGGCCCTATCGTTCTTCGAGAACGTGCCGCGAATCAAGCGACGCCTGGAGACGCTGTACGATGTTGGATTGTCGTACATCACCCTTGGACAGCCGGCCACCGAGCTGTCCGGCGGTGAGGCGCAGCGGATCAAGTTGGCCAAGGAGCTGTCGCGGCGTTCCACCGGCAAGACGCTGTACATTCTGGACGAGCCGACCACCGGTCTTCATGCGGCGGATGTGAGCAAGCTGCTCGATGTGCTCCATCGGCTGGTGGAGACGGGGAACACGGCCATCGTCATCGAACACAACCTCGACGTGATCAAGACCGCGGACTGGCTGATCGATCTGGGCCCCGAGGGCGGAGATGGTGGCGGAACTGTGGTTGCCGTTGGAACCCCCGAAGAGATCGCCAGCGATGCCAACTCCCACACCGGGGCCTACCTTGCCGAGGTTCTCGAGGAAGCGGTGTTGGATCACGCCTCCGGGAACCGATAGCCTGACGACGAACAAGAGGAGGAGCATGAGCCTGTCAATCCGAAGATGGATCCCCGTGCTGCTGGTATGGGCATTCTCCCTGCCGGCGGTCGGGATCACCTATGCCGGATACTACGACTGCACCGGCGATCGGAACACATTCTTGGTGGTATCCGATGTGAGTGGGCTTCAGGAGCTGGCTCCGATTACCGTCCGGCTGTTCGATCGAGACGGGGCTCAGCTGGCTGCCGAGACGCTCGATCTGACGACGTACGAGTCCGAGGTCCTCATCCTTGGAGAGCTGGCGGGCGATGCCGGGAGCAACGCCTGGGGTCTCGTTCAGGTTGAATGCGAGACGCTCCTTCACTTGGCTTCGTGGATCCGCGACGCCAGCGGGTGGATCGCCGTGAACCACGTCACGCGCCCGAGCTACGAGGCGGAGGAGCTCGGGTATACTCACTACTGGCACGGGATCGGCTTCGCCAACACGCCGAGCCGCAAGACCGCGATCCTTCTGGTGAATCCGAGTTCCAGCGCTGTGGCAGCGAATCTCCGGTTCTTCGATCCCCGGGGTACACAGCTTGAGACACTCGAGGCGACACTTCCTGCCTTCGCCTCGGCCTACCAGCCAACGGGATACTTGATCGAGGAGGGAGTCGACGCCTGGGGACTGGTTGATATTCGTGCCACATCACCGATTCTCGTGGTGGCGGAATTCTCGAATGCCCAAGGCGAACTGATCGATATCGACTTGGAGTCGACCTACTACTTCGCCCGCTGAGAAGAGGGGACAGGCTGCTTTTCTGTTGCGCGAAGCGGGGATGTATCTTGCTTTCGTTCCTTGTGCGCACTGGCTCATGCGGAGTCGAAAAGCAGCCTGTCCCCTCCTGTGAGATTCCGAGCGATGGCTGAGACTCGGATGACAAGTGCGTAGCCGCCATCTTCGGATGGCGGCTACGCGCGCTTCTATGCTGTGAACCGACCGCTGCCTACGGGCAGGTGGCAGCGGAGTCGATGTGGATTGGGTATCCATTGTTCGAGTGGACGCCACCAGCCGTGTCCCGGACGTGAACCTTGAGGATATAGACGCCGGACTTGGTGTAGGCATGCGACGCGGTTTTCCCGGTTCCGATCGCGCCATCCCCGAACTCCCATGTGTAGGTATCGATGGTGATCGGGTCTTTCGAATTGACATAGGCGGTGAAGGTGATCACGGTTCCGGCGGGAACTGAGGAACAGCTGGAGGTTGCCGATGGCGAGGCATCGAACGAAACCACGACGTTGTTGTCGCTTCCGCACGAGTCGCCGCTTGATCCGCCGCAGTTGCTCGATCCCGGCAGCACGTGGACATTGAGTTTCACGGAGTCCGACAGGCCGTCCTTGTCGAACACCGTCAGGGTCACCACGTAGTAGCCGCCCTTGATGTAGGAATGGCTCGTGGTTGCGCCCTCCGCCTGCATGGTCTTGTCACCGAAATCCCACACATACTTGACAATCTCACCTTCGTAGTCCTGCGAACCTTCCGCAGAGAAGACGATGGTTTCGCCTGGATACGGGCCCGGATTGCTCACGTTGGCCACCGCTGTCGGCGGACCGTTGGTGACCACGATCGCGACTTGCTGCCAGTGTGCTGCGCCTTCATCGTCGATCACCGACAGCCGGACGATGTAGGTTCCCGGCCGGGTGTACGTGTATTCGCACGTCGGATTGTCGGAGACCCCCATGGGTGAGGAGCGATCTCCGAAGTCCCAGTGGTATTCCACGATGTCACCATCGTCATCGTGCGAGTAGTGCGCATCCAGGGTTACGGCAAGCGGTGCGAATCCCTCCATCGGGGCTGCATCGATGACCGCGGTGGGGTCTTGGTTCACCATACCCCCCATCAGCTCGTCGAGGAAACAGCCGGAGAGGAAGAGCGGCGCGACAAGCATCGCCAGCATCAGTAGACGTTTGCCTTTCATGGACAGGTTCCTCCTCCGGTGTTCCAGCCGTACCCATCCGAGGTATCCGCGTAGCACGGAGGGCCGCCCACGACCTGCAACGTTTCGACGTAGTCGGTCTGCCCGCCGTCATTGTCGGTGACGGTCAGGGTGATCTTGTATTCGCCGGCGTACAGGAACTCATGCGTGACGGACTTTCCCTCAGCTCCGACCGGGTCGCCATGTTTGTCCCGATAGCCGAAGTACCACTCGTACTTGACGATCTCACCGTCATCGGTGCAGTTGTCCGCTTCGAAGGTCACCGTCTCGCTGCAGGAGACCACGTAGGACCCCTCGTAGTTGCTCTTCGGGCTGTAGGAGAAATCGGCGGTCGGTGGCGGATTGAGCGCCTTGACCTGAATCGACTCTGACGTGGACATGCCTTTCTCGTCGACGACCATCAACGTGATCTCGTAGGTCCCGTCATCCGTGTAGGTGTGTTCGACAACCTCTCCCTCGGCGGAGCTCCCATCGCCGAACGCCCAACGATAGGTGACGATCTCGCCGTTGGTCGCATAGGACAGCGAACCATCCACACTGGTAGTGAACGGGACGACTTGTTCGACGAGACTGGCTCGGAGAATGGCCTTGGGCCCCGGTGTCTCGAGCGGCATGCACCCGGTCAGTGTTCCGGCGACCAACGCGGCGGTTCCGATCAGCGCAATCCATCTAGATGTCTTCATCATCACTCCTCCCCCCCATTCGGGGACAGATCGAATCGAACCGACACGGTC
>Ga0180429_10001974_pt1 | contig 17173 bp, 14 predicted proteins | sample SS_ome_FD_132428 | JGI IMG/M metagenome (GOLD analysis project Ga0180429, IMG submission 132428) | Hypersaline lake sediment archaeal communities from the Salton Sea, California, USA - SS_1_S_1 metaG | ecosystem: Environmental > Aquatic > Non-marine Saline and Alkaline > Hypersaline > Sediment ...
AAGAACACGTTGCTGCGCGGGTACGGCGAGATGTTGCTCGCCGAGCCGTGCAGGACGTTGCAGTCGAACACCACCACGCTGCCCGCACGCGCCAGCGCCGCGCGGATACCGCGCTCCTCGCTGAGTGTGCGGATGCTGTCGTGATCCGGCACACCGTACTCCTGCTTGCGCAGGGAGGCCTTGTAGTGCTCGGCCGGGGTTTCGCCGACACAGGCGACGTAGTGCTTGTGCGAACCGTTGATCAGCATCAGCGGGCCGTTGGAGACCAGGTTGTCGGTCAGCATCAGCGACATGCTGAGCGCACGCATACGCGGCATGCCGTCCTCGATGTGCCAGGTCTCGAAGTCCGAATGCCACCAGAAGTCCTTGCCTTCGAAGCCGGGCTTGTAGTTCAGGCGCGACTGGTGAATGTAGACCTCGTCTTCCAGCAGGAAGCGCGCTACGTCGGCGAGGCGCACATCCTTCATCAACGCGGCGAAGGTGTCGTGCTGCCGATGGATCTCGAACACCGAGCGGACGGCCTTGCTCTCCGGCTCCTCGATGATGGTCTCGGGCGCGATGTTCTCGCGCGCCATGGCGCTGTCCGCCGCGGCCATGAGACGGCCGAGTTCGGCGGCATCGAACACGTCCTGGAGAATGAGGTAGCCGTTCTCTTCGTAATGCGCGATCTCCGCCTCGCTGATCGGCGCGCGGCTGCGATCGCTGGACCAGACGACCGGATCGAGCCGCGGGCTCATGCGGGGTTGGGTACTGTCTCTCGACGGATAGACGTCGACTGCGGTTTCGGCTTGGGACATGAGTTACCTCCGTGATTGGGCTTCAACCCGCTACGACATCGGCAGTCTCTGGATAGGCGCCGGACTCGTCGTGGACTTCGTTGCCGTATAGCGGGGGGTTGAAGACGCAGGCCAGTTCGAGCTCCGTCTCGGCATGCAGCACGTGGTGGTCATGCTCGTTGAGCGCGTACATCTGGCCCGGAAATATGTCGTACACGGTGCCGTCGACAAGGCTCTTGAGCTTGCCGCGGCCACTGATGCAGTAGACCGCCTCGAGGTGGTTCTTGTACCACATCTCGGTCTCCGTGCCGGCATAGATGGTGGTGATGTGGAACGAGAATCCCATCTCGTCCCCTTTGAGCAGCATGCGCGTGCTCTCCCACGTCTTGGACACGATGCGGCGGTCGGTCTGGCGCGCGTCAGCCAGGTTTCTGACGATCATTTTCTCGATGCTCTCCTGTCGTTCAGGCGGCGCGCGACGCGCCAGGACGGTAACTTTCGACGGCCTCCTTGACCGCCTCGCGCAGGATGCCGAGTGCCTTCAGCATCACCTCGCGCGAGGTCGTCAGCGGCGGCAGGCATTTCACGACCTGGCTTTCCGAACCACTGGTCTCGATGACGAGGCCCTTGCGGAAAGCACGGCGGCAGATGTCCGCGGCGAGCTTGCCGCTGTGGCAGTTGAGCCCCTGCATGATGCCGCGGCCACGCGGCTTGACCAGTTCGTCGTCATAGTCGGCCGCGATATCGCGCAATTGCTCGCCGAGCAGGGCGGCTTTCTCGCGCACCTCGGCGGCGAAGCTGTCGTCCTTCCAGTAGTGCTCGAGTGCGGCGGCCGCGGTCACGAAGGCGTGGTTGTTGCCGCGGAACGTGCCGTTGTGCTCGCCCGGCTTCCATTCGTCGAGTTCGGGTCGGAAGATGGTCAGCGCGAAGGGAATGCCGTAGCCGCTGAGCGACTTCGACAGCGTGACGATATCCGGCTTGATACCGGCGGGCTCGAAGCTGAAGAAGGTGCCGGTGCGGCCGCATCCGGCCTGAATGTCATCGATGATGAGGAGCATGTCGCGTTTGCGGCAGACTTTTTCGAGCGCCTGCAGCCAGCGCGTGGAAGCCACGTTGAGGCCGCCCTCGCCCTGCACGGTTTCGACGATGACCGCGGCCGGGTGGTCGACGCCGCTGCTGGGGTCGTCGAGCATCTTCTCCATGTAGGAGATGGTGTCGAGCTCGTCGCCGAAGTAGGAGCAATACGGCATGTGGGTCACACCGGACAGCGGCAGCCCGGCCGCGCCGCGGTGATGCGAGTTGCCGGTCGCCGCCATCGCGCCGAGCGAGACACCATGGAACCCGTTGGTGAAGGCGACGATGTTATGGCGGCCCTTGATGTTGCGCGCGAGCTTGAGTGCCGCTTCGACCGCATTGGTGCCGGTCGGACCGGTGAATTGCGCGACGTAGTCGAGCCCGCGCGGCGCGAGGATCAGTTCGTTGAAGGTATGGAGGAACTTCTCCTTCGCCTTCGAGTGCATGTCGAGACTGTGGGTAATCCCACAGCTCGAGATGTACTCGATCAGCTTCTCGCGCAGATAGGGGTTGTTGTGCCCGTAGTTCAGGCTGCCGGCCCCGGCGAGGAAGTCGATGTACTGCCTGCCGTTCTCGTCGTACAGGTAGGGACCCTCGGCCTTGTCGAAGATGACCGGAAACGACCGGGCATAGCTCTGGACGTTGGACTCGAGTTCGTCGAACGTACTGGTTTCCGGCGGCTCCGGCGCGCGCGCGATATTTTCCTTGGTCATGATGATTCCTCCTGCTCCTGTGCGATGAGCTTGCGGTCAAAAGGTCCGATGGCGAAGAGCTCTTCGGACTCGGCGTGATCGGCGAGATGGGTGTGTCGGTCGAAACGAGGGCTCACCTCGACGCTGGCCCCGAGTTCTGCTGCGAGGCGCGTGAACATGGCGCGTGATGCCTGGTTGCTCGGCGTTACGGTCGTGTGCAGCATCGTCACGCCGGCGCAGGCCGGGCGTGCGAGGATGTCGGTGATGAGCCTGCGTGCGAGCGCGCGGCCACGGGCCACCGCGTCGACGGCGACCTGCCAGATGAAAAGGACATGTGGTTCGGCCGGTGGTCGATAGCCGGAGACGAATCCGACCACGTCGCCATCGAGGCGCGCGATCGAGCACGTATCGGCAAAGTCGCTGCACTGCAGTAAATTGCAGTACAAGGAATTGTGGTCGAGCGGCGGGCAGCGCGCGATCAGGGCGTGCACCGCGCTGGCGTCGGTCGCGACCGGGGATTGGATGGTGAGATGAGATGAAGCGGTGTCGGTGTTTTCTGCGGGTGTTGACATGGGAACTGGTGCCGCGAGCCGCGGCACGTCTGCGATCCAAGTGCGAGATCAGCTGTATATTATTTAGAATAACGAAATAAATAGCAAGCCGCCGGTTTCTGGAGTTCTTTAAAAAACCATTAGTTACGGGCATTCAGCGAGATGGGGGCGGTAATTTAACTTTCAACTTCTAACGAATCGCGGTGCCTTCGCCACCGCGCGTCGCAAAGTGCGGAGGGGCGCGGCCACGCGCCTGGACAATCGACATGCAAGAGGACACGACATTGCCCGAGCACGGCGTTGAGATGCGCGGCGAATCGCCCGGCGTCGACGTTTACAAGGAAGTGCTCGTCGCGCTCAGGCAGATTCTCAAGGCCACCGAGTCACAGTCGAAGCGCCTCGCCCGCGACACCGGCCTGACCACCCCGCAGTTCGTGTCCCTGCAGACCATCGGCGCGGCCGGCGCGATGACGGCGGGTGACCTGGCACGGGCGCTCAATCTCACCCAGGCGACCGTCACGGCGCTGGTGACACGGCTCGAGAAGCGCGGCCTGATCGCGCGGCGACGGGCACAGGCCGACAAGCGGCGCGTGATCGTCAGTCTCACGATGGCCGGCGAAGCACTGCTCTCGGCAGCGCCGACGAGTTTGCAGACGCGCCTCGAGCAGCGCTTCGAGGCGCTCGAGCCGTGGGAACGTATGTACATCCTGTCCGCGGTGCAACGCCTCGCCGGCCTCATGGATGCAACCGCCTTCGAGGCCGCCCCGGTGCTCGACGTCGGCAGCATCACCGAGACCGACATGGGCTGATGGACGATTCCCGGATACGCCTGTCACCGCCGTGGGCGATTGTCGATAATCCCGGCCCTGCGAACACCATGGAACCGAACCGATGAACGCCTATCAACATCTCACTGTCGAGCAGCATGGCCACGTCGCACTCGTGACGTTCAACCGCCCCGAGTGTTGTAACGCGCAGCACCACGACATCCTGCTCGAGATCGAACAATGTGCGTTCGCGTTTCGCGATGACGCACACACGCGCGTCGTCATCTTCACTGGTGCCGGCCGTCACTTCTCCGCCGGCGCGGATCTCGACGAGTTCCGTGCCGGTCATTCACAGCCGCTGGTCGTGCAGCGTCGCCGGCAGCGCGCCGGTGAGCGTGCGTTGCACGCGCTGCTGGGCATCGACCAGATCACCATCGGAGCATGGAACGGCGGCGCGCTGGGCGGCGGCGCCTGTCTGGCCACGGCGATGGATTTCCGCATCGGGGACGAGGACTGCTTCATCCAGTATCCCGAGATCGACCTCGGCATGAACCTGATGTGGCAGAGCCTGCCGCTGACCATCCACCTGCTCGGACCGACCCGGGCCAAGCGACTCGTCATCGGCGGCGAGCGGGTGCAGGCCCCTGCCCTGCTGGCCTGGGGCCTGCTCGAGGACGTCGTGCCCAACGCGGCGCTCATCGACCGGGCGTTCGCCTTCGCGCAGACCTACGTGGACAAATCGCCGATTGCCGCGCAGATGATCAAACGCAGCGTGAACCAGATCAGCGGCGCGCTCGACCGCGCACTGATGCACATGGATGCCGACCAGAATCTCTTCACCCTGACCACGGCCGACCAGAAAGCGGCTGCGGAAGCCTACCTGAACCAGCGCCCGCCGCGCTTTTGCGGCGAGTGACAAGCGCGCAGCCGCCGGGAGGCGCCCGAACCCTGTTACATCGCGGGCTGGTGCTCCCTGCGCTGGCCTTCGTGTTGCTTTGCCTGGTCTGGGGCTACAGCTGGGTGCTGCTGAAAATCGGGCTCATCGATGCGGCGCCGTTCGATTTCGCCGCCCTGCGCACCTTGCTGGCCGCTTGCCTGATGCTGCTCGGCCTGCCCTTGCTGGGGCGGCCGCTGGCAACCCACCGCTGGCGCGAGTTGTTCATGCTCGGCCTGCTCAACACCGTCGGGCCGATGGGCTGTTCGCAGTGGGCACTGGTCGAGGGAGCGGCCAATCGCACCTCGATCCTGATGTACACCATGCCGTTCTGGACACTGCTGCTGGCACGCCCCCTGCTGGGCGAACGCGTGCAGGGCTTGCAATGGCTGGCGGTGGCCGCCGCCGGCGGCGGGTTGCTGTGCGTGCTGCGCCCATGGGGCGAAGGCGGCACGACGGCGAGCAGCCTGGTCGCCATGCTGGGTGCCGTGTTCTGGGCCGGCAGCGTCATCATGGTCAAGCGCATGCTCGCCCGCGAGCCGATGGACCTGCTCGCGCTGACCGCATGGCAGATGCTGCTCGGCGCCCTGGTCCTCGGTGCCATCGCGATCGGGGTCGACGCCGAGCCGGTGCGCTGGACACAGCGTTTCGTTCTCGTGCTGACCGTGACGGCCATTGTTTCGACCGGCTGTGGCTGGGCCTTGTGGGTTTACCTGCTGCACGTCCTGCCTGCGGGCACGGCCAGCCTGATGACCCTGATGGTCCCCGTGATCGCCGTCGTAGCGACCTCCTGGCAACTCGGCGAGCGGCTGGCCACGGCGGATGTCTGGGGAATCGCACTGATCGTCGCCGGCCTTGCCGTGCTGGCGACGCAGGCGCTGATCGCCCATCGCAGCGTGACCGGGGTGGCCGCGGCCGAGTAATCTACCGCGTGCCCGAGGGACATCAAGAAGTGCGCCGGTGCGGTCGATAAGCTCGCGGACGATAAGGAAACCGCCATCCGTGCCCGCTTCTGTGCAATCACTCTACTCGACACTGAGGACGGCGTGTACGAGCTGCCGGAGCGATGATGTCAACCTGCGCATCGGCCGCCTGCAGCTGCTGTACGCGCAGCTTCCCGGCGCGCTGGTCGGCACCACGCTCTCCGGCATTCTGCTCGGCGTGCTGCTGGCCATGCTCGGACCGGCCGCGCAAGCCGCGCCCTGGATCGGTGCCATGCTCCTCGTTTCCTTGGTGCGCGCCCTGACGTTCGCGCGCTATCGGCGTACCCAGATCGACGCGACCAACGTCACGCAGTGGTGCGCCGGAATGACGCTCGGGACGCTCGCCGGCGGCATCGTCTGGAGCAGCGTCTTGCTGGTCGCCGACCTGTCCGATCCGCGCCAACTGGTGATGACGCTGGTGGTGCTCGGCGGCATCATGGCGGCGAGCTGCGTGGTCTACGCGGCGTCGTTGCGCGCACTGACCGCATTCCTGGTTCCGATCCTCGCCGCCATTCTGTTCAGCGTGGTGACGCGCCCGGATCTCGCCGGGCTGTGGCTGTTCCTGCCAGCCTTCGTGATCATGCTCGGCAGCGGCGCCTTGCGGACCTCGCGCGCGGCCACCGAGTCGTTGCGCATCCGCGCAGAGAACGCCGCCCTGCTCGGCGAGTTGCGGCGCGAACGCGACCGGGTGGTGGAACTCAATGCCGGCCTCGAAACACGGATCCGCGAACGGACGGCCGATCTGAGCGTCGCCAACGAACAGTTGCAGCGCGAGATCGCCGCGCGTGACGTCGTGCAGCGCAAGCTGCGTCACCAGGCCTGCCACGACACCCTCACCGGATTGTGCAACCGGGGCGAGTTCGAGCGCCAGCTCCAGGCGCTGGTCGCCGACCGCGAGGCCCGTAAGCGACCGCACGCGCTGTGCTACATCGACCTCGACCAGTTCAAGCTGGTCAACGACACCTGCGGGCACATGGCGGGCGATGCCCTGCTGCGCCGCCTCGGCCGCGACCTGCAGCGCCACGTGCGCGCGAACGACGTGCTCGCACGTCTCGGTGGCGATGAGTTCGGCATTCTCATGCGCGACACGGCGCTCAACGACTCGATGAGCATGATCGAGTGCTTGCGCGAGGTCATCGAGGCGTTCTCGTTCCAGTGGGATGAGCGTACGTTCAAAATCAGTGCCAGCTTCGGCGTGACCATCATCAGGGACGACGGGGCGACGATGCACGACCTGCTTCGCGACGCCGACTCGGCCTGCTACATGGCCAAGGATCGCGGCCGCAACCGCATCCACGTGCACGTCGAGGACGACGCCACGATGGCCACGCGGCGCGACCAGATGTCCTGGGTCGGCCGCCTGGAGTCAGCGCTGTCGGAGGAACGCCTGCGCCTGGCGCGCCAGCCGATCGTCGCAGCGGCGGATCGTGCCGTCCACCACTGGGAGGTGCTGCTGCGGCTGGAGAACGAGGATGGCGACATCGTCGCTCCCGGCTACTTCCTGCCTGCCGCGGAACGCTATGGGCTGATGCCGCGCATCGACCGTTACGTGGTCGAACAGGTTCTTGCCTACCTCGCGGCCCATCCCTCGGGCAGCAGCATTTATGCCATCAACCTGTCGGCGGCGTCGCTGGGCGACGAACGCTTCATCGGCTTCCTGCGCGAGGTCGTCGAGGCGGCCGGTTGCGCACGCCGCCTGTGCTTCGAGATCACCGAGACCTTCGCCATCGCCAACCTGCACGAGGTCACCGCGGTCATCAACGAACTGCGGGCCGTTGGCTGCCGGTTTTCGCTGGATGATTTCGGCACGGGCATGGCATCTTTCGACTACCTGCGCTCGCTGCCGGTCGACTATCTCAAGATTGACGGCAGCTTCATCGCCGACATCGACACCAACCCGTTTTCTCATGCCGTGGTGCGGGCAGCCAACGAGGTCGCGCACCTGATGGGCATGCACACCGTGGCGGAGTACGTCGAGACCGCGTCCGTGATCGCCCTGCTGCGCGACATGGGCATCGACTACCTGCAGGGCTACGCCTTCGGCAAGCCGGAGTTCTTCATGCACGACTTCGCCCCGGCTGCCGAGCTGCAGACGCAGCGCATGATGGTGGGCTGAAACCGCGCCCCGCCGCGTTGCCGTGTGCGTCGCGCGAGGCCTGCTTTCCTCGCCCTGCCCGGCGCACGCGCCCGGCGTTGCCTTGCCCCTCCCGGTCTCGCCGCCGGCCGGAAGGGCATGGGCGGCATCGCTTTGCGCGCCGCCTTTCGCCCCGCTAACCTTGCGCGGGGTGCCAGGCCGCACCCCGGGGGGCGACGATGCTCCGTCGTGGCGCCGCAGATTCCGGGCCACTATCACGGCCGTAACCTGCAAGGTGACACAGCGCATGACGGCAGACAACGCGAAGACCGGTTTTTTCGGTCACCCGCGCGGACTCTCCACGCTCTTCTTCACGGAGATGTGGGAGCGCTTCAGCTACTATGGCATGCGCGCGATTCTGATCCTGTTCATGACGGCGCCGGTCGCGAGCGGCGGTCTCGGTTTCGACGTCGCGCACGCCGGTACCGTCTACGGGCTGTACACGGCACTCGTCTACCTCGCGTGCCTGCCGGGCGGCTGGTTGGCGGATCGGCTGATAGGCCAGCGCCGCGCGACCTTCGCAGGCGGCGTGATCATCATGTGCGGTCACGTTGCCCTGGCAGTGCCCACGCTGGCCAGCTTCTATCTCGGGTTGGCGCTGCTGGTGCTCGGCACCGGTCTGCTCAAACCGAACATCAGCACCCTGGTCGGCCAGCTCTACGGCCGTGATGACGCGCGGCGCGACGCCGGCTACTCGCTCTACTACATGGGCATCAACACAGGCGCATTCCTGGCTCCGCTGGTGTGCGGCTGGCTGGGCCAGGGCGCGGGCTTCCGGGAACTGCTCGGCACGATGGGTATCGACCCGGCAATGTCCTGGCACTTCGGTTTCGGCGCCGCGGCGATCGGCATGGCCCTGGGCCTCGCGCACTACCTGCTCGGAGCGCGGCATCTCGGTGACGTTGGCGCACCCCCTGCTGCGCCGGCAGCGGACGGCCTGGATGCACGGCGGCAACTCGCGCGTGGCGTGCTCACCCTGCTCGGCTGCGGCGCGCTGCTCGCTGTGCTCGCCGCGTTAGATATCGTCGAGGTCGATGCGGCCTGGATCGGCAACGCGTTCGGCGTCGTGCTGTTCCTGGTCACGGCGGCCTTCTTCGGCTGGGTCTTCACCTATGCCGATTGGAGCCGCGACGAACGCCGCCGCCTGGTTCTCGTGCTGGTGCTGTTTCTCGGCGCGACGGTGTTCTGGTCACTCTACGAACAAGGCGGTTCGACCCTCAACCTGTTCGCCGAGCGGAATACCGATACGCGCATTCTCGGTTTCGATTTCCCGGCCAGCTGGATGCAATCGTTGAACCCGGTGTTCATCATCTGCGGTCTCGCCCCGGCCTTCGCCTGGCTGTGGATGCGGCTGGGCAGCCGTGAGCCCTCCAGCCCGGCCAAGTTCGCTCTCGGGCTGCTGTTCATGGGACTGGGTTACGCGGTGATGGTCGGTGCCGCGATCAACGCCCGCAACGGCGTGCTGGTCAGCCCGATGTGGCTGACGACAATGTACTTTCTGCACACCATCGGCGAGATGTGCCTGAGCCCTGTGGGGCTGTCGGCGATGAGCCGTCTGGCGCCGGCGCGTATCGCGGGCCTCACCATGGGCATCTGGTTCCTGGCGAGTTCGATCGGCTCCTATGCCGGCGGACGTGTCGCCGGACTCTACGACAGCCTGGACCTGGTGGACATCTTCACCGTGCTGACGGTCATCGCACTCGCCGCCGCGGGGGTGATGAGCTTTCTGATCCGCCCCTTGCGACGCTTCCTCGGCTGAAGGAACCTCTGAACAAGTCATGACCCGGCATCTTGCGCCCACGCTGTCCGATTTCGGCATGACGGATCTTCGCAAGGGCGCGATATGACGTGCGCTGCGCGCCCGGAACTCGAGCAGTGCGGACACAAGCTGCTCGGCCCAGGCTCGTTCAGGGATTCCTGAGGACGCGCCGAACAAGCCGCCGCGCCGACTGCTGGCAGGTAACGGCTGCTCGATCGCTCAGGGCTTGCCCTGGCGCCGCTGCGGCTCACTCGACCGCGGCGTCGACGTAGCGCGTGATCTGGGGCGCCGCGAGCACCAGCGGCCGCAGGGCCTCCAGCGCGTCGCCGAGTGCGGGCTGCGCGAGGTGCGTCTCCAGGTGAATGACGCTCGTCCAGGTCTCGAGCACGGCGAAGCGGGTCGGCAGGGGCTGCTCGCGCACGAGTTCGTAACGCTCGCAACCGGGCTCACGGCGCGATGGCGCGACCAGCTGCTCCTCGGCCGTCGCGATGAAGGCGTCGACGGCGTCCTCGGCGACCTCGAAGGTCGCGACGATGTGCACCCGCGCGCTCATGTCTCCGGATTCTCGAACAGGACACCTTCTGCGCCGAGCGCATCGATGCGTGCGGCGTCGTACCCGAGCAGTTCGCCGAGCACGAGGGCGTTGTGCTCGCCCAGCGCCGCCGCACTCAACGGCTGGTTGTGCTCGAAGCCCGAGAAATGCAGCGGCATACCCGGCATGAGAACATCGCCGAGCTTGTCGTCGTGCACCTCGCGCACGGTGCCGCGAGCACGCATGTGCGGATGGTTCGCGACCTCCGAGATCCTCAGCACCGGTGCGCAAGGCACGCGCTCGCGCTCGAGGGCGGCGATCACGGATTCGGCCGACGGTTGCGCATCGACCCAGGATTGCACGATATCGATCACCTCTTCGGCTGCGGCAACGCGCTTTTCGTTGCTGTCGTAGCGCGGATCCGCGGCCAGCTCGGGGTGGCCTATCGCGCGGCACACTGCCGGCCATTGCGGCTGCAGCGCGATGATGCAGACATAGCCGTCGCGGGCCTTGAACAGGCCCAGCGGACACACCGCGAAGTGGTGATGGCCGGAGCGCGTCGGCTCGACCGCGCCGTCGGTCATCGAGTAGTACTGGATGTTGAGCTCATGGCAGTGGGTGTAGGCGTCGAGCAAGGAAATGTCGAGGTATTGCCCTTCGCCGCCGCGTTCACGGTGCAGCAGCGCGAAGCCGATCGCCGCCGCTGCGTGCACGCCGGTCATGACGTCGCCGATGCCGGCCATGGGGAAGGATGGCGGTCCGTCCGGTTCTCCGATCATGCCCATGATGCCGCTGTAGGCCTGCGCGATGTAATCGAACCCCGGCAGGGCCGACAACTGCCCCTGCTGGCCGAACGCCGAGATCGAGCACATCACGATGTTCGGATTGATCGCCCTGACCTCCTCCCAGGAGAAGCCCAGCCGGCCAATCACGCCGGGCGCGAAATTTTCGATGAAGACGTCCGCGCGCGCGATGAGGTCGCGGATGATGGCCTTGCCTTCGGGTGCCTTCACGTTCAGGCACAGGCTGTACTTGCCGCGATTCTGCTGCACGTAGTAGGCGCTACGCCCGTTACGGTGCCCGGGCAGGCCGCGCGAGACGTCACCGAGCGGTGGAAACTCGACCTTGACGACCTCCGCGCCCATCTCCGCCATCAGGCGCGTCGCGGTCGGTCCGGCCAGCACGTGCGTCATGTCGAGTACGCGGTAGCCGTTGAGTACGTGTTTGGGCAGGGTGTTCATGCGTCAGGTCTCTCTGTTCTCGCGACGATGGCGCGGGCGCCGGGCCCTGCTGCCAGGCACGGCTGGTGGGTGCGACACGGATAACGGGGGGGGGGCGTAACGCGGCGCCTTGCGTCAGCGGGGCTGCGCGGAGCCGGGCATCATCGCGGCAGGCATGGCTGCGCAGCGGCGCGACCGCCGGCCGGGTCACCGCCTGTGAGCGCGACGTTCCCCGCTCAGCTGGCTTCGGCACGGCTCGTTTGCGAACGCACCAGGGGGCGGCGCTCGCGGCGCTCGTACTTCGTCGCCGGCGTGTTGACGATGTCGCTCAGCGCCGGCGCGCCGCGGGCGCTCTCGATGCGTTCCGCGGCGACCTCACCGTAGGCCGTGGTGCGCTGCCGTGGCACACGCCCGGCGGCCGCGATCATGGCCAGCATCTGCTCGGGCGAGGTCTCCTGGCCATGGCCGGCGCCGGCCGCGCGCGTGATGCTCTCGTTCATGAGCGTGCCGCCGAGATCGTTGGCGCCGGCGTTGAGGCAGGCGACCACGCCGGTATGACCCATCTTGACCCAGGAGGTCTGGATGTTGCCGATGTGCGGATGCAGGACCAGGCGCGCCACCGCGTGCATCAGCACCGCCTCGCGGAACGTCGGCCCGCAGCGCGCGCGGCCCTTGAGGTACAGCGGCGCTTCCATGTGTACGAACGGCAGTGGCACGAATTCGGTGAAACCGCCGGTCGCGCGCTGCAGGTCCCGCACTCGGCGCAGGTGGCGTGCCCAGTGAACGGGCTGGTCGACGTGCCCGTACATGATGGTGGCGGTGGTGCGGAAACCCACCGCGTGCGCTGCCCGCATGACTTCCAGCCACTCGGCCGTGTTGATCTTGTCGGGGCACAAGGTCGCGCGAACCTCGTCGTCGAGCACCTCGGCGGCGGTGCCGGGCAGCGTACCGAGACCGGCGGCCTTGAGTTGGCGGAGGTAGTCCTCCAGCGTGAGCCCGGCCGTCTTCGCGCCCTGCCAGACTTCCAGCGGCGAGAATGCGTGGATGTGCATGTCGGGCGCGGCCGCTTTCACGGTATCTAGGATCTCGAGGTAGGTGTGCCCGGTGTATTGCGGATGAATGCCGCCCTGCATGCACACTTCCGTCGCGCCGCGGTCCCATGCTTCGCGCACGCGGCGCTGGATCTCGCCCGCCTCGAGGTCGTAGGGCTTGCCGCGCAGGTTTTCACTCAGCTTGCCCTTCGAGAAAGCGCAGAACTGGCATTTGAAGTAACAGACGTTGGTGTAGTTGATGTTGCGGTTGACGACGAAACTCACGACATCGCCATTGCGCGCCGCGCGCAGACCGTCGGCGGCGCGGCACACGGCGCTGAAGTCGTCCCCCCGGGCGCGGAACAGGCGCTCGATCTCGGCATCGTCGAGTAACGCACCCTGCTCGACGCGCGCGAGGATGCCACGCACGTCGGCCGACACGTGACGCGGCTCGGCGCCGATCGCGTCGAGCACCGCCGCCGGCGGCGGCAGGTCTTCACCCGGCGACCAGTCGTCCGTGCGCGGGTAACCGTCGGCATCGGTCATCTGCAGCAGGGGCGTGACGAAGCGCCGATCGACCCAGCTCGCGGCGTCGCGCACGTAGGCAGGGTAGATCGTCAGCCGCTCGTGCAGATGCTTGCCGGCCGCGTAGGTGTCGGCGGCGAGTTGCTCGAGGTGCGGCCACGGCGCCTCGGGGTTGACGTGATCAGGCGTCAGCGGCGAGACCCCGCCCCAGTCGTTGATACCGGCGGCTACGAGTTCGGGCAGTGCCCCCGGGCTCAGGTTCGGCGGCGCCTGGATGCTCATGCTCGCGCCGAAGATGAGGCGGGCGACGGCGATCGTCCACAACATGTCCTCGAGCGCGGGTTCCGGCGCCGCGTGCATCCGCGTGCCGGGCTTGGCGCGGAAATTCTGCACGATGATTTCCTGGATGTGCCCGTACTCCGCGTGCAGCGCCCGGATCGCGAGCAGCGACTCGATGCGTTCACGGCGTGTCTCGCCGATGCCGATCAGGATGCCGGTGGTGAACGGAATGCGCGCACGCCCCGCGTTGCGCAGCGTCTCCAGGCGGACTGCCGGTTGCTTGTCCGGCGAACCGTGATGCGGCATGCCCTTCTCGCACAGGCGCGGCGCGGCCGATTCGAGCATGATGCCCATGCTCGGCGAGACCTCGCGCAGCATCGCGCATTCCTCGGGCGTCAAGGTCCCCGGATTCATGTGCGGTAACAGGCCGGTCTGCTCGAAGACCGCGTTGGCGGCGTCGCGCAGGTATTCCAGCGTCGTCGAATAGCCCATCGCGGCGAGCGCTTCGCGCGCGGCGCGGTAGCGCAGTTCGGGTTTCTCGCCAAGCGTGAACAGCGCTTCCTTGCAGCCGCGGCGTTGTCCCTCGCGGGCCAGCGCGACGACCTCGTCGAGGCCCATATAGGGCGACTCGACCCGTTTCGGCGCCGTGGCGAAAGTGCAGTAATGGCACACGTCGCGACACAGCCTGGTGAGCGGGATGAATATCTTGCGCGAATAAGTGACGCCATTGCCGAAGCCGGCGTCGCGCAAGGTGCTCGCGGCCTGCATCAGCCCGGCGAGATCCGCACACGTGGCGAGCGCGAGCGCCTGGGCGTCGCTCAGGGTGTCGCCGGGGGCGACGGTCGGGACGGCTGGATTCATGGTCAGAGCAGGCGCGATGCGGCGGCAATGCCGCTTGAGTCGGGTTCATCGTGACGACGGGCCAGGACGCGGCGTGCGATTCCGCTGTCGCACAGGTAGTCGAGCGTCTCCGTTTCGGCGTCGTAGGTGACGAGCGTACGCAGGTCCATCGGGTTGTCGACGTCGAGGGCGACGCCGGAAAGATAGTGCACGGACGGCGCGATGCCGGCGGCGAGCGCGGCGTCGCGATGCAGCGCGAAGCTGCCGCTGCCGAAGGCGAAACCGATGGCGTCTGCCGGGCTGACGGCCAGCGCGTTGGTGCCGTCCTGTTCGCGGTCCGGTGCAATGGTCACCGCGGGCAGTCCGCGATGCGCCTCGACGAGGCGATCGATCTCGGCGCTGGAAACGAGCGGGATGTCACCCGGAAGCATGAGCAGTCCGCGTTGGCCGTGACTGGCCAGCCACTCGCCGGCCTGCGCAATGGCTGCACGCAGGCCGCTCGCCGCCTCCTCGAGGTACAGGCCGCCGACACGCTCGGCCGCATAGCGGGCGCGCACCTCGTGCGAGACCACCAGCACGCCCGCGACCGTGCGTGCCTGACTGGCCGCGCGCAGCACGTCGTTGAGCATCGCCTGCGCGAGAGATTCGCGTTCGGCTTCGCTCAGGATCGTGCCGAGACGCGATTTCGCGTTGGCGAATCTTTTGACCGGGATGACTGCCCACATGGAGTCAGAGCGTGTGCAGGAAGTTCAGTGCAGTGTGCGCCAGATTAATCCGATCGTCCAGCGTGCGCATGACGGTCTGGGCGTCAATAACCGCGAGTTTTTCATGGGCAATGCGCGGCACCAGCGCGCGGTCGCAGGCGTCGACGATGTAACCATCGAGCAGCGCGCCGTAATGGCGCGCGACCGCGCCGGCATCCTGGGGCAGGCCGAGTTCGTCCATGATTTTGGCCGTCGGACCCTTGATCGCTTCCCCTCCGACGATCGGCGAAACCGCGACCACCGGCGCACGGCAGGCCGCGAGTGCTTCGCGCATGGTCGGCATCGCGAGCAGCGGATCGACGCTCAGAAAGGGGTTGGATGGGCAGATGATGACGCCCTCGAGCGCCGGGTCTGCGAGCGCCGCGAGCACGGCCGGGTACGGCAGCGCCCGCGCGGCGCCGTCGAACAGGATGCGGCGCACCCGCGGTGCGCAGCGCTCGCGCACGAAATAGTGCTGGAACGCGTACTCGCCGCTGTCACAGACCACGCGCGTCGCCACCGGATCGTCACTCATCGGCCACGCCGTGTGGGCGATGCCGACGGCACCGAACAGGCGCGCCGTCACGGTGCCCAGCCCGAGCCCCTCGCGCAGCCAGCCGCTGCGCAGGACATGTACGGCGAGATCGCGATCACCGAGGTTGAACCAGGACTCCCCGCCGAGGTCACGCAGGGTCTCGATGAAGTGCCAGCTCTCGTTGACCCGCCCCCAGCCGGTATCCGGGTTGCTGAGCCCCGATAGCGTATACATCAACGTATCGAGATCCGGGCTGACGTGCAGGCCGAGATGTTCGAAGTCGTCACCAGTGTTGACGACAAAGGCAACTTCCGTCGGATCGAGCACGTGGCTCAGGCCGAGCGCCAGCTTGGCGCCGCCGACACCGCCGGTGATGGCGAGGTACCTCAATGTGGACTCCCCTCGTGTTGACGCCGCGTCCGGGCTCAGCGGAACAGATCGTCTTCGCGTGGCCGCATGATCTCGGCCGCGCGGCCGTCGACGGCATCGGGCTCGAAACCGCGCACCAGCGCAGCCGGCGTGCCCTCGGTGGTCTCGCCCATGGCCAGCGTCGCCATCGCCGCGATGGCGTCGGCCCGGTTGATCAGGGTGACCTTGAGTTCGCGGCCGAACATGTCCTCACCGCCGCGGCGATCGTCGAGCACCTGCAACCCGGCGCAACCGATGGCGCCGCCCAGCGTGCCGAGCCGCCACGGGCGATTGAGGCTGTCGGCGATGATGACGCCGACGCGGCGGCCGCTGGCCGCGACCAGCGCGTCGCGCAGCCTGACCGCCGAAGCGTCCGGATCGCGCGGCAGCAACAGCGCCGTCTCGCCGTCGATGTGCTCGATGTTGGATTGATCGATGCCGGCATTCGCGCCGACATGACCGAGCCGGTGGCGCACGATGATGACGCCCGGCTTGGCGCGCAGCACTTCGCTCGATTCGTCGATGATGAGCTGTACCAGGCGCGGATCCTTGTCCGTCCGTGCAGCGAGGTCGCGCGCTTCCGGCCCCGGCGCGACGCTGGCGAGCGAGACCAGGCGTCCCTCGGCCTTGGAGACGATCTTCTGCGCGAGCACGATGATGTCACCGTCGCTCAGCGCGAGCTCCTCGCGGGCGAGCGCGGCGAGCACGAGGGCCGCCAGGTCGTCGCCTGCCTTGACCAGCGGCATGTCGGGCAGTGTTGTGAGGCTGAGGTGTGGCATGTTTCGTCAGGTGTTGTGGATGGGTGCCGGCCGAGGCGCGGCGCGGCATTCTAACCCGTACGTAGATGCCGCCAGGCAGCGTTGGCCGGCCCCGGCGAATTTCGCGCGCCCATATGAATCGAGTAATATCGCCACCGGTTTCGCCGCTCGGAGGCCCACCCCCGGGGACACGCCACCGGCGTGACACCCGGTTGCGTCATCCGTGTCGCGCACAGGCAACGCGCCGACCGCCGGCGCGGCCACGATTCACGTACAGCGTCCGCGTCGCGACCTGCTTCGGCAGGCGTTCCGCCGCGCGGCTATCGACATTCATGTACATCCTTTGGGAGGAACGGATATGGGCTTACTCGACGGCAAAGTGGTGCTGGTTACCGGCGCCGGACGCGGCATCGGACGTGAATTCTCGCTGGCCATGGCGCGCGCCGGGGCCAAGGTCGTGGTCAACGATCTCGGCGCCTCGACCGACGGCACCGACATCGAGGGTACGCCGGCGCAGGAAGTGGTCAAGGACATCGAGGCGATGGGCGGCCAGGCAGTGGCCAATTTCGGCAGCGTCTCCAATCCCGACCATGCCAAGGAGATGGTGCAGCAGGCCATCGACACCTTCGGCC
>Ga0180429_10001975_pt1 | contig 17170 bp, 15 predicted proteins | sample SS_ome_FD_132428 | JGI IMG/M metagenome (GOLD analysis project Ga0180429, IMG submission 132428) | Hypersaline lake sediment archaeal communities from the Salton Sea, California, USA - SS_1_S_1 metaG | ecosystem: Environmental > Aquatic > Non-marine Saline and Alkaline > Hypersaline > Sediment ...
CAATTAGTCAAGAACGTCCCCCATTTTTCACGATCCCCCAATCGGCTTTCAGCTTGCCTAGGACCCTCCCACCTTCTCAAACGCATAAGGGCATGAGGTCAGCGGAACCAACGGGCCACATTCATCGGGGAGCCGCTCCTTCTTTCCGATGATCAACACCCCTCCGGGCCTCAAGGCAGACACTACCTTTCGGAAGGACGGCACCAGCAGCCCCTTCTCGTAGTAGGTCAGCAGGTTGTTCCGCAGGAATACCAAGTGAAAGCCGGAGGCAGGCGGCTCCTCCCGGACGAGGTTGTGAACCCCCCAACGAACACCTTCCTTCAGGGACCCGGAGAAGGCGAACCGGTCCTCCCCCGGAATTCGTGAGAAATGTGCAGCCCGCCATTCATCCGGAAGCTCCTTCAGGCTGCTCGGGCCGTAGATTCCCTGCCTGGCCTTCTCGAGAAAGGACGGGTTGGCATCCGTGGCCCAGATCTCGAGATCGGGCAGGCCGTCGCAACGGTCGGTCAGGGCCTGCCAGACGATCCGGAGGCTGTAAGCCTCCTCCCCGCAGGCACAACCTGCGGACCATGCACGGAGTCGGTCTTCCCCACGCCGCGCTAGGTCCGGCAAGACGCCAGTCTCCAGGGCTTGCCAAAGGCCGATATCCCGAAAGAACCGGCTTATGGAAACGTTCATCAAACGCTCCGCCTCTTCTCTTGCCTCCCTGTGCCCTTCCAGCCGCGCGAGGTATTCCTTCACGCTTCTCGAGCCGAGGGCAACCATGTGGGCCCGCAGATGCTTTTTCACGCCTCGCCTCACCCTTCGGTAGCCATCCCAGGAAAGGCCGAAAGCTTTGAGAATCTCACGAAATTGGTCGTCCCTCATGGCCCGTTGTCTCTTTTTCTCGTTCATGACAATATACAACGGAGGGCGGCACTCTTTACAAGAACGCCCCGAATCTCATAACATGTTGCCGAGTGGAGAGATGTCCGAGAGGCCGAAGGAGCACGGTTGGAAACCGTGTAGGCGGTGCAAACCGCCTCGAGGGTTCGAATCCCTCTCTCTCCGCCATTTTTTGGTCCCAAGAAAAAGCTTGGCCATGCTAGACGGGGAACTAGCGGTGCCCTTTACCCGAAATCCGCTTATGCGGGGTCGAATCCCCTCTTGAGGCGCCTGTTTGGCAGGGGTCTGAGCGCGAGGGGCAAAGTTGAGAACCGGGACCCACGCAACAGATGGCTGCCGAACCCCGCCAGGTCCGGAAGGAAGCAACGGTAGGTAGTTTCGTTTGTGTGCCGTGGAATCTCCTGGTTTGATTTGTCCTTCTCGTTTCCGCCCTGTTGAGCAGCGTCGAAACTGGGTGCATGGCCAAGCCCTTTTTTTGTCCTGGCACTGCCCGCTGAGGCAGCCGAGGTACACGCATTCATGTCCTATCTCGTCCTGGCCCGAAAATGGCGGCCCGGCACCTTTGACAAGATGGTGGGCCAGGAGTTCATCTCCCGCACCCTCAAGAACGCGGTCCAGACAGACCACGTGGCCCATGCCTTCCTGTTCTCGGGCTCCCGCGGGGTGGGCAAGACGTCGGCTGCGCGGATCCTGGCCAAATGCCTGAACTGCGACAAGGGGCCCTCGCCGGAGCCCTGCAACGACTGCTCCTCCTGCCAGGAAGTCGACGAGGGCAGAAGCCTGGACGTGTACGAGATCGACGGGGCCTCGAACACGAGCGTCGACGACATCCGCGAGTTGCGGGAAAACATCAAGTACCTGCCTCGGCCCGGCAAGCGCCGCGTCTACATCATCGACGAGGTGCACATGCTCTCGAAGAGCGCCTTCAATGCCCTGCTGAAGACCCTGGAGGAGCCCCCGGACCACGTGGTCTTCATCTTCGCGACTACCGAACCCCACAAGGTCCCGGAAACGATCCAGTCTCGCTGTCAGCGCTTCGATTTCCGCCGAATCCCCAGGGCCAAGATCCTCGAGCGGCTTCAGGTCATGGCACAGGAAGAGGGATACGAGATCGATGAGCGCGCGCTTTCCGCAGTCGCAAAGGCGGCCGATGGGAGCATGCGGGATGCGCAGAGCCTGCTCGACCAGATCATCTCTTATTGCGGCCCCTCCGTACCCGACGAGGCGGTCGCCGAGATCCTCGGCATCGCCGGGCGAGAGTACTTCTACAGGATTTCCGGGGCAATCCTGGGCCAGGATCCCAGGGAATGCATCGAGGCCCTGGACGAGGTCTACCGCTCCGGCTACGACATCAACCAGTTCTACCAGGACCTGGTCGAGCATTTCCGCAGCCTCCTGATGGCCCGCCTTCTTCCGGATCCCTCCTCCGTACTGGACATGGCTGACGGGGAGATCCAGGAATTGAAGAAACAAGTGGAACAGACCGGCCCGGAAGACTTGCGGCGCCTGGTTTCCATACTTCTCAAGGCAGAGGAAGACATCCTCCGGTCGAGCCAGCCGCGAATGGGGATGGAGATTACCCTGATCAAGATGGCTCATCTCGGCCGGTTGGAACCCCTCGAGAAGATACTGGAGAAGATCACGTCTTTCGAGGAGGCGATGCCCCCCGGTCCGGCCGCCCGGCGCGCTCCTTCCCCCGGCCCGCCGGCGAAGAAGGCGCGCACAAGACCTGCAGAGGCGCGGGCTTCGAGCACCGGCCCGAGGCCCCGGGAAGGGGACAAGAACAAGCCGGAGGCCCCCCGGCCGGCCTCTCCGTCCCGAGTCCCGTGGAACGCGCCCCATGCCTGGCAGAGCTTTGTCGACACGGTGCGGAGGGACCGGGCCATGACGGCCGCCCTGCTCGAGGACGTGGGCCAGTGGGAGGTGAACGAGGATGCGGTCAAGGTCTTCTGTGAGAAAGGCACCTTCCTGTTCGATCAGCTCGGCACCCAGGAAACAAGGACGCTCTTGTCGAAGAGTGCCAGGGACTGCTTCGGGGAGGCGGTGCGGTTCGAGGTCTGCGTAGCCAAGGGCCTGAACGACTCGAAGGCAAAGCCTTCGGGAAACCCGGAACAGGGAGAGGCAAAGGCCCTGTCTTCCCCGTCCGCGGTAGACGAGGCAAGGAACGACCAGACCGTGAAGACCGCCCTCGAGGTCTTCCATGGAACGATCAAAGACGTAAAGCTATTCGGCTCCGACACAGGAGAGGAGGAGGAAATATGAAAAAGGGTGGCGGCTTGGGCCAGATGATGAAACAGGCCCAGAAGATGCAGGCCAAGATCATGAAGATCCAGGAGGAGATGGCCGAGAAGTCCGTGGAAGCTTCTTCGGGCGGCGGGATGGTGACGGTCACGGCAAACGGGAAGCAGGAGGTCCTCTCCATTCGGATCGAGCCCGAGGTCGTGGACCCCGAGGACGTGGAGATGCTCCAGGACCTCGTGGCGGCTGCCGTGAACGAGGCGCTGAAGAAGGCGCAGGAGATGGTGGCCGAGGAAATGGCAAAGGTCACGGGCGGCATGTCGATCCCCGGCCTGATGTGACAAGGGGTTGCCGTCTATGGATCCGATAACACGCCTCGTAGAGGCGCTCACCAAGCTCCCGGGCATCGGCGAGAAGTCCGCCTCGCGGCTGGCCTTCCATATCCTGGGCTCTTCGGAGGAGTATGCCCGCGGGCTCGCGCAGGCAATCCTGGACGTAAAGGAAAAGATCCGGCTCTGCTCTGTATGCATGAACATCACCGACCGGGATCCCTGTCGCCTCTGCCAGGACCCCGGCCGAAACGAAGAGATCGTCTGCGTCGTGGAAGAGCCGAACGACCTGTACGCCATCGAGAAGACCGGCTCCTTCAATGGGAAATACCACGTCCTTCATGGCGTGATCTCCCCGCTGGACGGTATCGGCCCGGACGAGATCTACATCAAGGAGCTGCTCGAGCGACTCAAGGCCGGAACGATAAGAGAGGTCCTCCTGGCCACGAACCCCGTTGTGGAAGGAGACGCCACAGCCCTCTACCTGAAGGAGCAGATCATGCCCTTCGGGGTCAAGGTAACCCGGATTGCCCGGGGGATTCCGGTGGGGGGAGACCTCGAATACACGGACGGCGCTACCCTGACCGACGCCATCCGCGGAAGACAGGATTTATAGGAATTGTTGACAAAACGACTGGGAAGCGTCAAACTCTAGGCTCTTGCCGCTAGAGTGCCCATTTCCCCCATGAACTGGAGTCCTGTAGATGATCGAAACCCGCTTCCATGGCAGAGGAGGGCAGGGGGCTGTCACGTCAGCCGAACTCCTCGCCCTGGCCGCCATACAAGAAGGCAAGTTTGCTCAGGCCTTTCCCAGCTTCGGCCCGGAACGACGAGGCGCCCCGGTCCTGGCCTTCTCCAGGGTCGCCGAGGAGCAGATCCGGCTGCGATCGCAGATCTACGATCCGGACGTGGTTCTCGTTCTGGATTCTTCCCTGCTGGAAATCATGGACGTGACCGAGGGGCTGAAGGCGGGAGGCACCCTGGTGGTCAATTCCAAGGAGCCGGTAAAGGACCTGGCGTCACGGTTTCACTTCGAGGGGAGCCTCTGGGCGGTGGATGCAACCCACATCGCCCGGGAACTTCTGGGCCGGCCGATCACGAATACGACGATGCTGGGTGCCCTGCTTCGCGCCACCGGCATCGTGGATGTCGACAGCGTGTCGGAGCCGCTGCGCCACCGGTTCGGCCTGATTGCCGCCAAGAACGAAAAGGCCTTGCGGGAGGCGTACGACAAAGTCGAAAAAGAGGAGGTCAAGCCTTGACCAGCAAAGAAAAGGCGTGGACCTGGAAGGAGATCCCCGTCGGTGCAGTTGCGGAGGATCCAGGCAGCTCGTCTCAGTATCTTACCGGCGGGTGGCGGAGCCAGCGACCGGTCTTCACCCCGGACAACTGCGTCCAGTGCGGTGTTTGTTATATCTACTGCCCCGACGCGTCGATCGTCATGACCCCGGAGGGATACCCGGACATTCTCCTGGACTACTGCAAGGGGTGCGGCATCTGTGCCCGGGAATGCTACATGGCCACCTTTGGGCTGAGTTGTTTCGAAATGGTAGACGAAGAGGAGTTTCGTTGATGTCCAAAAGAGTCGGAATGGAGGTCAGCATTGCCGTTGCCGAGGCAGTCAAGCTCGCCAACGCCGATGTGATTGCGGCCTATCCGATCACGCCGCAGACCCATATTGTCGAGCATCTGTCGGAGTTGGTTGCCGACGGCGACCTGGACGCAGAGTACGTGTGCGTGGAGAGCGAACACAGCGCCATGAGCGCTGTCGTTGGGAGTTCCGCTGCCGGGGCGCGAAGCTTCACGGCCACGGCCAGCCAGGGGCTGGCCCTGATGCACGAGATCCTGTTCATCGCCTCCTCCATGCGGCTCCCGATCGTCATGACCGTCGCCAACAGGGCCCTTTCCGGTCCGCTGAGCATCTGGAACGATCACAGCGATATCATGGCCTCCCGGGACTGCGGCTGGATCCAGTACTTTGTCGAGAACGGGCAGGAGGCCTTTGATCATGTGCTGATCGCCTTCCGGGTTGCCGAGGACCCGGAGGTGAGCCTTCCGGCCATCGTCAACCTGGACGGGTTTATCCTGAGCCACATGATCGAGCCCCACATACTGCTCGACGACGAAGAGGCGGCCCGTTATATTCCGCCCTTCCGGCCCATAAACCGGCTGGACCCGGACAACCCGGTGACCATGGGCGATTTCGCGACGCCGGACTTCTATACGGAAGTCAAGAAAGGGCAGGAGGAGGCGCTCCGCGACTCGCGTACGACGATCGACAAGGGCTGGCAGGAGTTTGCAGAGCTCACGGGGCGCAAATACCAGGCCGTCGAGACGTACAAGACCGAAGGGGCCGATATCCTCATGCTTTCCATGGGCGCCCTCGGAGAGACCGCCTCCGTGGCGGTCGACCGGATGCGAGACAAGGGCTTGCCCGTAGGGCTCGTCAAGCTCAGGTTGTGGAGGCCCTTCCCGTCGGATGACCTTCTGAAGGCCCTGGGAGGGGCAAAAAAGATCGTCGTCATGGACCGGGCCATCTCCTTCGGCGCGGCGACCAACCCGGTTGCGGCCGAGGTGGCCAGCCTTCTCTACGACACGGAACCCAGACCTTGTATCTTCAACTCGGTGATTGGGCTCGGAGGCCGGGATGTGCGGGTGGAGGACTTCGAGGCGATCGTCAAGAAGGCCATGCAGGGACACACCTACCCGGGGCCTGTTGGAGACTACGACCTGATAGGGGTGAGGGAATAATGGAAAATCTGAATATCTTCGTCCCCAGACTCCTGGATTCACGGGAATACTTCACGCCGGGTCAGCGGGCCTGCCAGGGTTGCGGAGAAACCGTTGCCCTCCGGCAGATCATGAAGTCCGTGGGCCGGAACGTGATCCTCGCAAATGCGACGGGCTGCTCGGAGATCATCTCCTCTCCGTTTCCGCAGACCGCCTGGCGCGTCCCCTGGATCCACGTGGCCTTTGAGAACGCGGCGGCCGTGGCCTCCGGGGTCGAGGCAGGAATCAAGGCCCTGGAAAGAAAGGGGGCGCTGCCCAAGCGCAACATCAAGGTGATGGCCATCGCGGGTGACGGCGCCACGGCGGACATCGGCTTCCAGGCCCTCTCGGGTGCGGTAGAGCGGGGACACAACTTCGTCTATGTGTGCCTCGACAACGAGGCCTACATGAACACCGGCATCCAGCGCTCGTCGTCCACGCCCTTTGGCGCCATGACCACCACTTCGCCTCCGGGGCGGATGAGCAAGGGACAGAAGACCTGGAAGAAGAATCTTCCGGAGATCCTGGCGGCCCACGAGATCCCGTACGTGGCGACCGCATCACCGAGCTATCCCTTCGACCTCATCCGGAAGGTCAAGCGCGCGGTCGAGGTGGACGGGCCGGCTTACCTCCACGTGCTGGCCGTTTGCCCCACCGGGTGGCGATCCGCCGGGGAGGAGACGATCCGGCTCGGACGGTTGGCCGTCGAAACCGGCGTGTTCCCGCTCTACGAAGTGGATCAGGGCAAGTACACGATCAACCTGGACCCGGGCGAGCTCAAGCCCATGAAGGAGTACCTGGGGCTCCAGGGGAGATTCCGGCACCTGAAGCCGGAGGACCTCGAATACATTGAAGACAGAATCCATACAAACTTCGAGAAACTCAGGGCCAAGGCGCGCATGACCGCCGAGGACGACAAAGCAAGCCGGAAGGCCTCCAAACAGAAGCCGAAGAAGGGCAAAACGGCCGCCCGATCGAAGAAATAGCCGGCCTTCACAGGGGGAAAGGATAGATGGCGACCCAGGAAGTCAACCGGATTCTCAAACGTTACGGCAATGATCCCACCGACATCATCGCCATTCTCCAGGACGTTCAGCAGACCTACCGCTACTTGCCCAAGGACGTGATGGAAACCCTGGCCACGAAGTTGGATATTCCCCTGAGCCGGGTCTATCATCTCGCCACCTTTTTCCGTGCCTTCAGCCTCGAGCCGCGGGGAAAACACGAACTGCAGGTGTGCATGGGGACGGCCTGCCACGTGCGGGGCGCACCCCGTATCCTGGAGGCCATCGAAAGAGGCCTGAAAATCCAGGCGGGGGAAACCACAAAGGATCTGCAGTATACCCTGGAGACGGTGAACTGCGTCGGGGCATGCGCCCTGGGGCCGGTGGTCGTGGTGGACGGCGAGGCAAAGGGCAAGCTCAATCCGCAAAGGGCGGAACGCCTGCTCAAGCAGATCGAGCCCGAGGCCGCGCCGAAGAAAACGAAAGCAAAAGCCTCGCCGGCAAAGGCGAAGAAGAAGGCCGCGGCTCCCAAGAAGAAAACGCCTGCACGCAAGACCGCTTCCGCCGTCAAGAAGACGAGCAAGACTAGGACGAAGAGCACGGCCAAGAAGGCCGTATCTGCAAAGCCGAAGCCGGCTGCAAAGGGAACCGCAAAAAAGCGAACCGTGAAGAAGGCCAGACGATAAGGAACCGGAGAGGCAATGGAACGGATAAGCTCTATCGAGAAGCTTGACACGTTGCGGGACAAACTTCTGCTCAAGCAAGGAGCGGTCACTCGGTGCCTCACGCTTTGCGGCGGCACGGGCTGTCGAGCCTACGGCTGCATGGAGGTCGTCGAGGCCTTCAAGAAAGAGCTCAAGAAGAGAGGCCTTACCAGGAAAGTGGCCGTGAAGACGACCGGGTGCCACGGCTTCTGTGAACGAGGCCCGATGGTGCTCGTGAGCCCGGAGGGGATCTTCTACGAACAGATCAGCACGAAGGACGTCCCTGAAATCGTTGAAAAGACCCTCCTGGAGAACGAGGTCGTCGACCGGCTCGTCTACAAGGACCCGAATACGGGCAAGCCCGTCCTCAAGGAAAGCGACATCCCCTTCTACCGGCTTCAGAATCGGTTCCTCCTCGGAGAGAACCTGGTCATCGACCCCACCTCGATCGACGACTACATTACCCAAGGGGGCTACAAGGCCCTTTGGAAGGCCCTGACCCAGTTGAGCCCCGAGCAGATCATCGAAGAGGTGAAGCTCTCCGGGCTTCGGGGGCGAGGAGGGGGCGGATTCCCCACGGGCCGGAAGTGGGAAAGCTGCCGCAAGGCGGAAGACCTGATCAAGTACGTCATCTGCAATGCGGACGAGGGGGACCCGGGCGCGTACATGGATCGTTCGCTCCTGGAGGGCAACCCCCACAAGATCCTCGAAGGCATGATCATCGGCGCCTATGCCATCGGGGCACAGCAGGGATACATCTACGTACGGAACGAATACCCCCTGGCCGTGACCCACGCCACGCAGGCCTTGAAGGATGCACGCAAGTACGGATTCCTCGGAGAAGATATCTTCGGGAGCGGCTTCGACTTCGACGTGAAGATCTCCCGCGGAGGCGGCGCCTTTGTCTGCGGCGAGTCGTCGGCACTGATGGCCTCCCTGGAGGGCAGGCCCGGCGAGCCGAGGGCCAAGTATGTCCACACCGTGGAGAAGGGGCTGTTCGACCTGCCAACGAACTTGAACAACGTGGAGTCCTGGGCCAACGTACCGATGATCATCCAGGATGGGGCGAGCAAATTCGCCGAGATGGGCACGGACGGCAGCAAGGGGACCAAGATCTTCTCCCTCGTGGGGAAGATCAACAACACGGGCCTCGTCGAGGTGCCCATGGGGATGACGCTGCGGGAGATCATCTTCGACATCGGGGGCGGCATCCCGGACGGGAAGGCCTTCAAGGCCGTACAGACGGGCGGGCCTTCCGGAGGCTGCCTGCCTGAGCGGATGCTCGACCTGCCGGTGGACTTCGACGAGCTCGCCAGGGCCGGCTCGATGATGGGCTCCGGCGGCATGATCGTGATGGACGAAGACAACTGCATGGTGGATGTGGCCCGCTACTTCGTCACCTTTCTCGAAGAAGAGTCCTGCGGGAAGTGCACCCCGTGCAGGGAAGGGCTTCGCCGAATGAAGGACATCCTCACGGATGTGTGCGAAGGCCGCGGAACAGAAGACTCCATCGAACAGCTCGAGCGACTGAGCGTGGCCATGAAGGCGGCCAGTCTCTGCGAGCTCGGCCGTACGGCTGCCAACCCGGTGCTGACCACGATTCAGTATTTCCGGGACGAGTACGAAACCCACATCCGAAAAAAGAAATGCCCGGCCTTCGTATGCCGCCAGCTCGTCCACTACTCGATCCTGGCGAAGAAGTGCACGGGCTGCCAGGCATGTGTCCGCGTCTGCCCGGCCAATTGCATTTCCGGCAAGAAGAAGAAGGTTCACGAAATCGATCAGGCCCTTTGCATCCACTGCGGCTCCTGCTTCGACGTGTGCAGGTTCGATGCGGTGAAGAGAAAGTAGACAGGGGTCAGGCCCTGCCACCCACCCAGAGCGAATCAGAGCGCTGCGTGTCATTCCCGCGCAGGCGGGAATCCAGGGGCGCCGGATAGGATCGAAAAGGATTCGGACATGTCAATCACTGTGACGATCGATGGGAGAACCACCAGGGTTGAAGAAGGGACAACGATTCTTCGTGCAGCCCACGACTTGGGCATCGTGATCCCGACCCTGTGCCACAACGACGCGGTCGAGCCCTACGCCGCGTGCCGCGTATGTATCGTCGTGGCATCGGACGGCAAGGGATGGTCGAAGGTCGTGACCTCCTGCAACTATGAAGTCTGGGACGGCCTGCACGTGGACACGCAATCCGAGCACGTCCTCGAGGCACGGCGCACGGTCCTGGACCTGATCCTTTCCGCCCACCCGAATGCAAAGCCCGTGCAAGAGCTTGCCGCCCGTTACGGCATCACCGAACCGAGCTACAAAGGTGACCCGGGAGACGACTGTATCCTTTGCGGTCTGTGCGTGAGGGTCTGCGATCAAGTGGTGGGTGTTTCGGCGCTCGGCTTCTCCAGCCGCGGGCCGGCGCGAAAGATGGTCTCCCCCTTCCTCGATCCGTCACCCACCTGCATCGGCTGCGGGTCCTGTGTCTACGCCTGCCCCACCCAGTGCCTCCACCTCGTGGACGAGGGCAACAAGCGGGTCCTGTACAAGCAGAACCGAGAGAACGTCTTCAAGGAGTTCGAGCTCCTCCCGTGCCTGAGCTGCGGAAAGCACTTTCTGCCCAAGGAGCAGTTGGACTACGTGCAGAAGAAGTTCAAGCTTCCGCGCAAAATCGTGCAGACGTGTCCCACCTGCGGCGGGCCAAGAGTGTAGTCGTCCTTAGACTTGAAACATCTTTTGGCAGTGGGAGCAGTGATAGAGTCGATCCTCTATCTTCCGGACCGTGATCCGTCTCCCACACAAAGCGCATTTTGGCAGTGTCGGATCAGCCGCTTTCGACCCTTTCTTCTTCTTTCCTTTTCCCATCGTTTCTCCTTCTCCCGCCCTATCCTATACCAATCTCGATCCTATTTGTCATGCATGGCAACTTAGCTCCTAAGGGAAAAGGGGTCAAACCTACAGGGGGCTGTTGCCCAAAAGGGATCTCGTCGAAAATGTGCTTCTGCGTTCGGGGACAGCCCCTGTAGGTTTGACCCCGTCTTTGCTACTCAACCTGATATTGGCTTGTCCAGTGGCGGGACGTACTCGGCTGGCTTGTCAGAGGCAGTGGCCGCAGGCAGCATGAAGAAGAAGGTGCTCCCTTTCCCCTTCTCGCTCTCTACCCAGATTCGACCACCGTAGTGGACAATGATTTCCTTGCAGATGGGTAACCCCAACCCCGTACCTTTGGGTTTGTCCTTCGAAGAGTCTTTAGATACCTGACGGAACCTGTCGAAGATGATTTCATAGTCCTCTCTTGCGATCCCAAGCCCTTGGTCGGCAACACATACCTTGATCCACTCCGAGACCCGGCCCGATCCCTCTTCCTCCACGGCTTCCGCAACAATGCGGATTTCCCCCTCCTCCAATGAGAACTTCACCGCATTTCCGAGCAAGTTTGTGACCACTTGCTGGATCCTGTCCCGATCGGCAAGAATGAATGGGAGCTCCGGCGAGAGATCCAAACGCAAGCGGAGAGATCTTTCCTCCACCAGCCGATGTTGAACCTTTGCTACATCCTCGACAATCTCTTGTACGGACAAGAGGGTGTCCTGCCAGACCATTTCCCTTGCCTCGATACGGGCAAGGTCCAGCAAATCGTTGATAAGCCGAGTGAGCCGTTCGCTTTCGGAATTGATGATTTCCAGGAATTCCTTTTGCGTCTCAGGGTCCTCATGCTCGTATTGGAGAAGGATCTCCGAGAAGGATCGAATCGATGTAAGCGGCGTCCGCAACTCATGGGACACGGATGACAAGAAGGAGTCCTTCATCTCGTCCAGCTTCTTGAGCTCCTCGAGGGCCTTTTCCAGGTCCGCGGTCCTCTCCTTCACCCTTTGCTCAAGATCTTGATTCAGCTTTCTGATTCTGGTTTCAGCGCGTTTGCGCTCGGTGACTTCCGTCTTGAGTTTGGTGCTTCGGATCTCCACGAGTTCCTCGAGGTGTTCCTGGTACTTTCTCAACTCCTCCTCTGCTCGCTTGCGGTCGGTAACATCCCTGAAAGACCAAACCCGGGCAGCAACGCTGCCGTCCCGGAGCAAGGGGCTTGAAAACCGTTCAAAAATGCGACCGTCTCTCAGGTTCAGCGTGTCCAGGGCCTCATCGGAAGTGTAGTAGAGCTCCTGCATCCTACAAACGAATGCTTCCGGGTCTGCAACTTCGCCCATTGCGCACAACATCATTTTCATGTTGTCGCCAGAGTGGATGGCCTCCTGCGGCATGTTCCACATCGTGACAAATTGGCTGTTTACGTGAATCGTCCCTCCGCTTTCATCCGTCACGGAAATGCCGTCTCCGGTTGATTCGAGGACCGTTCTGAAGAGCTCCTCTCTTTCACGCACAGCCTCTGCTGATTCAGCAATTTGCTTCAAATACTTTGCTTCCGCTGAAGACTCGACCCTTTTTCGGTCCGTCCTCATGAAGAGGAACACAACCACTGCGAAGAAGAATACGATAAACAATCCAAAGAAAGTGTCTTTCTTCGCTTGTTTGCTGAAATGGCTTATGGTGTCGGCATAACTCATGGAAACAGCAATCGACCACAGGCTGTTATCGACACGAACGGGAGCATAGGCGACGAGTTCCTTCTTGCTCCCAGGGTACTCTTCCGACGGCAAGGCGAATTGATAGACGCCCGCACCGGCCTTGCCCTGGGTCATGTTTGCTACGATGCTTTCGAATTCAGCTCTTTCATGTCCAGGAGAGACGTCATGGTTCAGGGTCATGATGCGTTGGCCCACATACTCTGACCTGGGGTGTTCCAGTATCGTTCCCCTGTCATCCAGGAGCCACGCATAGCCTCTCTTGCCGGCCTTGACCGAACGAATGAAGCGGCTACAGATTGTTTCCATATGCGTTACGCATCGAACGGCTCCGGCAAACTCTCCGTGGGAGGACAGTGGGTACAGAATGGAGACGGCAAGGTTACCCGAATCGGTATAGAAGGCCTCGCTGATGTGTGTTCTGTTTTCCTTTAAAACATGGGCAACATCCGGGCTGTTTCTCAAATCTCTGCCGATTTCGTCCGGATCATGGGGAACTGCCTGTACCACAAAGCCTTGTGTGTCCAGAATATAGAGAGCATCGATGTTTCGTTCATGCGCCTCGTAGAAGCTTTCACACAGAGAACCGTCTATAGACGGCTCGCCTGCGAGCAGGGGCCTGCCGGTCCCGTCCAGGACGATTGGACGCCTTGCCAGAACACCCAGGTCCTGCGAAATATCTGTAAGAAAAGCTTGAATGCCCGCCGCAATGGACTCCGCAAGAACTTCCAGTTGCTCTTGTGTTTGACCAACAAGTAGTTCTTCTCTTTCCATCTGCAAGGTTTCGCCTACATATAGCACCAGGACGGCCATCGTTACCGTGTAGAAGACGGCTCTTATCTTTTCCCAGGCTGAAAACCCTCGTTGCTTGGGTGTTTTCCCCGGGTCGGGACTGTCTTTTCTCATCTCGGTGGAGGCCTCCAGTAACTTCATCGACGCGAACGACCCCGAATTCTTCCTCTCATCGAACCTGATAAGGGCCTGTATTGTCATATCGGCAAGATTAGGCACATTAGTTGAGCCAAAAGGGGCCAAAAAGATTAGAAAATCAAAGACTTGACCCCTTGTTTCCCCCCACCTATAGATTCATATGACGGACCCCACCGAAACGGAGCGCCAGAGCCTGGATGCGCTGGCCAACCGCTTCTTTGCCGCGATCGAGCGTGCGGAAATCGATGGGGTGGAGCAGGCGTATGCTCCGGACGTCGAGTATTGGATAAACGTCACTGGCGAGGCCCTGGCCTGGACGCGATCCTCGAGATGGTGCGGCTCTTCAGCCAGAAGATAAAGGGCCTGCACTACGACGTCGAGTCGCGCGAGTTCTTCCCCGGATGCCTGGTCCAGCGATGCAAGATCACGGGCGAACTCGCGTCCGGCGACACGCTCGCCGTGCCCCTCTTCGCCTCTTAGCCCTGAAGCTTCCTGGCGAGGAGGTCTTTGTAGGCTTTTGTCAGATGGATGAACTGTTCGTGGGTGCCGCCGCGATCGGGGTGGTGCTCGAGGGCCTTCTTTCTGTAGTGCTGGGCAAGCTGCTTCAAGCTGAGCTGCCCGAAGGTTTCCTGGCTGATATCGAGAGACTTGCAGGCCTCTTCGACGGGCAGGTGGGGTTGACGGCCCGTCGCCTTCCGGTGGCGCCGGTGGCGGTGCATGAAGTCCTGGATATAGTCCCATTCGGGGTGAATCGCCCGGAACTCATTGTCAAAGTACATGATCACGTACCGGACGAGGACCGGGTCCAGCCCGTTGCCGCCTTCCTCGTCCAGGAAGAGCAAGGGGTCGGCCTGGAGGCGGCAAACCTCTTCCAGGAAGCCATCGTCCATCGCGTCCGGGTCCATCGCCTCCGGATATCTGTCCGCCAGAGGGCTCAAGAACAAGCGTTGCAGGTCGAAAGCGGAATAGACATACATCCGGCGTTCATGCGCTCGTAACGAGGCTTCCATCCCTTCGATCATCTGCTCGATCTCGTCTCGCGACTTCCGGAGGAGCCGGTCGTAGGCTCGCATGGGACGGGAGTACATCTTCCTCCGGTCTGTCTCCCCGTAGCGCAGGAAGTAGAGCCGGCGTTTATCGAAAATGTGGAGACCCTTCTGGCTTTCGGCCAACTCGCTCCGGGGCACCCTGCTTCCTTCCCTTCCGGACCGCCGGGTCGAGTGCTTTCGGATGATCCTTCGGACCGCCGGGTCGAGGAAGGGCCAGAAGACCTCCTCCAACTCTTCCTGGCCGGCCTCTACCCCCTTGTCGCGAAGCGCGTCCTCGATCGCCTCGTCGATGTAGTAAGCGGTCCGGGTCGGGGCGTGGATCCAGGCCCCCGGGTCCTCGCCAAGGGCCGCGAGATCCCTGCTCTTCCAGCGAGTTCCGTCCAGATAGGACTGCCGGATGAAATAGAGGGCCTTCCCGTCCTTGATTTGTCTGGCCAGGTACACGAGGCAAGCTCCCTTCGGAGGCTGCCCCAAAAGTCCCATCTGCGGCGTTCGGCTTCATCCCTCGTCATTCAACGTACAGTAAGTACGCCTCATTCCTCGGGATTTCGCCTGCCTTGCATCTGGAACTTTTTGAACAGCCTCCACCACTTGTTCAGCAGGCTGTTAGGGAATGGCTTCTTTCCTAAAGGATGCTTGAACCGACACGGAGTTTCAAGGCGTGTATTTTTGGGGGGGGGCTGTTAAACGATTTGGGTCCCTTTACCGATAAAGTATGTGTGCAAGGGAGAACGGCAAAGAAGGAGTTATCGATGAAATTCAAGGGATTATCATACTGCCTGGGCCTGCTCGGCCTCTGGATGCTCTTCGGCGGGGTGACTCTGGCAGATGCCGAGGAAGGGTACCACGTATGGAGCGTAGGCCTTCGAGGGGGGCCTTCGTTTCTTACGCAAGATGCCGTCGGCAACGCGAATATCGAGGGGCAGATCGGGCCGATCTTCAGCGGCGTGATTGTCTACGACCTGCACAAATACGTTTCTCTCGGGTTCGACGTGGAGTGGGAGCAGCACAAAATCGACCAGGCCGCCCTCACCCTGGGCGACGCCTCTGCCCTTTCTCTGTTCTTCCGTTTCGAAGGCCACCTGGAAAGGACCCGCCCGATCTCTCCGTATGTCTTGTTTGCCGGGGGATACAACATAAACTCCTTCGATGAAGAGGATGCCTATCTGTCCGAATGCGGAGCGGATTGTCGTGTCGACATCGACAATACCTTCTCACTCAAGGCGGGCTTCGGGGTGGACCTGTTCGTGCTCTTCGAGAATGCGGCCATCAACTTCGAGGTGGCGTGGAAGTACAACAAGGCTGATATTGACTTCATCTCGACCGGAGAAACGGTGGCGTCAGATGATTACAACGGAAGCGCCCTGAGCCTTCACATCGGTTTCCGGTATCACTTCCCTGTCGGCCCATTCGATTGACACACCGGTTCAGCGGCTGTGACGAGGGCCGGTGTCGTCCGTGCCCGTGTGCGTGCCCGTGCCCGAAACCCACAGCTACCCTTGAAGCCAGCGCCTAAGCCGATTGCCCACCCCTGGCTTCTTTCTCCAGAAAGCGGGGACGGAAGGAATAGATCAGGCAGGGCAGGAGGGTAAGGGTTACGAAAGACGCAGTAATCATGGTCAGCGTGATGAAGGAACCGAAGTAGACCTCCGGGATGAATGAGGAAAAGGCCAGCACCAGGAATCCCAGGCCCACTGCGGCTGCGTTGTAGACGATGGCCCTGCCGGCCGTCGCTGCCGTGGCTTCGAGGGCCTGCCGCACCCCATCTTCTTCTTTTCCCTTGACCCTCGACATGTTCAGAAAATGGATCGCATAGTCGATGCCGATCCCCAGTGCCACGCTGCCGATGAGTGCCGTGCCGGTCTGCAGCGCGATCCCCCCCCAACCGAGGATCCCGAAGTTGATGAACAGACAAAGCATGAGAGGCAGGATCCCGAACACCCCTCCGATGAACGAACGGAGGATCAGGGCCACCAGACAGAAGACGACGATCGAGGAAGCGATGATGCTCTCGATTTGCCCGCGAATCGTCAGGTCATCGATGATCTTCCCGATGACCATGGACGCGGTCATGTGAATGGAAAGCCGGGTGTTTCCTTCGTTGTACGCATCGATCTTGTCGATCAGGGTCCGCGCATACCGAGTGCTCCCGGACCGGAGGAACACGGAGACGCAACCCTGGCTGTAGTCGTCGTTGATCGCGTCCTCCAGATCCGACTCGTCCCCGGACATGGAGTACAGGAGAAGGCACTGGGCAATCAATTCCCGCGAGTCCGGTATCCGGTAGAACCCCGGGTCGTCTGCGTGAAGGGCCTGGTTCATCCTTTTCAGGTAGTCCGTAAGGCTCGTCGTCCCACCCACGTAGGGCTGGCTCTCGACGTAACGCTGTAACGATTCGATCCTGTTCAGAAGATCCGGGTCTTTCATCGCGTCCGGATCGCCCCCGTCCACGATGATGTTCAGAACCGAAGACCCGTTGAAGTAGCGGTTGATCATCTGGTCCGACTTGTAGATGTGAGAGGTCTTCTTGAACTGGGTGATGTAATCGCTCTCCGCGTAGATTCGCATGGTTCCCACGAGGCACAGGATCCCGAACAGAAAGCTCAAGCCGTAGACGGCGCGCCGGTGGCGTATCACAAACCGGACGTACCCTGTGAGGAACCATCCGAGACCGGTCCCCTGCGATCGGTC
>Ga0180429_10001977_pt1 | contig 17166 bp, 6 predicted proteins | sample SS_ome_FD_132428 | JGI IMG/M metagenome (GOLD analysis project Ga0180429, IMG submission 132428) | Hypersaline lake sediment archaeal communities from the Salton Sea, California, USA - SS_1_S_1 metaG | ecosystem: Environmental > Aquatic > Non-marine Saline and Alkaline > Hypersaline > Sediment ...
CGCGGTGCCCAGGCTGCTGGCCCGGAACGGGCTGCGCCTGCAGGATTTCGACTTCTACGAGATCCATGAGGCCTTCGCCTCGGTGGTGCTCGCACACCTGCAGGCCTGGGAGTCCCCGGAGTACTGCACCGAAAGGCTGGGCCTCGACGGCCCGCTGGGGCCCATCGACCGCAGCCGGCTCAACGTCAACGGATCCTCGCTGGCCGCCGGGCACCCGTTCGCGGCCACCGGCGGGCGGATCGTTGCCCAGCTGGCCAAGCAACTCGCGACCAGGCGGGCGGAGACGGGCTCCCCGGTGCGCGGCCTGGTCTCGATCTGCGCGGCCGGCGGCCAGGGCGTGACGGCCATTCTTGAGGCGTGAGTGACGGCGTGAATGTTGCCGAAGGTTTGGCCCGCAGAGGCTTGGGGGTAGTCAGTGGGCCGGATCGCTCCGTGTTGCCGTTAGATCCCCCGACCCGGCGGCCAGCACGGGGCATCCTTTGTGCTTGTGGTGTCCGCTGAGGCGGAGGGGATCCCAGCGGACGCCACGGCTACTTCCAGCTAGCCGGGTTTGGTCATCCCGGACTGGGCCGATGCAAGGGGTTCGCCGCGCCGGCCCGGGTGCAGGTGTCATTGCGGCAGCGATAGCGGGTCTTGTTTCAGCGCAGAATGATTCGATCATCAACGTAGCGGATGTCGCGCGGGATCGTGACCGCGTGGCTGTTGGCCGAAGTTGAGGGAGTCCCGCACCCACACCGCCAACTGGATTGCCCACTCACTCGAATAGCCCGCATATGATCCGGGGGTGGCGGCGGCGTTGCTGTCGGCGCTGTGAAGCCAGCGCGTCGCTCAACTCGGAAAGGTACGGGTATGGCCTCAGATATAGAAACTGTCCTGACGGAGCGTGCCTGGCGTGATCCGGTGTTCGCCGATTTGCTTCGGCGTGAACCCGCCGTGGCGTTGGCGCAGATCGGAGTCCAACTGCCTGAGGGCGTTAGTGTCGATGTGCGGATTCAAGACCCGAACACGATGTACCGCCCGCTTTAGATCCGTTGTGCAAAAAAGAGATTGACGTGATCAACCAGATGGATCTGTGGCGCAGCGGCGATATGTTCTGCTGGGTGTTGCCGGAGACGCTCAAATTCGCGCTCCTCGACATGCGGTTGCAGTGCCGCAATAGGGCGCCTGGACCAGACGCAGGTGAATGACATGCGCAGCTCGGATTCAAACTTCGACACCGCTGCTGACCACTACCGGGTACTCGCCACCGACCCAGCGGCCCGCGCCGCCATGATCGCTGACCCGAAGAAGGGCTTGCGCGATCACTTCGGATACGTCGCCGACGGCGACTACAAGGTCGAGGTCATCGCCGAGGCCCCTGATGTCATCACTCTTGTGCTACCCGCACCGCCGCAGAACCCGGACGAAATCGATGCTCGACTAGCGGAGATCGACGGCCACATCTATGACGTCCTCTTCACCGAAAGTGGTATCGGCGGCTACCTCATTCCCTCCGAGGCTCTGACTTGGGTGCTGCGGGATATGCGCACCAGATGGAACGACAACACACAACCCTGATCCGCCAACACCCCGACCCGCCCGGCAACGCGGGACTGCTCGGGGTGACAGCGCAGCTTGTTCGGGGTGCTCGTGAGGCTGCTCCCTCGATCAGACCGGTTCGATCAGACCGGACTGGACCAGCGCGGCTTCGATATAGCGCTGAACGGGACGGGCCTGGAAGAACCCGGTGTGCCCGCCGTGGTACCAGTTGATCTCCGGGCGCCCCCAGTGCTCCCAGAGCGCCACCACCTGTTCGCGCGGGTGCACGATCCGGTCGGCCAGGCCGGCGTAGATGAATCTGCCCTGAGGCGGAACCTTCGGCTCCATGGACAGCGGCGACATCATCCGGCCGATCGGCCCGGCCAATTCGAGGGTGGTCCGGCGGGGGTCGTCCTCCGCCAGGCCCGAGTGGCGTCCCAGCAACTCGACCAGATTCGACGGCGGAACGCCCAGGATGGCGCAGGTCAGGTCCTCGTCGAGGCTGGCCACCAGACCGGAGACATAACCTCCGAGCGAGATGCCGTTGAGTCCGATCCGTGCGCCCGGCTGTTCGGCCCGGATCCAAGCCATCAACCGCCGCACATCCCACACCGCCTGCGCGGTGCCGTACACGTCGTCCATCACGTTCTCACCGGGGAACACGGCACCTTTGGGCAGGCCCCGGGCCCGTGGCCCGTGCATCGGCAGCACCGGCAGCACCACGTTGAGACCCAGATCCTCATGCAGGTGCCAGGCCCGGAACAGGGTCAGGTCGAGGTTGGGGCGGCCCATCTCGGTGCCGTGCACGCATACCAGCCATGGGCGGGGCTCCGGGTGGCGCAGCATCATCGCGTACGCCTGCCGGTTGCCGGTATAGCCCCGCCAGCGTTCGGCGCCGGGATCGCCCGGATGCGGTTCATAGTCGCTGACGAAGGACAGCCGTTCCTGGGTACGGTTCCGGTTGGTGTAGGAGCGGATCGTCACCTCGGCCGGGGACGGGGGTGCGGTGAAGAAGTCTTCCGGTTTTTCCAGCCAGCCCCGCTCGTCGTAGAGATCGATCGCCTCGGCGACCTCGGCGTTGATCTGCCGATAGGCGGCCGGGTCGCTCAGCGGGCGGCGCAACAACAAACCGACCAGCACGATCTCGTCGCGCAGCGCGTGGGTGGCCAGCGACAGGGTGGGACGGGCCAACGGCAGTTCGCCGCGCTTTCCGCCGAGATAGGACCCCCACCGGCGGGCGTAATAACTGCCGGCCTTGACAAACGGCGCGGTGATCGGCGCGACGATGGCATTGAACGGGTTGCCGGGCGCGTTGCTGGCCGCGTCGTCCCCGGGGGGCTGGTCGCTGCGGCTTTGGGCGTTCTCGGGCACCGCCATGATGTGTTTACGTTAGCAAACGACATCGACTGCGTTACGGGGCGCTACGGCCGGGTGCTGGCCCAGGTCCCAGCCCCGGACGCACAGCGGCCCCGGGGCCAACCCCGGGGCCGCTGCGGCGGGTAGAGCTCAACGGGTGGGCGTCAGAACGCGGCCTCGTCGAGTTCCATTACCTCGTTGTCCAACGACTCCAGCACCTGCCGCGTGCTGCTGAGCAGCGGCAGGAAGTTCTTCGCGAAGAACGAGGCGGCCGCGATCTTGCCCTCGTAGAAGGATCGATCGGCACCCGTCGCGCCGGCGTCGAGGGCGGCCATCGCCACGGCCGACTGGCGCAGCAGCAACCAACCCATGACCAGATCGCCCACGCTCATCAGGAACCGCACCGACCCCAGGCCCACCTTGTAGATGCTCTTGGAATCCTCCTGGGCGGCCATCAGGTAGCCGGTCAGTGACGCGGCCATGCCCTGGACGTCCTCGAGGCCTTGCGCCAGCAGGGCCCGCTCGGTCTTCAGCCGGCCGTTGCCGGACTCGTTCTTCACGAACTCCTCGATCTGACCCGCCACGTGGCCCAGGGCCTGGCCCTTGTCGCGGATGATCTTGCGGAAGAAGAAGTCCTGCGCCTGAATGGCCGTGGTGCCCTCATACAGCGAGTCGATCTTCGCGTCCCGGATGTACTGCTCGACCGGGTAGTCCTGCAGGAAGCCCGACCCGCCGTAGGTCTGCAGGCTCTCGGTGAGTTTGGCGTACGCCTGCTCCGAGCCCACCCCCTTGACGATCGGCAGCATCAGATCATTGACCCGCACCGCCAGTTCCGGTTCCACATCGTGCAGCGTCTTGGCCACCTCGGCGTCCTGATAGGTGGCGGTGAACAGGTACAGCGCGCGCAGGCCCTCGGCGTAGACCTTCTGGGTCATCAGGCTGCGCCGCACGTCCGGATGGTGGGTGATGGTGACGCGCGGAGCGGTCTTGTCCGTCATCTGGGTCAAGTCCGCGCCCTGGACGCGGTCCTTGGCGTATTCCAGAGCGTTGAGGTAGCCGGTCGACAGGGTCAATCGCCTTGGTGCCCACCATCATTCGAGCCTGTTCGATGACGTCGAACATCTGCGCGATGCCCTCGTGAACCTCGCCTACCAGCCAGCCGGTGGCCGGCACGCCGTGCTGGCCGAAGGTCAGCTCGCAGGTGGCCGAGACCTTCAAACCCATCTTGTGTTCGACGTTGGTGACGAAGGCGCCATTGCGCTCGCCCGGCTCGCCGGTTGCCGGGTCGAACAGGAATTTCGGCACCATGAACAAGGACAGGCCCTTGGTGCCCGGGCCGGCGCCCTCGGGGCGGGCCAGCACCAGATGCATGATGTTCTCGAACAGGTCATCGGAGTCGGCCGAGGTGATGAACCTCTTCACCCCGTCGATATGCCAGGTGCCATCCTCCTGCCGGACGGCCTTGGTCCGGCCGGCGCCGACGTCGGAGCCGGCGTCCGGCTCGGTCAGGACCATGGTCGAACCCCAGCCGCGTTCGGCGGCGAGCACGGCCCACTTCTTCTGCTCCTCGGTGCCGAGGTGGTAGAGAATCTGGGCGAAGCCGGCCCCGCCGCCGTACATCCACACCGCGGGATTGGCGCCGAGGACATGCTCGTGCAGCGCCCACAACAGCGCTTTCGGGACGGGCACGCCGCCCAGCTCCTCCTCGACGCCGACCTTGTCCCAGCCGCCGTCGATGAAGGCCCGGACCGATTCCTTGAAGGACTCCGGGAGGGTCACCGTATGCGTCGCCGGGTCGAAGACCGGCGGGTTGCGGTCGCCGTCGACGAAGGACTCTGCGATCGGGCCCTCGGACAGCCGGGCCATCTCGTTGAGCATTTCGGTGGCAGTGTCGGAGTCGATGTCGCTGAACTCACCCGTACCGAGTGCCTGGTCCAAGTCGAACACCTCGAACAGGTTGAACACCTGGTCACGGACATTGCTCTTATAGTGGCCCACGGTTCCTCCTCGATGAGAATGCCACTTCAACGGTTGGGTACTCGGGTACAAGTTACCCACCAGTAACACCACGAATGTATAACGACCGGTCGGGCGAACGCAAGACTTCTGTGACGCAGGGCACGCGGTGCAAACCGGGTCACCGACCGGGCTGTGACGGGCGGCGGGCCGGGCTCCTAATCCGCTGCCGCATCTCCCGTCGAACCCTCCGCCGACGCGGACCCCGGTCCGCTCGCGGATGCGGCGGCCGATGCCGCCACCTGCGGCTCACCCGGTCCGGAATCCTCCGATTCGGGCAGCTGTGACACCAGATGCTCGGCGAGTTCCCGGATTGTCGGATAGTCGAAGACCGCCGTCGGGCTGATGTCGAACCTGCCACCGAACTGACCGAACAGCCGGTTGCGGAGTTCGACCGCCATGAGCGAGTCGGTGCCGAGGTCCAGGAATCTGCTCGATGCGGCGGGGGGTTGGGCGAGCCGCAGGAACCCCTGCACCTCGCGCTGCAGGAATTCGGTGATGAAACCGGCCCGCTGGGCCACCGGGACCTCCTGCAGTTGCCGAAGCAACTCACCGTCCCCGGATGCCGTCGCGTCGTCGTTGGGTAGCACCTGATCGAGCAGCGGTGGACGGATGCCGCCCAGCGCCTTCGCGGCCCGGGGCCAGTTGGCCTTGAGGACCGTTGCCTGCGCCGTGCCGTGCCGGACGACCTCCCCGAGCGCGGCCAGCGCGGCGCCGGGATCCAGCGGCATCATGCCCTGGGCGCCGAGGTTGGCGCGGGCGGCCGCCGAACTGGCCATCCCGCCGTGGCCCCACGGGCCGAAGTTGACGGCGGTGGCCGGCAGTCCGCGGGACCGGCGAGCGGCGGCCAGGCCGTCGAGGAAGGCGTTGGCCGCCGCATAGTTGGCCTGGGCCGGCGAGCCCAGCACGGCAGACGCCGAGGAGAACAAGATGAAGAAGTCCAGATCGTCGTCCTGGGTCAACCGATGCAGGTGATAGGCGCCGACGGCTTTGGGCCGGGCCGCCATGCGGAACCGATCCACGGTCTGGTCCGGAAGCAGGGCATCGTCGAGGACGCCGGCCAGATGCGCCACACCCCCCAGTGGGGGCAGCTCAGATCGGATTCGTCCCAGCAGCGCGGCGATGTCGGTCGCATTGCCCAGGTCTGCCGGAATGACGTGGATTCGGCAGTGGAACCGCTCGATGATGGCGGCGATCCGACGTTCGGTCTCGGCGTCACCGGCGCTGCGGCTGGTCAGCACGATGTCACCGGCGCCGAGCTGGGCCAGGTACTGCGCCGTGTGCAGCCCGAGCGCCCCGACGCCGCCGGTGACCAGGTAGCTGCGATCGCCCCGCGGCCGTAGCGGTTCGGGCATCTGCAGCACGATCTTGCCGATATGCCTGGCCTGCTGCATACGGCGGAACGCGGCCCTGGCCTCGGTCAGCGGGTAGACCGCGGCGGGGACCGGCGCCCAGTCACCCCGGGCCAACCCGTCGGACACCTCGGTCATCAGTCGCTGGATGTGGTTCGGGTCGGTCAGGGTCGTGACGTCCAGGGCGATGACTCCGTAGTCGATGTCCGGGCGCGCCGCGGCCATCTGCTCCGCGCTCCAGATATCGCGTTTCGCGATCTCTGCGAATCGGCCGCCCTTGGCGGTCGCCCGCACGGTCGCCTCGATGAAACCCTCGTTCGTCAGGCTGTTGAGCACCACGTCGACGCCGGCGCCGTCGGTATCGGCGAGGATCTGATCCGCGAAATCCGTTGTGCGCGAATCGTAAACGTGTGCCACGCCCATCTGGCGCAATGTCGCCTGCTTGTATGCGCTGGCGGTGGCGAAGACGACCGCACCGAGGTTCCGGGCCAACTGGATCGCCGCCAGACCCACCCCGCCGCTGGCGGCGTGGACCAGCACCCGGTCTCCGGACTTCAGCTTTGCCCAGTCGAACGCGAGCCGTGCGGTGAGGGCGGCGGCGGGAAGCGTGGCTGCGCCGACCGCATCGACGCCGTCCGGTACCGGTGCCAGTAGCAGCGACGGCACGTTGACCCTGCTGGCGAATGCCCCCTGCATGAATCCCATCACCCGCTGGCCGATCTCGAAGCCGGTGACCTCCGCGCCCAGTGCGGTGACGATGCCGCATAGATCACCGCCGATCGGACCGGGATCGCCCGGGTAAAGACCGAGCACGTTGAGCACATCCCGGAAGTTGAGGCCGGCCGCCTCCATCCGGACCTGCACCTCGTTCGCGGCCGGTGGACCCACCTGCGCCTGAGTCAGCCGGAGGTTGTCGATCGCGCCCCGTTCGGTCGGCGCCAGGACATAGTCGTCCGTGCGCGGCATCGGGAGTTGCCCGCTGCGCGCCCAGTGCAGTAATCGCGGCACCAGGAACTTCCCCTGTCGAACCGCCATTTCGGGTTCGACCGGCATCGTGGGGTCGAAGGCCGTTGCGCCGAGGGCTTCGGCGAGCCACCCCAGCGGGCCGCCGGTCTCGTCGCAGTCCACCAACCGACAGCGCAGGGTGGGCTGCTCGGCGATGACGGTCCGCCCGAAACCCCACAACGCCGCCTGTGCCGGATCGACCGGTTCGCCCGGTTCGGTCGCCACCGCCCGCTCAGTGAGGATCCATAGTCCGCCCGACAGGCCCGGCGCTCCGTCGGCGAGCAGGGCGTGCACGACGCCGAGCAGACCGTCCATCTCGGTCTCCAGGCGCGCCTCCAGTTGGTCCGCCGGTTCGTCGTTGCCCGGAGTTCCGGAACTGCGCCAGACGACCCCGGTGATCGGCGCACCGGCGGCCGCGGCGTCGGTGCAGGCCCGCCGCCAAGTCTGCGGATCCGCCGGACCCGGGTCCGGAACGACGGCCGTGGGCAATTCCGCCGCCAGCTCATCGAATCCGATGACCAACCAGCGGCCGTCGGGGTTTCGGCCGGCCCCGCCGTGATTGCCCGGCGGTGGTGTCTCGTGCCAGCCCACGGTGTAGAGCAGACGTGTGGTGTCACCGCCGAGTCCGCGCAGCAGCGCTTCCCGGGGAGCGCGTTTGACGGTGAATTCGCTGATCCCCCCCAGTCGCCGGCCGCTGTGATCCAGGAAGTCCAGGTCGAAGACCTGCGTTTCGCTCTCGATGCCTCCGCCGTGCCAGCGGGCCCGGCAGTAGAACCGCCGCGGCATCTGTTCGCACATCTCGACCTGTCCGTAGCGCAGCGGCAGGAAGAGATCGGCCAGCCCGTGCTCGGCGGCGAGTAGCGCGGGAAATGCCGGGAAGGCGACGCCGGTACACAGGTCGAGCAACACCGGGTGGATGGGTTCGCTGCCGAGGTGGTCGGCGAGTTCGTCGCCGATTGAGACGTCGCCGATCGCTTCGCCGTCGCCGACCCACAGCGATTTGAGGGATCCCGACCAGGTCGGCCCCCAGGCGAGTTCCATATCGTTGAACGTGTCGAACAGCTGCTGCGGGCTGATGCGGTTCAGCCGCTCAACGGCCTCGTCCATCGGGTCGGCCTCATCGGCCTGCGCAGCTGCCGCTCCGGGCTCGGCTCCGGCTCCGGGCACGACGCTGCCGTCGGCGTTCAGCGACCATTCGGCATCGGGGACACCGCAGCGACGGCTGTGCACCTGGAATCGCCAGCCGCCGCCGGACTCGAGTGGATGCATGGACAGCTGGACCTCGCGAGAAATCCTGTCCGGCAAAATGATCGGCTCGTAGAAGAACACGTCCCGGACTCTGGCGGGAACACCGGCTGCTGCCAGTGCCATCGCGGCGTAGGTCGCGCCGGGGACGACCACGGTCCCGTAGATGACGTGATCGGCCAGCCAAGGCTGGGCCCGCACCGACAGCACGTTGGTGTAGATCGTGTCACCGGAGGCGAGGTCCTTCGCGCTGCCGAGGATTCCGGATACCCGGACGCCATCAGAGCCTGTGCTCGTCAGCACCGAGGTCTTGGGCCAGTAGCGCCGGCGCTGAAAAGGATAGGTCGGCAGCTCAACCCGGTGGGCCGCGGGATGCATGACGGCGAAGTCCGGACGGTGCCCGCTGACATACGCCGCCGCCACCGCTTCGGTGATCTGGCGCCGGGCATCGGTGCCCTTACGTAACGACGCTATCGCCCGCGGAGTGGCCGACGACTCCGGCCAAATCTGCAGTGCGGCGGCGGTCAGCACCGGTTGCGGGCCGATCTCCATCAGGACCGAACAGCCCAGCGACTCGACGGTGCGCACGCTTTCGGCGAATTGCACCGGCTGCCGGGAATGCCGGCGCCAATACTGCGCATCGAGGGATGTATCGGTGGTGATGACCGCGCCGGTCCGGTTGCAGACCAGCGGAAGCGTCGGGGCGGTGTAGTCGAATTGGGCTGCGAAGGACTCGAATTCGTCGAGTACCGGTTCCAGCAACTCCGAGTGGAACCCATGAGACGTCTCCAGCCACGTGCAGCGGGTTCCGTCGTCACTGCAGGCGTTGACGATCTGGTCCAGATCAGCGGCGGGACCGGAGAGGACGGTGTTGCGGCCGTTATAGGCCGCAATCGCAACCCGCGGGAATCCGCACGCCGCGCGTTCGACGTAGCCGGGTTCGGCGAACACCGCGACCATCCGGCCGCCGGGCGGCAGGCTGCCGAAGAGCCGGCCACGTTCGGCGATCAGCCGTGCCCCATCCTCGAGGCTGAACACCCCGGCCACCGCGGCAGCCGTGTACTGGCCCACGCTGTGGCCCAGCAGCACATCCGGTTCGACACCCCACGACTGCCACAGCCGGGCCAGCCCCATCTCGACGGCGAAGATCGCCGGCTGGGCAAAGGCGGTGTGCCGCAACGTTTGGGCGAGCTCGCGATCACTCGAGAACAACACGTCCAGGAGCGGCCGCGGCAAGATCTGGTCGGCGGCTTCGGCGCAGCGCCGGACGGTATCGGCAAAGACCGGCTCGGTCTCGAACAGTTCACGCCCCATGCCGGGATACTGGCTGCCCTGTCCGGTGAAGAACCATGCGGTGGTGGGTGGGTCGGCGCATTCGCCCTGGAACACCCCCGGTCGCATCCGGTTCGCTGCCAGGTCCGCCAGCAGGGCACCAGCTTCGGTGACAGATTCGGCGACCACTGCCGCGCGGTGTTCGAAGTGCGAGCGACCCACACCGGCGGTGAGACACATATCGGACAGGGCGGTTTCGGGGTGTGCCGCCAGCCAGACCGAGTAACGTTCGGCCACCTCGACCAAACCGTGCCCAGATCGTGCGGACAGCGGCAACACGCAGGGCTCGGTGGGCGTGTTCTCCGGTAGCCGGCCGACGGTGGTATCGGGCGGCGCGGATGGTGCCTCCTCAACCAGCACATGGGCATTGGTGCCGGTGAACCCGAATGAACTGACGCCGGCCCGGCGCGGCCGGTCGGTGACCGGCCAGGGTGCCGGCTCGTCGACGATCCGCACCGGCAGCGACTTCCACGGGATGTGAACTGAGGGGTTGTGGAAGTGCAGGTTCTGCGGAAGCAGTTCGTGCTGTAGCGACAACACGATCTTGATCAGTCCGGCGATCCCCGCGGCGGATTCCAAGTGCCCGATATTGGTCTTGGCCGATCCGATCAGCAGTGGCCGGTCCGGGTCGCGATCGGTGCCGTATACCGCGGCGGCGGCCTGTACTTCGATCGGGTCACCGAGCGGAGTGCCGGTCCCATGCGCCTCCAGGTAGTCGACATCGCCTCCGCTCAGCCCGGCGCGCGCCAGCGCGGACCTGATGAGGCGCTGCTGAGCCCCGCCGTTGGGCACGGTCAGGCCACTGGATGCGCCGTCGGAGTTGACCGCGCTGCTGCGGATGACCGCGCAGATCCGGTCACCGTCGCGCTGGGCATCGCTGAGCCGCTTGAGCACCAGGACCCCGCAGCCCTCACTGCGGGCGTAGCCGTCGGCTGCCGCGTCGAAGGTCTTACATCTGCCGTCGGGGGACAGCATTCGAGCCCGGGAGGCGGCGACGGTGGACGCGGGGCTCAACAGGACGTTGACCCCGCCGGCCAGGGCCAGATCGCAGTCGCCGGAGTGCAGGGCCTGACTGGCCTGATGCACGGCCACCAGCGACGAACTACAGGCGGTGTCGACCGCGACCGCCGGGCCTTCCAGGCCGAGGGTGAAGGCGACCCGACCGGAGATGGCGTTGAGCGCATTGCCGGTGATGAAATGCGCTTCGAGGCTTTCGATCGAATCGTTGGACAGCAGAAGCGAGTACTCATTGGCCGCCACCCCGACGAATACTCCGGTGCGGCTGCCCCGCAACGTGGCCGGGCCGTACCCGGCTCTTTCCAGTCCCTCCCAGGCGATCTCGAGCATCAGACGTTGCTGCGGATCGATCCAGACAGCCTCGCGCGGGGAAATGCCGAAGAACTCCGGATCGAATCCGTCGACGCTGTCGAGGTATCCGCCGCTACGGGTGTAGATCTTGCCCGGCGCCTGTTGATCGGGATCGTAGAACTCGTCGATGTCGAAACGGTCCTCGGGAATCTCGCGGATGGCGTCCACACCGCCGGACAGCACGCCCCAGTACGCATCCGGGTCCGGCGAGCCCGGAAAGCGGCATGCCACCGCGATGATGGCGATGGGTTCGTCGGCCGCTTCGGTCGCCAGCGAGGCAGGCCGGGTGGGCCCGGGCAACCCGGCCGGTGCCGTGGCCCCCAATCCCTCGTGCAGCCTGAGCACGTCGGTGAGCAGGTAATCGGCCACATCGGACAGCCTTGGAAAGTCCATCGCCAACGTGGCCGGCAGCTCGTTACCGACCGCCTGTTCCAGCCGCCGCCGCAGCTCGACCGCCATCAGGGAGTCCATCCCGAGGTCGAAGAAGCCGGCCTCGTCGCGAATCTCCGACGCCTCGATCCGCGTCACCTCCGCGACGGTGTCCCGCAGGTATTCCAGGACGAGTTTCCGTCGTTGCTGCACGGGGGCGGCGGCGAGGTTCTGCACCAGAGCGGTGCTTCCAGCCGGCCCGGAGGCCGCAGATGATGAACCGGCCGCCTCCCCAGCCACTTCCCCGGCCAGGCTCGCCAGTAGTGAGCGACGTCCGACCTGGAGGTAGATCGGCAGGAAACGGGCCCAGTCGATCCGTGCGACCACGGCCTGCGCCGGTCCCCGCGAAACCCCGGCGCCGATCACGTCGGCCAGTCCGGCCAGCGCATCCGCCGGCGACAGGGTCTTGACTCCGCGCAGATCCAGCCGGGCGCGGGCCTCCGGGTCGGCCATCCCGGCCGACCAGGGGCCGAAGTCGACGCTGAATCCGGGAATGCCGTCATCGCGCAATCGCCAGGCCAACCCGTCCAGGAAGGCGTTCGCCGCACCGTAGGCGCTCTGGCCGAAGCTGCCCCACACCGCCGAGATCGAGGAGGTGGACACGAAGAAGTCCAACGGCAGCCCGGTGACCGCTTCGCTCAGATACCAGGCACCCCAGACTTTTCCGGCGAACACCCGATCGATTTCGGCGCTGTCGAGGCGGCTCAGCTCGACGGTGCTGTTCTCTCCGGCGGCGTGAACGATGCCCGCCAACGGTGGGAGTTCGTCCTGCACGGTGGCCAGTAGCCGGGCCACGTCATGCGGATCGGCGACATCGGCGGTGATGATCCGGACGGTGCATCCGTGCTGCTGTTGCAGTGCCTCGATACGTGATGTGGCGGTGTCACCGGGTACGCGGCGGCTGGTCAGCACCAGCTGCCGGGCGCCGTTCGCGGCTAGATATCCGGCAATCTCCAGGCCGAGCGCGCCCAACCCGCCGGTCACCAGATACGTTGCCTCCGAATGCAATTCCATTGCCGCCGGGTCCGGTTGACTGGTGCGCCGAACCAGCCGAGGGACATGGACGGTGCGATCGCGTAGGGCGATCTGGTCTTCATCCGGTGGTAGCGTGAGCAGCCTGCTGATGAGCTCCGGCCAGTCATCGTCGCCGCCGACGGAAAGATCGGCCAGACCACCCCACACCTGCGGGTACTCCAGGGCAGCGACCCGGCAGAACCCCCACAGGCTGGTGTATTCGGGTGCCACCGTGTCGGTGTCGGTCACTCGTTGCGCGCCCCGGGTGACCACCCAGAGCGGTAGTCGCAGTTCAGCGGCGACAGCCGCACGGAAGAGGCGCTGGGTGCCGCCCAGGACCCGATGCTGCATGCGCAGCAGCGAGCGCATCGGAGATATGTCGGCCGATGTCAGCGCGGCGAGGTTAAGGATACGCAGTGCCGGCTCGTCCCCGGCTGCGGAACGCAATTCGGCGACCATGGCTTGTTCGTCGGCGTCCGAGGCGGGCAGGCCGAAGATTCGGTAGCGGTGCCCGGTGGCGGTTAGCGCCTCGGCCACGGGTCCGGTGACGGTTTCGTCGTCACCGATGAGCAGCCAGGTCACCGACGTGCCACTCCCCGTCGGGGAGTCGGCTACGGATCGATCCCAGCGAATCTCATAGCGGATATCGGCGATCGATTGCGCCCCTCGCTGCCGGTTATGTTGTGCGGCAAGCCTTGTCAGCACGTCTGAGGTTTCCCGATTGCGGGTCGCGCCGTTGTTGCCGTTGAGGAGAGTTGCGAGTTCCTCGATCCGACCGTCCTCGAGAAGTTCGATGGCCTCGGTGCGGGTGGCGCTGCGCTGATCCGGCGGATGGGCGGTCGTGCTGTGCGCATCCTCGAACCAGTACCGGCGATGCTCGAAGGGGTAGGTCGGCAGATCGACCTTTTCTGCCGTCCGGTCGGTGGCGGCCGCGAAATCCGGCTGGAGCCCGGCGGTGTAGGCACCGGCGAGGGCTTCAGCGATCTGGCGCTGGTCGGCGGTGTTCCGGCGCAGCGAGGTGATGGCCCGTGGCGTGGCGGCCGCATCGGGCCAGGCGCGGAGGGCCGCCGCGGTCAGCACCGGTTGCGGGCCTACCTCCACGAGCAGTTCGCAGCCAAGCTCGGCCAAAGTGGCCACGCACTTGGCGAACTCGACCGGCCGGCGCGCATGCCGGCGCCAGTAGGCGCCATCGAGGGTGGCGGTTCGCCCGAGGGCGGCCCCGGTCCGGTTGCACACCAGAATCCGTTGCGGCGAGGTGAATTCGACCCGGTTGGCGAAGGATTCGAAGGTGTCGAGGGCCGGATCAAGCAAGGCCGAGTGGAACGCATGGCTGGTGTCGAGCCAGTCGCAGCGGATGCCCTCGGTGGTCAACCGGTCTACCACCAGTTCCAGATCACCCCCGGGGCCCGACAACACGGTATTGGCGCCGTTGAAGGCGGCCACCGACAGGCCGGGGAACTCGTCGGTGATGGCCTCCACCCGGTCCGGATCGGCGAAGATCGCCGACATCCGGCCGCCCCCGGGGAGGTCGCCGAACAGGCGGCCCCGCTCGGCAAGCAGTCGGGCACCGTCCTCAAGGCTGAACACCCCCGCGACGCAGGCCGCCGCGTACTGCCCGACGCTGTGTCCCAGGACCACGTCCGGTTCGAATCCCCACGACTGCCACAGCGCGGCGAGGCCCATCTCCACGGCGAAGATCGCGGGCTGCGCATGGCGGGTCTGTTGCAGGGTTTGCGCCGCATCGGGCCGGTCGTCCGCGGCGAAGATCAGTTCCAGCAGCGGTGTTTCGAGAATATCGGCCACGGCATCCGCACACCGGGTCATCGTCTCGGCGAATACCGGTTCGCACCCGAACAACTCCCGGGCCATTCCGGCGTACTGGCTCCCCTGTCCGGGGAACAGCCACGCCGTCTTCGGGGTGTCGGGGCAATGGCCGCGGAACAGACCGGGCGCCGGCCGGTCGTCGGCCAGCGCCGCCAGTAGCTGTCCGGCGGACTCGAGGGAGTCCGCCACCAGCGCCGCCCGGTGTTCGAAGTGCGCGCGGGCCGTCCCGGCGGTGAGGCAGACGTCGGCCAAGGCGGCCCCCGGGTGCTCATGTATCCAGTTCCGGTGGTTCTCGGCGGTCCGCACCAGGGCCGCCGGGGTACGCCCGGACAGTGGAAGCACCATGAAGCGGGATGGTTCGGCCGGAATCGCCACATCCCGGGCCGACGGCTCGGGTGCCTCTTCGAGGATGACGTGCGCGTTGGTGCCGGTGAACCCGAACGAACTGACGCCGGCGATCCGCGGCCGGTCGGAGTGTTCCCAGATCAGGGACTCCTGCACGACCCGCACCGGGATGCGGTCCCACGGGATGTGCGGTGACGGGGTGTGGAAGTTCAGATGCGGGGGCAGTTCCCGGTGCTCGAGCGCCAGGACCACCTTGAGGACCCCGGCGACACCGGCGGCGGCCTCGAGATGGCCGATATTCGTCTTCGCCGATCCGATCAGCAGCGGCCGGTCGGTGTCGCGGCCACGGCCCAGCGCGGCGGCTGCGGCCTGGACTTCGATGGGATCACCCAGCGATGTCCCCGTCCCGTGCGCCTCCAGGTAGTCGATATCGGCGGGGTCCAGGCCGGCGCGCTCCAGCGCCTCGGTCAGTACCCGCTGCTGGGCGACACCGTTGGGAACGGTCAGACCACCCGAGGCGCCGTCCTGGTTGACCGCACTGCCGCGGATCACCGCGCGAATCCGGTCGCCGTCCCGGACCGCGTCGTCGAAGCGTTTGATCGCGATGACACCGCAGCCCTCGCCGCGCACATACCCGTCGGCCGCGGCGTCGAAGGTCTTGCACCGGCCGTCGGGTGCGAGCATCCGGGATTGCGAGAACGCGATCATGGTGGCCGGGCTGAGTAGGACGTTCGCTCCGCCGGCCAGCGCGAAGTCACACTCGCCCAGTCGCAGTGACTGGCAGGCCTGGTGAATCGCCACCAGCGAGGAACTGCAGGCGGTGTCCACGGTGACCGAGGGTCCTTGCAGTCCGAGCCGGTAGCTGATCCGGCCGGCTCCGGCGGCACCGGCGGTGCCGATCGCCATATGAGCCTCGACCTGCGGGTAAGCCAGGGCATCGGATGCCATCCCCAGGTAGTCATGTGTCGACAAGCCGACGTAAACCCCGGTCCGGGTATTGGCCAGAGTCGTCGGTGCGGTCCCCGAATGTTCCACCGCACGCCACGCGGTTTCGAGCAACAGTCGATGCTGCGGATCCATCCAGGTGGCTTCGCGCGCCGAGATGCTGAAGAACGGGGCGTCGAACCCGGAGACGTCATCGACGAAACCGGCCCGCCGGGTGACGACCTTGCCGGGCGCGGCCGGATCGGGATCGAAGAACTCGTCAGCGTCCCACCGGTCGGGGGGGACCTCCGAGACCGCATCCCGCCCGCTGCGGAGTACCTCCCAGTACTGGTCGGTGTCCGCCGCGCCCGGAAGGCGCGCCGCGTAGCCGATGATCGCGAAACGGGGCGCCTGCTCCGTCGGTTCTCCGGCTGTTGCCATGAAAGTTGAACTCCCCGCCTTGGCCGATGAAGTGGCGATGCCTTTCGGGAATTCTCCTCATGGCTGGACGCGACTGGCTCGTGGACTTAATCGGCCCCGGCCCCAGACATGGCCCCGGCCACCGAGATTCCCAGCGGCCAGTATTGCATGTGCGTTGCTGGCCGGACGGCCGCGTGCGGTCGGTCACCGATGCCGGTGGGGGCGCCACCACAGAGGCTATGTTGGTCTGGCAGCAGAGCGCTGCCGGCGTATGCCGCGGCATTTCAGGGTGGGGAGGCGAACAGTGCGGATCGGGAAGATCGCGGTCGGCACAGTGGACGATTGGACGCCGAGTCCGGGTGCGGTGACCTCCTGGCACCCCACCTCCGCGGCTGTCGAAAAGGCCAGGCGGGCGCCGGTCAGTTCGGTACCGGTCAGCTATATGCAAGCCCAACACATTCGTGGTGTTCACGAGCAGGGCGCCGCCGGTCTGGACTATTCACGACAGATCATCGCGACCTGCGAAGTGCCCGGCCTATGCGATATCGCAGCCATGGACGTTGCCATCAACACGTATCTGCGCCGGCACGACACCTATCGCAGTTGGTTCGACTACACCGATACCGGCGATATTGTTCGGCACCGCATCGCCGATGCCGCCGATATCGAATTCGAGCCGGTCAATCAGGGCGAAATGACGGCCGGGGACGCGCGGAAACACATCGTCGACATTCCCACTCCGCTGGAGTGGGGCTGTTTCACCTTCGGAATCGTCCAGAGCGAGGACCACTTCGATTTCTATGCAGCCATCGATCATGTCCATGGTGATGCGGCGCTGATCGGGATCACAATGCTGGAGGCCCACGGCATGTACTCGTCGCTGACCACGACCGGGCAACCGATGGCATTGCCGGTGGCGGGCAGTTTCGACGAATTCTGCCTGCAGGAGCGTGACTCCACCGCAGATCTGACCGTTGATTCGCCGGAGGTGCAGGCCTGGATCGAGTTTGCCGAGAAC
>Ga0180429_10001978_pt1 | contig 17155 bp, 17 predicted proteins | sample SS_ome_FD_132428 | JGI IMG/M metagenome (GOLD analysis project Ga0180429, IMG submission 132428) | Hypersaline lake sediment archaeal communities from the Salton Sea, California, USA - SS_1_S_1 metaG | ecosystem: Environmental > Aquatic > Non-marine Saline and Alkaline > Hypersaline > Sediment ...
AGTGTAAATCCTATTAAGCGAATACCAAGAAGCAATCCAAGATACGCAAAGATAGCCCCTAACAGTTTAGGCCGTGCTAAGTTTATAAACTTCCTGTTTAGTGGATTATTGCCATTAAGGTTGAGAATTAGCCCAAAATGTAGTAACTTTATCAAAGATTTAAAATATTGTGTTCAAGGTGTAAACGGGCGAATGGATAAGAAGGTAAGAGACGGACACCACTTAGACGCATTCACGTACCTAGTATGTCACGAAGATACTTTTGCTTATCTAGCATTAACTAATAAAAAATGAACGAAAAACTAATAAGAGCTATAGAAGGCTATAGACACGAATATTACGAAAGAACCTGCAATATAGCGCAATTTGCTAAACAGGTGGTTACTGGCGAGGCTTACGGGGAATTAGTAGTAAATTACGCACCTAGAGAGACAGACGAGCAAAAGATACAACGTGTTGAAATATCACAGGTACGAACTAAAGCTATAGCTGGTAAAGTTGAGGGCTTTTTTAAGCGTGCTTTTAGAGTTGATAAACTGAAAATAGACGTATCACACGAGAACGAAGAAGAAGCGCAAAGAATAGGGCAATATATGGAGGCTTACGGGGATGACGGGCAAAGCCTTTTAAATTGGTCAGAAGAAACAGCACTATTTTATAATAACATAGACCCAAATTCCTTCTATTGGGTAAAACATACCGTAGAAAACGAGCAAGACTATTTCGAACCTGTAATATTTGAGGCGGTAGATAGTTTAGATTATGAGATAAAGAAAGGTAAAGTGGACTGTTTTGTAGGTCGTATGTATCAAATGGTAACTTATAGTGATGGTAAAGCGCAAAAGACGGCCGAAATACCATATTATTACTATTTTAGTAATGAGGTTATACAGATGGCCATTATGGTAGATGCAGAAGTTAAGAAAAACACTAACTTTTACGACCAATTCTATGACGAAGAAGGTTTTTTGACTGGTGCTTTAACTACTATTCAGGATTGTGATTATATCTTTACTGAAATGCCTAACGAAATAGGTGTTTGTCCTGTGTCTAGGGTTGGTTATAGTCACGATAAGATAACAAATAAAAACACCTATGTTACTTTTTGGGATGATGCCACAGAAGATTATAGAATACTAATACAAGACGGCTCTGCTTTTGATATTGCTTTAAGGTTACACACGTTCCCAAAGCTAATAATGATGTACACGCCTTGTAACTATGCCGATACTTCTACAAATGCTATTTGTAGGGATGGTTATATGCACCCGCACGGGGGCGAGTGTCCAAGCTGTAAAGGAACAGGTAAAAAATACCACACCACAGGACAAGACATTATAGAAATACAATTACCAACCGCAGACCAGCCGCACGTTATAAAACCTTCTGATATTATCCACTATGCAGATGCACCATTCGAGATAGTGAACAAGTTGAACGAGTTAGTAGATTCTGCAGGGGCTAAAATATCGGAGGCCATATTTAGTATTGATATTAGCCACCAGCACACAGGTAACGCAACAGCTACAGAGGTGACCAACTACAAAGAGACAGCGCAGGACGTGTTGTACGAGTTTACTAAAAGCCCTAGAAAACTATTTTTGTTTACGGTTGATATAATGTCTAAGTATTTAGAAATAGACGATTTGCAGGCCGATTTAATGTACAATAACCAATTTGATTTAGAGACGGTAGGAGAGTTATTAGGTACTCTTAAAATGGCAAAAGAGGCAGGCGCACCACCAGAAGTAATAGAACATATTAACGGCCGCTTAGTAGCTAAACAAAACAGGACAGATAGTACCTACATGAACGTGTATAATGCTATGAGGAAGTTTCAGCCGTTCGCAAATATATCGCAGGATGCTAAAAATATGTTCCTAAGTACGTTACCAGATAGTAGCATACAAAAAGCGTTGTACTATAACTTTAAAGCCGTATCTGAAGAAATAATAGCCAATTACGAAGAATGGTTACTATTAGATTATGACGCACAAAAAGCCAGAGTAGAAGAGATAGCAAAAAAATACGCAGATAAGTACGTACAAGATAACAGCGTTAATCGTGTTTCAGACTTTGCGCCTGATGATTTTATGATGGATGAAGAAGAGTAAATAAATGGCATTACCAACAATAACAGAACTAAGAAAACTAGCCCGTAAACGTAGCGCAATATTAAGAGCGTCAGAAAGTGGACTAATAAAAAAAGCTAAGAGCCAAGAAAGGAAACTAAATAGATATGTTTTAGAGACTCTATTACCTAGCTTTGATATTAACGCACAGACGAACACGCTCAAAAATACTAACGCTAATCTAAAAAAGATAAACAAAGCAAGCGGACTTAGACGGTTTATTAGAAAGGTGGTTAATGTCTTTATGAATGATTATTATTTAAAGCAATTTGATAGTATAGGAGGCCAGACAAATAAATACTTTAGCAAGTACGACCCAAAGACGGGAACTGTAAACAGGATTAACAATAAAGGCGCAACAACTATAAACGGGTTTACTAATGAGTTGTTTGATAATAACCAAATAGCCAGAGCAGTACAAGACACAATCAGGAAAGGTATAACCGCACAAAGCAGCGTAACAGATATAAAGAAGGTAATAAGCGACCAAATAAAAGGGAAAAGCGACAAGTTAGGGCTAGTAAGTAGTTACCACTACCAAAACGGCTATAATCAATTCCAAGAGTACGCACGGGGTTTAGATGATGACTTTGCAACAGCCTTAAAACTTAACTACGCTATTTATGCTGGAGGTACAATAAAAGATACTCGGGATTTTTGCGCAGAGCGTAACGGTAATGTTTACAACCGTGAAACTATCTTAAGCTGGAACGAAACACCGCAAAACTGGCAAGGTAGGAAGCCAGATAATAATATTTTGATTGATATGGGCGGTTATAATTGTCGCCACGATTTTGACTGGATAAGTTACGAACTAGCAAAAAGAATAAATCCTAATATTGAAAAAAGCAAGTACGATAAATAATGTTTAAATACTACATAGATAATAAAGAGTTTAAGCCGCTTAATACTGGCAATTTTACCCTAGATTGGCAATTAGTTACCGATGCAGGGGCTTACCACTATACTAAGTCGTTAAATGGTGCGGTAAACTTTGGAGAGCAGGCGTATAGTTTAATATCTAAGTATGGAGATTGCCAGAAGATATTATTTAGAATAGATGAGACCTGCGGACAAAACACCTTTACTATCTATGATGGCTTTTTTACTAATCGTGCGGCTAAATGGAATCCAGATTTAAAGATATTAGAGGTTGAAATGAGTAATAACACGCTTTACGATTGCTTAACTCGTAACTATGATAAAACCTTTAACTTCTTAGAGACTCCTAATATTGTAAGTAGTGAATTTATAGACTCGCCACAATATCAATTTATAGTAGACCCTATACCAACATCTAACATAACATATAACAAGCCTTTTTATGGTTCAGAGGCTACTTTTTCTGGTGGTAACAGACCCTATGCAGGAATCGGCACACCTCCTAATGTACAGTTTTTTGCTTTGTTTGTTCGTGAGGTAATTACTACTTATTGTCAAGGTGGAGAACCACAACAACCAGAGGGTACAGGCTGGGAAATATTGTTAAATGCCTGCGAGGCTAAAGGTGTAACCACTTGGTATAGAAAGCCCGACCTTTTTAACCCCATCACAGTTCCAGCAGTAGCTTTTGAGCGTCCTACTTGTACGCCTTTACCATGTACACCAACACCACCACCAGTAACAGCCAATGAGAGATGGTTTTTAATAAATACTTTAGAATTTCCAGCAGATAACTATAGTGTATCATTTTACATTGATTTAAACGAGTTGGAAGGCGAATTAATAGACTTGAATAATGGCCGTCTACTATTGGATGTTTTAAATTATGGACTTAATAAAATTGGATGTGAAGACTTAGACATACAAAGTATCTTTTTAAATGCTGAGATTAACCCAGTTACAGGTAACAGCCCTAGCAGTACACAAGGCATACAATTACACGCAATAAGCGACATAAAACAACCAGACGCAACCGAACCAGCAACTAGAGAAGATACCACAGTAAAAGCCATTTTAGAAAGTTATATAAGTGGCAAATTAAATTGTTTTTGGTATATAGACGAGGGTACAGACAGGCTAATAATTGAACACTACAAAGACTTATTTAACCAAGGACAGATAGATATAACAGCCTTTCAGAAGTTTAAAAATAGCTTTGAGTACGACAATACAGATGTACCAACGGCTGAAGAGTTTGAAACCTTCGACGATAGTATAGACTTTACAGGCGTGCCAATACTATATAATAATCCATGTGCGGACGGTGTTAAAACTTATCCAAATGACGGTTTTTTTAGTGAAGTAGACCAAATAATAGGGGCAGACGACTACCCAAATGATGGAATAGTAGCAATTACACCAGATAGCCTAACACAAGACGGAGCAAGGGCAGAAAATGGAGCGATAACAGGCGATTATAGGGCAAATATGCCGCAAGCTATGGCTAACCTCCATTCTAAATTCTGGGGATATTACAGGCCTTTTGATTTTGGCAATTTGAATTTTAACCCTACAGAGTTTGACCAACCTAAGCCCGTTAAGGTGTTAGAAGATGTTGAAATAGATAACTGCTGCTTTTTTGATTTTAACCCTAGAAGCGAATTTATAGGTAATGATTTTGACAAAGGCCAATTAGATAACGCCTCTTTTAGCTTTACCACTAGGAAATTTACACTAAAAATTAAATACTAATGAGTATATACATAATAAATAGAGCTACTAATAGTCGTACTGGTACTGGTTTACCTTTCTACGATAATATAGAGTATGTTTTTAGTAATAGAAATAACAGCTTTGATAATATAAACGGCCTTTGGAGGACACCACCAAATAAGATACCGACTTTCCAAATTGAAACAGAGCCAAACGAAATAGCGTTTATAGAGTATAGAGAAACAAGCGGCCAGAATGTATTTACTGGAGATACGTATAATACTGATTTACTAACGGGGCTAGATGAACAAGCTATCACAAAAAACGGAGTACAAAAGTTAATTATCTCTAGTAAATACGACTATGAGTTGCCAACACCACCTAAAAAAAGCCGTTGGATTATCGTAATAACTGTTATAAATACGGAATTAGAGACCGAAAAACAGTATTTTAGTGAAGAATTTTTAACTACTGATTGTTGCTAATATGAGCTTGCAAAACTTTGCCCAAAACTTAAAAAACCTAGTGGACGAATTAAACGCCACAAGAGAAGCGGACAGCGTGTTAATAGCTACCGAAGCCATAGCCTTAGTACGTAGACGTGTACAAAATGAAAAAGTAGACAAAGATGGGGCGGCTTTTGGTCAGTACTCACAGGCTTTAGTGCCTAGATGGTATTTATATGACCGCTCAAATAGTCAAGGCGCAGACGATAGGATAAGAAATGGCGACTGGTTTCAGTCTTACGCAGATTTAAGAGAGGCAAACGGGTTATCTAGTACGGATATAGATTTTACTTTTAGCGGTGAGATGTTTAGAAATACGGGTGTAACTTCTGTTAGCTCACAAGGCGCAACGGTTACAGTAGAAGTCGGAGGCCAAACAGACAGCGCACAAGATAAATTAGACTATCAAGCGGACAGATACGGCAATATAATAGCACTAAGTAAAGAAGAAGAAATAATAGTAGGTGAAGCGTACGCCGAGCGAATAAACAACCTTATAACTAAATTTTTAGGTTAAAATGAAAATACCTTATATAATAGACAATGTAATTACTCCAAATATTGTAAATTTACCTTTTATAGATAGGTATGCTGGAGTAGTTAGAACTATCAATTTTGCGGTAGAAGATCAAGCGAATAAAACACAAATTAAACGTTTCCCTGTTGCTTGTAATATTGTTAGTCCAGATTGCGCTAATCCAATACAAACACCAACTTATGACGACTTAGTACCAGACGATAGCAAAAGAAGCGTTTTATACTGGGAAGTTGTACAGCCAATGAGGGATGCAGGCACAATAGAAACGGGCAAGTTTTACGAGCGTAAACAAAGAGGCATAGTCCGTTTGGTTGGATGGTTAAACTTAGGGGCTTTAGGCTTTACGGGTTGTAATGATGGAATAGAGATAGTTACTAAGTTAGAGAACGAGATAGTCGTAAAGGGTAAGTTTGAAACTGGTATTTATGAAGATTCTTTATTCTGGGTTAAACCACTAGGGGAAGTAGAACAGGATATTAATAAAATCTTTGGTAAGTATGATTATCCTAAGTTGAAAAACTTTTATCTATACCCGTTTAATTTCTTTGCTTTGGACTTTGAAATATTATTATATCAATGCTTTAGACGTGGCGCAACTGTGCCAGTAAATACGCCTGTGGATTGTGTTAATCAAATATCTTAATATATGGAATTACTATTTTTAAAAGTTTGTTTTTTGTCCTGTTGTTGGGGCTTGTTTTGGGTAGAGAAATTAGCAGAACCTAGGAACGGGTTACTAAAATTCGTCCATAATTACTACCCTAAGAAATTAGAAGCCGCTTTAAATTGTACAGTGTGCGTATCTGGTTGGTTTAGTATGGTTGTTTTGTGCGCTTTATCGCCTTTTTACGGGCTTATTTTACTGCCTTTAGCAATACTAGCACCTGCCGTATGTTTTGTAATGGTCAAGGGCTTAGAAAGGCTTATTTTTTAATATCTAAAATACTTGAAACGATGGCAGATAAACTAAGAGAGCAATTTGACGAGACGTTAAAGAAGCTAAAAACGATAAACAACCCTAAAAGCTTAATAGTAGACGGTAAGTTGTTAAAGGAATTTGAGGCAAACGGGAATAAATATATTATCTGCGCTCCAGATAAAGTCTTTAACATTGGCCGTCAAACTGCCTACTATAACATTAATACAGCCTTTGCACTAAACCAAACACCAACGGAGATAAAGCAGCGATTCAATAAAACTTGGTCGGATATTTTGCGCTTAATGAGTGCCGAAGCTGGAGATAAAAAGCGTTTAATGGATGGATTCGTACGTGATGCGTTAAATAATAACGATAGCTTTAAAGGTGAATTAACAAGCCGCTACCCAATGGCCTATTATCTATGTACTTTATTTATCATCAAAGAGGGTGAAAATTTAGGTGAATGGTCATTTGAAAGCGCAAACGAAAAGATAGACGACTGGGTTAAAGAAAATATTAGTAGTGTGGATTTTTTCGGCATAGCTCAAGCTTCTTCGATAGAGTGTCAAGAGATTTTAAAAGAAAGTTACCAAACTTCCTAAAAGGATCTAAAAGCGTTGAACTTGGGCGATACTATAAAGTAAAATTCAAAAGTGGGAATATCACTTACAAAGATGGCTTAGTAAGAAACGAAGAAACGGCCTTTAATAGCTTAGACTTGATAATAGAAAACAGCAATTATAGCCCCGAATATTTAAAGAGCCTGTACATAATAGACTTTTACAGAATACTTAGAAAAGTAGAACAGAAAATAAAAAATAAAAAGTAATGGCTGAAGAGATTAAAATAGTAATTACCGCAGACGAAAGCGGAGCGATACAATCTTTTAACAACGTAGAAGAAAGTGCCGAAAGTTTAGATAAAACAGCTAGCGGTATTTCTAACAATCTAAACAAAGCTTTTAGCGGTACTAAGAATGTAGAGCAATACGGCCAAGCTGTAAACAATACCAGTAACACTATTAACAAAGCGGACAAAGCAACTAAAAAAGCTACTGGCTCACTAAGTAAATTCACACGTGGGGCGAGTCGTGGTGTTTCGGCTTTGTCTCGTTTCTCTGGTGTAGGTGGTAAAGCTGTTAGAAGTTTGTCGGGTGTTGGTCTTGCTTTGGCTGGTACTCCTTTCGGTGCGTTTGCGGTTGCTGCTGCGGCTGCTACGGCTGCTTATTCTTTCTTTTCTGAACAGTTGATAGGTAACTCGGAGGCTATACGTGAAGAGAATGAGCGTTTAACAAAGTCTATAGCTAGTTTGAATTTAGAATTACAAAAAGGTTTTTTAGAAGGGAAGTTTTTACAGATAGAAGCAAAGAATATAAGCGAGACCGAAAAGAACTTGTTAAGAATAAACGAACTAAGAAAAGAGCAAGGAAGGTTAATAGTTTTACAAACAGAAGCAAACAAGGCACTTACAGAGGCAAACAACGCAGAAATAAGAGCTTTAACAAAAGGAAGGAATGAACAACTAAAAGCAGAAGAACAAGTCCTACAAGCTAAAAAAGATGCGTTTGACGTAGCTAAAGAAAGTGCTGGAATTGAGGCAGCTATTAGACAATTACAAAAAGAAAACGACGACGCAGCAAAGAAGGCCGCAGAAGATAGAAAGAAAGCAGAAATAGAAACTAATAAACTATTTGATAGTCTTATACGTGACGAGTTAGAGAAAAGAGAAGCAGCACTAAAAGCACAAGCAGAGGCAAGAGATAGAAGGGCAAAGGATATAATAAAAAACACTACTCAATTAAACACCTTCTTACTCCAGTCGGAAAAAGTACTAAATGAAGATTTAGAAAAACTAAGAACAGAATTTAACGACGCTGAATTAAAAGCCAGACAAGCACTATTAGCGCAACTTGTAAACGATGAAGAACAAATAGCAATAAACGCAGCCACAGCAGCAGCACAGGCACGACAAAAGGAAATAGAGGCGATAGCCAAAGACGAAGCAGAAAAGGCGCAACTACTAAAAGATAACGAAACAAAATTACAAACAGATTTAGCCGCTATTACTGCCCAATTCGCACAGAAGAGAAAAGAGGAACAAATAACAAAAGACCAAGAATTATTAAGTCTCAAACAAGCCGCATTCGAGGCAGATGTACAAAGACAGTTAGCAGAATTGGACACTATAGAAGAGATAGAGCGCCAAACCTTTGCAGAGGTAGCCAGAACAGAGGAAGAGATAACAGCTTTTAAAAAGAAACAAGGCGAGGAACGAGAAAAGGCAGAGTTACAATTTCAAATAAAACGTTTAGAGCTAGTAAAAGAATTTAATAAGCAGATAAGCGCAGAAGAGGGAGCAGCTATAGACGCACAAATACAATCTCTAAAAGCTCGCTTAACTGGTGTAGGAACAGAGATAGAAACGGCTGCAAGTGGCGGAGACAGAAAAAGAAGTAAAAGTTTATTTGGTTTATTGGGTATTGATACGGAAACTGAAGAAGATATACAAGCCGTACAAGGTGCATTAGAACAAGTAACAGCCGAAGTATCAAAAGCAGTAGCACAAAGAGTCGCACTATTACAAGAGGAGATAGACTTTAGAGATAAGCGGATAACAGAAATACAAAAAGACCTATCGAACGAAATAGCATTAAACCAAGCAGGCAAAGCGTCTAATATTGCAGAGCTACAAGATCAGCTAAACAAAGAAAAGGCAGCACGAGACAAAGCAGAAGCAGACAAAAAAGAGGCAGCTAAGGCACAATTCGCAATAGATACGGCTTTACAGGCTAGTAATTTAATTACTGCTATATCTGGTTTATACTCTAGTTTGTCTACTCTTCCTTTTGGTATTGGTGTAGCATTAGCAACGGCTTTAAGTGGTGTATTACTTGGTACTTTTATCGCTTCTAAAACACAGGCGGCCAATGCTGCTGGATTCTATGAAGGTACGGAGAACGTAGGAAAGGCACTAGGTAAAAGTAATGCTACATTTGCTGGTAAAGATGGTTATTTAGGCTTTGTAGGTGATAAACAATTCCGCTTTGATGGTGACGAACGAATATTAAACCCCTCTCAAAATGCCGCTTTAGGTAATATGAGTAATGAGGATTTAGTAAATAATGCTTTGTTAGGTGCGGCTATTCCGTCTAGTAGTAGCCTAGCAATTAAAAACACTAACCTACAAAGGAATATAAACCGCAATAATAGAGAGAATAAACGCCAAGCCTTAGCTAACTCTAGCAAAGCTATTAAAGAGGCTATAAACGGGCAAAATTCAATCCTAAGAGAACAACTAAAGGCACTACAAGAGATGCCAGAAGTAGCACAAATAGCAGAGAATAAAATAAGAATCAAGAAAGGAAACAAGACCGAGTTTATAAAGTGGTCTTAATTAATTAATTAAATATATCTAAAATGCACAGAATCAGCGAAGATTTAAGCAAGTGGAACTTAGACGAAAGTCAATTAACGAAAGAAGATAAAGAAGTCTTAGAGATACTAAGGTTTCCAAAGTCTATTGGTTATCGTCAAGCCTTACAAAAACGAGAGAAAAGGATTTACATTAACGGTGCTTATGCAGACAGCCAATATAGCGACATTAATAATATCACTTATGTGATAGTTTCAAAAACAGCCGCTTTAAAAGATGCCGCAGCAACTACGCACAACGGTACAAAGGCTAGTAAAGAGTTTATAGAGAAGGCGCAACGCAACCGACCTAATAAATTCACTTACTTTGATGGTAAGAATATACAAGCAGAGTTAGAAAGTGTACTATCTAAATTTAGCGCACCTAAACCGACTCCAAGCATGACAGCCGAGCCATTAGAAGAAAAGCCAAAAACAAAGCCAAAAGCTAAAGGCTTATCTAATTCTCACAAAGCCAAAATTAAGGAATTGGCAGAAGGTGGAGCAGATGCGGACGAGATAGCGACAGAGTTAGGAAAGGATAGAACTTTAATTATTAACTACCTAAAAAAGTTAAGCGATGCCTAGAAAAAAATGGAGTTATAGATATAAAAAAGGCATGAAGCCTAATAACGTCACATACGAGTGGATAGATTGCACAGCTAAGGACAAAGAGAAGATTGAAAGGATGATAGGCCATAAAGTAGAGTTTAGAGAGAATAAACCACCAGAGCCTACTCCAAGTATGAAAGAATAGTTTTTAAGCGAAAAATTGAACATTTTAAAAGAAATATCGTATATTTATGGAAATAACTAAGGAAACCTTACTAGAGGTTGTATCATTTCTCACTAATGATAAATTAAATTCGGAGTCCCTTACAGACTTTTTAGGGGATGATTTACAAGACGGTAAAGCTCTATTTGCCGCAATTAAGCCAGCTATTATAGATTATAAAAACGAGTACCGAAAAGAGATTTTAGGGAAAGGCTATAGACAAGCATCTAAAAAAACGGAGCGACTTATTAAAGAAGTATTCCCAGATGTAGAGTTCGAAAGCGAAAAACAAGAGGATATGTTTATCCATCTTCGTGACGTTCAAAGAACACAGCCAAAAACAGATAATAGCAAGGCGAAAACTCCTAAAGAATTAACTTGGGAAGATGCTTTAAAATTTGACAGTGTACGTACTAAAGTGCAAGAACTACAAGAAAAAGCATCAAAGGTAGACGAGGTGCAAAGTTCGTTTGATTCTTATAAACGCTATGTAGGTATTAAAGATTTATCACTAGGCTATTTAAACGAAGCAGGCGCACAACTTAACCCACAGTCTAAAATTTACAATCTGCAAATGCAGGCAATACAAAACACCTTATCACAGGTAAAAACCAAAGATATAAACGGTGTGCATTACATACTAGACGAAGAAGGAGATATAAAAATAAATCCAGACACGGCCAAGCAAATGACGCTTAAAGAGTATGTAATTAATAATAGTCCAGTAGATTTTGCAGAACAGCCAGCCAAAAGAGAGGATAAAAAAATACATACGCCAAGTAAAAAAGGAAGCGGAAACGCTAACCCTTATAACTACGCAAAGGATCATTCTTTTACAGCAAAAGAACACGCTGAAGCACTAAAAGAAGGCAATCCACAAAAGGCGGAGTATATCAAACAACAACTTTACAAGCAGGCTGAAGCTAAAACAAACGAATAATTTTTTTAATTAATTTTTTATATTATGCCAGATGTTACGCCGTCTATTTTGCCTATTATTTTGGCAGAGATGGACACAATCTTTAACACAAAAGCAACGGTAAATCCAGAGCTTACTAATAACCCTGTTACATTTCCTGCCATTTTAGAAAAGCAAAACGTTAATATTGACCCGCTTTTTGTTGGTGCTGGTGAACGTTGTACGGGTGTACGTGTAATCTATCAAATCGCAGATGTTACAACATTGCCTACCTCTTCTGCTACTCCTATCGCTGGAGAGTGTGACTTAACCACAGGTGATAGAATGAGTACAAAAGCGGTTGAGTATGACTTTAATACTTTTATTAAACCTTCTATCCAAGTAAATGACGAGGATTGTGATAACCTAGTAAAATACGCTCAACGTGTAGCCTTCTTACTAGCGCAAAAAATGCACCTTATTACTCGTACATTGAACGAAGACGCTATTACATTACTAGAGACTAATAAATCTGTAGCTGATCCTGCTTTAGGTGTGGACGATGTAACAGTAGTAGCTGGTGAATACACTATTACAGGGGCGCAGTTCTGGAAAGGAGAAGGAGCGGCCGATACATTGGCTATCTTTGACCAAATGGCTAGAAAAATCGGTTTACCAAATAATTACTATATTATCTCTGGTACTGCTTTGCGTGTTCCTTACGATTTAGCAAGAGATAAGAGTGTAAACGATAACCAACGTTCATTCGCTTTAACCTTCCAACGTAGAGACATCTATTGGGATGAAGATAACCTAGACGTTATCGCAGGTGCTGAATGTGTGTACTTGGTAGATCCTAACGCTATTGTTTTTTATCCTTACGCAGAATATCCACAAGCGGACGCTAATTTAACTGGTGACCAATATAAATGGGGCGATAAAAACAACACTTTGCGTTTCTCTTTGCCTTTGCAGTATTACAATATGTACCAAGATGGTGACTTGTCTATGATGCCTGTAATGTTTGCTAACAATGGTCAAATGGAGCAAGTATATATCGACGTTCGTTACCAAAAAACTTGTAACTCTACAGATACTAAATACGGCAAGCCTAGCCTTGACCACGTTTGGGAGTTGGACTTTGTAGGTTTACTAGACGTTATCCCTAAAGAAGGTGACAATAGCGGTATTGTAAGAGTAAATAAAGCAGTTTAATAAATGTCCTTAGATTGTCTAAATAATATCGTTGGTTTATCCGACACAGACTGCAACTGCTGGGACTCGTCAAAGCCTGCCGACTTCGGTACGCTTAACGAGTCCCTTAGTGGGCTGTATGTATCACAACCTAATACAATTCCTATTCGTTGGACCAATGGCGCAGCCGATTGCGAAAACGGGGGAGTTTGGGATTTATTGATACAAGCCCGTAAAGATGCTGTAAGGGATTTAGTCGCTGATTTTTTGGCCGCTAATTCACAAGTACGCAAAGATCAGTTTTTACCATTTACGAAGATAGGCGACCCGTATTACAAAAGGGCTACCTTAGTGCGTGGTGATGTGGCAGGTGCTTACATAGAACCGTATGATATAAGAGGCGGCAAAATTAGAGTAGAGAGTGTAGATTTAACCTTTTTTAGTGGCGTTACTGCCCCGTTAAGCGTTGATATATCTATCTACAGTAGTTTAGACCTTAACACACCTTTAGCAACTGCAACGGCTAATATAACAGCCAATAAAGTAACTGCTACGGCTGTGTTTCCAACGCCTTTTATTATTGATATGGGTGATATACGAGAAGATTTAGATGAGCGTTTTTATTTCTTGTACGATATTCCTACTGGTGTAACGCCTGTTTATAATGACACCGAAAGGGGTTGTAATTGTAGCAGGAAAACAAAGTATAGAGATAATCCACACTTACAAGTTATGCAGGTAGGCGGAGCGCAAACAGACGCAGTTAGTAACGTTCTAGTAAATACTTTATCTAGTGGTGGTATGAATGGCTTAGTAATAAATGCTTCTATGGAGTGTGATTATTATAGTTGGCTATGTGAATTAGCACAGAAACCAAACGAGCTAACCAGTCAAGGCGGCCAACGTCTAAAGTTAGGTATGGCATTAGCAGACGGAATCCAAGCCAAAGCAGTAGCTAACCTAGCACAAAGTATTATAAATAGCGGTCGTATCAACTATTATACAATGGTATTAGATGTTAAGCCGCTTTATATTGCTATGAATAGTTATTTAAAAATATATCAAAAGGCAATAGACAACCTTGTTTACTTTATGCCCGAAGATGTAACAGACTGCTTAGTATGCGCAACGGATAAACGTATGAGAAAAAACCAAATTTTAAGGTAAAACAAATAATATAAAATGAGTGGTATAATCAATATTTTTGAGGTAGATTGTGACGACGTTCTATGTCCAGATGGAACACTAGGCGCATTAAGTCCACAAACCGAAAACTGTAACGATGTTAATTTATCAGAGGTTAATAGTATTATTCTAAAACATCCTACTTTAGGTGATAATATTACGAATTGGGGGCCTGCTTTGGCTGCTGGTGATTTTAACATTGATAACGCAGACGCTACCGATGTAGCACAAAAACAAATCTTTGTAACTGGTGGAGTGGCAGAGCCAGAAGAGACAGAAGTAACGTTAAACGGTTTCCAAACTGTGACACTAAACAAGACGTTTACTTTGTCTGCTGAATTTTACAGCGATGGAAGCCAATTAACTTATGATTATCTACGTAAACTAGAATGTAATAAAGTAAAGCCTGATTTTTGGTTTACTACTATGGGTGGTAAAATCTTCGGTAAAGATGGCGGTATTACTCCTAGTAAATTCTCTTTGTCTAAAGTATTAGAGCAAGGTGAAGAAAGCGTAGAAAAGTGGGTAATGAATATTCAATGGAAGGCCTTAACAAGTCCAGACCGTTACGATAACCCATTATAAAAAAAGGTTGTTTCAAGTATTTAGATATTTTATATATCCCTCTCTATTTTGAGAGGGGTATTTTTTACAATATATGTACGCAAAAATAACAGCATATAACAATAATAATGCCTCTGGTGGTTGCTCCGACTTTTCTATGAATGTCTATTGGGGCGGTGATTATCGTAATGAGTTTTACTTGTGCGGTGATTTAGGCCGTTCTACCTTTGAAGATATTATAGAAACTACTACAGATGCAACAGGCCAAACTACAAGGACTCAAAATAGCTCTATAGAGCGTTTTAATTTGTCCGCAGTGGTTAGTACTCCTTTATTACAATTCCTTAAAAGTATAGATAAATGCGATGTTAAAGAATTAACGTTCTTAGATACTGGCGATATTTATACTATTAAAAACATTGATATAGAGGATAATGGTACTAATCTTGATCCTATGCAGTTGGTTAATATTGTCTTTGAAGATGAGCCGATAACAAAGATACAGGATAACCAGTATATTAACCTAGACGCAAAACAAGCATTTTGGGATAATAACGGAGACGGTACGCCAGATATAGACGGAGAGGCTATTTATCAAGCTGTTTTTGATTATTATACATGGAGGCAGTTATATTTTGAGGCCGACGGTATAACGCCTACTGCTTCTGGAGATGTACAAATATTGGCCTATGCTGTGCGAGATAATGTAGAAAACTTAGTGGGTATCTTTAACGGTACTTTTGGCGATGTGTTAAGCGATGCTACCAAATGGCAAACAAGCCAGAACATATACAACTATTTTAACCCTCTAGTTAGCACAATAGGCCATACGCAGCCGATACGCTTTGATAAAAGAGCATTTGCACAGGACAACGGATATTATAGCGACGAGATAGAAGATAGAGCCGTAAATATTAGATTTACTTTATCTATCAATTCTAGTGCGCCCCAATTAACCACCTTAGCCCTAGCTTATACGGTTTGGGGTGCGTTTAGTTCTAGCGGTGTACAAGATCCAGTAACTGCTAAATACGGTATTACTACAATAGGCAAAACAGACCTAAAGAACACACTTAGTACTATACAGGATATTCGTGTACCTTTAGCTGGTGGCTCACAAGTTTTAGTAACAAATCCTAGCTTAGAAGTAGTAACTAATTTTAGCAACCAATATACTTTATATATAGCACCAGCAGACGAAAATAGTTACACTGGTACAATGATAACGGCAGGCGGTTACACTTCTTCTAATTTTAGAGGGGCTTTTAGTACGGATAATTTTACCTTAGCACCTTTAGACACAGCACCAATACAACACAGCGAGAACGTTTTAAACTTTACTTTGGGTAATAGTCCTTTCTTGGTTGCTTTTAATTGGAAATACGATAGACAAACTGGCTTAGGTGGCTTCCCTTTATTGGGTAATATTCCTGCGGCTGGTGATGCTGAAGTGTTTTTAGATGGTGTTCTAGTTAATAACCTACCGACAATAACGCCAGCGAGTAGTTTAGTGACAGGATTGCAACAAATAACCCTACCAGATACCGAAGTACATACCGTAAAACTAACTTTGCCAACGGATCAAGGGTACGAGATATTCACAGAATTTGAACTACAACTTAAACCCCTATTTTAATGCAGGCTATGTACATTGTATATTCAGAAAGTAGTTATTTACCGCCTTTAGGTTTTGGTGTGTTGTCTCACAATGAAGAAGAAACAGAGGTACAAGAAAAGGTAATTATAGCCCCTTTTAAAAACTACCCCTACTTTAATAAACGCTATTTAAACGCCTTAAATTCTGGCGTTATATCTCAATCTTTGTACGACTTTATTATAGCTAATCAAGTAGAAGAACAGGCCAAAGAATTAATTTATACAGATAGTTTAGCAGTTAATAAAAACGATATACTAGCCCTAATAGAAAAAAATAATATACAAGGAATACAAACAAACACAGACACACCAAGTATAATAAAGCAACTGAAAGAACAAAATTTAATCATAGTTAAAAAACTATAGAATGGCAATCATAATTCAAAAACTTGCAAACATTGTTAATATAGTAGACAGTGATGCACCAGTAGGAAACCAGATAATTACGTCTATAGAGTTGTCTAGTACTGCAAAACTACAGTTAAAAGGTGGCACAATTCCTAATTTAGTGCAATTCTGGGACGATGAAGGGAATCAGACAGGTAATGTATCTATAACACCAGACCTACAAACACAGGACGAAGGCGCAGCCGCTCAACCGTGGATAGGTACAGATGATGAATTAATAAATAAACTAAATAACGAATACCTTACCGAGCAAGGCGGTGGCGGTGGTGGCTGTGACCTTACACAGGTAGAAACAGACCTGCAAGAAATGATTGGCAACCAAGAAACAATCATTGATGAGCTGCAAACGCTTGCAAGTGGTGTGCAATCAATTCC
>Ga0180429_10001980_pt1 | contig 17149 bp, 13 predicted proteins | sample SS_ome_FD_132428 | JGI IMG/M metagenome (GOLD analysis project Ga0180429, IMG submission 132428) | Hypersaline lake sediment archaeal communities from the Salton Sea, California, USA - SS_1_S_1 metaG | ecosystem: Environmental > Aquatic > Non-marine Saline and Alkaline > Hypersaline > Sediment ...
GACCGGGCAGGCGTCGTCAAAGCGCAGGATGATGCCCTGTAGATAGCGGCGGCCAAAGGGTAGCCAGACGAGCTGTCCCACCCGAACCCGGTCCCGTAGCGCCTCAGGCACCCAATAGTGAAAGGTGCGCGGCAGATGGTCGTCGCTGTCGACGTCGGGCGCGGTATCCTCCAGCGAGGTGATGCGCCGGGTCAATGCGGTCTGCACCACCACCACGGCATAGAGCGGCTCGAGGTTCGGATCGAGGGACGGTTCTGGCGCCGACATGATCAGCGAGAGTAGGCCACGGCGCCATAGCCCACCAGGTCGCGGGCGCGGCCCATGGGATAGACCTCGTGGCTGGTGGTATAGTGCAGCAGCCGGCCCTTGTCGGCGCCCAACTCGCGGCAGCAGCCGATGGTAGCGGCGATCGCCCCCGCTCCGCAGGCGTTGTGGTGGATAGAGGCCTGCCGCAGAACGCCTTCGGCTCGCATAGCCACGGCCTCGTCGAGCAGGCGTTGGTCGTTGGTGTGGGTCCAATCGAGCGCAGGCTGACCGGTACCGGCGGGCGCCATGCCATAGCGCGGCCCATAGTGGCTCAAATCGCTGCTGCCCACGACCACAATCTCGCGCCCCATGCGCTGAGCCGATTGCGCGATGATCCGCCCCACGGCTGTCGCGGAACCACTCGGCACGACCGCCACCGGCAGGATACGCGCCTCTGGCCAGCAAAAGCGAACAAAAGGCAGTTGCACCTCGATGGAATGCTCGTGGGCGTGCGCGCGGGGATCGTCGACCAGCAGGCCATCCGGGTCGCTATCGAGGATGGCCCGAGCCAAATCCGTGTCGACAGGCAGATCGCCCAGCGGCGTCCGCCAAGCGCCAGAGCCATACAGACTGGCCGTCGAGACACCCGGAAAATGCACTGCTCCTAAGAGCACAACCGTGTCGGGGGAACTAGCTTGCTCACGCAGCGCGGAAAAGAGGAATCCGGCGCAGGCCCCGGAAAAGACCCAGCCGGCGTGCGGCGCGATCCCGCCGTACACGCGATCGGCTTCCAGCGGCTGGTGCTGCCCCAGAGCCTGCTCGACGGCGCGAGCGCACTCGGCGCGGTCGCTCGGGTAGAACTGGCCGGCCACGGTGGTAACGCGGATCGGCATCATGCACCTCCCGCTGTCGAATCAGGCCGCAAAGGCCACCAGTGCGCCCAAGACCAAGAGCAGGGCAACGCTGACCACAGCCGCGCGGGTCCAGCGCGGTCGGTCGACCAGTCGCACGCCTCCCTGGCCGTCGGGAACGACCTCGTAGCGCGGACAGTAGGCCCAACCCAGGATGGCGCCGGCCAGCAGCCCGCCGATGTGGGCCAGGTTGTCGATGCCCGGGACGGTCAAGCCATAGATCAGGTTCAGCGCCAATACGGCGCCCAGGCTGGTGAGCCGTCGGCCACCCCAGCGCCCAAACTGCTGCCGGTAGATCACGAAATAGATGGAAATGGCCCCGATCAGGCCAAAGATGGCCCCCGAAGCGCCGGCCGCCAAGCTATCATTCCCCAAATAGCTGAACACCGACCCACTCAACCCGGCGATCAGATACAGCGCCACAAAGCGCGCATAGCCAAAGCGTCGCTCGACGTCGTTGCCCAGCGCCCAGAGGGCATAGCCGTTCAGCGCCAGGTGAACAAAGCCGATGTGCAGGAAACAGCAGGTCAGCAGACGCCATACCTGTCCCTCGGCAATGAACGGGTTGTACTTGGCGCCAAAAGCCACCAGCGTGTAGGGATTGGTCGAGCCGCCCATAAAGGACATGGCCAGCCAGAGAAGGACGTTGATCCCCAGCAGCACATAGGTCACACGAGTCGGCGCAAACGGTACGGCCAGTCGCACCGACACGGGCTGCGAGGAGAGTTGCTCTCGGCGTGGGGCGCTTGGGGTAGGGGTGTCCACGATGCTAGGCGCCGATCTGGCGAGGGACGGCCCTGAGCCGCTCGGCCCGCAGGATGGCCTGCAGATCGTCGACTGCGGCATCCAGTTGGTTCTCGCGATTGACGATCACATAGTCAAACTCGGGGATGCGCTCGATCTCGCTGACCGCCTCGCGGACGCGTTGCGCCAACTGCTCGGGCGAATCGGTCTTGCGGCGCTCCAAGCGCCCAATGAGCGCGTCGAGCGAGGGTGGCGCGATAAACACCGTGAGGGCTGCGGGTTCCTTTGTCTTGACTGTGGCCGCGCCCTGGACATCCAGGCGCATAATGGCGTCTTTGCCGCTGGCCATGGCGCGTCGCGCGTTCTCTTTGGGTACGCCCTTGCGATGATCATAGACGGCGGCCCACTCGAGCAGCTCGTCGTTATCGATCATGCGCTGAAACTCGATCGGTGTGCAGAACTGATAGTCGACGCCGTCAACCTCGCCCGTTCGGATGCGGCGGTCGGTTGCCGTGACCACAAACGCGAACGGGTGCCCCCGCTCCTCCAAAACCTGGATGACGCTGTCCTTCCCTACACCGGATGGGCCAGAGATGACCAGCAACAACGGCGCAGGCGACTGATAGGCGCTGAGGCCATCCAGCGCTTGCTTGGCCTCGCTTGGGCTCAGAATGTCGGGCAAGGCGTACCCCTCAGTGATCGCTGGGCCTAGATCTTGATCAGGCGTTCGACGTCCAACACAAAGATGACCGCGCCACCCACCTGTACCTCGACGGGATTGGGCATGTACAGCTCTCCCGGCTCCATCACCGGCGGCAGCGGATTGACGTACTGGGTGCGGGTGTGGCAGTTCTCCTTGACGATCTCGAGCACGTCGGGGACGGTCTCTTCGTCGGTGCCCACCAGGATGGTGGCATTGCCCTCGCGCAAAAAGCCGCCGGTGGTGCTGATCTTTGTCGAGGAAAAGCCGCCTTCGCGGAGGGCCGTGATGAGTTGGTCGGCGTCGTCGCTGTGCACGATGCTGATGAGCAGTTTGGTTGCCATGGGTTTCACCCCCTGTCACGGTTGCTGAGCGGATGTCTCCGGAACCGAATCAGTCCCGGTCCGCCAAGCGACGTTCGACGCTATCCAGAATGGTCGCGTGTATGGTGTCGATATCCAGCGACGCATCGATGATCAGCCAGCGGGCTGGATCCTCCTGGGCCATGAGCAGGTAGCCCTGGCGGACGCGCCGATAAAAGTCGGCTTTGAGCTGGTCCATTCGGTTCCACTCGCCCTTGCCCTGCTCGCGGTCGCGCAGTTTGCGCCCCAGACCGTCCTCGATCGGAAGATCGAGATACATAATCAGGTCGGGCTGCAAGCCGCCGGTGGCAAACTGAGTAATCGCCCCCAGCTCCATCAGGTCCAGACCGTGCCCATAGCCCTGGTAGGCCATGGTCGAGTGGGCATAGCGATCCGAAATGACGATGGTACCCTGGGCCAGCGCCGGAACGAGCTTTTCTGCCACGTGTTGCGCTCGCGCAGCAGAGTATAGCAAAGCCTCAGCGGATGGCAACATGGCCGTGTTGTCGGCATTGTGGATGACGTCGCGAATCTGCTCGGCGATGGGCGTCCCGCCCGGCTCGCGCGTTTGCATGACATCCTGGCCCTGCTCGCGCAGCGCCTGACACAAGAGGGCGATCTGCGTGGACTTGCCGCTGCCCTCGGGCCCCTCAAAAGTAATGAACAAGGCTGGGCCCCCTACTGATTCTGGTAGATGGTCACGCGACGGCGCGGTTCTTTTCCCGAGCTGCGCGAAAGCAGACTCGCCTCGCGAGCCAACTGGTGTTGGCGGCGACGCACAGCGGCCGACTGTGGCGAGAGCGACACCGCATTGCGCTGCCCGCTGGTGATCTTGAGGATCGCCTGCTGCGCCTCGCGGTCGGCAGCGCTGCTGGGTCGCATCGGCCGCTGATAGGCCACAGGTTCAATGGTGCGCAAGCCAAAGATCTCGGCCAAATAGTGCTCCATCTGGATCTCGGTGTTGTTGCGCAGCACATAGACCGGTACACCCTTACGCTCGGCCTCGACGATGGCGTGGGGCGCCTTGCGATAGTAGGTTCGCAAGGTAAAGAGCGCATCGGCCTGCTTGAGGTCGTCCACCAGCACCACCGGCAAGCTCATCTTGCGCGCCGTCTGCCGAAATCGCGACTGGTTGACACCATAGGGATAGACCCGTAGCGTCGAGATGTGCCCCCGCTCGGGAGGAACCCGGTGGTCCTCTGTCCGGGGCTGCGGCGCGCTGCGGTACTGGGGCGCGGGCTCGGAGGCCTGGGGTTCGGCCTGGACCTCATCAACGGTACCATCGGGTCGACGAATGCGCAACTGGTGCGACGGCTCGCGACCGCGAAGGATCTCGTCCACGTCGCGGGCGACGTCATAGCGGCAGGCCACACGGTCCCAATCCTGAATCTCGACCACCACCTCAAAGGTCGGCGGCGCCTTGCGCTCCAGCACCGACTTTTGCGTTCCGCGCCGGCGTGCCTCTTCGTCGCTCAATGTCACCGTCTGGATGCCGCCCACCAAGTCGCAAAGCGTGGGGTTCATCATCAGGTTGTCGAGCGTGTTGCCGTGGGCCGTGCCGACCAACTGCACACCACGCTCAGCGATGGTGCGTGCCGCGGCGGCCTCGAGCTCGGTCCCAATCTCGTCAATGACGATCACCTCGGGCATGTGATTCTCGACGGCCTCGATCATCACGGCGTGCTGCATCGAGGGCGTCACCACCTGCATGCGTCGCGCCCGTCCGATGGCTGGATGGGGAATGTCGCCATCTCCACCGATCTCGTTCGACGTATCGACGATCACCACGCGCTTTGTGCTTGCCAGAATGCGCGCCACCTCGCGGAGCATGGTCGTCTTGCCCACGCCCGGACGGCCGAGCAGCAGGATCGACTTGCCCGAGGCCACAATGTCCTCGATGATGTCGACCGTTCCCTCGACGGCGCGACCTACGCGGCAGGTCAGCCCGATAACGCGCCCGCGCCGATTGCGAATGGCCGAGATGCGGTGCAAGGTGCGCTCGATGCCGGCGCGGTTGTCGTCGCCAAAGCTGCCGATATTGGCCACGATCGAGTCGATATCCTCCTGGGTGACGTCATCCTGCGAGAGCGCCTTTTCGCAATCGACATAGCGCGCCTCGGGGATGCGCCCCAGGTCAAACACCATTTCTAGCAGATCGCCGAATCGATTCGCCTCTCTCAGAGTCGCTGCGATCTTGAGAGGTAGAACGTCGATCAGAGCAGAAATGTTGTCAGTGATCTCTAGTGACATAATCCTCCGTTCGGGCCAACACCCGGGCGGCTGATGCCCTGTACGGGCGTTCCAATATCGACGCTTCCCTCTAGTCCGGGGATAACCATCGGGCGACGCACACCAACGCGCGCCAGCGGAAACCCCACCAGCAGCGATTGACGCCTATAGGCCTCGAACGACAGGGTGCGCAGCACCCAACCGAGGCCGATGCTGTGGTCGGGAACGGCGCAATAGAGCGGCCGCTGACGACTGGGCTCGGCCAGTCCGATCAAGTAGCAAAGATGCGGGGCCATCTCGGCGCGCACCTCGGGACGCACCACCGCATCCAGCCAGGCGGCCCGTCGAGTCTGCGAGAGTGAGAGGTAGGCCATGGCCTGATCGCCAACTTGCCAAACAAACTCGTCGCGGGTTACCGCACTCGAGGGCTGAGGATAGGCGACCTCATCGCAAGGGAGCAAACGCTCGGCTTGACGCCGCAGGCGAGGCTGGACTGCTTGGCGCAGGGCGCGCACGGCCTGACGATGTTCCCAGGTCATACGCAAGAGCCCCTTGGGCTGAGGGGCATGCTTGACCGACTGGGCCAGACAGAACACCTCCTCGCGTCCCACGACGCACAGGCCTGCGGAGCGAAGGGTTTCCTCGATGGCGCCATCCTCTGGGGCGCGGGCGCAGAGCCGCTCTACCTGCCGCTGTCCGCCCAGTACCATCATGTACTGTAGCTGGTCGAGCCAGGAACGAGAGGCCCAGGATGCCTGGTCCAGCGCAGGGTAGAGGAAGGATAGGTCCCAAGAAACACCGTCGGGGCGCGGCAGAACCTGGCAAAAGGCGCGACGAGGCTGCCCGTTGCTGCGCTCCAAGGGCGGTTCGTGCACACAGGTGATCGCTCCCCAGTGCTGGTGCGTCACCAGTCCAAGCAGAGCAGAGGCAAGCGGCGAGGCACCATGCAATAGCGATTGTCGCAGGTCAAAAAACACACCCTGGGATGCCAGCCGGCCAAAGGCCGTCACATCCCGTAGCGCGAACGGTCGTGCCACACTCCCCCCATGCACGGGCAAAGCGCCCTCAGGGCTTGCAGTCGCCATCGTCTGCCAGCCTGGAGCCACCGGGCGGCAGCTCCTGACGAGCCACTAGTGACATTGTACGACCATTCGGGCCGCTCTGCAAAGACTGGGCATCAGATTATGTAAGGCTACGAACTAGACCTCAGAGTCGTCGAGCACCCGAAAGGTTGTATCGACGACGCCGTCCTCCCCAGCCGTGGGCGCGGCGGCGATCTGCTGACGATGCTCCCGCACCAACTCGGCCGGGCACAGCGCCGCGAACAGCCTCAGGCCCAGCAACATGACCGCCAGATCGTCCAGTTGCCCCAAACCCAAGAGCACGTCGGGCAGCAGATCAGCCGGCCAGATGAGATAGGCCAGCGAGGCCAACGGAATGGCCTTGAGCAGCGGCGAGACGCGCCCATCGCGGAACAGGCGCCAGGTGATGCGCACCTCGGAAAAGATGCCGATGGCATCCCCCAGGCTGCGCGCCGGTTTCTTGGTAGACATTCGTACCCCCAAACCACGCGTAACGACCGGCCAACGGGCCCGGTTGTGCACACTATACGCATGACCGCAAAAAAGGTCGCGGCGGCTATTCGACCGTAACGCTCTTGGCCAGGTTCCGGGGCTGATCTACGTCGCAGCCTCGCAGTACCGCGATGTGATAGGCCAAAAGCTGCAGCGGCACCACCGCCAGAATCGGCGTCAGATAGCGCGGCGCCTGGGGGATCCAGATGACGTCGTCGGCCTTTTCGGCGACCTCCTCGTCGCCCTGGGTGGCCACGGCGATGACCCGCCCTCCGCGCGCCTTGACCTGCTCGATGTTGCTGAGCATCTTGTCGCGGACCTTGTCCTGCGGACAGATGGCCACCACCGGCATCTGCTCGTCGATCAGGGCGATGGGGCCATGCTTCATCTCGCCGGCCGGATACCCCTCGGCGTGAATATAAGAGATCTCTTTGAGCTTGAGCGCACCCTCCAGCGCGATGGGGTAGTGAATGCCGCGCCCCAGATAGAGGAAATCGCTGCAACCCCGGTAGCGCTGCGCCAACTGGGAATAGTCGTTGCCGTTCTCCAGCACCTCGCCGACCTGGTTGGGCAGCTCGGCCAGATCGCGCAGCAGACCGTGCCGCTGTTCCGGCGTCAAGGTGTTGCGCGCCTGTCCCAAGTAGATGGCCAGCAGATAGGCCGCTGCCACCTGCGAGGTAAAGGCCTTGGTCGAGGCCACGCCGATCTCGGGGCCGGCGTTGAGATAGACCACCCCGTCGGCCAGTCGCGCCGCCTGACTGCCGATGACGTTGACCAGGCCGATCGACTGCATGCCCCGCTCGCGGGCGGCCTCCATGGCGGCCAGGGTGTCGACCGTCTCGCCCGACTGGGTGATCACCAGCACCACGCTGCCCGGCTCGAGCAGCGGATCACGATATCGGAACTCGCTGCCATAGTCGACCTCGACCGGCAGGCGGGCCAGATCCTCGATGATGAACTTTGCCAGCAGGCAGGCATGCCAGGCGGTGCCGCAGGCCACGGCGTGGAGTCGGCGCAGGTGGGGCAGCACCGGGCGCAGGCCGTCCAGATCGGGCAACAGCACCCGATCCTCGTCCCAGTCCACGCGCCCGCGGATCACGTCGGTCAGCGAGCGAGACTGCTCGTGGATCTCTTTGAGCATGAAATGCTTGTAGCCTTCTTTGGCCACGGCGATGCTGTTCCAGGTGATCGGCGTGATCGCCTTTTCCAGCGGCTGGCCGTCGAGCGTCGCATAACGCGCCCCCTCGGCGGTGATCTCGGCCAGTTCCCCATGCTCCAAAAAGACCATGCTGCGGGTGTGCTCCAGGATGGCGGGCATGTCAGAAGCGACATACATGGCGCACTCGCCCACCCCGATGACCACTCCACCGGCGTTGCCCAGGCGGGCGGCCACCAGCTTGCCCGGCTCTAGCGCGCTCATTACCACCACGGCGCTGGGCCCCTTGAGCTGGGCCATGGCGATCCGCACTGCCTCAACGAGCGAGACCGTGCCCCGGTCATAGGCGCGCGAGACCAGGTGGGCGATGACCTCCGTATCGGTCTGCGAGTCAAAGGCGACGCCATCCGCCACCAGCGCCTGCTTGAGCTGGCGATAGTTCTCGACGATGCCGTTCTGCACCACCACGATGGTACCGTCGCTGTCGCTGTGGGGATGGGCGTTGGCCTCCGAGACGCAGCCATGGGTGGCCCAGCGGGTGTGTCCCATACCCAAGTGGCCGCAGAGCGGCGCCTCGGCCATGCGTTGGGCCAGATTGCGTATCTTGCCGACGGCGCGGCGGCGCGCGATGCCCTGCTGCGTGGCGACGGCGATTCCAGACGAGTCGTAGCCGCGGTATTCGAGGCGTTGCAGCCCGTCGAGGACGATGTCCGCGGCGTTCTCGGGGCCGACATAGGCGACAATTCCACACATGAGGATCCCTCCCTGGGGGTGTGCTGGGGTTGCGAGCGGAACCGTATGCGCCTCGGCCACACGCCAAGCTCGTCGCGCTTTCGCTCGCTCGATTGGCCACTGCCGTCCCCTTGTGCCGTCGGTCGCCCGACGGTTTTGCTGGAGGGCTTGTTCCGGGAGGGAAGTGCAAAGGGGGGTGGCGCCCCCTGGAGGCATCCGCTGATCTGTCGATGTTCCCTGACCGGCCGCTGTCGTCGCGGATCGCGCCGCTGCGGTTGCGGCGAACCGGTCGGGTTAGCCCCGCCCTGCGGCGGGGAACCTCCACCTCGTCAACTGAGACCCTCGGGCGAGAGCATCAGTCCCTGCGCTGGCATTCCCTTGTGTTGGCTCTTGTAGTGGGCTCCTTTAATAGACTCGCTCGAAGAGATTCCGTCACAGAGCGCACATGTCGGTCACAACGACTCTGTGCCTCAGCAGCAAAGGACCGCTACGCCCAACCGAGGACAGAGCAGCAGCAGCCCACCAATCTGCCAATGGTAGCTGGCCATCTGCCATTGCCGCACAGCCCTCTCCCCGCCATTGCCTCACAATGCTCGGCGCCGTCATCCCCTCACCACGCGTGGGGTAAGGGCTGCCGACTCCTGCACTATGCTGTGCCACACAAAGGGGAGTGGGCTACCACATCGCTCTCGGGCCGACCTGTAGCCACTCCCATTCCCCTATTCGATCACCCAGCTGGTACCCTCGGCCGAGTCCTTGAGCTGTACGCCCAGATCGGCCAGTTGATCGCGAATCCCATCGGCGGCGGCGTACTGCTTGGCCTGACGCAACGAAGCGCGCGTGTCGATCAGCAGTTGAATCAACTGCGGCGCCAACCCGGCGCCCATGTCGTCGTCCAGCGATTCGGGCAGCACGCCCAGCGCCTCACCCAGCGTGCGTCCATAGAGCGCGTCAATGGCCTGCAATGAGCCCTGGCTCAGCGGCTCTCCGTCGGCAAGCAGCGAGTTGACCTCGCGGGTCATGTCGAACAGCGCCGCCAGCGCCCCCGGCGTGCCGAAATCGTCGTCCATGCTGGCCTCAAAGGCGGCACGGCCGCGATCGAGCATCCCCTGCACCGCCTCGCTGATCTCGCCCTCGGGCGCAGCGTTGAGCGCGCGACTGACGGCCTTGATGGCGTTGATCAGGCGCGCATACCCCTTGCCGGCGGCCTCGAGGGCCTCCTCGGTCAGGTCGAGCGGGCCGCGATAGTGGCTCATCAGGATGAAAAAGCGGATCACCATCGGGTCCCAGGTCTCGTACGCCTGCTCGAGAGTGACAAAGTTACCCAACGACTTGTGCATCTCTTCGCCGCGGATCATCAACATGCCATTGTGCAGCCAATAGCGCGCAAAGGGTTGGCCATAGGCCGCCATCGACTGGGCGATCTCACACTCGTGATGCGGGAACTTGTTCTCGACGCCGCCACCGTGGATATCGAACGGCTGCCCGAGGTACTTGGTTGACATGACCGAGCACTCGATGTGCCATCCAGGGAAACCCTCGCCCCAGGGGCTATTCCAACGCATGACGTGCTCTGGCGCAGCGCGCTTCCAGAGAGCAAAATCAGCGGGGTTTCGTTTTTCCGACAGCACCTCGACGCGCGAGCCCGACTGCATGTCCTCCAGTTTGCGCCCCGAGAGCATACCATACTGGGAGAACGACTCGACGGAGAAATAGACCGAGCCGTTGACCTCATAGGCGTGGCCCGTCTCGATCAGCGACTGGACCAGTTCGAGCATTTCGGGAACGTGGCCGGTGGCCCGCGGCGAGATGTCGGGGCGCAGCACATTCAGGCGGTCCATGTCGCGAAAGTAGCGCTGGGTGTACCGCTCGGCGAGCTGCATCGGCTGCATCTGCTCGCGAGCGGCGCCCTTGAGCATACGATCCTCACCCGAGTCCAGGATGTGCCCTACGTCAGTGATGTTCTGGACATAGAGCACCTTGTAGCCCAGATAGCGCAGGTAGCGCACCATGGTGTCAAAGTTGACATAGGTCTTGCCATGGCCCAGGTGCGAGTCGTTATAGACCGTGGGGCCGCAGACATACATACTGACGCGCCCCTCGTGCAGGGGCACAAATATTTCCTTTTTGCGAGATAGCGTGTTATAGACCGATAGCGACATTTCCATCGCCTCCAAAGAGCCGCCCGCGAGGGCGCATGGGGTAAAAGGACCGAGGCGCTCTGGCCGCGGCAGGACGTCAGAGTACCCGGCCCTAGTGCGCTAGAGCCGGGTATCGGTACAGTAGCATTGGCGAGGAATGTGCCGTTTCAGCATACCAAGTATCCCATTGGGTCAACGATGTCCGTTGGGTATCTGGCCAAAGATCATGCGCCCGGCCACAGTCTGCAGCACGCGAGTTACGACCAACTCGACGGTCTTGCCCATGTGCCGGCGGCCGTCCTCAATGACGATCATGGTGCCGTCGTCCAAGTAGCCGACGCCTTGGCCCAGCTCTTTGCCCTCCTGGATGACCTGCACCCGCAATGTCTCGCCGGGGAGCACGACCACCTTGACAGCATTGGCTAGCTCGTTGATGTTGAGCACCTGTACGCCCTGCAATTCGGCCACTCGGTTTAGATTATAGTCATTGGTAAGAATGGGGCAATTGAGGTCGCGCGCCAGTCGTACCAGCTTGCCGTCCACCTCGCTGACCTCGCTCACATCGCGGACAAGAATCTCTAGCGGCATCCTCTCGTCCTTGCGCATGCGGTTGAGCACATCCAGTCCGCGACGCCCCCGATTGCGGCGCAGGGCGTCGGCCGAATCGGCGATGTGCTGCAGCTCGTCGAGCACGAACTGGGGCACGATCATCGTACCGGGAACGAATCCCGTCTGGCGGATGTCGTCGATGCGCCCGTCGATGATCACGCTGGTGTCGAGCAGTACGCGCGAGCGCACCGTGGCATCGCCCTCTTCGGGGAGGTCCAGGCCCAGTAGCGATAGGCAGTCGGTGCCCCGCTGGGCGGCCGTCTTGACCCCAAGCACGCCCAGAACGAACGCCGTCACCAAGGGCAACCAGTGTCCCCAAACTCCGGGCAAACGAGACAGTGGTGCCGCCAAAAGGGCGGCAAGTACCAGGCCGACGAACATGCCGACCAGCCACAGCACCAGTTGGCGTGTACCCAGTTGGCGCACGTGCTTGCGATAGTTGCGATACGGTTTGATGGCCGCCCAAGGCGAGATGAGCAATCCAATTAGCGCGCCCAGAATGGCGCTCAGCGAAGGCATGACAGCCGCGAGGCGAGGGACTCCGCGCAGGATCAGAGGAGATACACGGAGGCCAAGCTCCCATCCGAGTAGTGCCCCGATCCCCATCACGGCAAGGCGCAGTAAGAGATAATCGAACATAAGGACTCCTTGTCAGGGCCGGTGAAACGCGTGTGCGCCTATGCTTTGGACTGTGTTTTACTGATGGCCAGTAGCACACCCTCCTCTCACGACTCGGCGCGATCCCGATCCAAACTCAGGCGAATGGCCTCCGCCAGGGTACGCGCCGTCAACAACTGTATGCCGGGGCTCTCGATACTCTCGCGGTGCAGTCGCGGCAAGAGCCCGCGCCCAAATCCCAGTTTGCCGGCTTCTCGCAGGCGCCGGTCTGCCTGACTGACGCTGCGCAACTCACCGGACAGCCCCACCTCGCCAAATATGGCCAGATCGGTGTGCACCGGAGCATTATAGTAACTAGAAGCGATCGCCACGGCAACGGCCAGGTCGACCGCCGGCTCGTGAATGCGCAGCCCCCCGACGACGTTGACAAAGATGTCCTGGTCGCCCAGACGCAGACCAACGCGCTTTGCCAGCACGGCCGACAGCAGCAAGACACGGTTCAAGTCGACACCGCTGCAGGTGCGGCGCGGACGCTCCATGCCCGACTTGCTCACCAGAGCTTGTATCTCGACCAGTAGCGGGCGGGTCCCCTCCATGGTGACCGCCACGGCCGAGCCGGTGGCATGCTGGGGGCGCTCCTCGAGAAACACTTGCGAAGGATTGGCGACCTCGACCATCCCGCGGTCGCACATGGAAAAGACGCCCACCTCGTTGGTGGACCCAAAGCGGTTCTTGACGCTGCGCAACAGCCGATAGGCGTGAAAGCGCTCGCCCTCAAGATAGAGCACCGTATCGACCATGTGCTCCAGCACGCGAGGCCCGGCAATGTTGCCCGTCTTGGTGACGTGGCCCACGATAAAGACGGGTATGTGGCGGTCCTTTGCCAGGCGCAGCAGGGCATTGGCGCAATCGCGCACCTGGCTGACGGTGCCGGGGGAGGATTCGAGGCCCTCGGAATAGACCGACTGGATCGAGTCAACGATCGCCACAGAGGGGCGTGACTGGTCGATCTGCAGCAGGATTTGCTCCAGGTTGGTCTCGGCAAGCAAAAAGAGCCTGGGGGAGTGCAGGCCCAGGCGGTCAGCGCGCAGTTTGATCTGGTGCAGCGACTCTTCGCCCGATACATAGAGTACCGAGTCGTTGCTCTGGCTGAGGGCGTCGGCCATCTGCAAGAGCAGCGTCGACTTGCCGATGCCCGGATCTCCGCCGACCAGTACCACCGAGCCGGGAACAATGCCGCCGCCCAGCACGCGCGACAATTCTGCGATGGGAACAGGCAGGCGCTGCTGGCCATCAGTGGGAACATCGGGGAGAGCGCGGGCGACGTTGGCCGTGGGCGCATGATCCACGCGCGGCCCCGCCTTGTGCTTGCTCGACTCGACGACCGCCTCGATCAATGTGTTCCATTCGCCGCACTCGGGACATCGCCCCATCCAACGCGGCTGCGTAGCGCCGCAGTTCTGGCAGACAAAGCGCGTGCGGCTCTTGGCCATGGCAGCGCTAGCTTTCGGCCAGCAGGGACTGGGCCTCGCCGATCACGTCGCCGGCACGAAGGACGATCTTGCCATCCTCGGCGTCGATCAGCACCAGGTCGCCCGAGCCGAACACCCCCTCCAGCATCTTTTCCGCTAGAGCGTCCTCCACGTGTCGCTGAATAGCTCGGCGCAGCGGGCGTGCTCCGAACTGGGGATCGTATCCCTCAACGACCAGCTGCTCGCGACCCTCAGGGGTGCACTGGACGGTAATGTCCTGCTCCTCCAGGCGCACATTCAACTGGTGCAGTTGGATTTCGACGATCTCGTCAATGTTATCGCGCGTCAGCTCGTGGAACACGACCACTTCGTCGACGCGGTTGAGAAACTCGGGCTTGAACAGCCGCTTGAGTTCCTTGGTCAGGCGCGATTTGATCTCGCGATAGTGGCCGCTGTCGGACCCCTCTCGCTCTGACGTGCCAAAGCCCAGCGTGGAATTCTGGCTGATCAGCCCGCTGCCCACGTTCGAGGTCATGATGACGATGGCGTTGCCGAAATCGACCTTGTGGCCCTTGGCGTCCGAGAGATGGCCATCCTCCATGATCTGAAGCAGCATGTTGAACGCTTCCGGGTGTGCCTTTTCAAACTCGTCAAAGCAGACCACCGAATAGGGTCGGCGGCGCAGCGCCTCGGTCAGCTGACCGGCCTCGTCATAGCCGACATAGCCTGGAGGCGCGCCCACCAGGCGCGAGACGGTGTGGCGCTCCATGAACTCGGACATGTCGAGCTGAATGAGCGCCTCCTCGCTGCCAAACATAAACTCGGCCAGGGCCTTGCACAGTTCCGTCTTGCCGACGCCGGTAGGCCCCAAAAAGATGAACGAGCCGATGGGGCGGCGCGGGTCCTTGAGTCCCGCCCGCGCCCGACGCACGGAGCGCGCCAGTACCGAGATGGCCTCGTGCTGCCCGACGATTCGCTGGTGCAGCGTGTCCTCCATGTCGAGCAGGCGGACCGACTCTTCTTGGGCGATGCGGATCACCGGCACACCCGTCCACATCGAGACAATTTCGGCGATATCATCTGCCGTGACTTGCAGCGGCGCTTCCTCGGCGTCGACGGCCACGGCGGCTTCCGGCAACAGCCCCAGCGAACTCTGCAGAGCCGCGTCCTCGCTGGCCACCGCCGGAGCCAAATCGGGGGAGGGCGCTGGCTTCGCTCGGGTCACCTTGAACACGCGCACGCGCGATGCGGCCTCGTCGACCAGGTCGATGGCCTTGTCGGGCAAAAAGCGGTCGGGCACATAGCGAGTGGCCATGCGCGTGGCCGCCTCCAGCGCCTCGTCGGTGATCTGGAGTTTGTGGTGCTCTTCATAGCGCGAGCGGATGCCGCGTAGGATGGCCAGTGTCTCATCGGGGGTCGGTTCGTCGACGTGCACCGGCTGAAAGCGCCGCTCCAGCGCCGCGTCCGACTCGATATGCTTGCGATACTCATCGAGCGTGGTGGCGCCAATGCACTGCAACTCGCCGCGCGAGAGAGCCGGTTTGAGAATGTTGGCCGCATCGACCGAGCTACCGGCCGATCCCGCGCCGACCAGCATGTGCAGCTCGTCGATGAACAGCACCGTCTCGGTCGACTCGATCTCTTCGATCACCTGCTTGAGACGCTCTTCGAACTGGCCGCGATACATGGTGCCAGCCACCAAGGAGCCAACATCCAGGCGCACCACCCGCTTATCGGCCAGGTCCTCGGGCACCTTGCCGTCCACGATCCGCTGTGCCAGCCCCTCGACGATCGCCGTCTTGCCGACGCCCGGCTCGCCGATCAGGGCAGGGTTGTTCTTGGTGCGGCGCGCCAAGATCTGGATGACCCGCTCGATCTCTTTCTGGCGGCCAATGACCGGGTCCAGCTCGTCCTTGCGGGCCTTGCGGGTCATGTCGACGCCCAGTTCCTCCAGAAGCGATTTCTTTTTGCTTTCTTGCCTCTCGACGCGCTGCTGAATCGAGGGCGAGCTGTCAGCCTCTTGCTGAAGCAGGTTGAGCACACGACGCCGCACAATCTCGCGGTTCACGTTGAGCATCTCGAAAATCGCGGCGGCCATCGAGTCCGAGTTATAGAGCAAGGCCAACAGCAGGTGCTCGGTATCGATAAAGGGGTGGTTGAGGCGCTTGGCCTCTTCGACGGCCACCTCAATGACCTGCTTGGTCTGCTCCGCCAACTGGAGTGCCGCAGGCATCCGCTCGCCGCGGCCGACCAAATGCACGACCGCGCGCCGCACCTGGGCTACCGAGAGGCCCATATCGCGCAGCACACGCGAGGCGCCGCCTTGTTCCTCACGCAAGAGACCCAAGAGCAGGTGCTCGGTGCCGATATAGCCGTGGTTCAGACGCCGGGCCTCTTCCTGGGCCATGCTCAGCGACTGACGCGCGCGTCGACTAAAGCGGTCGAATTTGTCTGCCATACTTCCTTCCAATCCAGCGATGCGCAAACTCATGGCGATGGAGCCAGGGGCAATAACCATCCCCCTACTCACAAAGACGCATCCTCAGTAAAAAAGAAACGGGGGCGGCGCTATTGGCACCGGCCCCCGCAGTTCCGCGCAATCCGTAGGACTCGCTCCCTGGTGAAAAAGCGAATGCTGCTTGGGGCCAGTCGTTCATCAAGCCGATAGCCCTTGGAGCAGGATAGAACCAGGAAAAGCGCTCTACTCTGCGTAGTCCTCCTCATACTCTTCAGAGCCACCGACCGACGGATCGGGGTTCTCCCAGTCATAGTCATCAAAGTACGAGTCGTCGTTGACGCGCCTCAACGAGAGGCCCAGGCGACGACGGGCAGCGTCAATGCGAATGATCCGCACCTCGACCTCTTGCCCTTCCTCGACCACGGAGCTCGGGTGGGTGATACGCTCATCGGAAAGCTCCGAGATGTGGATCAACCCCTCGATATCCTCATCCAAACGAGCAAAGGCGCCAAAGTCGGTCAGCTTGGTGATGGTACCATTGACCTTTTGGCCGATCTCAAACCGCTCTTCGACCGTGCTCCAGGGCTCGGGCTGCAAGCGCTTGATACTCAGCGCGATGCGACGACGCTCGCGGTCAACACCCAGCACGTACACCTTGACCTTTTCGTTGACCTTGAGCACCTCTCGCGGATGCTCAACGTGACGCCAGGAAAGCTCACTTAGGTGAACAAGCCCATCGGCCCCGCCAAGATCGACAAACGCGCCAAAGTCGCAGAGGCTGCTGACCTCGCCCTCGCGGACCTCGCCCTCCTGGAGTTCCTCCATGAGGCGGTTCTTACGCTCCTGGCGCCACTCACGCATCGCCACCCGCTCGGACAGAATCAGGCGGTTGCGGCGCCGGTCCAACTCGATAATCTTGAGATGTAGCGTCTGCCCGACGATCTGGCCAAGCTGCTCTATCCGTTCTTCCTCGCTCGCATCACGTGGCAGGCGCACACTGACGATCTGCGAGGCAGGCACAAAGGCGCGAACACGGCCCAAATGGACGATGATGCCGCCCTTGTTGCAGCTACTGACCGTCGACTCGATCATCTCTTTGGCTTCGTACAGTTCTTCGGCCTCTTTCCAGTCGCTCTCGAGCAAGGCTCGGGAGAGCGAGAGGATGGAACGCCCCTCGGCGTCCTGGGGTCGAATCAC
>Ga0180429_10001981_pt1 | contig 17137 bp, 19 predicted proteins | sample SS_ome_FD_132428 | JGI IMG/M metagenome (GOLD analysis project Ga0180429, IMG submission 132428) | Hypersaline lake sediment archaeal communities from the Salton Sea, California, USA - SS_1_S_1 metaG | ecosystem: Environmental > Aquatic > Non-marine Saline and Alkaline > Hypersaline > Sediment ...
CGCAACAAGCGCAAGTACTACACCGTTACCTTCTCTGCGGCAGATACCGAAGGTAGGGTCATATTCCAGTTCCGCAAAGGCGATCGTACGAAGACAAGGACCGTCTCGATCTCCGATGACCAAGCCTCTGTCCGGTGGAAGCCCACGCGTAAGTGGCGCAAGGGTTACACCACGGTCACAGCAACGTTCCAGCCACGCTCGGGGGACAGTGAACTGACTGCGGCGGTCGTGGGAAGCCGGGTGCGTATTCGATGAGAGCAGAAAACGAGCAGTGAGGGAAAGTCTTCAGGCCATTCGCTGACGAAGCGTGGGCACGACCGCAAAGAACACCACGAAGTGCGTGGCCAGCAACACGATCTTCGTTGCTGTCTCGGTCTGCTCCTGTCCGGCTAGCGGTGTCGCGAAGGACAGCACCAGGACTATAACCGAGATCACGGTGAATACCGTGCGCCCCGAGGGACGGTTACGCAGCAGTCCGGCTACGGCGCCGCCACCGAAACCGGAGAACATGCCGAAGACGATGAATTGGAACCACTGCAGGGATTGCATGCCCTGACCCATCACGTTCACCTGATCGGACATGCCAGCCAAGCCCGCAACGAGCCAGATGATGAACGAAACAGCCCCACCGAGTACCCCGGCTACGCCGCCGGTGAGGAACAACTTGCCGAATGACTGGTTTTCCATCACGACACAGTAGATCGCTACTCCAGGTAGGCCGTGAACCAGGAGGACGCGAGTCGCGCGACATTCTCGAGGGCCCCGGGCTCCTCGAACAGGTGCGAGGCACCTTTCACGACCTCGAGTCGGCTCTCGCAGGTCAGCTGGCGTGAGGAATCCCGGTTCCAGGTCAGCACCTGATCGTCATCCCCACCCACGATCAGCAAGGTTGGGGCCCGCACTTTGGTCAGCCATCGGCCGGCGAGATCCACGCGTCCACCGCGCGAGACCACGGCCTGAACCCCTTCGGGATCGCTCGCTGCCGAAACCAGAGCCGCCGCGGCTCCGGTACTCGCTCCGAACAGTCCCACCTTCAAAGTGGACAGTTGAGGGTGTGTGCGTAGCCAGTTGCGTGCATTTCCGACTCGGTCGACGAGCAAGTCGATATCGAAGACGTTCCGGCGCCGACCCCCCTCGTCTTCAGTCAACAGGTCGAACAGCAGCGTGCCCAAGCCGTGATGGATGAGGTAATCCGCAACGAGTTGATTGCGTGGACTGTGCCTGCTGCTCCCGCTGCCGTGCACGAATACGACCAAGCCGTGCGCCCCTTCAGGAACACGGCAATGACCGGGTAAGGATTTCCCGATGCCGATGGGAACCGCGATGTCATCGTCGAAGAACATGTGCTTAGCTCCGCATGCTTTCGAGGACTTCGGTCTCGCTGATCTGCGGAAACGACTCGTACTGCGCGCCGACGCTGCCGAAATCACGTGGGGTCTCCAGGCATACGACTTCATCGGCGAGACTGGAGAGCCGTTGCACGGCTTGCGCGGATCCAGTGGGAATCGCAAGGACGATCTTCTCGGCATCTAAGTGACGCAAGACCGCCACGGCAGCAGCCGCGGTAGCTCCGGTGGCCAGGCCATCGTCTACGACGATCACCGTGCGACCGGACACTTCGGTCAGGTCACGTCCACCGCGGAAAACATCGACCCGGTGTTCGATCTCGGTGGCTGCTTCGGTGATAAGGCGATCGCGTACTTGATCGCTGATCCCGAGGGCCGCAATGGTCGGTTCGTCCAGGACCACCGCCCCGCCTTCCCCGACCGCACCGAAAGCGAACTCCGGGTTCGTGGGAGCACCGAGTTTGCGCACGATCAAGACGTCCATCGCGGAGCCGATCTCCCGGGCGACTTCCTGCGCTACGGGGACCCCACCGCGGGGCAGGGCTAGAACGAGTGCACCGGGACCGGCATAGGAAATGAGCGCCCGCGCGAGTTTGCGACCGGCGTCGCGTCGGTCGGTGAACACGTCACCTCCCCACGGCTAGGGCGCTACTGATCCTCCGGCACGGCCAGTGCGCGCCCGATTACGAGAGTAATCAGGTTCTCCCAATCGGTGGTGTCCATTGGCGTCTCGCTGACGTCATCGACGAGTTTGCCCAGGGTGTACGCCTGGATGAAGACCGCAATCGTCCGCGGTTGGAAGTCCTGTTTCACCCAGCCCTTCTCTTGGGCCTGCGCGACGCACTCGGTGAGGGATTCGGTGAGTCGATCTTGCACCGTTGCGAGCTTGGCGCGAAAGCGCAAGTTGTGCTGCGCCATCGCCAACATGCGCGCGCGATCGAAGCGATTGCCGGCCAGGGCCCGGTCTTGGGTAGCGCGAGTGACACCCTCGAGCATCGACAAGAACTCCGCCTGATCGGAACTGTTGGCAACGATGTTCTCGATCGCACCGGTGGACGCTTCGACACCCGCGGCGAAGCGGTAGAGCAGTGCGTCCTCGAGGAGATCGGTGAAGTCCTCGTAGTGGTGGTATAACGAGCCACGCGAGATGCCCGTGACCCGTAGGACATACTCCGAATGGATGTCCTCAGGTGGCGTCGATCGCATCATGTCCACGACTGCATCGCGCAACTTCGTCTTAGTGGGGTGGTCTCCGTTGCGCGTCTTCCGATTCGTTCTGTAAGCCATTGAACAACAGTCTAAGAGTCCAAGTCCGATTTGTCGCTCAGGCCAAGGCGGCGTCCAGGAAATCGAAGGTCGCCTGGCGAACTCGTGCGTGCTGAGCCGCAAGCTCGGTCACCAAGGGGGACCAGACATCCGGTGGGGCGCCCACTGCTCGGCCCAGCCGCTCTAGGCCACTGGCATCGAGTTCGATGTGGGGTTGAACCCCCCAAGCATTACCTGACCGCAACGCCACGATGGCGTGTGGGAGTTCGGATATCACCTCCGCTGTCCCGGCCGAGGTGATGATGTCCTCGTGCCACAGGACCCAGGGCCCACGTGCCGTTCCATCGACCCAGGGAATCTCCTCCACTTTCCGGTAGAACCGCGGCCGCCGATCCACCTTGCCCCCCAGGATGCTCGCAAGGATCTGCGCGCCGAAGCACACGCCTAGGTAGCGATGGCCTTCATCTATCCATTCACGGATGAGGGACATCTCCGCCGGTGCCCAACCCGCGCAGTGTCCACTTGCCACGCTGTCCAGTGAGCCGAGCACGATCAGGGCATCTGCTTCGGGGAGTACCGGGAAGTCCTCGCGCCACATCCGCTCGTGGGTCCATCCGCGGACATCGAGCCATTGACCGATGAGCCCGAGCTCGTTGGCGATCTGCCGATGCGCGAGGACATTGGCGTGCGGCATTAGAAGCTCTCGCGGGCTTGCCAGAGTTCGGGAAAGCTGTGCGGTTGCTGCAACGTGGACGCCAGGTATCCGACACCGCTCGAACCCCCGGTGCCTTGCTGGGTACCTATGGTGCGTTCGACCATCATCACGTGCCGAAAGCGCCACTCGCGAAGGCTCACTTCGATGTCTACGAGTTGTTCGCAGACGAGGCCTGCCTGGTGGCCGGAGCGATAGACCTCCAGCACCGCGGCCAGGACACGATCGTCGGCTTCGTAGGGCTTCGAGAAGTCCCGATTCAAGATCTGCGCAGGCATCGCGAAATCGCAGGCGTCCAGGTAGGCGAGCGCGGAGTCCCAGAGCGATGGCTCGAGCATCCGCTTCTCCACTTTCTCGCGATGCTGGGGCAGCAGGTGGCTGGCGAATCGGCCGTCCCGTCGCCCGAGGATCGCCTCCAATTCACGGAATTGGGCCGACTGAAAGCCGCTGGCACTTTCCAACCTGCTGCGAAAGGTGCTGAATTGCAGCGGTGTCATCGTGACCAGCACATCCACCTGCCGGATGCAGACCGCGAGGATCATCTTGACGCGGTTGAGTGTGGCGAGCACATCCTGCGTTCGCACCTCCAGCATCTGACGTTGGGCTTGCTCGAGTTCGTGCAATAGCTGCTGGAACCACAGTTCGTAGACCTGATGGATGGTGATGAACAGCATCTCGTCGTGTTCGGGGCCCTCGGAAACCGGCCGCTGCAAGCTGAGAAGTTCGTCGATCGCCAGATAGTTCATGTAGTTGAGAGCATGTTGCTGTTGGCTCACGTGACGCCACCTTCGATCGGGGTGGAATCGAGGTGGAGTCCGGAAGCGACGAGATCACAGGTACGTTCGAAACCGGTGTAGGTCTCCTCGTAGGACGTGTAGAGGGGTGCCACGGCAACGCGGATCGTGTTCGGCTTGCGGTAGTCGGGAATGACATTGGCCATATCCCGCATGGCAACCGAGATCCGATCGGCCTGCGGGTGGGTCAAGGACAGATGTCCACCTCGCTGGCTTGCCGCGCGAGGAGTTTCCAGTCCGAAACCCAGTGGAGCGAGGAATGCATCGAATAGCTCGATCATGAAGTCCGTCCCTGTGCCGGCTTTTGCTTCGATCTTCGCCATGCCCGCTTCGGCGAGTATCGACATCGAGACGTCGACGGCGGTGAGTCCCACGATGGAGGGACTGGCGATCTGGAAACCGCGCATTCCTGGAGCCCGATCGAATTGCGGACCCATGGTGAACTGATCGCGTTGCCCGAACCAGCCATCGATAGGCGTATCGAGTCGGTCCTGGTGCTCCGAGCGGATGTACAGCCACGCGGGGGAGCCGGGCCCGGAGTTGCAGTACTTGTACGTGCACCCGATCGCCAGATCGACTCCCCACGCATCGAACTGCAAGTCCAAGGCACCGACGGCGTGCGATGCATCCCACAGCAGGTACGCACCATGTTGACGGGCGGTTTCCGTGAGGGCCGGCACGTCCTGTCGGGCACCGGATCGGTAGTTGATGACCTGCAGGCAGACCAGGGCGACATCGTCATCTACATACTGCTCGAGGATCTCGGGGGTGATCCGTTCGCACTCGGCGATATGCGGATCCTCATTCGGGATAGTTCTCAGTTCCATTCCCAGATCGGTGGCGATTCCCTGCAGGATGTAGCGATCGGTGGGGAAGTTGGCCTCGTCCACCACGATCGTCGAACGGCCGGGTCGATCCTTGATGGCGGCGATGGCAAGTCGATACAGGTTCACCGAGGTGGTGTCGGTGGCGAGTACCTGTCCGGACTGAGCACCCAGGACGGTGTTGCCGAGCCGGTCTCCGACGGTCTGTGCCATGTCGATCCAGTGCGACCAGCCCGTGACCAGCTCGCCGCCCCACCCCTCGACGGTCATCTGCTGCACGGCCTGGGCCGTCTCCTTCGGTAGGCGACCCAGGGAGTTGCCATCCAGGTAGCACATATCCGGATCGGCGATGACGAACCGATTGCGGAATCCGGCGAGTGGATCATCCCGGTCGAGGTTTCGCGCGTGCTCGAGGCTCGGTCCCATGGCTAGTCGTCCTGTGCAGCGAGCAAGCGCTGAAGGGTCGCTTCCGCCTTCGCCTTGTCCGGAACGAAGAGGCTGAGAACCTTCTTGCGGCCGGCTTGTCCGGACTTCACGTCGACCATCGATGGTGGGATCTCGAATTCCTGGGCAACAGCCGCCTCGATCGCGGCGTTAGCGCGCCCAGACTTCTCCGTCTCCCGGACGGCGACGATCAACTCCGGAGGATCGCCGTGCGTCCCGCCGATGCGGGCACGGGAGGCGCCGGGATTCGCTCGGACGGTAATGGTGAACTCGGGCATGACAGCATCGTAGGAACGCAGGGCCTCGGAAGCACGGACATACGCTGAGATGCGCCACGCAGGGGTCGTTACGCTTTACATCCCGGCGGTCTTCGCCAGGGGGCGGTAGCTCAGTTGGTTAGAGCCCCGGACTCATAATCTGGTCGTCGTCGGTTCGAGCCCGACCCGCCCCACAAGCTCGAAATTTCCGGTCTATCCTTAAGGAGTGACCACGTTGGAGCCGCTGGAAGATGAGCGTGGAGTCGATGTGGCGCAGATCCGGGCGCTATTGAGGCTATCCCCTGCTGAGCGGCTGGCTCACATGGTTGAAGTGGTGAACAAGTTGCAGGCCATCAGAGATCACGCTCAGGCTGCCCGTTCGTGACGTTCGATCCCGTATCAATCTGTCGCATCCTGAATGAGGAGCAAGTCGACTACGTAGTAGTGGGTGGATTCGCTTCCGTGATTCTGGGGTCACCCTTGCCGACAGAGGACGTAGACGTTCTTCCTGAGCGATCTCGTGACAACCTCGCGCGGTTGGCTACCGCTCTAAGGCGTATGAACGCCATGATCCGGACTGCGGGTGAATCGGTGCCCGCGGTATTGGACGCCGAGTTCCTAGCCAACATGCCGGTCATGCTCAACCTCATCACGGACTTCGGGATCCTCGATTTGACCTTCGAGCCCTCTGGGTCGCGCCATGGTTACGCGGATTGGAGTGCTGATGCGAGCTCTGAGGAAATCGCGGATGGCCTTGTTGTCCACGTGGCTTCCCTCGACGCGATCATTGATTCCAAGAAGGCCGCCGATAGAGCGAAGGATCACCGCGCGTTGCCTTACCTCGAGTCTCTGCGAGAGATCAGGCGGTCGAACTCGTAATCTGGTCGTCGTCGGTTCGAGCCCGCCCCCCTACAACTCTTGAACCTTTGTTGGTGAAATCAGGAGACGGATCTGAGTGCAGGTTTCGATAGAGCGGTGTGCCTTGGAAGATCACGTAGCCATACCGATAGCGTGGAAGGCCGTCGTTCTTACCACCGAGTTGCCTGTGAGAGGGAAAACAAACTATGTGCCAGCAAGTGACCTGCAAGGTCTGTCAGAAGAAGACCTGGGCGGGCTGCGGCCAACACGTCCAGCAGGTCATGGCCGGTGTGCCGAAAGCGCAGCAGTGTTCGTGCACCGATGCCGATAGGGCTGCCTACAAGGCCGCCAATCCGGGATTCTTCGCACGGCTGTTCGGGCGCTCTCGGGCGAAGTAGCGCACCGCATCAGGGTGTGGGAGTCGCCGTGACTGGCGTGCCCACCTCGACGGCCCGTCGATCCAGGGCATCGGTCAAGGCACGGGCGCGCAACCGGTACCCACTCGTCTCATAGTGGATACCGTCGAATCGCGCAGCCTTCTCGTCCCGGGCGATCTTCTCCCAAGGAACGACCTCGAGGTTCGCTCGATCCTCGGCGACCTGGCGGATCATCTTGTTGAACCACTCAGCGCGCTGCATGGAGAAGTTGCTGTAAGCGATATCGAGGTCCACCCACAGCACCTGGCGGTCGGGCCCGAGTCGTTTGAGCATTGTCGCCACGCGGCGTTCGGTGACGGCCGGCTGCACCCAGGAGATGTCGTTCGTGCCAAGGGCCACGATGACGAACTCCGGCAACTGGTCGAGTTCCTTGGCCCGCTTGACTTGATCCAAGCCCCAGTCCAGGCGCTTGGAACCCCAACAACGGAAGGTCGGGGTCCAGCCACTTTCCTCCAGGAATCTGGTCATCGGCTTCTGGGAATCGCGGGTGAGCGAGTCGCCGAGTACGAGCACTCGCCTGCCGTCCCCTGGAGACCCCGAGTTCGGTTGCCCAGGCCACACCGGTGCCGGGCAGGCATCCCACGGCGGATTCTTCGGCCAGGCCTTGTCCACCTCGTCCGGTGGGAAGGTCGGCTGCGGTGAGGGGATGCTGAGCGGGGAGGCCAGAGATGGGTTCGGCATGGGGTCCGGCTCGGGCGCGTCATCGGACTCGAGAGTGCTGGATTCGGTCAGCGCTTCCGTGGCAACGACTGGCGCGCCGGGCGGCTGCAGCACGAATAAGCCGATCGTGGCAGCGGCGACCAGCATTACCGCCAGCGCCGTGAGCCCATTAAGGGGGCTCCAGCCGTGCGCGTTGCCGGGGCTGCGGGGAAGCACGGCGCGAGTATCGCAAATCTCCCCGACCCCCTACCGGTTGGCGCTAATGTTGGATGTAAGGATGTGAACATAATTCACTAATGTCGGGAGTCACGGCATCTGGCCGTGACCGAAAGGTGAAGGAGCCGGCGGGGGCGACATGAAGAGAACACTCATCGCGATACTCACGGTTTTCGTGGGTGTCGGCATCGTGGTCGGTGTCGGAACGTTCAATTCCTGGAATCAACGCGAGCCAGCGCCCATCACGGCGAAGCCTGCCGGCACGATTCAAACTCCCCAAGGGGAGATGCCCCACGCGACGCTGGATCTCGACGTGTACCCGAACAGTTCGTCGACTGTGCCGCCGCCTCGCACGGGATCGAACTTCCAGGCGAACCAACTTTCCGGTCAGCCGTTCTACCATCCGTCGACCAGTATCCAGGTCCCAGCGAACACGGCGATCACGATCACTTTCACGCAGTACGACGGTGGTGGAAGGATCTACAACCCGTACTTCGCGGAAGTTCACGGCTCGATGGATGGAACCATGAAGGTCAACGGTGAAACCGTCTCCGGACTCAAGCCGACGGAGGTCGGCCACACGTTCACCGTCCATGATTACCCCGAGAGCAGCGAGGAGCCTTTCTTCCTTTCGGTGCCGCTGAAGATGAACAAGGCGAACGCCAAGACGGACAAGCAGGGCTATCCGGTAGATCCGCAGAAGATCGAGGTCACCTTCATCACGGGTGATCCCGGCAAGTACGTCTGGAACTGCGAATTCCCCTGCGGCGACTCGTACCAGGAATTCGGTGGCCCGATGCAAACGCGCGGTTGGATGGCTGGCACCTTCGAGGTGGTGTGACGGTCACATCGACTAACCCGACAAAGGGAGCCGTCGCACGGCTTATCGTCCTTGCGCTAGTCGTCGTCGCCGCACCCATCATCGTCTCGCTCGCGATCGGGCAAGGGGCGCGCGGTGCATTGGTTTCCCTGGCGGGGATCTGCGCAGCGATGGCGACTGTGGGCATCGGTGTTCGCGCCGGCCTCATGGTGGCACTCTTCATGGGCTTGGGATCTGCGCTCGTGGCGTTGGCGTCGTCGTCGTGGCCGATAGCGGCGCTGGCAATGGCGGTCGTTGCCTTCGGTTTCGGGCTGACGGCCAAGCGCGGATGGCAGACGGCTCTGGCGTGGATTCCGAGCAGCTTGGGGTTCGTGGCTGCCGATGCCGCGAATCTGGGTTCGGACCTGGGAACGATCTCCGTGCAGCTCGGTGTCGCGTTCACGATCTGGGGGCTCGTGACAGTCGGGATCCTGCGTCTGCTGCCAGTCGATCTCCCACTGCCGAATGCGCCCGCCGTTTCCGACTCCCGGGCCTTGGCCTATGCGGCATTGCTAGCGGTCACGGCCTTGATCACGACGAGTGTTGCTATCGCTGGTGACCTGGGTCATCCGGGTGGGTGGCTGATCATGACGCCCTTCATCGTGCTCCAACCGTACGTGCAGAAGGGTTGGGATCGATCGCTGCGCCGAGCCGGCGGCACGCTCCTCGGTTTCACGATGGCATACCTGGGTGCGAGCGTGATCGCGCAGTCCTGGCTGCTCTATGTGGTGGGGACCGTGAGTTATGCGATCGCGATGTACGCACTCTTGCGGCAGTGGGACTACGTGGTCTACGCCGCGTTCCTTACCTTGGCGATCGTGATACTCGAAGGTGTCGGCACATCGGTCGAGGTGACAGCGGAGTATCGACTCGAGGCCACCGCCGGGGGAGTCGTGCTTTCCCTCGTGGCCATGGCGCTTGCATTGCCGCTGTATCGGCGGGCGGCGCGCAAGTACCAGCTCGAGGAGTACTAGCGATGCGCTCAGCGTAGGTCGAGAGGGATTTCTTGGACGGTGAGTCGTAGGGAATCGTCGGAACCCCACAGGTAGACGATCCGATTGTCACCCATGTCCTGGCGCCCAGGAGCGTTCTGCAGCGTGTGGGTGCTCGTGGGTACCAGCTTGCGGCGGGTGCCCTCACGCACCACACGCAACTTGTAGTCACCAGAGAGTAGGCCGCGATCGAGCTCATCACCGTTGCGCAGGCCGTCCATCAGAATCGAACCCCGCGTGCGCAGGTCGACCTTGGGGGCCTGGGCGATGTGTCGGAAGGTCAGGCGCCCCATGTCGCGGCCGACTGTCCGGGTCTCGTTCTCGAACAGCGTGCTCGTTACATCACCGGTGGATGAATGATGCATTGCGAAGGTGTAGTTGTCTCCGGCGCGTAAGGAAACGCGCTGGTCGCGCAGCAAAGGCTCGCGCGTGAATCGACTCGAACCCTCCGGGACGACTGTGATGTCGTAGTTGCCGGCCTTCAGTTTCGAGGTGACGAGTTGACCGGTGGTGATGCCTTCCGCGACCAAGGTGCTATCTGCGTAGACATCCACTGCCTCGACATTGCTGTCGTCGGTCAGTCCGTGGAGAACCGAGAGATCGACATTGGACGATCGAGTACGTACCTCGCCGGGTACCTCGCGGTAGCCGACGGCGACCACTGCTTGCACCGCACGCTCGCTGCGTCCGGATACTCGTACGCGGTACCTTCCCGGGATCGCTTCGTCTTCCACACGCGAGAGGTAGAAGTATGTATTGCCTCCGTACGGCTCGTAGAACTCGGTGCGCTCGTCGATGATCATCCGCGTCTTTCTGCCGCTGGGATCCGTGATCGTGACGCGTGGCAGTTTGGATGCGCGTAGCTCGTTGCCTGGGGCCTCATCTCGGATCAACAGTTGGACGGCGAGGGTGTCGCCTTCATCGAGATCGAAACGAAATCCCCGGCGATCTCCGCGCTCCACGCTGGCATTCACGGCGAAGGAGACGGTGCCGTCGACGAGGAGTGGTCCCCGGGCCGGGGTGGAGTCGCGATCATCGAGGTTCACCGGCTGATGGGCGAGCGCAGCACCGGCTGACAGTGAGAGTGCCGCCGCCAGTGTGATGGCGAATAGCCCGATTCGACGACGAGGCCTGATCACATAGTGACTATTGCAGGTTGAGGTGGATCGCGCATCTACGATGCGGCTGTGGCCGAGTGTGCCGAGCCCGCCGACTCCGGCGATATGCCGGAGCGGGCCTCGCTGTTTCCGGCCATCGAGAAGCGGTACGGGCAACCGATGAGTCACTGGCATCGGGAAATGCGGAAGGTCGCCGGTCAGCGCTATCCGGAGCAGATGGCGTTCCTACAGGAGCAACACGGTTTCTCGAGGGCGCATGCGAACGCACTCGTGCAGTATTCCCGCGGCTCGAAGAGCCCGCGGAGGTTCGCGACCGTGGATGACTACCTCGAGCCGCACGATGCGATCAAGCAGGCAACGGTGCGGGCGATCCTGGATGCGATAACCGACGCCTATCCGCAAGCCGATGTGGTGATCGCCTGGAACCAGCCCATGGCCATGCTCGGTGGTAAGTATGTTTTCGGTCTCGGTGTATTCAGCAAGCACATCCTGATCGCGCCGTTCGATTCCGACGTTATCGAGGAGTTCCGTGAACGCTTGTCCGGTTACTCGCTCAACAAGAAGACCATCAAGGTGCCCGTGGATTGGCAGGTGGATGCTCGTCTTGTGCAGGATCTAGTGGCCGCCAGTGCCGCGCGTCAGGGCGTCTTGCCTGATTGAGCGGCCTCGAGTCGCGCGACCATCTGCTTCAGGTGGTCGAGTTCCGCGAGCACCTCATCGACACGATCGGGACCTTTGTGGGTGCGTTTGACCAAGGCTGCCGACAATGACGCAGTCACGAGGCCGAGCACGCTGATGCCCACCAGCATCACGAGCACAGCGAGCCCGCGCCCGGTCCAGGTGACGGGGACGAAGTCTCCATAGCCGACTGTGGTGACGGTTTCGAACGCCCACCAGACGGCATCACCGATGTTCACGATCTCGGCGTTCGGAGCGCCACGTTCGGCATTGAGAACCATGATGCTGCCGATCCACACCACCAGCAGTGCGGCCAGGGCGGCTGATGTCAGGCCGCCGCTGCTGATCAGCCCCGACCTCTTGGAGATGACACCGTTCGAGGTGAAGGCCCGCAAGGCGCGCAGCGCGCGGAATTGGGGAACCACCACGGTGATGGTGTCTAGCCAGTTTCGCTGGAAGAAGGTGCGCTTCGCCGTTGACACGAAGAAGCGAAAAAGCAGGTCGATCACGAAGAGCACCCACAGCGCGATGCTGAAGGTGTTCATCCACTGGAACCAGTTGGCTTGCGGCTCGTACCAGATCGCCTGGATGGAGAAGGTCGCCAGATAGACCAAGGCGAGGATGGACAGCAACGGGGAGACGCGTGTTGTGTACCTCTCCAACCATTGCGCCCGCCTCGTCTGGGCGGGTGTCAGTTCGGATTTCGTCGTGGGGGATTCGCCATGGGCGGGGACCGGGTTGCTCATGTGTGAACACTAGAGTCGAAAGGTGGATTGGGAGACGAATCGATGAGTGATGCCGCCGTATCCGTTGCCGGATTGACGAAGCAGTACGGCGAGCTGCGCGCCGTTGACGATATCTCCTTCACGATCGACCAGGGTGAGACCTTCGTGCTCTTGGGCCCGAACGGGGCCGGCAAATCGACCACCATCGAGATCCTCGAGGGGTTCCGCGAGCGAACTGCTGGGGATGTGAGCGTCCTGGGCATTGATCCGCAGCGGGCCGACCGGGAGTTCAAGTCCCGAATCGGCATCGTGCTCCAGCAGGCGGGGGATCTTGGCCGACTCACGGTTCGGCAGACCTTGCAGCACTTCGCATCGCTCTACCCCGATCCGCGGAATGTCGACGAGGTGATCGAAGCGGTCGATCTAGCGACAAAGGCCGAGACGACCATCCGAAAGCTCTCCGGCGGCCAGCAGCACCGCGTCGACGTCGCGCTCGGGATGATCGGCAACCCCGAACTGCTGTTCCTTGACGAACCGACCACCGGTTTCGACCCCGAGGTGCGCCGGCAGTTCTGGCAGGTGATCCAGCGGCTTCAGGCAGAGGGCACCACCATCATGCTCACCACGCACTACTTGGACGAAGCCGAGGAGCTCGGCGATCGAGCCGGCATCATCCTCGACGGCAGGCTGGTCGCGCTCGATGATGTCTCCAAGATCGGTGGGGAACAGCTTCGGATCCCGGTGGTGAGATGGATCGAAGCCGGCGTGCAACATGAACAGGCAACCGAGCGTCCCGGTGCGTTCGTGGCTGACTTGGTCGCGCGGCTAGGGCAGGAACCCGAGCGACTTCAGGTCCGCACCCCCACGCTGGAGAACGTGTACCTAGCGATGCTCGACGGTCGGGATGAGGCATGAGTACGACAATCTCGGCACCGAACGCCCTGCCTGGCGTCATCAAAGTAGGCATCGCCCGGATCGGTTACGAACTGCGGACCTACGTCCGCACGCCGGACTCGATGTTCTTCAACTTCTCGTTCCCGCTGATGATGCTGTTGGTATTCAGTGTGGCCTTCAGCGCGCAGGACTTCGGGATCCCTCAACTGGGCATAGAGGTCAGTTCCGCGCAGTACTACCTGCCGGCGATGGTTGCGATGGGCATATTCATCTCCGGTGCCCAGAATCTCGGCATCGACATCGCGACCGAACGCAACGACGGAACACTCAAGCGGCTCGCGGGGAGCCCGATCGCGCCTGTTTCGTACTTCATGGGCAAGTTCGGACAGGTGTTCATCACCGGTTTCGTGCAGTTGGTGATCCTGCTGGTGGTCGGAGGTGTGTTCCTAGGTGCCGGGCTGCCGAATGAGCCCATCAAGTGGCTGACATTGGCGTGGATCTTCGTACTGGGGATCGTCTCGTCCGCGGTCCTGGGAATCACCTTGAGTGCGATACCCAGGAGCGCCAAGAGTGCGACCAGCGTGATCGTGCCGCCATTGTTGATCCTGCAGTTCATCTCGGGGGTCTATCTGCAGTTCTCGCAACTGCCGGAGTGGTTGCAGAACATCGCCTCGCTGTTCCCGTTGAAGTGGATAGCCCAGGGGATGCGGTACGTATTCCTCCCGGATGCCTATCAGGGAGCAGAGATCGGTGGGCAATGGAACCTGGCCGGGGTGGCGATCGTGCTGGCTTTGTGGTTCATCGTCGGCACCGTCGGTGCAGCGGTCACTTTCCGATGGACCAAGCGGAACTAGTGGTGATAGCTGCCTGTTCGTCGAGGTGTCGGCAGCGGACCGTCGATCGAGTCGAGGTAGTCCACCTCGGTCTGGATGTCCCGCAATAGATTCGAAGCCAGATCCATGTTCATTCCATTGCGCACCACGATGCGCTGCACGACCTGTTCGCTGAGGTCGTCGGGTAGCGGGTAGGCCGGAATGAGCCAGCCGTGCGCTCGGAGACGTTGCTGCAGGTCGTAGAGGGTCCAGTTCTTGGTGTGTCCGGCAGTCAGTTGCCAGGCGAAGACCGGGATGGTGGAGCCATCGCTCAACAGCGTGAAGGGCGGCATCTCACCGATGTGCTTGGCCAAGTACATCGCGACATCCTGCGTGGTCTGCTGGACTGTCTTGTAGCCCTGGAAGCCGAGGCGCAGGAACAGGTAGTACTGCAACAGGACTTGGGCCCCGGGTCGCGAGAAGTTGAGTGCGAGGGTGGGCATGTCGCCACCGAGATAGCTGACGTTGAACACCAGATCCTCGGGTAGGTCCTCTTTGGTGCGCCACACGACCCACCCCAGCCCGGGGTAGACCAGGCCGTATTTGTGGCCGGAGGTGTTGATCGACTTGACCCGCTCCAAGCGGAAGTCCCACTCGATGTCCGGCTGCAGGAAGGGGGCGATGAATCCGCCGGAGGCTCCGTCCACGTGGATCGGGATATCCAGACCGGTCTTCGCTTGATGTTCGTCGAGCGCCTTGGCGATCTCGGCGACCGGTTCGTAGGCACCTGTGTATGTCACGCCCATGATCGCCACCACACCGATGGTGTTCTCATCGACGTAGTCCGTGACGTTCGTGCCATCCAAAGTGGGGTGCGCGTCGGAGATGGGCACGTAGCGGGCCTCGATATCCCAGTAGTTGCAGAACTTCTCCCACACGACCTGAACCGCTGAGCTCATCACCAGGTTCGGCTTACCGGTGTCCTTTCCGGCAGCCTTGCGGGCGTGCTGCCAGCGACGCTTGAGCGCCAGGCCACCGAGCATGCAGGCCTCACTGGAACCCACCGTGGACACACCCATCGTGGTGTTCGGGTCCGGCGCGTGCCAGAGCCGCGCCACCATCTGTGCGCACCACTTCTCGATGGCAGCGGTCTGCGGGTATTCGTCCTTGTCGATCATGTTCTTGTCGGCTGCCGCCGCGTAGATCTTGTCCGCCTCCTCGTCCATCCAGGTTGTGACGAAGGTGGCCAGGTTGAGGCGGGCGTTGCCATCGAGCATCGCCTCGTCCATCACCAACTGATAGGCCGCGCTCGCCGACATCGGCTCGCGGGGAATCGTGTCGCGTGGGACATCGAGGGCGACGGCATCGTCGAAGAACTGCGGATTGGTCACGGGATCTCCCTATGTGAACCGATGTTCGAAGCGTGAGCAGCGTAGGCAACGTAAGCAGCGTCAGCGTAGGCACTGTGTCCAGCGGTGTCCAAAAAAGAGGGGAGGGGCACCGACTTGGCGGTCGGTACCCCTCCCCTCGTGGATCCTTGGTTACTACTTCACGTCGAAGCGATCGAGCATCATCACCTTGTCCCAGGCGGTGACGAAGTCATTGACGAACTTCTCCTGGGCGTCTGAGGCACCGTAGACCTCGGCGATGCTGCGCAGCTGGGAGTTCGAGCCGAAGACCAGGTCCATGCGGCTCGCGGTCCACTTCACCTCACCCGACTTGCGATCCTTGCCCTCGAAGAGGGTCTCGGTGTCGTTCGCCGGCGTCCAATCCGTGCCCATGTCCAAGATGTTCACGAAGTAGTCGTTGGTGAGCTTGCCCGGCTGGGTGGTCAGCACGCCTACCTCGGATCCGTCGTAGTTGGCACCGAGCACCCGCATGCCTGCGGTGAGCACGGTCATCTCCGGAGCCGAGAGCGTCATCAGGTTCGCCTTGTCGACCATGAGCTGCTCGGCTGGGCGTACTTGACCCTTGGTGACGTAGTTCCGCACGCCATCGGCCAGCGGTTCCAAGACGGTGAAGGACTCCACGTCCGTCATCTCCTGGGTGGCGTCGGTGCGGCCCGGGGTGAAGGGGACGGTCACCGAGTGACCGGCATCCTTAGCGGCCTTCTCGACGCCCGCGGCACCCGCCAGCACGATCAGGTCGGCCATCGAGATCTGCGCACCGCCGGCGGAGTTGAACTCCGTGGCGATTCCCTCGAGGGTCGTCAGCACCTTGTCGAGCTGATCGGGGTTGTTCACCGCCCAGCCGCGCTGCGGCTCGAGGCGGATCCGGGCACCGTTGGCGCCGCCGCGCTTGTCGGTTCCACGGAACGTGGACGCCGACGCCCACGCGGTGGAGACAAGCTCGGAGACGGTGAGCCCGGAGGCGAGCACCTTGTCCTTCAGTGCCGCGATGTCCGCATCACCGACGAGTTGGCCGGTGGCTGCCGGAACCGGGTCCTGCCAGATCAGGTCCTCGGCGGGAACCTCCGGGCCGAGGTAGCGGGACTTCGGCCCCATGTCGCGGTGGGTGAGCTTGAACCATGCACGCGCGAAGGCGTCGGCGAACTCGTCCGGGTTCTCCAGGAAGTGCCGGGCGATCGGCTCGTAGATCGGGTCGACCTTCATGGCGAGGTCCGCGGTGGTCATCACCGGTGCGTGGGTCTTGTCCGGATCGAAGGCGTCCGGCACGAGCTTCGCGGCCTCCGGATCGGTCGGAATCCACTGCTGTCCACCCGAGGGGCTCTTGGTCAGCTGCCAGTCGTACTTGAACAGCGTCTCCAGGTAGGACATATCCCAGGTGGTGGGGGTGGGAGTCCAGGCGCCCTCGAGGCCGGAACTGATCGTGTAGTCCGCGTTGCCGGTGCCGTAGCTGGACATCCAGCCCAGGCCCATGTCCTGCAACGGTGCGCCTTCCGGCTCCGGGCCGACGTACTTCTCGACATCGCCGGCGCCGTGCATCTTGCCGAAGGTGTGACCACCCGCGGTGAGCGCCACGGTCTCGTAGTCGTTCATCGCCATACGCGCGAAGGTCTCGCGGATATCGCGGGCCGAGGCCATCGGATCGGGTGTGCCGTTCGGACCCTCGGGGTTGACGTAGATCAGACCCATCTGCACAGCGGCAAGCGGGTTCTCCAGATCGCGATCACCGCTGTAGCGCTCATCGGCCAGCCACTCGGTCTCCGAACCCCAGTAGGTCTCGTCCGGCTCGTAGACATCCGCGCGTCCGCCGCCGAAGCCGAAGGTGTCGAAGCCCATCGA
>Ga0180429_10001982_pt1 | contig 17135 bp, 17 predicted proteins | sample SS_ome_FD_132428 | JGI IMG/M metagenome (GOLD analysis project Ga0180429, IMG submission 132428) | Hypersaline lake sediment archaeal communities from the Salton Sea, California, USA - SS_1_S_1 metaG | ecosystem: Environmental > Aquatic > Non-marine Saline and Alkaline > Hypersaline > Sediment ...
ACATAAAGCCTTGCCCTTCGCGTCAACACTACCGCTACCGTACACCTGAATCGTTTTCGACGCATCGCTCGATGGACCTGCCACTGCCAGGACCAGCGCCATCCTGCCTAGTGGTCAAGAAGGACATAACCGGATAACAGGCCATCCAGCTGAATAGCATTCTCTGACAGGCTCACCTGCACGTTCTTGAGATGAAGTGGGGTCAAATCCGGCTGCAGTTCCTCGGTCCAAAACTGGTCGAAAACAGCCATCAGGCGTTGCCTCCATTGCCCTATCTGCTCCTGGATATGCTGATTTGCACTGCTTTCCAGGCCTTTGCGAAGACGGTTGTAAAGGAGCCTTGCATCTGTTTCCAACCAGATATCCTCGAGAGTGGCATCGTATTGAAGGTCGCTGAGCGCAAATTTCTGAGTCTCTGCCTGGAACCCGAGATTGGCGGTAATCACGACGTCGCCGGCCAGTTCCCCCCCTAGACGCACTTTGGCCGAAACGCGTTGTCCCTGGCCACTCACGGCGATTGCCTCGACGCTCCCCTGGTGTCCGCTGATATCGAAGGTTTCACCCACCAAAACCTGCGCCATAGCCCGGCTGATATCCGCATAGCGCGTATCCAAAACCAGGCGCAGGTTGACGCCTGTGGACTGAGGGTACAGCTGCATGAGTGGCGGCAACTGCAAGCGTGGCGTCACGGGTTCAGCCCGGCTGGCAACCACCTCCGGCGCCATCAACAGAGCAAGCCTGGTATCCACCCACTGCCCCTGCCCACGCAAAGGCGAGAGTGCCAGGCCCTGTGGATTGAGCAGTAACCAATGATCTTTCCAGAATTGCACAGGCTGTTGCAGCTGCTCCCAGGCCTGTTCGGCCTGGTAACGAGTTGCTCTGAGCTTTGGCGCGAGTGTCATCAGGGACCTCTGCAATTTTGCACGCAGTTCGTTCTGGAATTCCCTGGCCACAAGCGGCGTCACGTCGATATTCGCAATCGTCATTTCGCATTGATTGATGAAATGCGTTGGCATGACCTGAAATCGTGGGTAAAGGGTCCAGTCTGCGGCCCAGTCAAAACGAATACGCATGCCAATCACCGCCTGCCGTGGCGACTCATTCACACCACAACTGGACTTGAGGGTCACGCCTCCAACGAGTCTCTTGCGGGCCTGAATCCAGTAGCGAACATGTGCCTGGACCAACAACTCGTTGTTGTACATCGAGATTGCCAGTGGCCCCCTCCAGGCGCGGTAGCGTGTCCAAACGCCATAGGCTTTCTTCCATTGCCGCCAGTTACCTGCCTGCAGGGGCATTTCCTGCTCTGCCATCTCGAACAACCGGCCGAGAGACAAGCGAATCGGCACTTCGACGACAGAGGGAAGCTGAATGTCGCGACCCTCTTGGCTCAGTTGTTGGGTCAATGCGATGTTCGGTAAGGCGAGGAAGAAGGCCAGAAAGCTGACCCTGAAGTTAATTTTTGCCACGAATGAAATGCAACCTTGGACCTTTTCCCGCACAGTATACCCGCTCGGCTAACGGCAACTTTTTCGACACCTTCCAGGCGTTGGCGCAGACGTGCTTGCAATCGTTTCTGCCGAAAACAACTCTACCCGCTGTGGGCACTGTGACTTTTGGTCTCAGGCATCACCGGGCCCCCGGCAAACAACCAGGACATCGTCTGGTCCAAACAGGCCGAAGTCGTTGCAGCCCTTATCATGCGTGGAGAGCTGCGAATGCGCATGGGTCGTCAACTGCTTCCCGCATACGTATGATTAAGGGTTTTAGTGGATTCCAATTTGACATTATTGGGATTGGATCCTGTTTCCGGGCGCTGGCATCAAGTAGGCGTCTTGTCTTGATGAGGAAAGAACAGATGGAAGATGGTGTTATCAACATCTCAGAACTCGAAACCGGTCAGAAATTCACCCTGGACATGGGGATTAGGGAGGTGACTTTCACCAAGCTGGCAGAACCTAAAAAGTTTCTTATGGAAGACTGGTTCGACGATGAGGTGGAGATCTACATCATGGAAGAGCAGATCGAAGAGGACGAGGCCCTGCACTACGCCTATAAACCCATGAGCCTCGCGGAAGGCATGGAACTCAACAAGGGCAAGTTCGGCAAGAACCTGGTGATGTACGACTTCATCGGCCGCGTCGTTGAAGGGATCGAAATGGAGGAAGACGACGAGGAAGAGGAAGAAAGCTGACTTGTCGTCTTCAGACCCGATCTGACCGCTGCGGTCGTCCGCAGCATCAGCGTCAGATCCGGTCTCAAGGTTCTGGTTTTACAGCTTCTTTTTCAACGTGAAGGCACCACGGACCTGTCCTGCTTTGTAACCACGGGCCTGATCCTGTGGATAGAGCGCATCCAGCTTTGCAGCCGTTGTCTGGTCGAGATTCTCGCCATGACACTTCAGGCAGGGCAACTTTTCCATCGGCGGCATCACGATACCTTTCATGAAACGGTAGTATTGCTCACCGTTCTCTTCAACGACCTCTGCATAGGCCAAGGTGTCAGGCCCCTCTCCCTTTGAACGGCGCTCTTCAAACTGTTGGAGGACCATTTCCTCCCAGGCATCCGGGGCGTTATCAGGATTGCGAAGGCGAAGGCTGGTTCGGCCGACATCCCAGCCGGATTTCTGAGAGTGTTTCTCGGCGATAGCCGGCGCAAGACTGTGACAGACGCCAATTGCAGTCACCGGCCCCCCGGCTTTCATTCCCTTGACCAGTTCACCCTTCAATTCGGCAAAGAATTCGCCGGTTATCTTCTTCGCCTCAGCCTTGTGCTGATTCATGTCCGCGTTAACCGTGAACGACAGGCCCAAAAGCATCGCCGTCAAAACAACTTTCTTCATACATTCCTCCAACATGATTGTAGTGCGCCTCAAGAGCCAGCCTACTCAGACGGGACTCTAAGGGTTGCCAGATAATATACCGATTCTTTTCAGTCGTTTGCGCCAGAATGCCCGCCTTTTGGCTTCACCGCAAACGGCCTTCCGTCGCGTCCAGGACAAAACATTGCCACCGATGCAAAAAACCGTTTTCGAGCCCAGCTGCCGGGTCACGGCTCGTACCCACCGGCCCGGTTTCACCTTCATGCGCAGCCAAACGCCAATCAACACGCCGGCCGGGCCAGCGAACTCGAAATGGGGCGTCCGATTTTGAAAAAATGATTTTCCCTTTTCGCGTATGGCAGAATTCAAATGCGCCAAACGCATGTCCTGATCCACCTTCAGCAGAACCAAGCATGAAACCATTTTTCATCCTAATCGTATCCGCCATTCTCAGCCTGACAGGCTGCTCATCCGCTTACTACAACACCATGGAAAAGGTCGGCATTCACAAACGGGATATCCTGGTGGACCGGGTAGAGTCGGCGCAAGAGGCGCAGGTCGATGCCCAGGAACAGTTCAAATCGGCTTTGGATCAATTCGCCTCGGTCGTCCAGCTCGAGGAATCCGATCTGAAAAAGGCGTTTGAGCGGCTGAACGACGAATACGAGGAGAGCGAATCATCCGCCACCGAGGTCAGCAACCGCATCGAGAAAGTGGAATCAGTAGCGGATGCCCTCTTCGACGAGTGGCGCGAAGAGTTGACGCTCTACCGTAACCAGAGTCTTAAAGCCGCCAGCGCCCGCAAGTTGAGTGAAACCGAAAAGCGCTACCGGGAGATGCTCAAGTCGATGAAGCGGGCCGAGAACAGCATGCAACCTGTGCTGGCCAGCCTGCGGGATAACGTGCTGTTCCTGAAACACAACCTCAATGCCCAGGCCATTGGCGCCCTGAAAGGGGAATTCACAAGCCTGAAAGCCGACATCAGCCGCCTGATCGAACGAATGAACAGTTCGATCGTCCGCTCCAATCAGTTTGTCAAAGAGCTTAAATCTGTCGAGTGACCGGCGACTTAAGGCCTGACGGCCGCCTGGAGCGAAGGGTTGCCAGCGCGCCCATGTCCCACGACGAGTTGCACGTTACAGGCGACTGGCAAGGCGTGCCAGCGTGATGGGCGGGCGGTCTCCCAACCACGTCCCTCATCCGATGTCACAGGCACAACAACAAGATTTCACCAGGCTTTATCCGCGACTGGGCCGCATCTACGAACAAGTACTCGGCGAGGAGGATGCCCGGGTCTGCAAGGACATACCGGAAAGTGCCTGCCACCACCAGCCGCGCAACTTCTTCGCCTACCTGCTGGCCAACCTGCTGACCAAGATCGCTGACGAGCTGAGCAGCGCCCGCCTGGTGCTGCCCTGGTTGCTGGGCAGTTTGGGCGCACCAGCCGCCTTCGCTGGTTTCCTGGTGCCGATACGCGAGGCCGGCGTGCTGCTGCCGCAGCTTCTGGTTGCAGCCTACGTACGCCGCATGGCGCGACGCAAAGCCGTATGGCTGCTCGGTGGCGCCCTGTCGTTGGTCAGCCTGTTGCTGATGGCACTGGGCACTGCGGCAATGGATGGAACCCAGGCAGGATGGACTGTGCTGGGCCTGGTGGTGCTGTTCAGCCTCTCCCGCGGGCTGTGTTCCGTCTCCGCCAAGGATGTCTTGGGCAAGACGGTGTCCAAAACCAAGCGGGGCGCATTGATGGGATATGCCGCCGGCATCTCTGGGGTCGTCACTTTGTTGATCGGCCTCTACCTGGAGTTCACCGCGGGCCAGACACAGGGTAGCACTGTGTTCATAACCTTCCTGGTGATCGCGGCTGCTTTGTGGGCGTTGGCACTGGCGAGCTTCGCATTTATTGCTGAGGAAGCGGGCGCCACCGAGGGTGGAGGCAACGCCCTTACCGTCGCCCTGAAGAGCCTGGCCCTGCTGGGCGAGGATCGTGACTTTCGTCGATATGTCGTGTCACGCGGGCTGTTGCTTAGTGTCGCCCTGGCGCCGCCTTTCTACGTATTGCTTGCCCAACAATACAGCGGGAGCGCTGCCGGGCTGGGGCTGCTGATCGTCGCCAGCGGACTGGCTGGCAGCCTCAGCGCCCCGGTCTGGGGTCGCATCAGCGACCGTTCCAGTCGAACGGTCATGGTTATTGCGGCCACTGGCGCTGGTCTCCTCGGAGTTGCCACCTGGGCGCTAGACTGGTCCGGCTCTATCTGGCTGAACACGGTGTGGCTGCACGGTGGGCTGTTTTTTTCCATCGCCCTGTTCCATGGTGGAGCAAGGCTCGGACGCAAGGTTTACCTTGTCGACATGGCCAGCAGCAAAGATCGCTCGGCCTACGTAGCAGTGAGCAACACCGTGATCGGCGTGATCATGCTGCTGGGCGGCAGCATCGGCATCATCGCCGACCTTGTAAGCTTTGGTGCTGTGCTGGGGCTGCTGGGACTGCTGTCGCTGCTGGCTGCTGCTTACATTGCTCGCCTGCGCGATGTCAGTGGCTAAGCCGGTCGGCCAGCGTTTCAAGCCTCGAACCGGTCTCCGTATCTTGTCAGTGCCTGGCCAGCCCAATAACGCCCGGCCTCGATCAGTTCTCGCGCCTTGTAGAATTCGTGGGTCTGGCAGATATTGCCGGGGATTTCGATCAGCAGGTCTGGCGGATACGATGCCATGCGATGCCTGCCAATGGCGGCCTGCATCGTATCAAACGTACCCAGCAGCACATCCGTCAGGCCCAGCTCCTTTTCGCTGGCAGCGTCTGACATAACCGACTCCAGCCCCAGACTATCCTGCAGGCGATTGAGAAAGCCTTCAATCTTGCTGCGATACTCCTGCAGCGCATTTGGTTCAGCATCGTTTTTCGCAGTACCGAAAGGTTCCGCGACGTGTTGGCCCGTCAGGCCCACAGCAACGGTCAGTTCCGAGGCATTGAGCATGGCCGGCGCCGTGGGGAGTGGATTGAGCAATCCCCCGTCGACGAGTTTTTTCCCGCCGATGCTCTTGGGTGTGACAATGCCGGGTATGGCACTCGAGGCCCTGATAGCACTGAAAAGGTCGCCGGAGTTCAACCAGACTTCTTTTTTTGCCACGATATCAGTGGCAACTGCAGTGAAGGGCAACGAGAGGTCCTCGATGCGGTGATCACCGATCATTTCCCGCAGAGTCTCCATGATGAGGTCGCCTTTCATCATGCCTGCCTTGGGTATCAGTGAAATATCCATAAACCGAACCACGTCGAACTTCGTCAACTTGGTGGCCCAGGTTTCATACGCCTCCAACTTGCCTGCGCAATAGAAGCCGCCGATCAGGGCACCAATGGAACAACCAGCCACAGACTTGATCCTGAATCCCTGTTGCTCCAACTCCCGGATAACGCCGATATGGGCCAGTCCACGGGCCCCTCCACTACCGAGTATGAGACTGATATCGCGCTTCATAGGAATTCCCGTTGAGACTGCCGGCCGTCTTGGTCTGATAATGGACGGGCTCGTCGCGCGAGCATATCCCGGTAGGAGAACGCGCCCAATTTTTTAACAATACACAATCGCGACACGCTTTTGGCGCCGCACCAGGATGTGCATTTTCCATTTGCGCCAACAGTACGCCTTGCGCAGGTTGACCGGTTTCAAGCGAACGAGTCAGGCCGAGACGAAAGTTGGCCCCGTTTGCGACCAGTTCATCTGCAGAGACAACGTATTTCGGCTTATGGGTTTACCCGTCAACAGTCGTTAACCGTTCCAGGCCGAAGCATTCCTGTAGCGGGCGGTCCAGCATGAAAGGCAATATCCAGAAAGACGCTTTCAACTTCAATTCCGCCAGTCGCTTTTTCCAGCGCGCGCCTTTTTTCCTGCTCTTTTTCAATTTTACGGTCGTAATTATCTTTGACGCTATTAATGATCTTTTCCAGCTTTATGGTCTGCACGTGTTCGGTCGCATACAGGATGACTCCCCGCCAGTAGTCCACCTTGGTCTGCCGGGCTTTCTGCAGGGACTCGATGCGTCTCTCACTTTCCTTGATGTTGATTTCCAGATACTGAATATCGGATTTCTTTTTCAGCGCCCTGATCGACGCTGCATGCTCGGACTCTCGGTCATCCTCCCCTTTCACGAAGTCGGGTAGCGCGATTTCCTCTTCCTGCTCCTCTTCGCAGCACGGTGTCTGTTGATAGACGATGCTGGCATCCTCAGAAACGCACTTATAGACCTTACCCGCAAAAACAGGACTGCTCAGGAATACCGATACCAAGGCAATCAACCCGACGCGTATGGCGCTTTGATAATGCCAGAGCAGAATCCGTTCGAACCGCATGCGGATGCCTTGAGAGCATAACCCTTACTTTTTTAGGTATAGATGCAACAACATACGGATAAGGCGTCCGAATGTTGAGTACCGCACGGATGATCGCGTCCGCGAAACTTATACCCCGGAAGTGTTTTCTCATTCCTCGCACCAAAAATTTCAAGCCGCAAACAGAAAAGCAACGAATTGCGAATTGTCAGTGCAGGTTGCGGGCATTGGTCTGAAACTGGAGACAGGAAGAAACCGGCGCCTCGGGAATGCGTGCGCAGTTCTTTTCGTGTTCATCGGGCGCCTGATCCCGAGTCACCTCAAACCTTTGAGGAGGTGCGTCATGAACACGAAATCCTTTTTCCGAATCGGCGTGATCACTCCATTGCTTGCTCTTATGGTGGCGGCTCCAGGCATGTCTGCCTGGGAGCCCGATCCTGCTTTCGGGCTTGGTAGTGCCGGTGGTTTCGCCGTACTCAGCCTCGGCAAGCCAACTGCCGAGACCGATGGGCAATCCAAACTCGACCTGTCTGCCGCAACAATCTACGGCGACGTGGGAGTCGGCCCTCACGGTACGCTCGATTTCCAGGGCCCTTCTACCATTAACGGGGACCTGTACATCGATCAGACCCTGCTGCCGCAGGACATCATCTCCGATGCTGGCGAGGTGACAGGCACGAGATATGAAGATGCCGACCTGTCGGGCGCCGTACTCCAGGCCTTTGAAGCCGCGGAGATGAACGCCGGATTGCCAGAAACCCAGACCTTTGGCCGAATCACGGCCTCTACCAACATTTACGGAAATGGCGGCCTGAATGTGATTGCGGTCGATGGTTTAGACTTCTCACGCTCCAGCAGCACGACCCCGCTCACCCTGCAACTGATGGGCGGCCCTGAAGACCTGTTCGTGCTGAACGTGAACGGCAAGTTCGTGCTCGGGCCGAATGCGAGTATCCGTGGCGCCGAACCGAGCCAGGTATTGATCAATGTCGGTCCCGGTAAGACGCCGGTACAGTTGGCATCGAACAGCTACGTTGGTGGCACTCTGCTTTCGATCGACCGCAAGATGGGCCCGTTGCAGGGCGCCAGCGGACCGGTGATCGGTGCAAATGTCTCTGAGATCAGCCTGGTCGGTGGGGCAGTACTCAACCCACCACCGTCTGCACCGCTGGCGGTCATTGTGGCGGATACGACAGTAACGACCGGCTCGGTTGTGCAGCTCGACGGCACCGCAAGCACCGCCCCGTATGGTGATCCGCTGACCTATTCGTGGGTCCTGGAGGATAGCCCCGATTCGAGTACAGCAACCCTTGTCAATCCAACCGACCCACGGCCATACTTTATGGCCGACCAGCCCGGTGAATACGTGGTCAGCCTGGTAGTCAGCGATGGAAGCCTGGAAAGCGAACCGGCATTCGCCGAAATCACCGCCAGTGCACCGGGTGAGGCAGTCGACCTGTCGCTGACGATCAGCGGCTATCCCGAATCTGTGCTGCGCAAACAGACGGTAACTTATACCATCGAGGTGACCAACCAGTGCAGCGATACTGCCGATGATGTGCAACTTGACTTGGCCCTGAGCGGTGACGTGCGGGGCACGCCGGTGGTCGAAGGCGTACAGAGCTGCAGCCTGTTCGTCGATGGCATACTCAGTTGCCAGCTGACCGACCAGATGGTCGCCAATCAAACGGTTCAAGCGACACTCAGGGCTACGCCGAAACGCCCAGGCGAATTCGTGGTCGAGGCGACGGTCAGCTCTGCCAGCGCGGATTTTGATCCGGGTGACAACACTGCTACAGCGACGACGACGGTGTTGAAATGACGCGGACTGGGTGATATCCGGCACTGCCGGGGTATCGCCCAGTTTTGGGCACAGGGTTGCGTCAGTGGCCGGTCTCGCAATTCAACGTAAGTACGTGTCCAGGTCAAGCAACCTCATCCGCCGAAAGCCAGCACAGACGTTACACGGTGGATGAGGCTCCCGTCGAGCCACGATATCTGCTCCGTCCCGATATACATTCAAGTCCGACACAACGACCTAATCTCATGACAGTTGATAGCTATCAACATGCAGCAGAGCGTTGAGCGCTATCGTGTTCCCTGGCAAACAAGAAAGGAGATAAACGCGATGAAAAAGATGAGCTTGGTATTTGCTGTTGCGTTCGCCCTCTTGGTGGGCGGATTCGTTTCTGTCGCCAGCGCGGCGGAGGAAAAAGGAGGCCTGTTTATCAACCTCACTACCGACGACACCTGGGCCGCAGCCAAGGCGATCCTGTTTGCCCACGAAAAGGTGTTGAAAAGAGGCCACAAGCCGGTGGCCATCTGGCTGAATGTCCGGGGAATCTACTTGGCAGACAAAAAACGCGCCTCGCATGTGCATGGCTTGATGCGGGAAGGTGATCAATCCATCCAGGATATGCTGAAAGCGTTCATGAGCGATGGCGGCATGGTGATTGCGTGTGGTGCATGCTCCAAGGCGGCGGGCCTGACCCAGCCTGACTTCATTGATGGCGTCAAGATGGGCAATCCCGATCTCGTCATGGGATTGCTGTTCGACCCTTCGGTCAAGACCTTGTCCTGGTAATCACCAGCAAGCCGACCGGACAAAACGGAGCGTAATTCGGTCGGCCTTACGAACCTCAAAGCAGCAGACCGTCTCGCACGGCGCAGGGGGCAACCGGAAACCCAGCGTGCGCTTTTGGGACTACGGATGCCCCCTCTTCACCGCACAGAAAAAGCCCCGCCGCGATGGCGGGGCTTTGGTACAGGTACTCAGTGCCCTTTTCCGCCACCGCCACCTTTCGCACCACCACGTTGGCCGCCCATGGCGCCTTTGCTGCCCATTGGGCCTGCCGCTTCACTGCCTTGCGCACCTTGTTTGTTTTGATGCTGGTATTGGTTCTGGTTTCGGTACTGCTTCCGTTCCTGTTCCATTTTCTTTTGCTGCTGCTGCATACCTTCCATCAGCTGCTGTTCAGCCTGCGTCTGTTCCTCCCCGACGGCGGGAACCGAGAGTGCCAAAGCAGCAAGCAGGCAGCCGGTCATTGTCACTAAACGTTTCATTTCAGTCTCCTTCAATTACACTTGCTTTGGTGTATTGAATATCTCCTGTGAAAACGAATTCCACGTTGACAATTGTCAATCGGTAACACCTTGAAACCCTTGCCGCGGCCCTGCCTCCTCACATAAAAAAAGATTTCTCTACTACGAATCTTCCCCTGCTTTTTGCTTTGGCCCGCAAGTGCAGCCCCGAACTTTCCGCGAATGCCTGTGTAGGACGGAAGGCACGTCCTACTTTCACCGAAGACGGTCATTTTCTGCTGCGCCGGTAGGCCGGGCCTGCTGGTGATGAAATGAAGTGAACCGCGAAAGCCGGTAGCTCGATTGCGAGTTGCATGAAGTGCCGGGCAAACTAACTAGTCATCAACACTTTTCACACTGACTTCCGCCATTGCCCCGATTGGACTGGCTGAATCGTTATGTGTGTCTATAGTTGCGCGTAAGCGCCCTTTAACTAACCAAAAAGGAGATGCCATGAGCACATGGCCGGTATTTGACGACAGAGAAGACCCTTCGCACCTGATGCGATCACCTGTAGATCGTCGCAGGAACAGAGTTTTGTTCCATTTGCTGAAGTTGCCCTTGCGCGATTCTGATGGCCACCTGGTAACACAAGACCGCCGAAGTGGAAGAGCTCGCGGGAGAAACTGACAAACCGCTTATGTTCCCTGCCATATCCGCTCAGCGGCTGGCGAAAGCATAGGAGGCCACATTATTTGCCTTAGACAAGCTGAGCATCCTCGCGTGCAGCGAAGAAGGTAGCCGCCGGCACCGAAAGAACCTGCTTTCTGGATAGATACCCAACCCGTGTCTAATTGTACTCTCCGGGTATATCGTTTTTCTTCACGGTAACGTTACCGACTTTCTTACCCGACATTCGCAATAACTCATCACCAGAGAATTCGAAACCAAGGTTCATTGCTATGCGTGCAACATCATCTGCAGTTGCTGAAGCGAGCACCTCATTTTTCAATTCCGGATCAGACTGCATTTTTTTCAAAAATGCCTCGAGCTGATCTATTGCCATATCTGCAATCCCCTCTCTCGCGACCTGCTCACAATAAACAGGAAGTTAATTGTTGACTTAGTCAGATGCTACTCTTCTGCCTGAATACGGGCAATGAGCGGCCCTCACCAAAGGCTTGATACCTTGCGCAAGAATGACACTGAGAGTCTTCAAAAGCTCCGAGCCTTCGAAACCCCTCGCCAAAGTTCGGAAAAAAGCAGTCGTTACATGATCAGTGCTTACCTCTAGACTGGGTATGTTTAAGGCAGCGATGTGTGAGTGAAAACTATGCACTCTTGCGAGAAGCCTCTCGGCTACGTGGTACTTGCCCTATTTCTTATCGTGATGAGTGGTGGCGGGATGGCCACTTCGCTCGGTTATGGTATCGATACACGTGGCTACAATCTGGCCCACGGACGCGTCGTGTTCAAACAGCACTGCATGCGCTGCCATGACAAAGGCAGTGAAGGAGCCCCCGTCTTGGGAGATCCAGACGACTGGTCAGCACGCATTGATCAGCCCTTATCCGTGCTGATCAAGCATGCAATCGAAGGCCATGGTGACATGCCACCGCGCGGACAGACCGGTCTTGCTGATCAGGAGGTTACCTCGGCTGTCGCCTATGTTGCCAATCGCGCCAAAACCCTTTTGGACAGACAGGTCGCTGCCGAGCCGGCGAATTACGAGCCCATCGATGACGTGGTGATGAAGATGTTCCTGCTGTTGATCGGCAAAGAACGCTGGAAGTAGCGGGCTCGCCGGATGTCCCCTGGTTCTCGTCCAGGCACCGGTGCCATTTCAGAGGATGCCGACCGTCGACTCCCAATAGCTGCGAACCGAAATATCAAAATGCCGCCTCCGATGAGTCTGCTGAAACGGCTGCCAGCTTACGAGTTGATGGTTCTGGGCTCGATCAATCGAGTTTAGCGGCACCTAACCCTGACCCATCTTCTTCGCCACCTGGTCTCGCAGGTAGACGGGCAGGGCTTGCTCGGCTTTTACCGCCTTGCCTGCTGCAAAATCTGCTGCCGCCAACCGAGCGACATCCTGCGCATGTACCATGGCGTTTGCATCACAACCGCTCAATGAATCTTTCAGCCGTGCGGTCAGCGCATCCGGATAGCCTGCCCAGGCACTTCCCAGACCGTACCAATCGTTTCCGTTCGGCAAGGGCACGCTTTCCGGCGCACAGACAGTTTCTTCGACAAGCAGGCGCGCACGGCCGTCCTGGTCTGCTTCGCAAACCGCCCAGTAGACTTCGTTCATCCGCGCATCAAAGCCGGCCACCACCTTGCTGATCCCATGTTCCCGAATCGCACCCTGCGCCAGGGCCAGAAGGCTCGACACGGGTACCACCCTCAGCCCCGTGGCGGTTGCGATGCCCTGAATGACCGCCGCGGCGATACGCACCCCGGTGAAAGATCCCGGGCCGCGCGCAAACGCCAGTGCTTCCAGGTCGGCAGGGGTCATGCCTGCATCATGCAACAGGCCGTCGATCATCGGCAGTATCAACTCGGAATGACGACGGGGCACTATCTCGAATGTCTCGTTGACCTGCCCATCTATCAGCAGGGCTGCTGAACAGGCCGCCTCGGTAGTGTCGATAGCTAACAATTTCATGGCGCTATTGTACCGATACAGATGAAGTTTCCGCAGTCGATTGAGAATGCCAATTGGTGACGTTGTTCCACTATGGGAGAGTAGCTTCCGGTAGAATGCCATTCCTTCTAAGCCAAAGCAGTAAACGGCATGCCCGAGACATCCAGAAAAACCACGGTTGAGCAGGCCACGCCTGCCTTTGACATGAAGGCCGGACACTTCACGGTGCCTACCCTTCTGATCCGCGACGACGACAGTGATGCGTTGGACGAGTTTCTCGCCAACCAGGTAGCCAAGCTGCCCCATTTTTTTGAACAGGCGCCGTTGGTTATCGACCTGTCGCAGTATCCTTCCGAGCAACCGTTGGAGAACTTTCCGATGATCGTGGGCATGATTCGCGGCCACGGCATGATCCCGGTCGGCGTTCGGGGCGCCTCGCAGGAACAACGGGAACACGCTCGTCTTCTGGAATTGGCTGTCATGCCACGCCTGCGTAATCAGCAGGGTGAAAAAAGCGTACCGGCCGCCCCCAAGAGTGCGTCGCCAAAGCACCGCCCATCACTGGTCGTCGAGGAACCTGTGCGCTCCGGCCAGCGGATTTACGCGGAAGGCCGCGATCTTGTCCTGCTGGCTGGCGTGAGTTCGGGCGCCGAGGTGATGGCGGACGGCAATATCCATGCCTACGGTCCGGTGCGTGGGCGCATGCTCGCTGGCGTGCGAGAGAACACGCAAGCGCGTATTTTTTGTCGTGACATGGGGGCCGAACTGGTGGCAATCGCCGGGCGTTACCGGGTTAACGAGGACCTCCCGCCCCGCCACATCGGCCGTTCCGTCCAGATTTCCCTGCAGGACAATGCCCTGCAATTCGCGTCGCTCTGACGCACCATTTGTCTGACCAACAACTCGGGCACTGCCCGACAGGAGTACTCAGTTGGCAAGAATCATCGTCGTAACTTCCGGTAAGGGTGGCGTCGGAAAAACCACGACCAGTGCCGCCTTCGCCATGGGACTGGCCGAACGCGGTCACCGTACCGTTGTGATCGACTTCGACGTTGGCCTGCGCAACCTCGACCTGATCATGGGCTGCGAACGTCGCGTGGTGTATGACTTTGTAAACGTGATCCAGGGAGAGGCCGGGCTGCGGCAATCCCTGATCAAGGACAAACGCAACCCGAACCTGTTCGTGTTGCCCGCCTCGCAGACGCGTGACAAGGATGCCTTGACCGTCGAGGGCGTGGGCAAGGTACTCGACGAACTGTCCGAGGACTTCGACTTCATCGTGTGCGACTCACCCGCCGGCATCGAGAAGGGTGCGACCATGGCCATGTACTATGCAGACGATGCGATCGTGGTGAGCAACCCGGAGGTCTCGTCGGTACGCGATTCCGACCGCATGATAGGCATCCTCTCGAGCAAGTCACGACGCGCTGAACGGGGTGAAGAGCCCATCAACGAATACCTGCTGGTCACCCGCTACTCGCCAGAGCGCGTTCACAAGGGCGAGATGCTGAGCCTGGAAGACGTTCAGGAGATCCTGGCGCTGAACCTGATCGGGGTGATCCCGGAATCCGAATCGGTACTGAACTCATCCAACGCGGGCGTGCCGGTAATCCTGGACGAGTCATCCAATGCCGGACAGGCCTACAACGATATGGTCGACCGCTACCTCGGCGAGGAACTGCCACATCGTTTCATCACGTTGCAGAAGAAAGGCCTGCTCGGCCGACTGTTTGGAGGGTGATCCATGGCGTTGCTGGATTTTTTCAAACAGAACAAGCCACGGGGTTCGGCGGCAGTGGCCAAGGAGAGGCTGCAGATCCTGGTAGCCCACGATCGCAGGGGCCCCGGGCCTTCCTACCTGCCACAGTTGCAGAAAGACCTGCTCAAGGTCATTCGCAAATACGTGCAGGTCGACAATAACGCCGTGAGCGTGCAGGTCGAACATGACGGCGACCAGGAGATTCTGGAGCTGAACATCGTCCTCCCGGAAAGGTGATAGCTGTATGCTTCCACCGCCGACATGGCGATGGAAGCACTCTGCAGCGGATCACTCCCGCCAGCCGGCAGCATAGGCTTTCAGGGGACCGTCGAGTATATCCGGGAGCCACAGAAACAGGCCCACAACGCGGCCAGTGGCGAAATCGGGCTTTTCTAGTCGAAGAACGCCCTTGCTACTTCCTGGTCACGCGTACGCGCGAAATCGGGCATCGCTGCCAAGAAAGTGTGGCCATAATTTTTCTTCAACAGGCGCGGGTCACACAGCACCAGCACCCCTCGGTCCGTGACGTCACGGATAAGACGGCCGGCACCCTGCTTCAGGGCAATGGCCGCCTGCGGCACCTGATACTGCATGAACGGGTTGCCACCACGTGTCTTGATCGCATCCAGGCGTGCCTGCAGCACCGGGTCGCCCGGCGAGGCAAACGGAAGCTTGTCGATCACCACCAGTGACAAGGCCTCGCCACGTACATCCACACCCTCCCAAAAGCTGGAGGTGCCGAGCAGGACGGCGTTGCCATGTTCCACGAACTGCTGCAACAACTCCGCTTTGGGCGCCTCACCCTGGACCAGCATGGGATATTCAAGGCCCTCATCCTCGAGCCAGTCAGCCGCCTCGTTGAGCGCCCGGTAACTGGTAAACAACAGAAATGCCCTGCCCTTGCTCGCCTCGATCAAGGGCAACGCCTCACGCATGACCGCTTTGACATAGCCACGGTCATTCGGTTGCGGCATGCCCTTGGGCACGTACCACAGGGCCTGCTGCTGGAAATCGAAGGGGCTTTCCCACTGCCCGGTGGCTGCATCGAACAATCCCAGCTGCTGCTGGAAATGCTCGAAACTCTCCCCGACCGCCAGCGTCGCGGAGGTAAATATCCAGCTGGCCTGGTGACTGGCCATCTGCCCGCTGAACACGTTTGCGATATCCAGCGGCGTACTGTTCAGGCGCAGGCTTTGGCCAAACACCTCGAACCAGCGAACGACTTCTTCGGCTGAATCGGGTTCACGCAGATCACTGAGCTGCTTTAGCATAACCTCAGCACGCGTCAGGCAGGAATCCAGTCCCTTGCCACGCCCCTCCATCACCTTGAGCATTTCCCGCAGGCCCGAAAGTGCGTCCTCGACATCGTCGAGCATGGACTGGATTTTGTCGTCATTTTCAATATCAGCCCAGGCACCACGGCCCCGGTCATTGCCAAACCCCAGACGCAGGTCACGTACCGCTTTTTTCAGCTTTTCCAAATGGTCGAGCACCTTGGGCAGGTCGCCCGCTTCGCGGTGATACTCGGTGGTGGTGTCCTGTATCAACTCCAGCAGTTGGCGCGTGCTGAGGGTGCTGCCGAAGAAGTTGCTCGCAACTTCGGGCAACTGATGGGCTTCGTCGATGATGAACACATCGGCACCGGGCAGCAGCTCACCGAAACCGGTGTCCTTGATAGCGAAGTCCGCGCACAGCAGGTGATGATTGATGACCACAATGTCGGCTTCCTGGGCCTGGCGGCGCGCCTCGACCAGATGACATTTGCTCCAGGCCGCACAATCCTGCCCAAGGCAGTTGTCGGTGGTCGAGGTCACCATCGGCCAGATACCCGCACCTTCAGGGATATCGCCAATCTCCGCAATATCACCCCGCTCAGTGCCGTGTGACCAATCACGTACCCTGAGCAACCACGCAAGCATTTCCTTGCTATGTCCACGCGCATCCAACAGGGCATTTTCCATGCGATGTACACAAAGGTAATTGGCGCGTCCCTTCAACAGTGCCACCTTGGCCGGGCTGGCCATGGCGTCCTTCACCCTCGGCAGGTCACGCAGGAACAATTGATCCTGCAGGTTACGGGTGCCGGTCGAGATCAACACTTTTTTGCGCGACAGCAGAGCCGGCACCAGGTAGGCGAAGGTCTTGCCGGTGCCGGTGCCTGCTTCCGCAATCAGGTTGTTGCCCTGGTCGATGGCCTGCATCACCGACCCGGCCATTTCCGCCTGTTGTGGGCGATAGGCAAAGCCCTCCACCTGACGGGCCAACAGGCCTTGCGGACCGAGAACGTCTTCGATTTCCGAATTCACGTGTTAGAGGGGTGTATCAGTCGGCCTGGTTGTCCCAGACTTCATGCTGCCGACCAGCGACAGACTCCCAAGCGAGCTCTGCGATGATCTTAAAGCGAGCCACGGACATGGCGCCACGCTTGGCACGATTGGAGCTGGACTTGCAGGAAAACTCCTCGAGGTCGGCCCGCCCGGCTCGGTAGATCTCATAGGGTTCATAGTTTTCATCCATGAGCACCAGCACGACCGCGTCCCAGTCCTGGTTCATTTTAAGCTGGCCG